>Ga0302140_10005886_pt1 | contig 15439 bp, 13 predicted proteins | sample I_Bog_E1_1_FD_202095 | JGI IMG/M metagenome (GOLD analysis project Ga0302140, IMG submission 202095) | Peat permafrost microbial communities from Stordalen Mire near Abisko, Sweden - I_Bog_E1_1 | ecosystem: Environmental > Terrestrial > Soil > Wetlands > Peat | place: Sweden: Abisko, Stordalen...
GTATGCCAGTCGCTCAGGGACAGGACACCGTTCATCATGGAGCCGTCATAGCCCGTCGCAGACGAGAACTGAAGGGCACATCCAATCAAGAGATTGAGTTTGAGAAGATGAGATACTCTATACCATGGCTTGTCGTATCGAGGGAGCAGCTTTCATAATTGTCAGAGGTGTCTTTGGAACCAAAGAGGAAGCAGCGTACCTGACCCAGCTCCTTGCCCACTCCGCGGTTCACCGCTGCTGCGCCCATGGTGGATTATGCTTTGAAAATGGAAAGATGAAGCAGACTTGGTTAAAAAACGTTGCTTTTTCGAATGCCAGAATGTGCCAGAGGAGGGATACCGGCAAGGGCAGAGATAGGTTGCAGCGGGAAACCGCGTTGCCTTTATGTCTGCACGACCGAGAAGGTACGGATGAGGTCTTGGCGATCCCGTGGTTATCCCTGCGGGTAGCATGAGATCTGATCTAACTGTACCCCGGAATTGGGGACTGCGGGAAAGCCCCCAGTCCCCAGTACGAGTCAGTACTGCTCCATACTTAGTTCGAAAACAACAATGCCTTGAGCGCCGGCACATTCTTAGGGATGCTGTACTCTAAGCGAGCGTCTCCTTCGGCAGCGAACCTTGCTCCATTTGCGCCGGTGCGATGCCGGTGGGAGGGTTGCAGGCGTCCACCGGAGGGGGCTTGCAAGTAAATCCGAAACCTTTTCCTGCCAAAATCGCGACGGAGAAGACTCATTGGCAGAGAGAGGATTTCCTTTATTGAACAGGCATTTTGTATGATCTGTAAGAGCGACTTGGGAGATAGTGGTGTAATAACTGCAGATCCTTGGAATATGCACGGCGTACAATTTGCCACAATGTTATTCACGGCTGCCGGAGCAAGTTGTTGTTGATCGGATACGCGGAGTAAGCACTACGAATCCTTTCGTTTTGAGTCCGCTCTGTGCATTGGAGGAGTAAGGTTTTGGCTTCGAGAAGGATAGATATCAGGATCTTGCCGATCCTCCATCGATTTCCATCGCTGGACTTTGCAAGAGAGCTGCTATGTCCGTTCTTGTGATTCAGAATTTTGAACAGCTGCTCGAGACTTTGAGCAATCTTTGAGGACAGCAGAGAAGTATCTGCACCTGGTCCACCTACGATGCTGGAAGTTGTTGTCCACGAGGCTGGGCTGAAAGGGCTCACCGAAATGTCTCACGTACAAGATACTTCCGGGTGCTGATTAATCTCCTCAGGACTCAGTGGTTGGCCAGAATGATTTACTCTAACTCCCTCGAATGACGTTTGCACAAATGTCTCAGTGGGATGCATCCAAGCCACCAACTAGGTAGCAGTCCTGCGGGATCACATGACTGGCGGCCTCCCGCTTGACGTCCGGCCTCTCGGCTTGTTCATATGAAACCCCTCTCTTTATTCTGATCTTGCTTCTGCATCAACATTCTCCATCTCAAAAATCCACAGGTCACTACTTGCAACTTACCATCAAGTCGTCACCATTCGAAGCAATAAACGGGGCTGAGGGTCAATCCTCAAGCCCCAACAGCCACATATCCATCCACTTCCGTCACAAGGCTCTAACGAGAATATCGCGAGCTTGCTCATTTTGAGCTAGCTTATCTATCTATTTGATCTGGTAGCGGAGACCTTACCGGTCTCCGCTAGACTGCTATATCGACCCGAGGTGGGGACCATCGTGTAGAATATAGCTTTCGCCCATCACCAGTGTAAGTCAACTCTCCCAGACCGAACGTTACTCACATTATCTCCCAGACCACAATACTCCGCCTCTCATCTACCCGACTTTACCTACTCCTCCGAAGTTCAGAGCCAATCTCAAGACCCTTTTCGACCCGGTGCTTCCGATCCATTGTTGTCTGAGCAAGATCCCGAGCACACTCAAATCCCTGCACTTGAATCATACGGCCTTTGGGTACAGACGGATTCAAATTCGACCGAGACAATCAATTACTGGTCCCAGCCCGATTCTCCATACGAACAAGAACCAGAATACCTCTTCCCGACAGACGCTGCTACTCAACCAGACCCACCCATACTAGAGCATACAAAAACTTCCGCACAGCCTCGTCTTCAATTCCACTGCCCCAATTGTGGTCGGATATTTGATCGGAAATGTGACTTAAAGTAAGTTGACCTCCAAGCATTTGATATGTTCTTGCTAACTTCCAACAAGCAAGCATCAAGACAACCACACTCGGAAAATCAAGTGTCCGCATGCGGGTTGTCCGTACCAGCAATACGGATTCCCAAATAAGAAAGATCTACGAAGGCATCTTACAGCACATGGAAGCAAGGACCAGATTTCCTGTCCGTATCCTGCGTGTGGAGAGACTTTTACCAGGCTCGATAATCTCAAGCGCCACCGCCAAAGAAAGCACTCTTAAGCATGGATTCGGTATCAATTCTTGGTATCCCCTATCTGGGATTTACATTCTCTCACGTGAGCCGTTTACTTGTAATCACTCACTTCTGCCTGGTGCGAACTGACGTAAATTTTAGCTTCGACTTCTTAGATACATTGCTGACGTCGTCGGCGACAACTCTTTACACTGTATCCACTACTGTGTACCAGAACCATCGCGTTGGTATCTTGTTGTAAGTACCAGTTCTTGTAGCGTACCTTTAGGGAAGAAGTTGCTTGTACTAATACAAAAAAGCAAAACCCATATGGACTTCACTCCACTCACCACGCTCACCCCGCACCCCTCCTCCCCCCGACAAGTCCCGTGGCTGCAAAGCCTCACGTGGTCCCCACAACATTATTGAGTCGATGGAGTCGACTCGAGTCGTTGTCATTGTTCCACGCACCTGATAAACCACGAAATCTAAATTCCCCACATCAATGCATGCTATGACAGTGCCTGCTCTTTCGTCAACTAAACTTGAGAGCTCAAAGTCTCAGGTTCTCAGAGCAATCTATCATAGTGGTGTGGGGAGAAAGTCATGCCAATACTGGCCACAACTTATCGTCTTTGAGGCCAGGAAAGAGTATCTAGGCAAATATAACGGAGTTCTTGGTGCTGAGATTGATCCATGTGCAATTCCTCTACCGTGACCTCCTCTAGGTAAGATGTTCGTTTATATAGGCAGTATCTTTTTAGCTGGAACCAAGAGCACGCACTCTTACAAAGCCTTGTACTCTTCCAGCAATCCACGATAATCGTAAACATCGTAAGGGGAAAACATCTCCTTCCATCCACCGGCTTTCCTTACATCCTTCATGCCGATATCTCGTAAAAGTTGGCTGTAGTACTGCCAGTTGTCAGTACAAACTCGGAATCTTGCTTTCATCTTTTTGAAATGTAAAAGAGAACTCACCTCGTGCCCATCAAACAGATATGTATGTCCATCACCAAGATATCTTCTGCGTCGCCACGCAATCACCAGTGCAACATCTTCCTTCATTTCCCTCTCGGTCTTCCTCTGCAGCTTTCCATTCATATATGCCACCACCCACAAGCCTTGAATCTCGGCCAAGGTCATGGTATCCCTTGTGATGAAGTGACCAAGGAACAATATACTACCATCACTAAATTCAGGACTCGTCGGGACCATGCATATGTACAACTTTGCAGGACTGGTGCGCCAACTGCCCGCTGGAAATGTCGGTTGGTCTTTCAGCCTAGGGAAGCGTGACAGGACCTCTTTATCAGCTTCCGCAATCAGGGCCTCCCAATGTTTCCTATCAGAAATAGACTCCTCTGTGAGGTCAATCGGCAGGCCTAGTTCCGTAGACTGTTCAGTCGACAAGCAGCCAACCTTCGCATCCCATCCCGTGCACGCAATCAAAGCATCACAAGCCACCGTCTCTCCCCCCACAAGCACAACCTCCTTCCCACTCAACCTCTCAATCCCCTTCCTCACAACCCTAGCCTTAGCAACCGTCTCCCACGTATCCGCCGAGTTTGTAACGCCCAAAGTCTGCACATAATAAACCGGCCTCTCCGGCTTCAGCGGAAGCAACCTCTCATCCCTATCATACCCAGCAGCAGTCGACCACTTAAGTGTAATCATCTTCTAAAAGAAAGCACTGATAGCAATACCAATCCTGCTATGGTGCCAAAACCTAGCCCAGGCGTCAACAGGCTCGAAGATCGATGGCGAGAGCTTGGAGACGAAGCGTGTGCTGACCAGCTCGCTGGAATTCTTGAGGCCGAAGATAGGCGGTGGTTTGGGGTCACCCATGCATGCTGGTCCGGCGCCGTCGTCGCGGATGATCCAGGTTACGTCTTTGCCGCCGTGGATCAGCATTTGAACGGTGTCGAAGGCGAATTTGGCACCGCCTAGTACGACGACATTTTGGATGGCTGGAGACAGTAAGAGGTCAGCGTTCTTGGCTAGGTATTTGCAGTGGAGAATTGGCGGGAGGAATTCTTTCCCGTTCTCGATCTTGAAGGTTGGGAGGTAGGGTATGTTCGTCAGTCCGGTGGCTACCATGAGTTTGCGGCACGTAACATTCTCTTTGGTTGTGCTGCGAATTGTGTACAACCTAGCCCCGTCGATCTCGGCCCAAGAAACAGCGTCAACATTGAAGTTGAACTTGACTCGATCTCTCAGAGTTTTTCCAGCCCAGGACTTATGCTGTGAGAAAGCTTCAAGATACGCTGAGACGTGACTACCAGGCATTAAATGGTAGTGGGCCTTTTCCGGGGGCGGCATCGGGTAACAGCTGAACTCGATTTTTCCCACTGGGCTTTGGGTCATCATGCCTGGATAGATCCGACTCTTCGCCCACGTTCCTCTGAATTAAGTTAGCTGTCACTTGGAAGTGTGAGGAAAGGATGGCGCACTCAACTTCCTCCTCGCTTTCCAGAATGGCGACTCGTGATTCAGGATATAGTTCAAGCCAGGTGTGGGCAGCTATGAGCCCATGCGGGCCCGCACCTATGACCACCAGCTCATAAGATTGTGTTGTTCCCGGCATTATGAGCGACTTGCTGTTATACGGGCGAGAACAGGAAACTTTGGGGTTCCGCCTTTTATATTGTCCTTCCTCTACACCCAGATATGATTGCAAGGTCACATTGATGGTGTCGACGCATTTAGGCCCACAAACTTTGACTCGATTTAGAAATGGGTAACGACCTATTAATGCCATTCGTGCTTTTTGTGCAGCCTTTTTGTCTGGATAGTGCATTGTGGCATCCAGGGCTGGAAGCTGAAAGCTGAAAGGTTAGGCGAGCTCGCCCCCTGAAGAATGGGTCGGTCATGTGACGCGGATCTAAACATCCTACATTTCGGTGATACACTAGTTGAAAGATACAGAATCGATACCTTAGACGAAAGAAAGCTCTAATCATCTCTGCTAGAGCGAATTGATCAGTAACGTTGATTAGGGAATACATACTAGATCACTCGGTTCACACGGCTGCCAAGCCCGTGATTCTCTTCCATTCGGTCTCCAAATCTTCCCACACCTTCTCCAACGCCCCATCATTCCTCAAAGTTGCCATCATCTCCTCAGTCTTTGATCCATAACTCTCCCCATCCTGGTCCACAGAATAGACCCCACTCCCAACCTTCCCATCCGTCCCCTTCGCAACCTCCTCTCCCTTCACCAAAGCCAGCCCAGAAGTACCGTCCCCAGGCATCTTGGTTGGATACTTCCCACTTGTCATGATAAACTCAAACCGCTCTCCACACTCCTCGTGCGGGATAATCGGCATGAATAGCATCATAACCTTGAACACCTGCCTAATCGTATAAGCCATCGCGCCCTGTCCCTTCCTGGCATAATTCGTGGCTACGGCGCCGGGAAACCCATGAACGAAGCTGACGTCGGGGGCTTTCTTGCCAAGGGCCTCCAACGCGACGGTGGTGAGCGAGGAGGCATGGCCCGTCGCTGCACGCATAGGGACTTTCCACGCTTGGATATCGTCGGTGTAGAGCGGTCCTTCTTTGCCGGCTGTGAAGACGCTGATGACGCGCCGAAGTGATGTGGCGTTCTGCAGGAGGGGAAGGAGATTGACGATGAAGCGGATGCGCGAGTAGTGGGTGAGAGAAACGGCAAGGTGGAGGTCTTCAGACGTTTCTGGTGCGGTAGTTCAGCGATTATGTTATGCTTGAGTGCTATCATCGTCGAACTCACTGGTGTACATCTGTAGGACTCCTTGACTTAGACATAAGATGTTGATTGTCTTTTCCTTGTCCTTGATTTCCAAGCAGACTTCATCCACGACTTTGATGAGGCTGACGTCGCCTTTTCGGAACACATATGAGCCTTCAGGGTCCAGTACCTTCAGTTCGGACAAGATGCGATCTCCTGCTTCTTGGGAACGGCCAACAAAGTATGCTCGGGGTTTTCTGGCATGCTTGGCGAATGCCTTCAAGCAGTTCTCGCCGATGCCGCTTGTTGCTCCAATGAAGACGCCTACTAGACCTGAAGGAAGATCAGTAGCCACTCGAGCGTTTGAGGCTCGCATAGCTGTGAGAGACACCATGTTGTCCTTGTTCTGCCAAGGAGAAATATGGGAAAGGGATGACAGCCGGGACCGGTAGGTCAACCAGGAAGTAGGAGGTAAGACCACACTCTAAAACAAAGAATGAGAACGGAAAGATTATGGGTTATTTTTCCTGGATTTATGCTCTCCTCGGCACTTGCTAGATGAACCATGTTTTCACAGGACTTCATTGGACATAATCGGAGGATCTTTCCTACGAAGCAACGACGTGAGGTTAGCTCTAAATAAGCACGGGCCTGATGGCGCTCCGGGCACGCTATCAAAGCGAGCCCCCACTGCAGACTTCGCACTCGCTTTCGCGAAATCGATCTTCATTCACGTCACTCACGTCAGCATACTCATCTGCTCCCTACACCTAGCCATACACGGAATCTATATAATGAGGGCGCAAAAAGGTTACTTTCTCAGCAAGAGCTCATCAAGAGGTCAGCCAGCGAGGGTTGGTCTCGTTCGTGAATAACCTGTTATAACAAGCACCTTGATCATGATTGGACGACTCTTCATTGGGGAATGTCATCAGAGGGTGACAATAAAGCACCCAACACAATTCTATTCTACCATGCTCATTCTTCTCTGTATTTGCTTGTCACCCCAAGTTTAATCGTCTCCTCAGAGCTCACAATAACTTTACATCCACATTTACGTCAAGTCCTTACCTCGTTACCCCTCGTTACTAAGGTTCAGGGGGTCCTGTGCTGATCGAAGCGCTGGAGGAGGGCTCACAGGCCTATCGCGCCGCCTGGATCACAGTAATTTGACGCCTAAGTTTCAGCGTCTCATCCCTGAATCTCCATCCCTGTTCTGCACGTCATTGGAGGCAAACTTACCCCGCCTCGTGATATACGCACAGGCAGCAGTGAGGCAATACGGCACAGTATTCTCATATATTTCACTTTTCAACCTCTTTTGGTATTTCTTTCTTCGTTCTATCAGTACTGTACTATTTGGTTAATCTTCATAGTTGATATCTGTCGAATTCCCTTGTCGCTATTGTACAATCTTCCTTGTCATGGCGGAGCCACCCCGAACGGCGGACGATGCCCTCCAAGCAGATCCCACATCGACAAGCACAAAAGATGTCATGTCATCTTCGTACGGCAGTTTGCCCATTGACTGCGAAGTCTGCCAGCACATAATTCGTGGTTTACACACTTCTTACGATGAGACATATGAGATCGACCTTGGAGTAGCAGCCGATCTCCTTTCCAAACCATGCTCTGCTCACGACCCGTTGTTTGCTCGTCTCAAAGAGAGATTTGAAACGAAAAAAGACATCTCTGTGACACTCACCCTCCAGGAAGCACACTTCAAGGTGGGCAGTTTCAGCGGACAGACCAACACGGACATAACTATCAACGTCAACGATCACGGCGTGAGGTTCAGCGAGCCTCTTGAGCTGGTAAAGAAGACTTCCGCTGACCAAGTTGGACGTGGTATTATTCCTGATCCGCAGTGGATAGAGACGAGTCTGTTGAGGAAGTGGAAGGGCTGGTGTCAGCAACATCATGGGGATGATTGTGAGCACCCACTTAGTCAGTATCGTCTTGCGGAAAGCACTCCCACATGGCTCATTGACCTTCGAAATCGCTGTCTCATACCTGGCACTCCAGGCATGAAGTATGTCACGTTGAGCTATAGATGGGGTCAGACTGAGCGGCCACGACTAGAGAAGACATCTCTACCGGAACTTCAGAAACCAAACTCTCTCACAGAAATGGGACATCGGATTCCTGGAACTATCCGGAACGCGATTGACCTCGCTCAGCTCCTGGGAGAGGATTACATGTGGACAGACTCTCTGTGCATAGCACAAGACGACGAGGTTACGAAGTTCACTGAGCTGAACCAGATGGCAGCGATTTACGCCAACTCAACACTCACAATCATCGCCGCCGAGGGGGAAGGTGCAGAACATGGGCTTCTCGGGTTGAAAGATATCTCAAAACCAAGAGATTTGAAGGAGAGATGGAGAACTTTCGGTGACACAGAGAAGGTCATCAACCCACGATTCCCATGGTTCCACCTCGCAAATGCTCCATACTTCAAGCGAGGCTGGACTTTTCAAGAATATCTCTTCTCGAAACGCCGCCTTATTTTCGAAGATGGGATGGCGAGATGGGAGTGCAGCCGTTGCAGATGGAGCGAAGATATAGTGCACGTTGACGGACCGGAGTCGAAGTTCAGATGCAACTGGATGGATGTCGTCTCTTACAAGTACCCATCTTTAGGAGCCTTTGGATACATGTTGCTCGAGTACAACCATCGACAGTTCACATATGAAGAAGACGTTCTGCCATCACTCGTCGGTCTTCTTTCTATGCTCAGCCAGAAGTACGAAGGTGGATTCCTCTGTGGCACACCAGAGATGTACTTCGAAGCCGGCCTGAATTGGGGAAGCTGGTGCCAGGATCTGACTCGCAGGAAGTCATCCGGCTTATCGTCTGCAAGCAAGTCTCTAACTTTGCTACCAAGCTGGTCGTGGATTGGCTGGGAAGGCCGAATCTCAGGAGGATGGGCAAGCAACGAGGATTACTTGAAGAAAGGACGACACACGAAGCCAATGTACACCATTCCTATCACCGAATGGTACACCAGCGCCGATCCCTCAGGTACTGAGAAACGACGTATCAGCTCCAAATTCCTCTATGAAAGAGATGCACTCAGAGACCACCTGAACCGCCCTCTCCCTCCACGTTGGACACGGCACGCACAAGATCAAGACACAATCCCCACGAAAATGGAGCGCGTGAGTCCGGATGGGAAGTACTACGCCCATCCTCCTCCCGTGGGCTGCGGCACGCATTTCTACATCCACGAATCGTGTCCAGATCTCGAATTCTGGTATCCAATCCCCATGCTTGATTCATCTGTCGAGCCGGTGCTGCCTCCACAGACACAATACCTCTTCTGCAGCACTCATCGAACATATCTTTTCGGGAGCTTCGATCGAAAACTGAGGAGCGGTCCTGATCTCCCGGTCTGGCTGCGTGATGAGAAGGGGAAGTGGGCGGGTGTTCTGCTAATGCATAATGAGGCTGACTTGGGGTTCTTTAAGCATGAGGGAGAAGGGAGTGTTAAGGTTGAGGTCGTTGCGATCTCGAGGGGCCAGATCCCGAATGATGAGTGGCAGCATGCACCTACTGAGATGAAGAATGAGGAACGGCCTAAGGAGGGGCTCTTGTATGAGTTTTATAATGTTTTGTGGGTTGAGTGGACAGATGGGATCGCATATAGAAGGGCACATGGGAGGGTTGAGAAGGGTATTTGGGAGAAGCTAGGGGCAGAGCCGATTGAGTTGGTTTTGGGGTAGAGATTTTCTGTTCAAAGCCTCGTGCACATTCCCTGATAGACACGAAACTTGACGAAAGTTTAGGTATCAATTTTGATTTGGCTTCTTATTATCCTCATCTACAAGAATAATCAGAGTTGCTGCCGTGATAGCGGCTAAAAGGGCGTATGACCTAGCGCATTTACATTTATCCAGCCCCCAATCTCACGTAAGTCGTGACAAGCATCGGCGTTTTATAGAGACTCCTGGGGCCCGCCTTCCTAGAAGTCCTTTCCTAAGGCTTGTTTTCTCCGTTGACCTATGTTCTGACCGGCTTGGAAACTCTTGCGCCACCAGGACGACAAAATGGAGGCTATGTTCCTGAAGAGAGATAGAGCAATCGCATTTCTGGTCTGCGCTGTGCTGACCGTCGCTCTCGGCATCTTGTATCCAAAATGGCGGAGAAACGCAAAGATCCGCTCGCTCAAGCAACAACACGGGTGCAAAGAACCCAGGAAGTACCCTCACAAAGATCCAGTCTGGGGTTCGGATATGGTTGAAGAGCGTAAGAAAGCCATGAAAGAGGGACGGTTCTTCAAGCTGTATGATACCCAATTTGAGCTATACGGCAGAACATTCGAAGAGATATGGAGGGGCAAGCCGCTGATCAATACCATCGAGCCGGCGAATGTTCAGAAGGTCGCTGCTCTCGCACATGAAGACTATGGCAAGGACCCGGAGAGGTTGATGGCCCAAGCCCCCTTCATGGGCCCAAGCATCTTAAGTCAGCATGGGCCAGCATGGAAGCGTGCGAGAACGTTGGTGACGCCCATCTTTGCGAGAGCCGAACTCTCGGATATCGATCACTTGGCGTCATACACGGATCGATTTATGGAACTCCTTCCGAATGATGGCAGCATGGTTGATATACAACCTTTAGTACGTCGTCTGGTAAGTCTGTCTACCTTCTACTGCAACAGAAGACATTTCGCAATGTTAAGATAATGAGAACTTAGTTCCTCGACGTCTCGATGAACTTTCTATTCGGAAGATCTTTAGGTTTTCTGCAGCCTGAGGTCCCAGCCGAGGCCACCGAGTTCCTCGAAGCCTTCAAAAAAGCCAATGAATGGGCGGTCAAACGCAGAGACGCATCATGGTGGGACTTCCGACGCTACCGTTACAACGAGGACAAGGAATTCAAGGACGCCTATACGACAGTCCACCGCTATGTCGATGAACAGGTTGCTCGAGCTCTTCAAGAAACCGCGAACGACAAGCTTCTTCCAGAAGATCCGCCTGTGCGAAGACGTTATGTTCTGCTCGACGAAATGGCGAAAGTGATCCGTGATCCTTTCCAATTGAGATATCATGTTCTTGCTGTCTTTCTTCCCGGACGTGATGGAGCCGGAAGGGCAGCGAGTAATATGATTTTCCAGCTCGCACGACATCCTGATATCTGGACCAAGCTTCGCCAGAGGGCTTTGGAAGTTGGTGATACACCTCTCACGTTCGAGAAGCTCAAATCTCTAGCGGAGTTTCGATATGTCTTCCACGAGACGGTGCGCACTATTGGTCCAGTGGGGCGTATCTGGCGTGTGGCCGTTCGCGACACCATTTTGCCTCTAGGTGGTGGCCTTGACCAGAAAAGCCCTGTTTTCGTTGCTCGAGGCACGGCTGTGGTTTCTGGTACATGGGCAATGTGCCACGACAAAGGCATATGGGGCGATGATGCCGATGAGTTCAAGCCGGATCGTTGGATAGGTCGTAAGACCATGTGGGAGTTTGTACCGTTCTGGGGTGGTCCACGGAACTGCCCTGCTCAGCAACAGGTCATGACGCATGCTATGTACCTTCTGTTCAGGCTAACTCGAAGGTTTGAACGTGTCGAGAACTGTGATCCTGTCTTTGAGTATATTCAGAACATGTCACCGTCCGTTGAGAGCCGGAATGGGGTCAAAGTTGCTTTCAAGAATGCTTGATATCGTAGAACCAAGGCGGATTTTTTTCTATGGGCGAGGCTCCTGACGTTAGCCAAACCTGATAGACAAGATAGTTGAAATTGGCTCTGGTAGTATAGTAGAGTTAACCTAATTCTCTTTACTGCCACGTGCTCGAGACTCATGCTTGTGACGGCAAGATCGCCAGTCATCAACATTCTTCTGGATCTTTAGCAACAATACTAGTGGAGACGAAGATCAGGTGTAAAGGGGAGATATTTTCTGCGCGATGCTGCATACTAATTGTTGCGCGTCCGAATCTTATGGATTCCCAGTGCTAGCTATATCATCTCTGGCCCCCATAAGCTGCAGCTTCTACTGGTCATCTTCTTGCGAATTCGGCGGTTGGGCAGCCAGAGCCTTACACTGCCGTGTAACCTATAGTACGCTCTTGATTGGCTAGAGGTGCAGAACATAACCCCGCACATTTTTGTCTCTGTTGCCTAATCTTTGATTTATTCCTTAACGTTCTTATTCCTCGTGCTCATCATCAATCCGAAGTTCATAGTCATGAATGGCAGCGAGCCGTCTTTCGCGGCAATCCCTCGGAATACCGCCACTGGACTGGATGAGGATGCCTTACCAACATATGTATACAAGCGTCTGAGAGATCCGAAGGAATTTAGGCTACTCAGAATCACCCCCAACTATTACCATGAGCCGATCGATTGTACTCTATTCCGCACCAACATCAGCAGCTCTCCAAAGTTTGAAGCCATCTCCTACACATGGGCAGATGCCAGTGGAGACAAGTCTCTTTGCAAACGAGTCAAAGTTAATGATTTTTATTGTATATACGTCACCGCCAGCTGCGAGGCCGCTCTGAAACGCGTACGACTCTCATATGAAGAGCGATGCATATGGATTGACGCGATATGTATGTTACTCCTTTACTACCTTTAGCCTCATGCTCAGAACTCATTATATTCAGGCATAGACCAACACCACGACGGAGAGCGCGGACACCAGGTACAACTCATGCCTACCATCTATTCCAGCGCATCCAAAGTATTGATATACCTTGGTGAGGAAGCAGATGGTAGTGATGAGTTGATGGAGACGTTAAGAACATTTAACCCAAATAAAATATGCAAACCCATTCCTCGGAAAGCGATAGAAGCATTTCTATCCCGAACATGGTTTCATCGCGTATGGATATTCCAGGAGATCACTCTAGCACGAGACGCTGATATACTCTGCGGCTCCGCTACCGCGCGCTGGTGCAGTCTCATCATGTCAAATTTCTCCGGCAAAAACCCCTTTCAATATTATGGCCCAAGTCCAACTGTGCTGCGGATACCGATTTGCGGCCAGCAGACTATCGACCATCTCCTTGACAGGCTTCTTGATCTTCGTTCATGCGATTGCGGAGATCCTAGAGATAAGATTTTTGGTATTCTCGGGATATTCAAGGACATAGATGCGACTAGCCTGGTTGCCGACTACTCTCAGACCGTCGAAACGGTTTATACGGAAGTTGCCAAATACCTAATTTACTCTCTCGAAAATTTGAGTTTGCTGCAAGCTGTTGAATGCAGGTCTCTTCCATCTACACTTCCATCTTGGGTACCAGACTGGAGAATCCATTTTGATCCTCGAAGCATCACTCTCCAACGCGGTGTATCCCCTGGTTTTGGAACTCCTGTGGAACTCTTCGTGTCCCATATTGCCATGAAGTCGTGCACTCTCTTTGAACCTCAAGTAGAGTGTAGTCAGAACAATATAGCCAAAATCAGGCAATCAGTATTGAGGGTCACTGGCTTAAAGTTTCTTGAAGCAAAATCCACCTTTGTGCTAGACCACCCGCGTTTGCGCATAATTCAAGGAGGAGACCGAGAAGATGATCCTTTTGAGGAACTTGAGAGCTGGCTCAGTGGACTCCCTCTCGGTTGGGATCGAGACCAATTATCTCTCGCCATGTCTAACTTTCGCGCTTGGCTCCCTGAATTATTAAACGGAATATATACAAAACAGATTGTGAAGACGGAATTCACTTGTTGCCTCTTCTTTGGTCTGCCGGCATACGTCTTCGGAATGTCGGGCGTTTTTGGCGTAGGTCCTTCAAGTGTTCGTGCTGGTGACTATATATGTGCACTCGACCATACGTTCTCCTACTACGTCCTGAGAATTCATGGAGAATTCGACACATCTGATAGATACTCATATATTGGTGAGTGCTATCAGATAATCTCCAAGAAATCATTCGAGTTGTACAACGCCTTCAAGCCAGACACCGCTCTACAGCCCGCTAAGCTCTTCAAGCAGCTAGCTAACGCCTTCGAGCGGCTCATATCTCTTGAGCAAGCTGATTTCTTCTTGCGGCTTGCCACCCTCGAGCTCAAGAAGGCTATCTCTCTCGAGGGAGGTGCCTTCCCCCAGCGCGCTTCCTCCCTTAAACGGGCAGCTTCTCTTGCGTGGCTTGCCTCCGGCGAGCGGCTCGCTTTCCTTGAGCTTTTGAAGGACTCCTCTTTATGGGGGTGGATTTTCTCCAAGGGCGATGCCTATATTGATCGAGATACTTCTCATACATGGCTTACCTCTAGTCAACGGCGTGCTTTCCTCAAGCAGGTGCAGAGCCAAGTCTTCAGAATCTTGGCCTCTAGCAAGCAGCCTGCCCAAGGCGAACAGGCAAACTTCCCTGCGTGGAGCGCTTCCCTCGACCCTCAGCAAGCTACCTCCTTCGAATGGGTTACCTCTCTTGAGCGGGCTATTTCCCTTGAGTGGGCTGCTTCCCTCGCGGACGAGAACCTTACCTGCTTTGACTTAACTAGCGACTTTGAGCGGCTCACTTCCCTGAAGGAGGAACAGATACAGAGTGGTTATACTCCCGAGGAACCTGCTATTTCAAAGCTGGATGTCTCCCACACGCTTAAGCAGGTTGCTTCCCTGGAGTGTGCTGCCTCGCATGCGCGGGTTATCTCCCTTGAGATCAAGCAAGCCACTGCCTGGGGGCGGGCTGACCTGTCTCCAGAGCAGGTCGTCTCCCTGGAGGTGCTTGCTTCGATCGAGTACGAGCAAGCTGAAGCTCTTCAGAAGGCAGCCTCTTTAATGCAAGTCACCTCACAAGAAGAAAGACATGTCTGGTGTGATCGAGACTACATTGAGTGGGCCGTTTCTCTAGATCTTGAACAGGTTGCTTCCCTCGACTGGACTACGCTCAACCTAGTTCCCACCCTTATGCAAAAAATACGAACTTGTCTACTTGTAGAAGAGTTCAAAATCATATAGCTATAAGAGTGAAATATAACATCACAACGGAAAGTATATTTGTATTTCACGGGCATCCCAGAGGAATTTACCAGCTGTGGTCGAGACGGAGAAAAGCACAAGCCGAGCTAAGGATCTGCAGGCATCGACTTAACAACTTCTTTGCTAGTCAGATAATCCAAAATGGATTTCATGAAGGCTCCAAAACGGGTCATCACAGAGCGGTGAGTTCTTAGTTGGGTCCTTGACAACACTTCCGTTGGAAGCCAAGATCAGGTACAGAGAGGAGAGCTTTTCTGCGTTAGTTTTGGTTGCAGCATATTGATCTCTATGCGTCCATATTGTGGTGGGTTTTTCCGTGCTGAGGGTTATCAACGAGGTATGATGGAAGGGGAAGCATCGCAAATAGTAGAAGTCGGAGAGCTCAGCGTTCCAGCTTTCAAGATCTACTAGCTCTTTTCTATCTTCACTACTAATGAATGAATCACC
>Ga0302140_10005892_pt1 | contig 15430 bp, 12 predicted proteins | sample I_Bog_E1_1_FD_202095 | JGI IMG/M metagenome (GOLD analysis project Ga0302140, IMG submission 202095) | Peat permafrost microbial communities from Stordalen Mire near Abisko, Sweden - I_Bog_E1_1 | ecosystem: Environmental > Terrestrial > Soil > Wetlands > Peat | place: Sweden: Abisko, Stordalen...
CGCGATTGATGCAGTTGCTCTCACCACCGAGACTGTAACTCTCCAACCATCGACGGAAGCAGTGAACGGTTTTGGAGTCTCCATCCGTTACAAAGTTGCCGATTTCGTCTCTTCAACCTCCTCAACATCAAGTCCGACGACCACAAGTCCTGGAGGTTCTTCGAGCCCATCCCCAACAAACTCGAATTCTCCCGCTCCAACTCCCACAAGCTCCGGGCTTTCCACAGGTGCCAAAGCTGGCATCGGAATTGGAATTGGATTGGTGGCTCTCCTGGCTGTTGTTGGACTGGCGGTGTTTGCGCGAAAGAGAAAGAGGCAACAACAATTGCATTATCCACTACAGGAACTTCCAGATTCGTCAATGAAACAAGGACCCTCGAAATGGGGAGGACAATCGGTGGCTAAGTCGCAGGAGCTTTATGCGAATGTTTCGCCTGCGGAGCTGGGAAACCACGAGCTGAACTATCGATGAATTTCATGGGATGAAGTGGAGAAGGAGGATTAATTATATGAAAATGTTGGACATACCCAGGGCGCATATGGAAAGATATTGTTAATGTCCACGAACGCTGTATAACAATGTACGTATGACAATTTACGATCAAATTGAGAGTTTATTATAAATTGGTTCTGAGTTGGCGGAGCACATTTCATCCCACATGCATCAGCCAGTGCTGCGGCTTGGCAAATGGAAAGAAAAGAACGATTACTCACAAACTCGACCGAGATCATGTCCGCCGAGGCATTTCTACCTGTTGAGCACCTAGCTCGTTCTCACGGCAAATGCACTTATCTGAAATGATATGGACCGCCCCTTCCTCTCTCTTTCACGAGGACTGCTTTAGCTTTCGCTCCTTCCCGTATTGTAACGACCAAACTCGACAGCAAAACGAAGCGGGATCAAAATGGAAGGAACTGAAGACCGAGTCCGCAACGGTCGGGAATAACCTCCCCCCTCCCTCTCACAAGGTGCTTCCAGGCTTTCTTCCTTCAAAACTTCTCCCGACGTGGTGCTTTACAATAGGCACGTATTTACGCAACCAACCCACCAGATATCGCAGATGAGCCTCCCTAAAGACAGCAGGGAAACTTTTTCTAAGACTTTGCTTCAGTGCGTGCTTCCAAAAAAAATATGTTGTGATCAATATCAGAAGTCTGAATGCTACTGTGATAAGCAGCAGGATCTATCGGCCGTCTTCTGAGGTCGAGGGAAAATGGCAACTATCTCATCTCCTTCACAACTACTCTCACTCCGCATATATATGATGTATCTACCAACCGAACTGCTCACAATGCAACTCCAAGCTCGGCCCATCAACCTTGATATTCTTCGCCACTGTCTGCCGAGCAACCTGTGTCATGCCGTCTGGACCACAAGCAGCAACTGCAATCCTATCATGCTGGTCAGCGTTGGAGACAATGTCTGTTATGATTGCCGCAATGTCGGGTCTTCCTTCACTGATCGTTAAAGAAGAGTAGAGAGAAGACGAAGCAGAAGCTTGCTTCTTCTCAATGTCGACGTCTTCGGACAACGGTCGAGTGAGAATTGATTCGGACGGTGGAGCCTTTTTGACTTCTTCGCATGACATCGAGGAGTTCCGTGTGGTTGAGGCGAATGATGGACCTGTGCTGTGGATGCGGAGATTCACTAGCGGCGAGACACGGAGCTGCTCTAATTCTTTACTGAACCATTTAATGGTTTCTATCTAGGTCAGCTATGAGCTCCAGTACTGAACCAGGAAGGACATACCTTGCTCTCTCACCACCCAGATGAATTCAATAGTAGTCGCAGTGGAATTTCCCAGATTTCGCAGGGTATCCACTGCTACTCCACATGTGAACGAGGCACCGCTGCCTCCGGCAACGAAGATGACCTTGTTGAACATTGTGAAGTCCGGTACTGATCCATAAGGTCCGTCGACTGATGCTTTGAGCACTTGGCCTGGATTCTCCAAGGACCGTTCATGTAGATCGTGAGTGAAGCCATCGTAAGCAGCAACGACCAATTCAAGAGGATTCGTCGAAATGATTGTGAAAGGGTGGGACTCTGTTGATCTGATGCCTGGAATCCAAAGGAAACAATGCATGCCAGGAATTGCCCCAAATGGAGTCTTGCGAAGAACGATGCGAGTTCCGCCGTGGAGGAGGGGTGTAATTGTGGCTGTATTTCCCACGCTGTACACTGCAAATTTGAAAAACCTCAAGGCTCTATCCGCGAACCAGATTGATGCGGCGAAGATCACGACGACCAGAGTCTTCTTCGTGATATCCGGTCGGTGCATGCCCGCCATAACGAGTATGAGTGCAGACATGAGGATGTGGATGATATGAAAGGTTTCGTAGTGTAGCGTTCGAAGTAAGAAAGCACTTGCTAGGGTGACGAGCATGGCAAATCCAGCCGTGATACCAACGATCTGAACTGTTTCGAGGAGTTCGTGGAGAGAATCTGACTTGGACCACTAGACAACATTGTCAGAATTGGAAGCGAGAAGAGTGAAGTCCAGGATAGTAACACTCGAGCGACTTACAGCTACAATGTAAACCATGGCATGGATTATTGAGTAAGCAATCGTTGAGTAACCCGCTAGTCGATGTAGAACGTTGAGACGCTCATATGAGTAGGCGGTGAGGAGTGCGAGAGGAGTGTTCTTCAACGAGAGAAACACCACAAGAGCGAGACTAGCAACAGCAACCCTAGGAAGCTGTCAGCAATGGACGGAACTGTGTCATTTGGTACACTACCATCCCAAGCGTTTCGCAAAACCGTTCAACGTCGTCCAGTCAAGGTTGACAAAAGAAATGCTGAGGCAAGTTGCCAGATAGCCCAGAAATACTAGAGCATGTCCCGCTGAGGTAAAACCAGGAACTTTTCTAATGAGCATGCGTCTAGAGATTCTGCTATACGTATGAGTGCATCCCTTTAACATTAGAACCAACAATTTGCGATGGCTGACCTGGTGAGAGCAATAGGAAATCTGAGAGCAGCAGAACCTCGGTTTCGACAAGACCCAAAATGTCTATAATCTCTGCGAGTCCAGTGGGATATCATGAACAAAATCATGATTCCTGCCATACCGAGCGCTAGGTACTTGGCTGTGTTCTCGTTGTTCTTTTGTCTCAATACTTTTGCAGCGGTTGCTTTAGAGGAACTGTTCGCCATTGTGAAAGAAATATACCCGAGGAGAGAATAATTTGAGGTTTACAAAAGGGGGCGTTCTCTCATAGCTTTATAGAATGAAGATAGTTGAAAAAGGAACTTTATGGTGGTAAAGACTCGTTGCCAGAAGTGCTACACCTTCTCACTAGACAGGAGTATAGACGAGACGACATTGGCCATCTTTCCTCGACTTCAGCCGGGTCCGTCTGATCAAGAAAGCGGGAAAGATATTGCAACACGTAGCAATGCCAAGCAAAGTGGGAAAGAGAGAAGGAACAAATTTTCATCGAAATCATGATTGATTCGTCAACTTTGATGCGTTTCAGTTCCCTCGGGCACCGCTGCGCCATTTCGATGGAGACAGTGGGCCTGCAAGTGGATTTAAAGCCACACTAGAGATCAGATAAGATCATCTTGAGCGGATCAGCGCGGATCAGATTATGCAAGGTTGTTATCAGATCTTCCGACAGTCGGAGAGGGAAGCTTAAACCCAAGGCTTGACTCATGCCAAGAGATCTCCGAACGAAGCTGATTTTGGAAGGAATTTTTCGGGTGGGACAAGCCAAAACATTATGTGTGTTTTGGTTTCAACTCTGAGCTCTGAGTGTCTTGTGGACTATTAAAGCGTGAAACCTGAGAATTAGACCAGAATAAATGACAGAACTTAGAACTGCCACGCAGAAAACCCATTACAGTATTAAATTGCATTTTGCCCATCCGATCTCGCTACAGGAGGATCCTCTATTAGAGCTAGATAGATGTAGCCAATGCTCATTTCGAATCTAGGAAAATCCTTGAAAGCCACTTGGCTGTAGCAATGGTATTGGAACGCTTCGGCGATGCCAAACAGAGAGAGCGACGCCGCACTGCAATAGTTGAGAACTGTCTGATGAGCCATTGATTCCAAGTCTATAGTTTACAAGGGGTATCTCAACTACATATCATACAGATGACAATATACACAGAGTGGTGTCGAACTTTTCGAACATAATACATGAAGGCGGCACAACCGAAATCGCCAAACTTCTATCTCAGAAGCTAAAAGAGCTTGGCCGCCTCGGGCACCACCGTATCTTCGTCCTGCTCTTGTCGAATAGGAATCCGCTGCTTAGGTTTGCTTCTCTTTAAAAAGGAATTGCACAGTATTCCGGCGGCAACGCTGACGTTCAGGCTGTCGACGTTGCGGCTCTGATGCGAGCCTTCGATATACAGGTCCGCATCCGCTTTGCTCCGCAGGTTCCAGCGAAGTCCCTCTCCCTCGCTGCCAAGCATGAGAACACAAGGGTCTTCAGAGAGTGGATCATCCAACTGATCCGTAGACATGGAGATGGGCATAGCTGGATCATGCTTCTTAGCAGGAGCGACAGCCGCGAAAATCTTCCAGCCAGCGTTCTTTGAATTAACAACAAAGCCGGAAGGTTTGTTAACCATAAATACGGTGACATCTTCGGAAGCGCCTGCAGAGGCTTTGAGGACAACTGGCGTAAAGGACGCGCTATTGCGCGATGAGATAGCAATGGCGGTGACTCCGAGGAATGCTGCCGTCCGAATGATGCCACCGAGATTGCCAGGGTCCACAATACTGTCTAGTAGGAGAACCAACGGCTTCCTCCCATGGCGGCTTCTTGGGATCTTTATGAAATTAGAAGTGCCATTGACTGCAGCTTCTTCTCTGGATTGGTGATCAAGTGAGACTTCAAATCCATCCTGACCATCCACAGTCGTGAGTTGGCCAAGGCTCGTAACAGGGAGCCTAGGAAGTGGTGATGCCTCCAGAATATAACCATTGTGCGGCCGTCCTCCACTCATTTTGTCCATTACTCGTAACCAGTCCTTGCCAGGCCGAACAACTTCGACACCGCTTCTTCTAGCCAGTCTCTCTAATATGGCATCTTGCTCAGGGCTCTCGCGATTCTCTCCGTTGTATATATAAAGTTTATATAACTTTCTCCGCGGCTCTCTCCGAGAGCTTAGAGCTGCCTCGACGACTGAGGTTCCATACAAAAATTCGGAGGCAGGCGTAGTATATGGTATCGAAAGAGGAATCCGACTATCAGCGACTTGAGTGAACCTCGGCCCACTTGTTGCAGAACGTTCATCACGAGGTGCATTGGCACTGGAAGTATTGCTGTCGTACCTGGAACTGCGGCCGAAAGATGCGGATTCACGCTGGCTCATAAACCTTTCCGAAACTATGTCATCTGCTGAATTGATATTGCCAAATGCTGAGTTCGATGACGCTTTCTTGAATGATAGTGACGGATAGCGGCTACCTCCTCTTGACTCACGAGGCCGATCATAGGATCTTGAGCGAGTTGGTCGATCATCACTTGAGCGCCCAGAAGAACGTGAGGATGAATGCACAGAGCCTCTTTCCCTTTCTGTCCGGTCTGCTGTACTGGCCTTGCTGTCTCGTGCCCTCCCGTATGGCTGATTTGAGTCTCCAAAATGATTCGAAGTACCATCAAAATCCCGCCGACGTCTCCCAGATTGTGTAGAGTCGTTTTCCCGATCTGCCTGCCTAGGCCGCGCTGGCTTTTTGAACATACCTCCATTTTCCAATTCCTTGCCAGCAATGAGTCTCTTCCCAAGACGAATCCGCAATCCGCTCTGGTCCGTCTGCCCTTCTCTTTCCCAGGTTTTCGTAGAATATCTAAACACCTGGCCTGACGATCTGTTCTTGAAGTCGCGTGTGTCTATCCTGCCCCGTTTTGTCCATGCACGCAGAGGCTTGCCTTCCCTCTTTACCTGCCGGGTTTTCTCGAATCCGCGCCCATATTCGTCTCTCGGATACTCCTCCTTCGGAGATTTTTCGTATTTAGGAATACCGTGTTCAACTCTGTATTTTTCTCGCGGATCATCTTCAGCAAGGCCTTTCTGTGATCCCCTGAAGCCCTGTCCTCTCGATTTTCGAAGACCTCGTTGGATAGCGGAATGGACTGTACCGGCCTTGCCTGCGTGATAGCATTGATAGACCACTAGCGAGCTCTCTTGGAAGTTCCTGCTACTTCTCAATAGAACAGAGTTGAGCATCGCAGTCTTGAATGGTTAGCTGTGAGGTTGGATGGCCTGGAAAATTTTAACCCTGAAGACGCTTGCTGAAGCACGCTACTGCACAGTCCTCGGACAAGGATCTAGCGGCACTGCCGCAGCTGTGTAAGGAAGCGCCGCAAATTAACTCTGGCATGGCATGTCACTGTGATAGCTCTGCATACGAAGAAGGATCTGTCTATTGTGCCTGGATGTCATCTGGCAAAGCTCTATGAGCCAGTCAAACCCTTCATCCCCTGGGCAGAAAAGAACCCCCATAACGCCGCGCTATGCAGGATGTGAATGTGAGCCTGATACTCATTGCGTTCTCGTTCTTATGAGCCGAGAAAGAAAATGCGGCCTTGGGGAAGAGAGGTGGCATTATTTACATGAAAAGAAAGATTGCTCAGTTTGCAAATCCCCACAACGAGCTGGCTGAAAGGCACAACCTCAATGCCAATCCAACCATAAGACCCTCTAGGAAAACGACTATGAAGGTAGACCAGTCCGTGAGCTCTCCTTTTTTGCTTGTGACTTTCTGGTAAGTTCTCGTCGCAGGACCACGCGCGCTGCTTCAATCCATGCCTTCGGTTCGTTGCTCTGACGTAGATTATCGAGAAGGAGCCGGATCTGAGCTTCACTTATGAATTGAAGGCATTTATCGGAGAGACCAATATGGGCAACTCCACATAGGTTGCAGAGACCTGCACCTTTCATTTGCATTGTGGGGTTTTGGTTATGTCTACCATTTTTGACGGGTGGCAGAATCGGAGGATAAGACGAGGTAATTCGTTGGTCTGGGAAGGGATCTCCAACTCCATTCTGGTACATGTGACTGGTACCTTTTGTGGATTGATGTCCAAATCCATTTCGGTGGCTTGAAGTTGCAGTTGTGCGGGCTGGTTGTCCAAATCCATTGGCATTGGGAGCAGGTCCTGACGAGGCATGGAGCTGGCGGCTGTTGAATTGGTGATGGCTGCCATCTGAACTGTGCTGGATATTAAGGACGGCTTTACGAGGTTCGTCTTTGGCGGCGCGCATGGTGGAAGGTGGGCTATGCTCTTGGTGGTAAGGTCGGTGCTCTGTGAGGGCGAATTAGCCATCAGCTGTTTAGGCTTCGTAGTAGCAGTAATAGATTCAGTCGGCTTAGAAGCCATCTTCACCTCAGCACTGGCTGTCTTTGTGCTAGCGGCGGGCTTGGAGGTAAGACGACTATTTGTTGAAACGCTTTGCTTGGTACCGTTGACAGGTTTGGCTGGAAGGGTCTTGGATTTCGTGCTATTGTTTGTTTGCATTCCGTTGTTGGCCTTGCCAACAGCAGTACTTTTTGCAACAGGAGCTTTCTGCTTGATATTCGCAGACTTGGCGGGATTGATTGGCTTATTTGTTTGGCCATTCTGAGCTTTGCTGACTTCTCCTGACTTCTTCGAGCTAACTATCTTTTTCGGAGGAGTCTGCACATTTTTGCTGGGAGGTTTGATTGGCACACCGATCTTCTTTGCAGGGACTTGCTGCGTCTTGATCGGTGTTTGCTTCTTAGAGCTAGGTTGCAAAGCAGTGACTTTCTTCGGGGTTGCTTTACCTTTCGATGGAGTCGTAACTGAGCCTGTCGACAATTCCTTCGGGTCCAACTCCACAATACCTTCAGAATCGTCGTCTCCGTCGGAGTCGCCATCAGCAAAATCTATATCGCTTGCCGACTCGTCAGACCGTCGTTTGCTTGGAATCTTCAGAGGTGAAGAGTCCAACATGTCATCGTCGAGGTCTACATTCTTCTTGTAATCGATAGCCTTGTATCGAATTAGCGTTTGGCTCAACCAGGAGAATGAAGGAAGAACTGACCTGTCTGGCTCGCTTACCACGCCCGAAGGTTTGCATATTCCTCGCAGCTTCGGCCGCAGCATCAGCTTCGCGTTGCTTCAGAATCTTGTCCCACACAGAGAAATTCGGTACTGATGGTTTGGCATCAGCATCACCCAGATCTTCAGTAAGAGTGCCTTTATCATTTGCCCAAACTCTGGCGAACGAGAATTGATTTTCTGCCGACGCTTCATTGTTGGTGTTAATGTTTTCGACCTTGGTTCGGTCAAGTAACTTGTCCACGGAAGCAGAGTCGTAGTGAATGTCGTTCCGATCATCATCATTAAACAACGCCTCAGCACCGTGCTTAAGAATGGACTCTAGGTCAACTCCAGCATCATCCTCTGCACCCATGCTTTCAATGAGTGCTTGGTCCAAGGCCATTTTCTTCCTACCAATCTGAACAATCTTTTCTTCTGCGGAATCTTTGGTCATTAGCTGAAAGACCAAAACCTTGTTCTTCTGCCCGATGCGGTGAGCACGGGAAAGTGCTTGTATATCTTGGTGAGGCTAGGACGAGTCAGCAAATTTCAGGGTCACGAGTTTCAGCAATTACATTGAAGTCAGGGTCCTATGGTTAATATTAGTGCCAAATAATTTGAAGGGTTGCTAGAAAACATACCATAATAATTACTGTGTCGGCAGTCGCAAGATTGATGCCGACGCCTCCAGCTCTAGTAGACAACAAGAATGCAAAGAGCGGCGAATCTGTTGCGTTGAATTGATCTATTCGCTTCTGCTTTTCCAACGCTCCAATGCGTCCATCCAGTCGCTGGAAAGGCAGATCAAGCCCGTTCAGGAAATCTTCTACCAAGTCTAGCTGGTCAAGAAACTGGCTGAATATCAAGACACGGTGGCCTCGTTCCCGCAACTTGGGTAGCATGATTTCCAAAAGTTGAAATTTTGAGGAAGCGTCCACAAGATTTCGGTAGAGAGCTGCTTCGCCAACCGTTCTCTCCTCGATGGCTTGACTGTAAACAAAGGGGTGGCAGAGACACTTGCGTAACTGCATGAGAATGTTGTTTAGATTTCCTCGCTCGGCAGGCCGAAGTGCAGTTTTACTCTGCCCAAAAATGGATCGAATAAGCTCTGGGTTCTTCGCCAAAATGGACTTATAGAGTTTCTTTTGCACCAAACTCATTGTCACTGGCAGAATGACCTGCGCCATCGGCGGCAAGAATTTCAACACTTGCAGCTTGGTTCTTCTTAGACTGGAGTCAGCGATATTCGTTCGCGATGGTAAGTATAACTTACCGTAGGAAAAATGGTCGAATAAGCTCATGGAGCTCAGGTAGGTTTTCCTTCGTCAGCTCTTCGTACTTCTCATCCAATTCAGAAGCATTCATGGACTTGTCGAGGAATTGGAGAAGATTGAACAGTTCTCTCTTATTGTTTTGAAGCGGGGTACCTTCACGGGAAGGTTAGCTATCGCACATTTGAAGATCAAGGGCGACAAACCAGTCAGAAGAACCTGATACGGAATCTTCAAGGCCTTCAAGGCTACATAAAGCTGGTTCTCGTCATTTTTCAAGCGCTGGCCTTCGTCCACAACCATTCCAGCCCATTTAACCTTACGGAAAAAGGATCTACTAGAATCATCTGTAGGGCCTTCGTAGGATGTAATGACCACATGCGCTCTCAGATCTGGGCAGCCGTTTGGGTAAAGTTCATACTTCATTGCCATATTTCGGGCCTTTTTACCGCCGTAGTAGGTGACAACGCGCAGGGCGGGCGCCCACTTCTTGATCTCTCGGCGCCAATTTGGACATGTCGAGTTCGGGGTGACTACAAGGAACGGGAAACACTATGCTCGTTAGTTCGTATAGTGCAAACAGAATAGGGAGTGAGACGTACCTTCGGATTGCCCTTGACGAGGGATGCGAACAGAGAGATTATCTGAATCGTTTTCCCGAGTCCCATCTCGTCAGCCAAAATGACGTTCTTCTTCTGGTGGAAATTGTATAGTAGCCAATTGAGGCCCTCCATCTGGTAGGGCATCATCTCGCCGCCTGTAAGAGCTGTGGGTTGTTTCCTTAGCTCAACTTTCTTCTCGAAGTTCATTGAGCGGAAATTATGCACTCGTTCGTTCATCTCAGCAACGGGGACGTTCTTGAAGTATTGGCCGACAACGTATTCATTATAGGCGGCCACGAAGTCGCTGAATCTGTCTCCTTCGTCCAGATTGGGAGGCTCTTCCCAGACTGCATCATCGTAGCCAAGTCCTTGAAATTTGACTAGCACCTTGTCTACCATCTTTATAGCTGCTTTGTCGGCTGATTCGGATTTCGAGGTAAATCCTTTGGCGTAGCTAACATCGAAGATAATTTCCATGCGTAGGAACTCTTCTGGAATTGCTTCTTGGGAAGTCCACTTCGGTAGTAGGTTGATACCATCATCACGGCGAATAAAAGCGTTCCGCATAATCACAGGCGTTACTCCCCAGACCCACGCACCAGGCATCCAAGTGCATCTGAAATGTGATCTCTCCTGCCATTTGATAAGGTACTCCTTTTCATCATCACGAAGGTCCTCAATCGTCTCCCCCTCAACGTACGAGTCTCGGTCCACAGGTCTCCATGCCACGAGGGTGTCGACTTTGGCTGGAACTTCCTGGCATTCCTTGCATTGCCATCTTTGGGAGTATTCTCTCAAGCGTTCCTGACGAAGATCGTTAATGTTCTCTGGCGTTTTGGAAGACTTTAAGAGGCTCGGTAGATGGTTGAAATGATACGCGCGTACGCAAGACGTGCACCTAAATAAAACATTCTCGGGATTGTTGATCAAAGTATCGGGGACTTCCGTAATTGGATCATCTCCGTCATTCTCCTCTCGGAGTTTTTCTTCTTGCTTGTTCGTTCGTTTGGGCGAAAATGCGGCACAAGATGGTCCCTTCTCCTGGCAGCCTTGACAGACATCGAGGGGAGGTGCTAGAGGATCCTTTCTCGTCGCCACACCAATACAACGTCGGCATTGCATCACGAAGTGCTCGTGACCGACTTTGGTGACCATGTGGTCTCTTCCGCTACGGTATCCAAGACATACTTTATGAATTGAGGTGGAGCATCCTTGGCAGAAGATCAGGACGCTAGTGCCTTTGTTAGAAGTCGTCCCGGAGCCTCCACAGACGTCACAGTCATTGTTGTGGAATGCACGGAATGGTGATTCTTTAGGGATTGGCTGGAAGATCTCTCGAATACTGATGACCTTTGGGGCGTTGTTAACCACAACCTCATCAGCGTATATCTCTTCTTCCATATCCCGCTCTCTCATATTCTTAACGACTCTTTCACGGCCGGATCGGCGAGCGGCTATCTCTGGCTCTGGAGAAGATTCATCGTCAACATAACGGCGAGGGCGTCCTCGTTTGCCACTGGACTCAGATCTGCCTTGTCGACCTTTGCCTATTCTCTTTTTCTGCTTTCGTTGCTGAAATAAGATGTCTGACCCATCGCTCTCGTCTGGCGCGCCTCCAGCTAACTCATCAGAATCATCTCCGGTCCTGAAGAAATTGGTACGTAGATTGATAATTGGCTTGGCAGTGGAAGATCGGGTCGTGCGTCCAAGTCGACCTCCGCGTGTTGGCTGTGGTGCTCGACGTTGTGACCGGTCCAATTCAGACTCCGAGCTCTCACTATCATCATTGTTGGCGCGAGATTGAGGTCGGCTGCTGAGTCTGCTACTGTGGCGCGAGCCTTGTCGACTGCCTCGATTCGTCAGCTTCGAGATACGGCCTTTCTCAAGCCGACGTTTCTTCACGACGAGGTCATCATCAGAAAGCTCTTCTTCTTCATCAGTGCCGAATTCAACAGGTATCATTGTGCTGGAAACAAAGCCATCTTGAGCTGTCTTTGTGCGATTTCGCTTCCCAGCAGAGGAAGACATGCCGCGCTCGGGCTCGATACTTGAGCGAGTATTAGCTTGCGAGTCTTCGATTTCTTCCTCTCCGATCTCGAAGATATCAAGTGCGTTTGGGCCGTTCGGGAGCGCAAGAAGCTTTTCAAGAGGAACCTGCAGCCTTAAGTCAGCAAATATTCAGAGCGGAAATGAATAGTAAAAGAATCAAATGCCTTAATTCTAAGATGTCGAAGGAGAGGCAATGTTCAGTCTAGAGATGGACACTGATCGCTAATGTGATGCGCCAGTGACTTTGAATAAAGAAAGGTGAAGGTAACAGAGTCGAAGGATGTGATGAAGATGTGCTGAAGATGTGTCAAGAATCACACGCAATCTTCAGTGGAAGCCTTGATCTCTTCTCTTGGTTCAGACCCTGGACAAATGAACTAGTCTAGAGTAGGTATGCTCGTGCGTACGAGATCAAGCCAGAAGGATTGTTGTGTTGGGAGGAAGGGGACCAAAAAAAGAATCGGTAAGTTGATGAAGAAGGAAGAAAGGTGCAGGAAGTCGTCAGTGTCTGTACCAAGATATCGCTTAAGCCACCCCATTAAGAGAGTCACAACCGGCTCACATCTTGCGAACCGGAGGCGACAAGCTATGAATGCATCTCTGAATCTGACAGGAAGGATTCAAGGAAGTGAGTAGGAGCATAAACCATCCATCATTTGGAGGCGCTACAGTAACAGAATAGCTTTTGTAGACAAGGAATTGCGGAGAGGTGCAAGTCCACTTGGATGTTACCTATGCTTAAAGCTATGATTGTGGCAGTGTTGCTGCTCTCCTGCACTCAAAAGAGCCATGAAAGCTAATTCACTTCTTGAGTTGCCACATGCTCATGTGAAGCCTTGATTTGCCTCGTATGGCGATTTGCATATGCACCTTCTCGGAAACGAAGATGAAAGTATTTGCCCTGACACTTAAAGTGCTAGTGCACCAGAGCTCTGCTCTCGAAAACTTCCAATGTATGATTGTGGCAGAGAATTGCATCAAGCCAAAAGCAGATCGAGAGCAATTCGGCTGGAAAGTCATGGGAGCACACTCACAAGTTCTCTCTTGCCATCCTCGTAGTCGATTGTGTACCACTCCATATCATCCACGATCTTAAGCTCGATAATAGTGTCAACCGTTGTGTCGCCTCGATATGGCTGATATTCCCATGGCCTTGCAGGAGCCGGTACCATTACCGCAATCGAGTCGGCCGAGTTCTTCTCTCTTTTGCGGGGTTCGGGAGGCTTCTGGGGCGATTTACGGAAACGGTGAGAGAGCGTCGACAGTGGTGGAGATTGGATCTTCTCTTCTTCGTCTTCGGGCTCGGAAGTGTGGACGTTCTCGATCTCTGAGCCCTCAGAGGCGTCCGAGTCTGGGATTTGGTTCTTGGAAGCCATTTTGTCTTAGCGACGCGCTACTTCAAGTCTCTAACCCAATAACTACACAAATTCACTTGCGGCAGTAATTAGTATCATCCCATATCTGCAGATGGAAGATCAAGAACCTATTGGTTGTCCTGCATAGCCAAGGAATGCGCGCTTTCATATCATGGTGAGCAAGTGAGCAGCTTAGTACACTTAGCTGTGGTCGCGCACGCGCTAGGCCTGTGGATGGAACGCGATTACTGCTGGATGGCTGTTCCAGAGATGCTTTCGGAGGCCTGTATGTAATGCGAACCGTCACACAGTCGGGATTCTTTCGCGCAGCGTTGGTTGAAGTGATCGCGAAACCACTTAACGCGCTGTTTCCCTGAACAAGGATTAAATAACGCGCTTGTTTTAACGCCGATAATGCGCTAAACCTAATTCGGAATTTAATTAAGTAGATACTAATAAGAAAGATTGTTCTTCTGGAGAATTCTCCTTCCATTTTCTAAATCATCGTCTTGCAATCCTTTTGAGATATTAAAAGTCCTTTAGTAGGTGTGCAAAGTGATTTGCTAAACTCTGTTTACCTCTTCAAGCTTCAACTCATCTCCCCTCTTGGAGGTTAGGTTCGGAATTACAAAGAACGAGAAAGTGCCAGCGACTTCCGAGTAATTGAGAAAATGATCTACCTCCTGAAAAATACATCAAAGAAGTGTTTTGGGAAGTTTGGCTTGCGGGTATGTGAAGTGATCATGAACTCTGTAGAGCACTAAGTAAAGAACAAGAAGTCGGAGCCGAGAGGCTGGGCTAAATGCCCATCGCCTTCTATCATCTCCATCCAAGAATATATTCCAAAGCATTTCGTCACTCACACTGCTGACTAATTCATTGCAGATAGGTGCAGGCGTTTCTTGTTTCGAAAGTCATGGCCTATGCGTTATGAACCACCGTCATACACGTTTCTAAAGTACAAGAAGCTTGCACGGGCATTGTCAAATATAGCTTAGTTGACAGCGACCTTTAAATCCCGTAGGCTGTTGTCAATACAAGCGTCCTCGACTCCTTGTCGTCTCCAGTCTGGTGCAGAACGTGAATAAATCTTGCCTATCTCCAATATGCGACTCAGAACGTCGAAATATTTATGGAGAATTCTGGGATTTAAAGATGAAGAGCCATGTTCGAGACGAATGGTCTAGAATATAATATCGCAAAGCATGGCTTAGGGTACAAATTCGAATTGCGCAGCCTCAAATGCGCTCACATTGCGGATCTTCCCATCATTGTGATTGATATTGGATGCTCAATTGAATCAGCCTTCCTCTTTTTGGAATTTCCAGGCTGCTTTTCTTAGAAGTGGCATACATTTACTCCGTTGTTACCCTTGAAATACGATGTTCCACATGGAGGGACCGGAGGGTTCTGCATGATTGTGATAGTAAGAGACACACCTCTGATCCTAATGGTAAATCAAGCTTTCGTCACACAGCTAAAACAACGTTCGGCACGCTTCTATGGAACTAGACTCTTCTTTCGCAGTTGTGTGCGGTGACGTGATCGCCAGAGAGTATAGTTGATAAGTTCACGATCTTCATCAGGGACAAGCTCGTGGACTCAAGCATGCCTGAAATGCCAATATAAGGCCAAATACAGGTATTATATGCTAGTACCTGTACATATATCTCCTCTTATTACGCTTCAGACCATGTACTGAGGTCCATGCCGAGTGCGTGTGGCAACGAGAGGAGAGTAAACAAACCCCTTTTACCAAGCGAGGCGTTGGATTTTGGCACCCCAACTCAGCACTGGAAGATCTCCGTTTTACTCACTGCCCTCAATTATCAATACTCGCAACAGACTTTTGCCCACATCTCTCAAATTTCTTTTCACATTGGTTGAAGTTATGAGATCGGAGAAGGTGGTTCGAACTTCCTCTGATTGGCCAGCCTTTTAGCCGCTAGAAAGAGGAAGTGCAATCTTCCACCCGCAGCAGTTTCACTCAACATCCGATAGCTCCATCATGAACTAAAGGGAGGTATCGAATATCTCTAATTATCCATGGCTTTACCTTACTTTTAATTCGAACAGAAATTTCTTTATGTCACCTCGGTCCGCAGTAGCTTCTTGCTGCCCATAG
>Ga0302140_10005893_pt1 | contig 15429 bp, 10 predicted proteins | sample I_Bog_E1_1_FD_202095 | JGI IMG/M metagenome (GOLD analysis project Ga0302140, IMG submission 202095) | Peat permafrost microbial communities from Stordalen Mire near Abisko, Sweden - I_Bog_E1_1 | ecosystem: Environmental > Terrestrial > Soil > Wetlands > Peat | place: Sweden: Abisko, Stordalen...
GCGTGGTCGAGTTCGCGGTCCAGGTTGGGCAGTAGGCACCGAGCACGCTGCATGAGAGTTGCACGTTGGTGGTCAGCGTCGGATCGGTGCTCCATTGGAACTGGTACTGCCCGTTCGCTCCTCTGGGATTCACTGTCCCATTCAGAACCGCCGCACTCCCCGTGATGCCGCTCGCCGCCGTCGTGGCAAGGAGGCCGTTATTCGGGGTTATAGTTACGCTCGTTGTTTGGGTTCCATTAAAGGCTGCGCTGACGCTCACGGTTGTGCTGGTGGTAACGCTTCCGCTCAACACGCTGATGCTTGCGGTATTTTGGTTGGCTGATACTTTAATGCTTGGCGGTAGCGGGAACGCGGTGCCATTGCTGCTCGTGAGAGTTACTGTGGTTCCGTTTGAAGGGGCGATCCCGTTTAGCGTCACAGTTACGACGGTGTAGGAGCCGCTGCCGAATGAAGACGGATTCACTGACACGCTCTGAATCGCGGTCGCGTTGCCGCCCGTGATGAACGAATACGGCAAGGGCCAGTCGCCGCCCTTGACGGACATTCCGGGGAAATAGGTGCCGGAGTCTGCCTGGACCTCCCAATAATAGGTGGTTCCGGGCTGAAGAATCCCGGAGGGGATTGTGTATGAAGTGCCAGTGATCATCGACACAAAGTCAGTGCAGGCAGGGCAACTCATCTGCGTGTAGCTAGTGGGCAGGGCGGAAATGCTGGTTGCGATTGCCAGATTGTATTGGAATGCACCTTGTACGGGTGCCCATGTGAACTGCGGAGTGATCGACTGCTCTGTTGCGCCATATGCTGGCGAAAGCAGGCTCGTGAACGGAAGTTCCCTATTAGTGCCGTACGTAAGAACCAGAGTATTCTCAACGTCGCCGTCAATGGAGAGCGCCAAGCCGGTTTTGGGGGGCCAGCGGTCGCCTGGCGGGTTCCCTCCAGAACAAGTAACTAATCCGTCGGAGCAGTATTGCCAGGCTGTGCTAGTCCATAACGGATTCACATACTGACTGATAACCGAAAGAGTGGCAGTCTGCCAATTCCAATCAGTTCCTTGGAAGCCGTAGTCTGCCAACCAAAACGCATCTGGGGCAGGAGCTATAGTGCTGAAGTCGCCGACATTGCTAAGGCTGCCATAGATTCCTGCTTTGTATCCATGTAGTTGCAATTCATTTGTCCAATCACTCAAGAAGGCGATAACCTGTGCAGAGCATTGACTGCTGCTGTATGCCTCCATGTCGTAGTAAATAACGCCGTTCGTCACGCCGAGTTGGGCAGATGCCCTCGCCATAGCGTTTTGAGCTTCGGTAGTTCCGCTCGTGCTACCGTCAGTCAACATTAGCCACACTGGGTTGGTGTTGTAGTTGTTGACGCACGGATTCCCTTCGGCATCTGCTGCTTGGGGGCCGGACCAGATTGGCATCACACCCCAACCTTGTTCAGCGACGGTCGTTAACCAGTTGTTGTTGAGGTTATAGTTTGCTTGTTTCTTGTTAGGCGGGGAAACTTGATTTGTTCCGCATTGGTCCGGATACGGTTGGCCATCAATCACGAATTGTTCCGAGTACGCATTACATCCGCCGAAGTAGACGCCGATGTCGGAGTATGGACTGTAAAGCCACCACGTCCACATTTGAGCCGTGGTCGGGGCGAGGTGCATATCGAACCCTGCGGCATTACTTTGCAGCGTGCCTACGCCCGGTTGCGTCTCACGGTCGAACGGATGTGGTTGAAGAGAGCTGTGCGATCGGTTAGTAGAGGTTCGGGTGTTTACAGGCGTATTGACACTTTGATCTTGGGCCAAACTCGCCACTGCCATGAGAGCAAAGAAAAGAAGAGTGCACTACAACACCTTTGCTAAGGGCGTCATCGATGAACCCCCAACTAGGAGTTAAAAGCTATGTGCCAACCGTCTTCGGGGAAGTTTATAGGACCGTGCGATGCTAGTTAGTGGAGTGCATCTCGCCCCGCCGAGTCAGGGGCCGTTCCTATAATGGCTGAAATAGTACCACGAGAGGCGGTATCTACGGGCCGGTTTCCAGTTCAACAACAAAGGCGGAGTGCAAATGCACACCCCGCCCACAAATCAATAGTAGATGGACTTAGGCTACCGTTTTGCGAGGTCTCGCCTTGACTGTTCTCTTGTCTCGCTTCGCGGCCAATTCCTTGGCTACGGCTTTCTGAAGCCTTTCAGCATCCACTCGGTAGCGTTTGGCGGTGTCCGTGAGAACATCGTCGCGGCTGGCGGTGGATCGCTGATAAGCGGAATCCAGCAGACTGATTTCCAGAACCAGCTTGCAGAGTTCGGACTCATCGTAGGTGTCTACTTGCTTGGTCAGAAGCTCCTGAACGGACGCAGAGTCTTTCCTTGCCTCTACCTTGTGCCGCTTCGCCAGAGTCGGAACTTGGCTGTAGGAGAGGTGGCCAATCAGGTAATGGCCAACCGCTAGCAAGTCGGCCTTCTTCAAAGGAGCCGATACGCGTTGGAGAATCGTGGCCAAGATGCGATGGCGAGTCGTAATGGCGAGTTTCTCCTTTTCGATGCGCTTCCGTTCCTCTGCCCGCTCCCGCTCGACTTGCTGCGGAGAAGGCGTGTTGGGGTGGTGGATGCGGCAAGCTGGATCGGCACAAACCTTGACGACCTGTCCGCGCTTGCCGCCGTCCATGACGACGGCCTCGGTCATCTTGTCACAGGGTTTCTGAACGGGCGAGAGCTTGCTGCTTGCGCCGTTCGGCTTGGCTTTCTTGATCTCCAACTCCACATAGTGATTCCGTCCCAAGGGAGCGCCCTCACGGGAATTCCACGCCGCCGAAATCTGGATTAGCTGCGGCTTGGTTTCCAGAGTCTTCTTCACGCAAGCGTCAATCTTGGCTCGGAAACAGTCGGGCGACGTGCATGAATCTTTACGCACGTCGGGAAAGAGTAGCTTGTTGAAACCAGTTCGCCTCGGACAATTGGCACACGAACCTGCTTCGGGAACGAGTGTTTCATCCTGCTTGTCAAAGGGCGCAGACGCCAGTTGGAGCAAGATGTTCGATTCGATCCATGCTGCCAACTCCCGCACTGGAATGAGGACTTGGCTGTTGCCCTCGCTTGTCCATAAGCCTCGGAACGCTGCCGAGAACGCCTCCTGCTGTTGCGAAGCCGGGAGCTTGGCGATCAGCAAAGCGTGGCCAATGGTGATCTGATCTTTCAGGAACGCCTCGGCCACGGGCGGTATGAGGTCAGCGAGTCTGATACGACCGTAGACATACGCCTCGCTCTTGCCAGCACGTGAGGCGATGATGGCGATGGTGTAGGCAGGCTCTCCGAGTTCCAAGAGCGACTTGAAACCCAGAGCTTCCTCAAGCGGGTGGATGTCCTCGCGTTGCAGGTTCTCAACGCACTGCGCCTCGATGGCCTCGGCATCGGTCAGCTTGACTACGCGGACGGGAAGTTTTTCGAGTTCTGCCAGTTTCGCCGCTCTTAGGCGACGTGCCCCGGCAACAACCTCGTATTTGCTTTCCTCTAGTTCGCGTACCAGAAGAGGGGCCAGAATCCCTTGCGTCTTGAAGCTGGCGGCCAGTTCTTCGATGCTCTTTGCATCAAAGCGTTTGCGGGGATTGGTTGGTGATTCCGCAAGCGCGGTGATGGGAACGCTGCGGTATTCGTGGTTGTAGACTGCATTTTGCGTATTCGGCATGATCTTTCTCCTTTCAGTGTCTTTAATTAGGTGTTCGTGGACTCAGCGCACACGTCGGGCCTAAGAACCAAACGGTGCAGTGTTGGCGCGTTATGCGGCTACCGTAAGTGCCGCTGGCTCGGGGGCAATGCCCCCGAGGATCACGGCAGCGGTTTGTTGAACGGCTTCCAAGCTCTCGCGCAAGAGACTGGCGTCTCCGTGCCAAAGCTGGATGTAGTCCTGGGATGCGGTTCCGTTCTGTAATCCGACCGACTGGCAAACTACAAACGCAACAGCTTCCGCCTCAGTTTCGCGGACTTGCTTGGTGGTCATGGTGCGGCGGTCGCCACGGTGCAACATTTCGTGAGCGATCTCATGCACAAGCGTCGAAAATTCCTCGGCAGGCTGCATCCCGGATAGGAGGGTGATTTTCCCGCCATGCGAGAGACCCTTCGCGGGAGCAATTCTTTCGGAGAAACTAAGCTCGACGCGTTGCGCTTCAACGAACTTGAACAAGCGTTCGCGGTATCCGCTCACGTCGCCATTGACTTCGGTCAGTGTTGGAAGTTCTTTGCCTTCGGTTTGGCAGACATCTTATCTCGTGATTTGCGGCCGAGCCTCTGCGCGCTCGATCGATCCCGCCTGTAGATGTACTTCTCGATAGCGGTCAGGCGAAGATGGCTGCTATGTCGATTTACAAAGCCCAAAGAAGAGCCGAACGATTCGGCGTTTCATTCCGTGTTTGTGATTCGAAGGATGCCGGCGTTGGCTCGTGCGATCAGTTTCTAACGGAGCTGAGCTTGCGCGATTGTTCTGTCTACACCCAGCGCGCTTACGCGCTGGGCCTTGCACATTTCTTTAGTTGGCTGCGCGCCTCGGGAGGCGATCCCGATCGCGTCACGCGTCAGATCGTCGGAAGCTACATCACCGAGTTCGCGCGAGGTGCGAAACAGGGTGCTGTCGCCACGCACTTTGCGCAGAAGCCGCGCCAGCCACGCACGATCAACCATCGGCTGAGCGTGCTCGCGTCTTATTTTGAGTACTGCATTCGCCGCGATACCGAGGACGGGCGGGGTCCGTGGAAAGGTCGCATCAACCCAGCCTCCGGGAACCCTCTCACCGAGGAGCTGCGCCACGGGATGATCGGGCGCGACGTGCCGGCGCGCCAGAGGCAACGTGATGGATTTCGCCGTCGCATTCCAAGGACGCTCCCGAAGATCCTGGAGCCCGCGGCGATTCAGAAGCTGATCGACGGCGCCAGCTCCTATCGCGATAAAGCGATTCTGATATTGCTGTCTCGCGCGGGTCAGCGCATCGGCGATTGGAGTCCGGTTGCTGGCCGACACGGGATTCTGGGTATGGAACTGGAGGATGTCGACCGCAAACGGCGACTCATCACCGTGCGGCTGAAGGGCGCGCGGGACCAGCACCGCGTGCCCGTCACCGATGATTTCTGGCCGATTTACGAAGAGTACCTACGCAACGAGCGCTGCGCGTCGCCCGACGTTCATGCGGTTTGGGTCGCTTCGCGAAAAGGTCAAGGCAAACCCCTCCGCTATGCGACGTTTGAGTCGGCCCTACGGTACATCGGTCGAAAGGCAGGCATCTCGGCTCATCCGCACCTGTTCCGTCACACCCTCGCGCAAGGCGTACTCGACACCACCGGCAACATCAAAGTCGCCCAGGAGATTCTCGGGCATTCGCACCTGAGCACGACAGCCGATTTGTACCTGCGCGTCGATCAGCAAGCGATGGTCACTGTGTTGGAGAGGGTAAAGTCCAACACTGGGCGAGCCAAAAAGCACCGCTCGTGGCCATCAGCTAAAGCTGCACAGTACGTCTTCGACTATGACGATAAAACGATCTCTGAACTGGAGCGTGCCATTGCGCAAGCTTCCGGTGTCGAGCCGCCAGGAGGAGATTCTTGATGGGGGCGCCAATGTCTGAAGTCACATCATGCCGCGCAAGTCGTAGTGACTTGCGCGGCGGCGGCTGCTCTGGTGTTGATAAATTCGGCGGCGCGTTGTGCGTGGGCCGCGGCGGTGAACACTGCTCGATTGTCAGCAGCCAGTACTTTCAGCCAGGTTGCGATATAGGAGGCATGATCTTCGCGCGGTTCCAGGGCAAGCTCCAGGTCGGCGCACAGAAACGCAGCCCCGAGTTCGGCAACCAGTTCCTCGACCGCGTAACCTTCGCTCCCGAAGCGATGCCCGCCGAAGTCTCGGTCGAGCCGGGTCTTGCTGCCCGCCCAGTGAGTACATTCATGAGCAAGGGTTGCATAGTAGCTGTCCGCATCTTGGAAACTCTCGAATGGCGGCATCTGGATCACATCGTCAGCAATGCTGTAAAACGCACGATTTCCGCCGTGTCGGATAGTTGCTCCCAAGGCTACGAAGAACTTCTCCGCGTGATCGATGCGGGCCACAGGGTCCGGGCTAGGTGCGGCTTTCGCGTAATAAACTTCCGGCAAGCCTTCGATCTGCTCGACGTTGAAAACGGTGTATCCCTTAAGGAATGGGATTTCCCGATCGATTTCGTCGCCCGTCTTTTCGTCGGTTTCTTTTCGCTTGATGCTATCTGCGTAGACGACAAGCGAGCCTTTCTCGCCTTTGCGGATGTGGGCGTCAAGTTCCGATGCCTGTTTGAAGGTCATCCAGATGGGCGCCGCGAAGTTCTGCGCCATGGCGCTTGCCCACAGCGAGAGAACATTGATTCCGCTGTAAGGCTTTCCGTTGTGCCGGAGTGGGCGCGTAATCCGTCCGGCTGCATGCTCGGCGTTCCACGGTCGAACCCACGGCCTGACGCCTTTTTCCAAGTGGCTGACGATCTGGTTGGTAATCCGGGTGTAGATGTCCTGCTTTTCGGTTCGCTGCATTGTGTTTCTCCTTTACGAGCGTTTAAAAAACTTCATTCCCTCGTAGTGGAGAGGTGTTGTGCAGAGCAGCCCGAGCAGTCACAGGGCAGCCGGTTTATGGCTGGCGACAGCTTTACCCTTGACGGCGGAAAGGGCCGTCTCTGCTATGGGTTTCGAACGAGGGAATGAGGGGTTTAAAACGCGGAGAGAACAAGGAGGCTATTAAAGAAGATGACGGCATTCCAGAAAGCAGAGGCGCTGGCAGGTCACCGCTACGATCGAGACAAGCTGCTCGCAATGGTTGACGAGGTCACAACACATTTCCGTATGCCGAACAGCTTCGAGAGATCGAAGATGCGGGCAGTCTGTCGGTACTTAACCGACGCACTTGACCGCTGTAGCGGATCAACCTTGCAACAACGCTGGAACGATTTCGAGAAGAGGTTTTGGCCAAAGTGGAAGGCCGGCGTCGATCGTCGCGGCAGGGACTATTGGACTTGGGGTGCACGCGCCCTGATTTCTGCACGGATGATCGCTCCGAGTCTGGACATGTTGTCCGACCTGCGCGTGAACCAGTGGATCGCGCACTTGCCCGAAGATCACCCACTGGCACAACAGCATACGTCGCTTTTACAAGCCACTAATTCGATCACATGGACTTCAGCTCACAGCCGCCAGCTGGCAGTTTCGAATGGGCTGCGGATTCTACTCGTGCGCGGTTACGACAGCCTCCACCATATAAAGGATGACGATCTGAAGTTGCTGGCGGTTCGCTGGTCAAAGGGCACCGACGCGCTCGATGCTGCACTCTGCTCGCTCGGCGTGTTTTCACGGACACCGAAGCGGGGCTCCGCCCGCCACGGCAGGAGACAGCGGATGAAGGCGTCGGAACTGGTCGAGAGCGCTGGTGTACCAGATCGTTTCAGGCAGGTCATGATTCTGTATCTGGAAACCTACGAGGCCCGCGTCAGTGATGTCTATCGGACATTGCGACATAAAGTCATTGCCCTCGCACATTTTTGGCGATTCATCCGGGATCGGCACCCCGACGTTAAGCGGTGCTCCCAGATTCTGCCGCGCCATGTCCGCGACTACATCCCGCATGCGATCAGGCGCGCTCACGAGGTACAGCGGGGTCCTGGTGCCGGCGACGAAGTGCGTCCAACTGCACATAGCTGGCTGGTGGACCTGCGCGTTTTCTTCTCGGACCTCTGCGCCTGGGCAACCGAACCCGACTCGCCCTTCAAGCGTTTCGCTCCGCGAACGATTCCAGCGACGCGCCACACGTTTCTCGGGTACGGTTTCGACAAAGCACGCGAACGCACCCGAGCTCGCATCACAGCGACGGTACTTGATCTGGAACGCGAGATGCCGAAGATTCGCGCCTTTGCCCTTCAGCAGTGGAAAGCTGCGGTAGCGGCGCCGAAGGTCGCAACCACGCGCGGTTATCCGTGGTCCGACGAGGTGGACACGTTCTGGGATTGGGCGCTGCTCGAACTGCTCGTGCAGAGCGGCTTGCGCATCGAAGAGGCGAGCGAACTGACCACGTTCGACATTCTCAAGCGAAAGATGCCGGACGGTCGCATCTATTATCTCCTACACATCAAGCCGTCGAAGTTTGATCGCGCTCGCGTCATCCCCATCGGCGATGGGCTCGGCCGAGTCCTGGCGGAGATCATCCGATACGTAAAACGCTTCTACAACAGCGAGTCAGTTCCGGTTTGCGATCATTGGGACCTGCAGGAGAAGCGTCCTCGCCCGCCAGCGCCGTACTTGATCCAGGGTATTCGCCATCCCAGCACCGCTGGTATTCAGACTATTCGCAGCCGCATCCGCGAGATCTCGATCGACGCTGGAGCTCGCCGCTCAAACGGCTCTCCACTTGTGCTGCTGCCACACGATTGCCGGCGCGTCTTTGCATCCGAACATCTGAACAACAACACGCCTGTGCACATCATTCAAGCGCTGCTCGGTCACGCCTCTCCGGACACCGTGATGATCTATGCCAAGCTCTATCCCAGTCAGCTCATCGAGGAGTATCGCAAGACCGTGCGGAGTCTTTATAACGCCTACTACGGCGAAGATGGATTGAAGAATCCGACTGCCGAAGAGTGGGCGGCCTTTACGGCGAGCTGCAACCTGCGCGATATGGGCACTCACCTCTGCGCCTTGCCGACGGGGGAGCACTGTCCGAAGGGATTGATCTGCCTCGGCTGCGCGCATGCGCAGCCGAAGAAAAGTGCCGTGCCGATCTTTCGACGAATGTTGGCAAGTCACGAGCGCAGCCTGGTAGCCGCGCGAGGTCACGGCGAACCTGCGGGACAGATCGCGTCCCGCGAGATGGAGATCGTGAGGATCAAGGGAGCATTGCAGAGAGCGGAGGAATTGAGCGATGATGTGGCCGCTGTTATCGAACGGGTTCTCTGAAGTTGGATAACGATCGATTCTTAATCACTGTCGATAAGTGCTAACGCAGTTTTTTCGCCAACGATGAGAACCGCTGCTCATTGGAGCGGACGTCGGGACGTTAAGCAGTTCGTCGCAGACCCTTCGGGGTCATACCAGAGCGAGCCAGAATCGTCACCGCAGAACGCCGCGAGCCCTGTCGTGCCGCGCTGGATGGGGACGGCGGTAACTTGATAATGCAGAACCTTACCCTTTTCGGCGTAGCAGCCGCCCAGGGAAAACCTGTAGCCGGCCTGCATTCCTGTGACGAGAATCAATGGTTCGTAGACAGCAAACTCTTGCTGTTCCGAAGGCTTCAGGAGGGAAAGTTCGCAAGCGAACCCTTCTCAGGGTGAGCAACCGCATACTTGTTCTGAAGTGCGGTGACGGTGCGGAGGCTTCTGGCAGCGCCCCACTCGTTTGTGTACCGACGTGAATGCGGGCCAACCAGGACTGGAATAAACATCATAGCCACAACGACCAGAGCGCATATCGCAAGAAGGACATAGAGAAATCGATACCGTGTCAAGCGTGGACGGTTCACTGCGGCCAGAGGATGTTTTTCGGCTTCCTTCATCGGCACGATCATGATCTAACGGCAGCAGGGCCTGAACGTCTACCTTACGATGTTGTTGGCGAAAATCGGTACTTATACCCAGGAGCACCCGGGTTCGGCGTCAATAAGCTTAACGGCGAGATTTTCGTCGGCTACCCTCTCCCGTTGGGGTCGGTGTTCTCAGGCACGCTCGACTGTCAGTTCGGCGCCTAGCTTAGGTTCGCCGAGCTTCCACGTTTCGTCGGGATTGGTGGAGAGCAGTGGCCAGCCCTTCGATAGCACGAAGCGCAACCACGCTCCTGCCATCTGTGAGGTGACCACGGCGGTGATGACCAGTGTGGTGTAGAAGGCTGCGTTGATGATGCCTGCGTCATAGGCCACGCTCGCCAACACGATGCCGGGGCCTCCGCGTGCGTTTGTGGTGATCGCGATGTTGAACACATCGAGCCCGCGAAACCCGCCGAGCCACGCCGCCAGTCCTGCCGAAAACACCGAAATCAGTGACGACCCAACCAGAAATACCAGCAGAATCGCGAAAGAGAACTGCCGTCCGAACACGAGCTTATAGCCGATGATTCCAAAGTAGATGGGCACGAACACACCAAAAGAGACTTTGGAGATGGCGTCGATCGGTGCGGAGAAGCGCTCTCGCTGGGTTCCGCATAATCCGCCAACAATGCCATACCCGGCCAGCAATGCGGCAAATTGCAGGTTGACCTCGAAGATCGCGGCGATGGCGCAGTACGTCATCAACACGGCCATCGCGTATCCGACTGGAGAAGCTTTGTAAAGCACATTCCAGCCCGCGTTGCTGAGACGCTTCAGAAGTCCCGGCGCAACGACCAATCCGATTAACGTATAGATCAGGGTGCCGATCACATGTGAGGAGACAGTGCTAGTGACATGTTGTTGTGCCAGTGTCGCCGACGTAGCTATGGCAGTCGCAAACGCCAGTACGACCCACAAAGCCAGGTCTTCCAGCAGCGCGTAACCGAGGATCAGGCTCACGAAGCGTGTCTTCATGATCCCTAGGTCCCAAAAGATGCGCGAGATCACCGGTATAGAGCAAACTGCCGTAGCAATCGCGACGATGAGCAGAGTCGAAGTCGACTGACCGGCTGTTCCGGTCAGCAGGTGCAGCGGTATTAGGCCCGCGAAACCGAGCCCCAGCACCAAGGCAAAACTCGAAAGATCAGAGACGGTTAGCAACAAGAACGTATTTTTTCGGTTTTCCTTCGCCAGGAGACGGCGGGTCTCGGCCCCAGAGCAGAACATCAGCAGGATCAAGCCAAGCTGATAGAGGAAGCCCATGACCGTAGCGGAACTCGGCGAAAACGAGAAAAGCTTCGCGAATGCTGTGGGCGCGAGCAGCTTCAGTACAAATGGTCCGAGCAGGATGCCGGCCAGGATTTCTCCTACGATGCGTGGCTGCTTTAGCCGTTCGGCAAGATAGCCTAAGCCATGAACCGCAACAAGCAATATGGCAATGGTGAGCACGAAGTGACCGAACTCGACGACTGACATGTTTATCTCCAAAGAGTGAACGAGTGAGATGAGCGGGAGAGGTATTTGGCTGCTCGGCGCCAACGTTCCAAGCCACTAATGTATCAGGCATAGCAATGCATGTCTATAGTGTTAGTTGACATTTAGGAACTCCATTGATTCTCAACCCGGTATTCACTTTAGCGCGAATATCAGGGACCTCCTGGGTCGCACCGCGGCTTACATTTCAAATCCGAGGGGGTTCACTGATTCGAGGCGCGAACGTAGGGCGAGAGGTCGATCCGTATGGAAATACTTCTTGTAGGCAACAATCCAGTCAGTTGCGATGTCGCGCTGTGCGGTAGGCAAATCTAGCTCACCGTCACAGACCAATTGGTGGAGGCGTTCCTCCAAGGTGTCCTTGATGTGCGCATTCCACGCCCGGGATGTGTAGGGTTCCGGCCACAGATTGTGGATGTCCTCAGCGCCACCCAGTCCAGGAGCAATCAGATAGTCGACCTCATAGTCGTCCTGGTGAGCACTCAGGATACCGTACTCCCGAAAGACTTCTTGGCGCAGAGACACTGATACCTCTCCGACGACTTGCTCGTGAGCCATCGAACAAACGTCGCTGATAGCAACTCTCCGTGTTGCGCCTGGTGTAAGACTGCGGTCCGGAAGTGCGCCGCGTTCGAATGCGGCAACGATTGAGTTTGCTCCACGCAGGGTGGAATGGTAGACCAAGATCCTGCCAACCACTGCGGCAACGAGAACTGCGGCACCCATTAACGCCGCGGCGCGCATACCGGAGGTGAACGGGAGGAACCACCGGCGCGAAGCTGCCTCGCGTTTAGACACCAGCTCCGCTAATTGCGCTCTCAATAGTGCACGCGGGCCGCCGATGGGCGGCAATTGGGAATCGAGAGTCTGTCGGTGAGCTCGCGCGAAATCGACAATCGTCCCTTCGATTTCTGCCATCCGAGCGCGGCAGGCCCAGCACTCGGCGAGGTGGGTGTGAACTTGAGCGGCCTGTCGGGTTGAGAGTTCACCGTCTGCCGTCAGAAGCATTTCCTGGTCCGACAGGTGAAGGTCTTCGCTCTGCATACGTTTATCTCCCGTCCGCACGGATCAACCGTGCCAGTGATCGAGTCAGCGATATCGATACGGCTCCCAGAGACATTCCGAGTGCGGCGGCTATTTCCCGGTAGCGGAGACCCTCGGCACGGAGCCTGAGGCAGCCCTGGTCCGCTTCCGGGAGGGCATGAACAACGGCCAACAGCCGATGGCGTCTTTGAGCCGACGACAACTGTTCTTCAGGATCAGGTGATGGGTCAAATTGCTCTTCTGCAATCGTCCGGTTGGAGGTCGTCTTAGCGTGCGATCTTTGGTTCGCGTAAAGCTGTTTCAACGCTAGGTTATGCGCGACGCGAAAGATCCAGCCGCGAAGGTTTTTCCGAGATCTGCGTAATTGAAGATGCCGGAAGAGGGACAGGAATACTTCCTGGATGACTTCCTCCGCATCGTGCACAGGAATTCCAAACGAGAGTGCATAGCGGAGAAGCGGGTCGCGAAATTGCTCAAAGAACTCCATGACCTGGCGCTCGATCTCCGAGGGCGTCTTCGAAAACGCCGCGTCACCGACTGTTGGGAAAGGCAGACCGTCGATCGAATCCTTGGGAGACATGGCTTGGGTCCCTAGAGTGTATATTCCATTTCCCCCTCTCCTGTTCAAGGTTTTTGATGCAACTTTCTTGAACCACTCATTATTGAAAAATAAAGACTGAACAAACCGGCGAGAAACGGAACTTTCAAGTTGAGGGGCAGAAAGGGCGTCATCACCCCGCCCGACGGGAATTATCCGGAGTGGCAATGCCTGTCACCCGTTCCTCGAACAAAGGCTAGACCACAGAGGCTCCGATTCTTCATGAAGAGATTACTCGCCATTGTTTTCTTTTGCGCCTCGCCGCTTTTTTGCCAGAGCAATAGTGGCGAATTGCGGGTTAAAGTGACTGATCCGACCGGTCTTGGTGTGAAAACGACGGTACAGATCGTTAGCCAAGCGAATCAGTATCACAATAGTCTGGCAACTAACGATCAGGGTCTACTCGATGTGCAGCGTCTGCCTTACGGCATCTATCAACTCCAAATCAAACAGCCGGGGTTTTCGGGAGTCTCTGAATCTCTCGATATTCATTCCTCGATTCCGACAGAATATGCAATCCAGCTTATGCTGCCCTCGGTCAAACAATCTGTAACCGTCACTGCGCCCGATACGCTGATCGATCCCGAGCAGGCCGGTTCTGTCAATCAGGTTGGTGCGGAGGAAATCCAAGACCGGCTTGGCTCGGTCCCGGGCCGTTCTCTACAGGACTTGGTGAATTCGCAGCCCGGATGGCTATACGAAGGCAATGCCGTTCTGCATCCCCGAGGCTCAGAGTATCAGACGCAGTTCGTGGTCGATGGCATCCCGCTGACGGATAATCGCTCGCCCAGCTTCGGACCTCCTATGGATGCCGACGATCTGGAATCGTTGAGCATTTACACGGCGGGCTTTCCCGCGGAGTATGGACGAAAGATGGGCGGCGTGGTCGAAGTAAATACGCTTCAGGACTCGCAACCCGGTCTCCACGGCCAGCTAGTGCTTTCAGGCGGCAGCTTCGATTCCGGAGCGGCTGCCGCGAAGGGCCAATACGGCTGGGGCAAGAATACGTTTGGCGCCAGCGCGAGTGGCGCCATGACTGATCATTATCTGAATCCCGTGGTGACGCAAAACTTTTCGAACACAGGTACGCTGGGAGTCTTTTCTGCCAACTATGAGCGCGACGTGACGCCGAAAGACCGCTTGCGATTCATCGTTTCGCACGAATTCTCGCGCTACGACATTCCAAACGAGCAGGTGCAGCAAGCGGCGGGCCAACGGCAGACCGCCAGCAACATAGAGACGATGGGAATCGCCTCTTACGTGCACACCTTCTCGTCCAACGCGCTCGCTGATTTTCGTGTGATGTCGCGCGACAATTCAATCGGATTCAACTCCAATCCGGAATCCACTCCGATTGAGGTATTCCAGCAGAATTTCTTCAATGAAGAGTATTTCAAGGGAACCGCAACCATCACGCGCGGGCGGAACGAATGGAAATTCGGGTTCGAGTCGGATAACACGTTTCTTAACGAAAACTTTCGCTATCACATCACCGACCCCACCCAGTTTGACGATGGCACCGAGACCGACTTTGCTTTCCAGGGAAGTCGGCCCGACCTCGAGCAATCTGTATTCGTGCAAGACCAGATCCGTCTGAAGAACTGGACCATCAATGCCGGCCTGCGATGGGACCACTACCAACTTTTCTTGAACCGGCAGGCGGTCGATCCGCGCCTCTCAATTTCCCGCTATTTTCCCGGCATAGACCTGCTCGTGCATGTCTCCTACGACCGGGTCTTTCAGACTCCGTCCTTCGAAAATATACTGCTTTCGAGTTCGACTGCAGTTGAAGCCATCAACCCAAGCAACTTCTTGCGCCTGGTGGAGCCCTCTGAAGGCAACTACTATGAGGCCGGTCTAACCAAAGTGTTCGCAGGAAAACTTAAGCTGGACGCCAACTACTTTCGCCGCAATGTGGCCAACTACGCGGACGACGATCAGATCGCGAACACAACCATCAGTTTCCCGATCGCGTTCGACAAATCCATCATCTACGGCGCGGAAGCCAAACTTGAACTGCCTGACTGGCATCACTTTTCCGGTTTCCTGAGTTACTCGTATGAAGTCGGCAACGCCTGGTATCCGGTGACCGGCGGCTTATTCTTAGGAAACGACGCTCAGGGAATACCGACAAGCGGCCATTTTCCGGATTCGCAGGACCAGCGCAACACCGTCCGCGGACGCCTTCGCTATCAGATCAAACAGCGCTTCTGGCTCGCGGGCGGCATTCAATATGATACCGGTCTACCGTTTGAGTTCCAGTGCGACCCAAGCGAAATCCTTTCTCAATGCATCGCCGATGAAGTCCAAACATACGGACAGGCCGTCGTGAATCGCATCAACTTTGCCCGCGGACGCATCTATCCCGCCTTTCAGGTCAACGCCTCAGCGGGCGCGGATGTTTATAAATCGGACCGCATGAATGTGCGGTTTCAGATCGACGGACAGAATCTAAACAATGTAACCAACGTCATCGACTTCGGCGGTCTCTTCTCCGGCAATGCCATCGGACCGTCGCGCAGCGTCGCCATGCGTCTCACAACCGATTTCTAGTTCGGGTCCCCGAGGCAATATCGTAGGAGGTGATCCCGGCACTCGGCATCGATTTTGGGTGGATGACGGGCAAATCAGAAATCAACTGTTGTTATCCGGCCCGCGCGCTCAGAACTCGTTGCACAGAACAGAGGAGTGAGAGATCATATTCCAGCTAACTATCGAGGAGTGCATCTAC
>Ga0302140_10005895_pt1 | contig 15427 bp, 17 predicted proteins | sample I_Bog_E1_1_FD_202095 | JGI IMG/M metagenome (GOLD analysis project Ga0302140, IMG submission 202095) | Peat permafrost microbial communities from Stordalen Mire near Abisko, Sweden - I_Bog_E1_1 | ecosystem: Environmental > Terrestrial > Soil > Wetlands > Peat | place: Sweden: Abisko, Stordalen...
ATGGGCTAAAGGCCAACTGGACGTGCTAAAAGCAGCAACTTCGGAGTTGATTGCTAATGATGCCTTGAATTTATCGTTGCTGATATCGGATAATATTGTGGCAGACAGTACAGGCGCTGCTTTGAAAATGTACGCCCGGGCCGATCTGCAGATCTTTGCCGAACAGCCAGATAAAGCCCTGCTGACGCTGGACAGCATCGATAAAAAATATCCCGATAACTCAATGGCCGATGGCATACTGATGGCCAAAGCGCGCATACTTATCCAGCAAAAAAATTATAATGATGCCGTTATTTTTTTGAAGAAGATTGCGCAGGAGTATAGTTCGGGACTTTGGGCCGACGATGCCGTTTTCATGCTTGGAGATATTTACGAAAACCAATTATCGGACAAAGAACAGGCAAAAATCTATTACCAAAAGATCATCACCGATTATGCCGGCAGCCTGTGGATCAACGAGGCCCGCAAGCGCTTCAGAGCCCTGCGGGGTGATAAGGAGACTTCTTCTTAGTTGTAAAGGTTGTAGAAGTTGTAATAAGTTGTAGAAGTTTTAACCATTACAACCCTTACAACTTCTACAACCTTTACAACTAATCAACTAACTTTACCGCCATGATCATATTCAACGATACCGTAATTGTAGAAGAATCCGTACACCAGGAATGGCTAAAATGGATGCAGGAGGTGTACATCCCCGAGGTGATGGCAACCGGGAATTTTAAATCGTACCAGGTACTAAATGTTATAGATTCGCCTAACGAAGGTGTTACTTATTGCATCCAGTACAACGCAGAAACCTTAACCGATTTTAACCAGTTTTATACCAAACATCTGCATCGGCTACAGGCCCTGCATAATAATGAGTTTAAAGACCATTTTGTGATCTTCAATACGCTGATGCAGACGGTGGAATAGAATCACTGATTAATACTGATTTTTATGATTTCACAGATTTTTTGGAATCAGTGAAATCATAAAAATCAAATCAAATCTGTGATTATTGCTTTATCAAATTATACAACTCATCCAGCTTCGGTGTTAGCACAATCTCTATCCGGCGGTTTTTAGCGCGGGCATCATTTGAATCCGTTGGGTCCACCGGCTGGTACTGGCTTTTGCCGGTTGCGGTCAGGCGGTGCGGGTCGATATTTTCGGTTTCTGTAAGGTAGCGGCACACTGATGTGGCGCGCAGTACGCTCAGGTCCCAGTTATCTTTTATCTGGCCCAGGTTAATTACTTTTTTATCGTCGGTATGGCCTTCAACGGCAATGTTGATCTCGGGCTCTTTGTTGAGCACGGCGGCCAATTGCTGTAAGGCCAGTTTGCCATTTTCATTAATAATAATGCTGCCCGATGGGAAAAGCAATTTATCGGCGAGGGAAACGTATACTTTGCCATCTTTAATGGTTACCGTCAAGCCGCTGTTTTGAAAGCCAAGCAATGCTTGCTGTAATTTATCGCGCAGGGCTGCTGACGCTTCATCACGGCGGTGAAGGGCATCTTCAACTTCCTTTAAACGCGCTTCACGTTTCTTCAAATCAGCCGAAAGCTGGCTTACCTTACCACTAGTGGCGGTCAGGTTGCTATTCAGTGCGCCATACTTATCGTTAAGCGCGCTGTAATTGCTGTTTAAAGTATTGTAGGTATTGGTCATATCCGCAATTTCGTGGTGCAGGCGCATGGTATCGGCACGGAGTTTGGCGACGGTATCTTCGAGCGCACCGGTGCGGGTGGCCAGCGAATCACGTTCGGCCAGTAAAGCGTGATATTTTTTGGGGGATAAAACCACACAAGAGTGTAATGCCAGGCAAACACAAGCGGCCAGGACAAAATATGCTGTTCTCATTTTACAATATTGATTGGATTATGAAAGTGCATTATTCAAAAAAACATTAAGAGGTTGAATTTTACTGCAAATATGCGTAATTGCTGCAACAGCTTCTGTTTCCATTAATTCCGCATCTGTTAACTGCCTGAAAGCTACAAAACTTTTCAGTTTTAGCAGGTCGATATTATCATTGTCCGGGCCATATTCCCTCGGCACATTTTTTAATTGCTCTTGTTTTCTGAAATCGCCGAAAAGGTTGACAAACTCGGGGGCATCGATTATTTTTTTCAGGTCATTGGCATTATAATCAATCTCCTGCCGGATGGCTTTCAGGTGTTCGGCTTCCGGCATCCAGTATCCGCCGGCGATAAACGAATTTCCGGGGCTGATCTGCAGGTAATACTCCGCACGTCCCAATTTTAAGCCCCTGGTGGGAATGCTGATCCCAAAATTGTCTTTATAAGGGGTTTTGTCTTTGCGGAAGCGGATATCGCGGTAAATACGCATCACGCATTTCCTCGCATCCAGGCTTTCATCGATGCTGGAGTCGATCACACGCATTTTCTTTAGCCAGCCGGCGGTAAAGTCAATTACATTTTCCCGCGCTGCTTCATAACGGTCTTTGTTCGCCATGAACCATTCGCGGTTATTATTTGCAACCAGTTCTTTTAAAAAATCAAAGGAGGACTGCCGGATCATCTGTGTCTAAATGTGGCTGGTAATTTATTTTGGGAGATAACCAATATAATAGCAAAACGCGCGAATACCTGAAATTAAGTGGTGCCAGGATGAAGCAACCACCCAATATTGTGCCGATATACAACCATGGCGACGTCGAATTGTGCGTAAGGAAATACGTCGCTAATCCCAAAAAAAGTCCTTCACCAACATTAAGGGCATAGCTTACGTACATGGCGGCATAAAAGTAACCCGGTTCAATTTCATAGCGTAAATCGCAGTGCGGGCACCTGTCCAGTATTTTGTTTGAGCCAAAGTTGTAGGGCCCGCCTGTAAACATATCGCCCCGTCGGCAACGCGGGCACTTGCAATGCAGCATCGCCCATGATTTTGGTGTTTGTGCCATAAAGTATCTTAATTGCCGGGGCGGTATAATTTACGGCACTTGGTTTAAATGCAGCTTTTCGCTGTGCACTTCCAGGTTAACATCTTTACGTTTGAATTTTTTATACCAAACATAACCCAATATCGCAACCGCAATGTAAGGCGCGCACAGTAAAACTAAAATCCCATTATTTAACCCCTTTGCAGTTACCGACCCATTGGCGGCGTTGGTTTTTACTGCCGCCGCGCATTGGGCACATTGGGCAAAAGCAGGTATCACGCTCACTATTGTCAAGCCAAATATTAGTAGGACTAATGTTATTTTTAAGCTTGTTTTCATGACCACAAACTTAGTGAAAATTGTTGGGAGTAAAGTTGGAAAGGTTGTAGAAGTTGCAAGGGTTGTAAAGGTTAAATTTATTTTACGACTCAATTTCAGGTCTGCAATCGATTACATCCTTTACAACTCTTTACAACTACTTCAAAAATGATAATACGGCGATATCATCAAATAAACCACCACCCCGGTAACGGTAACATACAGCCAGATGGGGTATGACCAGCGCACCAGTTTTTTGTGTTTTTCCACCTGCATTTGCAGGCCGCGGTAAAAGCTTAGCAGGATAAGCGGCAATACTACAGCAGCAAGTATGATGTGAGACGTAAGGATCACATAATAAACATACCTGATGCTGCCGGCTGCTTCAATTTCCGATGGCGATAATTTATGGTCGCCGTTAAGGTCGCCATACTTCGTTTCGGGCGCGAAGTAGTGGAACAGGATATAAGACACCAGGAACAACGACGACAGGCAAAATGCCAGGATATTGATCCGCTTGTGTACCGTTATTTTCTTTTGCTTAATAAAATATAAGGATAGCAGCAGCAGCACACTGCACGTGCCGTTTAACACTGCGTTAAGTTTCGGCAAATAAACAACAAACGACGGCGCCTTTGCTGGTGCGGGGATAAGCTGCCGGTTTAATACCAGTACTACCACAAATACAAATACAGATATAGCGGCAACAAATCGGAATATAAATTTATCAGTCATAGTTTTTATTTAGAGAGTCAAGAATCAAGAGATAAGAGTCAAGAGGGAGAATCAGGGCTTTTTTTTATCTTGATTCTTGACTCTTGGTTCCTGGCTCTCTCTTCAATACTCAGGTGAATCCTTCAGCAATTCTTCGGATATCAATACTTTTATTTCATCATTCATGCGGTCGACATCGTTAACGGATGCCCCGGTATAATAACCCCTGATCCGTTTCTCCTGGTCAATCAGCACCAGTTTATCGTCATAGGTAAAATCATCCTTGCCGTTTTGCACTGCGTTTACCAAAAAGCCATTGTGCGCAAGATTATAAATAGTATTGGTATCGCCGGTCAGGAATAGCCATTGCCGGGAGGCCGGCTTCAGGTTTTCCATATACTTTTTAAGCGCAGCTACCGAGTCCCTTGCCGGGTCAACGGTTATCGATACAAAGTACACCATTTTGTTTTTAGCATAAGCCGACGCCACCTGGTTTAAATTGTGCAGCATTTGGCCGCAAACATTCGGGCAGTTGGTATAAAAAAAACAAGCAACGAATATTTTTTTGTCGAATGTTTTTAAAGATACCTGCTTGCCGTTTTGATCGGTCAATTTAAAATCAGAAAGCGTGTGATAAATAGTATCGGGCACATTTTTGCCATGTACCAGATGCGTAGTTTTAGCCAGCTTTTTTGGGCCGAATTTGGATAGCGGGAAATAACGATTTTTTCCTTCAACCATCAGTAAATAATATAAAAATCCCGGTAAAGCCAATACGATTACCAGGATTAATATTTTTTTCAGTACGCGGGCCAGTTTCATTTATAGCCGCAAATCAATCCAATAATGGCTTTCATTTGTTAACACCAATATTAAACCGATGATAAAAAGGATAGGCACGATGATAGCCATAATTAGCCCGGCCTTTTCAAATTTTAAGTGCATAAAAAACGCAACAATGAAATAAGCTTTGCATAATGTAAGCACGATATACGCTGGGTTTATAAACGCATGAGCGGTGCCATTTAAATGAGGTGCAATACCAAGCGCTATAATAAATTCTACGGTAGTTATGGCGGCTAATATCCAGAATATCTTCCAGATCCTTTTTTTGTCCATACCCTCATGCTCGCCGTGCTCTGCATGAATATCTGTATCTTCTGATGACATATGTTAACAAGATTAAATGATCAAACTAAATAAAAGAAAGTAAACACAAACACCCACACCAAATCTACAAAGTGCCAGTAAAGGCCGACTTTTTCAACCATTAAGTAGCTGCCGCGTTTTGCATAAGTACCTATGAGTACATTTATGGTGATGATAATGTTGATGATCACCCCCGAAAATACGTGGAATCCGTGGAAGCCTGTAATGGTGAAAAACAAGTTGGCAAACTGGTGTGCTGTTCTGACCTGCTGATCACCGGGAGGAAGATGCCCATTAACTGAAGCAAAAAATTCCTTCAATTTTTCGGTTGTCGGCACATGTCCCCACCAAAAGCCTTCACTATGCAAATGGGTCCATTCACCGGCCTGGCAGCCCAAAAACATTAGTCCGCCCAAAATGGTGAACAGCATCCAGGTTATAACTTCTTTCTTGGAATTGCGGTGGCCTGCTTCAACAGCAAGCACCATGGTTACCGAGCTCATGATGAGGATAAACGTCATCATTCCTACAAATACCAGCGGTGCGTGGTTTATAGAAGTAAATGGCACCGATTGAAATACCAATGAGGCCGCCGGCCAGGTAGGCGCGCTAAAGCGCAAAGCGCCATAAGATATTAGTAAAGTTGAAAAAGTAAACGCATCTGACAAGAGGAAAAACCACATCATCATTTTACCGTATTCAACGTTAAAGGGCGACCGTCCGCCCGACCATGGGGTTGTTTTTACCTCATCAACGTGCTGTGCTACTGCTGTACTCATTTGTACTGTGATATTTGTTTTAATATTGGTTCAAAAGTAAAAAAACATACAGATAAATCCATATAATATCGAGAAAATGCCAAAAAATCGAGACCATTTCCATCTTGAATAAATTCCGTGCCTGAGTGGTATTGCGATAAGTGCTCACAATTACGTTCAGCAGCACAAGCAAAGCCGCTATCACGTGCACTAAATGCATCCCGCTAAGTATGTAGATAAACGATCGCGACGCATTAGAATCGGTAAAATGGACACCCATTTTATAGGCAAGTACATACCATGCGTATATCTGCATGGCAAAAAAAGCTATCCCGAAAAAGAAAGTGAGCCATAAAAATACGCGCTGTTTTTCCGGTTGGGATTGTTTGGCCGCCCTTGAGGCCAAAAATAAAGTGCCGCTGCTGATGATGATCAACATAGTGCTGTACATAAATGGGTGGGGCATCATCACATCCAAACCGTGCCCTTTGCCGCCGCTGTAAACAATAAAGCCGCTTGACCATGCCGCAAAAAGCATAAAAGACGTGAATATAAAAATCCACATGCTGAATTTTTTAGCCCCGTAGTTAATCCGGTCTTCCTGTTGCGTCTGCGCCATCATTTTCCCTTTCCTATAAAATCAAATAAAAACATCAATTGCACTACCGGCAGATAAATAAACGAGCCGTACATCAATTTTTTTGCCGATCCGATCTGTAGTGTGCGTAACAGCATAAATGCCAGGTATAAAAATGCTAAACTAAATATTAATGAAACCGCGCCGACGTAATAGCCGCCAAAATGGTAAAAAGTCGGCAGCAGGCTAACGGGTATTAAAATCAGCGTAAATATAAATGTAATTATGGCGCTGGTTAAGTTTCTTTTACCCGATGGCAGCAGCCTGAACCCGGCCAGCTTATAGTCGTCATCCAATACCCATGCAATGGCCCAAAAATGAGGGAATTGCCATACAAACTGGATGCCGAACAATATCAGCGCAATTTGGTCGATCTTTTCGTGTGCCGCCACATAGCCGATCAGCGGCGGCAGTGCGCCCGGGATTGCCCCAATAAATACAGCTATCGGCGATTTGCGTTTCATTGGCGTATAGGCGAAAGCATAAAGTAAGATCGAAAATACTGATAGCAGCCCGGTTTGCAGGTTTAGGCTCCCTAAAAGATAGGTGCCGGCAATACCCATGCCCAGGCCAAGTACCAATGCCTGCCCGTTATTCATGCGGCCTGCCGGTATGGGCCGGTCCATGGTGCGGCGCATCAGCTTGTCATAATCTTTTTCGATGATCTCGTTAAAACAATTAGCCGCCGCGGTAACCAAAAAGCCGCCGACGATGAGTTTTGCCCAGTTTAGCCAGATAATCTCGCCATTAACCTTGCTGCCGATGAGGAAAGAGATAGACGCGGAAAAAACTACCAGGAAAGTAAGCCGCAGCTTGATCAGTTTTAAAAAATCACCCCAGTTCATCTGCGCACCTCCTGTTTCCTAACCGAAGTATACAAGTTGAGCATCAGGTAAAACTGAGCGCCGAAAATGAAACTGGCAAATAAAATATGTGAGGTCTGTGCATAAGGCGGGAGCGACCAATACTCAAGCAATACCCCGGTAACAACCTGCAGCATAATGACGAGGAATACAAAGCTCATGATTTGCTGCTGAACAGAATGCCTGGTGAAACCATTGCGCACCAAAAAAAACAAAACGACATTTATTAATACCACAAGGATGGCAATGTCACGGTGCTGAAAAAATATCATTCCGGCATTGGTTATCCAATCCTCGCGGTAGCCGCCCTGCAGGTGGCTTGCAACCGCGTCGATCTTTTCCCGCACTTCTGTACCGAAAACGATCTGTGCAATGGAAATAATTAATCCCAGCAGCGCTATTACGTGGGTGATCGGACTGGTGTGCAGCTTATGCTTACCATAGGCTTTTGCGATATGATAGCTTGTTATGCATATAGCGACTATGGCCAGCGCAAGCAGCATATGAACGGTCACGATCCATGGAACCAGGTTGGTGGATACGACGATAGACCCCAACCATCCCTGGAAACCCACAAGCAACAAGTTTAATATACACAAAAATGGTATTAGCTTGCGTTCCCGGCGGTAACTGAATGAAAAAATGGCGATAAGTAGCATAAACACGCCAGCAATTGCGCCAACCAGCCTGTTTACATACTCCGTCCAGGTTTTAGTGGCGTTAAATTCTTCGGGAACCAGTATCGATTTATCGTCGCGTATACGCCTAGCCAGGTCTGCATAACCGAATAAGTCAAGCGTTTTGGCAAATTCCAGGTTTTTTTGGCTTCGTTCAGCCACATATTTCGATTTGTAATCCTTTGGAAGTTCCGTACTTGAAGTTGGCGGAACATACCGCCCGAAACATTTAGGCCAATCCGGGCATCCCATTCCCGAACCGCTGGCCCTAACAATAGCACCGGCAAGTATAACTGCAAATAGCAGGAAAATGGTAATTAGGTTAAATTTCTGAAACCTGATTTTCGAAGCGGATGTGCTCATTTTTTAAAAGCTTGCCTGTGTTAAGTCCCAAGGCTAAAGCCTTATTCCCTAAGTCAAAAAATTGACCAAGCTTAATTAAAGATCATTGTTTAAAACAAATCCTGAACCTTAAATCAAAGACCAACTGATGTTTGACTTAAGATTCAGGACTTCAGACGAACGACTTATTTTATCGGCTCGTTAGTCTTTTGGGTACTTGCCCATTTATTGTATTCCTCCAAACCTTTCGGGTTATCTTCAAAGTCGTGCGGAAGATTTGAACTCATGGTTTGCGAATAGGGCACCGTTTGCGGGATAAAATCCTCATCGTGCCCTGGTTTGCTGTAATCATAGGGCCAGCGATAAACTGTTGGCAACTCCCCTACCCAGTTACCATGGTGGTGTTCTATCGGCGCATCCCATTCGAGCGTATTTGATTTCCATGGATTTTGAACGGTTTTTTTACCCCAGAAGATGGAGTAAATAAAGTTGAACAGGAATGCTACCTGTGCCGCGCCAGCCATAAAAGCCGCCCAGGTGATAAAGATATTTACGGTTAGCCAGCGGTTAAACGACGGGAAAGCAGTTAAAGCGTAATAGCGACGCGGAACGCCATCAAGCCCCATAAAGTGCATGGGGAAGAACACGAGGTACGCGCCGATGAAAGTGATCCAGAAATGCAGGTAACCTAAACGCTCGTCCATCATGCGGCGGAAAAATTTCGGGAACCAATGGTAAACACCGGCAAGCATGCCAAAAATGGCCGCCGATCCCATAACCAGGTGGAAGTGCGCTACAATGAAATAGGTATCGTGCAAGTTGATGTCCAGTGCGGAGTTGCCCAGGAATATCCCTGTTAAACCGCCGGAGATAAAGAATGACACCATACCGATAGCGAAAAGCATCCCCGGCGTGAAGCGGATATTGCCCCGCCACAGCGTTGCGAGCCAATTAAACGTTTTTACCGCGGAGGGGACCGCAATAATCAGCGTCGTGATCATAAACACGCCGCCAAGGAACGGGTTCATCCCTGTCACAAACATATGGTGCCCCCAAACGATGAACGAAAGAACAGCAATGCCAATTAGTGAGTACACCATCGCATGGTAACCAAAGATCGGCTTGCGCGAGTTAACGGCAAGTATTTCGGACGAAATACCCATTGCCGGCATAATGATGATATAAACTTCGGGGTGACCAAGGAACCAGAATAAGTGCTCAAATAAGATCGGGCTGCCACCTTCAAAAGGCTGGACCGTGCCACCGAGTACAATATCGGAAAGATAAAAACTGGTACCAAAGCTGCGGTCGAAGATCAGCAGTACCAAACCTGCTACCAATACGGGGAACGAAAGCACGCCCAGTACTGCGGTAAGGAATAATGCCCATACAGTTAAAGGCATTTTCCAAAGGTCCATGCCTTTTGTACGCATGTTCAATACCGTACTGATGTAGTTGATACCGCCCATCAGCGATGATCCTACAAACAACACCATACTGATAAGCCACAAGGTCATACCTTCAGCAGAGCCGGGCATCGCCTTTGGCAGCGCGGACAATGGCGGATATATCGTCCAGCCGCCGCTCGCCGGTCCCTTTTGTACAAAGAATGATGACAAAAGGACAACGCTGGCCATCAAAAAGAACCAATAAGAGAGCATATTTACAAAAGGCGAGGCCATATCGCGTGCACCAATCTGCAGTGGTATAAGCAAATTGGCAAATGTACCGCTCAATCCCGCTGTAAGTACGAAGAAAACCATGATGGTACCGTGTATGGTAACCAGTGACATATAAAAGTCGGGGCTTAAACGGCCGCCCGGGGCAAAACGGCCCAATAAAGTTTCCAATAAAGGGAAAGTCTTATCGGGATAAGCCAGTTGAATCCTGAATAAAAGCGAAAGGGACATGCCAATAAAGGCCATGGTTATACCAGTGATCAGGAATTGTTTACCGATCATTTTATGGTCCTGGCTGAATACATAAGTATTCAGGAAAGTTGCTTTATGATGGTGTTCGTGACCTTCTTCGTGATGTACTACTCCGTGATCGTGAACTGCTAATGTTGACATAATCGCTGATCTTTATATTAATTGTTTAACGCTAACGTATTTGATGATGCCTGTGACTTGTTTGATTTTGCTGCAGCCATTTTTAATTCTTTCCTTAATGCATCGGTTAAGTAAGGTTTCTGATGAGAAATCCAATCCTGGTATTCAGCCTGGCTAACCACGCGAACAACTTTTTGCATATTATAATGGGCCCCGCCGCATATTTTGTTGCAATAGAGCAAGTATTCAAAGTTCGGATTATCCGTCTCCACGCGCATTTGTGCGGTTGTGATAGTAGGCGTGAACCTAAAAAAAGTTGGCAGCCCCGGCACGGCATTAAGTTGAACACGGAAATGCGGCATATACACACTGTGGATCACATCCTGTGCGTGAATATTTAGCCTTATCGGTTGGTTTACCGGTAATACCAGTGTATCGGCATGAATATCGTCCCAACTGTTTTTATCGCTGAAATCAACACCCAAATTGTTCAAGCCAGTGGTTAGTTTATAGTTTTTTGAACCGAGCTTTCCATCAGGCCCTGGGTAACGAAGCTCCCATGCGAATTGGTGGCCGGTAACATCGATGTTCAGGTCGCCTTTGCGCTCAGTGGAGTCCATCACTTTCTGCCAGGTGAAGAAGCCGAACACAACCAGCACAGTTAAAACAATAGCCGGGATAATAGTCCAAATTTTTTCGATGGTATTATTATGCGGCAGATAGTGGGCCTTACGTTTGTCGGAACCACGATAATAAAACAGGAAGCCAAATAAACATACCTGGGTTATAACAAATACGATAAGGGTAAGAATGGTGGTCAAGTTAAACATATCATCGATGTCGCCGCCATGCGCCGAAGCAGCTACAGGCAGTTTCATGCTACCCTGCACTGTTAACGACCAATAGGCGCCATACATACCTGCCACCAGGAATACCAGGCAGCAAATCCCCATAATATTGTTCCAATTCATGCCTTTTTTTCCCTGCATTTTGTTTGAAAGGTCGTAAACCTTCAATATTTTGCCGAGGATCGCAACGCAAAAGCAAACAGCCAGGAAAATTAGGGTATAGTAGATCACGCCGGTCCAATCGCTGCCGGTACCAGCTGCCGGGGCGCCGGATGCTGTGGGCGCGGCATCCTGTGCCATTACCGTGTCGATGCCCAAAAGCGCGAATGCTGCTATAAGTGAAAGCGCCGTCTTAGAAATTATTAGTCTTTTGAATCCCATTTTAATTCAGTTTGGTATTCTTTCGTTTAGTACAAATTTAACAATTATTAAATGTGGTGATGAAGGCTCTCTTCCAGCAAAGGGTGCTTTTTAGGAATAAGCGATTTGAACTTACTTAATGCAGTTAGCATAGTAAACGCAAACAAACCGGCAAAACCAAGGAAAATTGCTATTTCAAGCGGCCCGATCTCGGTATACCAATGAGAAAGCGGCCCGACGGTTCCGGGCATGATCATCTGCCAATAATCAAGCCAGTGGCCAAGAATAAGAATAACGCAGGCAGCCCTTAATACTTTAACCGCACGTTTTGAATCGCGGGACATCAGCACCAGTAAAGGTGTAACAAAATTTATAACGATGTTTAGCCAAAACCAGCCGATATACTCCGGTTGCCAGCGGCGGTAGAAATAAGCCGCTTCTTCCGGAATATTGGCATACCAGGTTAACAGGAACTGCGCGAACCACAAATAAGTCCAGAACACCGAAAATCCGAACATTAACTGGCCAAGGTTATGCAAATGATCTTCAGTAACCCATTCCAGGTAGCCTTTTTCTCTTAGTTTAATAATGGTATAAGTGATCACCGAAAGACCGCCAACCCATAAGCCGGCAAAATTATACCAGCCAAACATGGTTGAAAACCACTGTGCTTCCAATGACATAATGGTATCAAAAGCAAACAATGGTACGGTAAAACCGAAGATCACCAAAAATATAACCGATACATTAAAGCTCTTTTTGTAGTTGAACATGCCCCCAAGGGAATCCTCATTTTGGGAATATTTAACAATCAACTGGCCCAGCAAAGTGTAGCAGGCCAGGTAAAGCACGATACGAATGGCAAAAAACTTGATATTAAGATAGCCGGATTTTGCAGCGATCAGATGGTCGTAGTTTGGATCTCCTTTGGTTGTTACACCTTTCAATGACCATCCTTTGTACAAATACGGTAAAACAGTTTGTTTGCCGTACTCGTTAAGTCCGGTATGGGTGATCGATAAGCCCAGGCCGATTATCACCACCAACACTACGGCTGCTACCGGCAATGCCTTAGCAAACGCTTGCGGAACCCTTAATATGGACGCTGACCAGCCAGCCTGTGCAACATATTGTACTGCGCAAAAGAACACACCACAAATACAAACGCAGGCAAAATAGTAACCCATTAACAGCAGGTTAGCAAAAGTACGTTCACCACTGCCGAAAGCAAAACCGCAGACGATACCAATCAAACCGATAACTATCAATATCAGGCTCCAGGTTTTGGCCTTGCCCTCAAATTTAAATTGTTCGTCGAAACTATGAGAAGTCTTCATTTAAAAAATCAGCTTATAAAGTTTGTAAATGGTGAACATACATAATTACTTTCCAGCGTTCGGTAGGGTCGAGTTGCGAGGCATACGAACCCATTGCATTTACCCCATAAGTAATTGTATGATAAATTTTACCGTCGGTAAGGTCCTTCATGTTACCACCGCGTGATGAAACCCCTTTTGAATATGATGGCGGCGGCGGAAAGCCGTGCGCAACTACCAATCCGTCGCCTTGCCCGTTGATGCCATGGCATGGTGAACAAAAGTGCTCAAACAGTATTTTTCCATCGGCAAAATTTGCATCTGTTTGCGGCAGCGGGCTTTTTACCTCGGTGCCGGCGGCCTCGTAACCATCCTTGGTATTTGGATAGTCGAAACGGACAAAACCTACAGGAGTTGTACCTGCAGGAGGTACCTGGGCACTTTTACCATCCTTAAAATTGTCATTTTTCTGATCAGGATCGTACGCAATATGCTCATACATATTGGGTGCGTATTCCCAGCCAGTATCTCTTTTATCCTTGCACGACGAAATAAATACCGCGGCAGAGATAACAACAGCCATTGGGCCCAATATTTTTAATTTATTCATAGCTAACATATTTTCTGTCGTTGTGCTTTACTTCCACGGCGCCAGCTTCTTTTAATATTTTAGTAATATCCTCGTGTGGGGTGCTTCCTTTGGCATCAATGGCAATTACAAACCTGTCGTCAGTTGCCCTTAACTCCATTACCCTTGGCGTGCGGCCCGGGAATAGGTGCGTTGCATAAAAGAAGGTTAATGTCATACCAAATGCGGTAAACAGTACAGTCCACTCAAAAGTGATGGGTACAAAATCGGGCATGGCGAAAGCCGGTTTACCACCGATATTCATAGGCCAGTCGTGTACCAGCATATAATACGCCATGCTGAAGATGGTTGTACCACCCAGGCAGCCGAACATAAAAGCTGCAAAGCCCAGGCGCGAATCTTTGATGCCCAGTTTTCTTTCAATGCCGTGTATCGGCATTGGGGTAAAAACATCGTAAATAGGTACGCTGTTCTTTTGCAGGAGGTCGATCCCGTGCATCATTTCGTCGGGATCCTCAAAAAGGCCTAAAATATATTTGGTTTTGCTCATTGTTATGCTTTTTGGTAATTAGCTATTTCAATGCTATCAAACTTCGCTAATGATTCTTTATAAAACTCCGTCTGCTCCGGATCGAGATCGCCGTGAGCCAATAGCTTTTTCTTGGCCTGCTCGCTCGAACTCTTTAAAATCAGTTTCACTTCGGCCATAGCAATGGACGGCAGCACCCTTATGAACAACAGGAACATGGTGAAAAATAAACCGATCGATCCGATGAAAATGCTCATATCAACCCAGGTTGGATGGAAAACGGACCAGCTTGATGGTACAAAGTCGCGTTGCAGCGAAGTTTCAATGATAACGAAACGCTCAAACCACATCCCGATATTAACCACAATTGAAAGTACCCACGAGATAGCCACGTTTCTCCTGACAGATTTAAACCACATCAGCTGTGTCATCAGTACATTACACCCGTACATCATACAACCAGCCCACCAATGCGGCCCGATAAACCTGTTAAGGAAGGTATATTGTTCATATTCGCCACCGGAGTAATAAGCGATAAAAAATTCGGTCAAATAAGCCACACCAACGATAGACCCCGTTAAAAGGATGATTTTGTTCATCGCTTCGATGTGGAACATAGTGATATAATTTTCGAGCCCTAAAACCTTACGCGTAACCAGCAGCAGCGTTTGAACCATTGCGAAGCCCGAGAAGATCGCACCCGCAACGAAATAGGGCGGGAATATGGTAGTGTGCCATCCCGGCTCAAGGGAGGTGGCAAAGTCCATGGATACGATGGTGTGTACCGAAAGTACCAGCGGCGTTGAAATGCCCGCCAGTATCAAACAAACGGTTTCAAAGCGCTGCCAGGTTTTTACCGAACCTGTCCAGCCGAATGAGAAAAAAGAATAAATTTTCTGGCGAAGCCCTGTAGCGCGGTCGCGGATGGTGGCCATGTCAGGTAATAAGCCGGTGTACCAGAATACTAACGAAACGGAAAAGTAAGTCGATATTGCAAATACGTCCCAAATGAGCGGTGAGTTAAAATTAACCCACAACCCGTAGGTATTGGGCAAAGGCAGCGAATAAACAAACATCCAGGGGCGGCCCATGTGACAAACGATGTAGGATGCCGCACAGATCACCGCAAAAATAGTCATCGCTTCAGCAGACCGGTTGATAGAGTTCCGCCAGTTTTGACGAAACAAAAGCAAAATAGCTGAAATAAGCGTACCGGCATGACCAATACCTACCCACCAAACAAACCCGGTAATGTCCCATGACCAGCCTATTGTTTTATCGAGGCCCCATTCGCCTATACCGTACCAAAAGGTCCAGCTAACAGAGAATACCCAAAGGCAGGCGCCTAATGAGGCTACGGTAAAACCTATCCACCAAGCCCTCAC
>Ga0302140_10005896_pt1 | contig 15427 bp, 15 predicted proteins | sample I_Bog_E1_1_FD_202095 | JGI IMG/M metagenome (GOLD analysis project Ga0302140, IMG submission 202095) | Peat permafrost microbial communities from Stordalen Mire near Abisko, Sweden - I_Bog_E1_1 | ecosystem: Environmental > Terrestrial > Soil > Wetlands > Peat | place: Sweden: Abisko, Stordalen...
ATCCTGGATGCAGCTGCGGTCGACGACGGCTTCCGAGCGGGCCTCAAGCGCGGCGAGGATTTGCGGCAGACGTTTGTTCCAGGTGGGTTTGGCGGGAATTGCGGATTACCTCGGTTGCTCTATGATACTGCGGGATCCCGCAGTTTAGCTCAAAGAAGATGAGGCGAGAGGCAAGAAATAGCGCGTGATAATGCGCCTTATCCGGCGCTATAATGATCTGGGTGCCAAATCCCGACGATTCCCCCTCCGTCGCCCTGGTCCCGGCCTCCAGCCGGGCGGTGGCCGTGCTGCGGCCCACGGGCCAGCACAAATTGCCCGCCGCGCTGGCGGCTGCGCCCTTCGGGCCGGTCATCGAGCTCGTCCTGGACGGACTGGCCTCGCCGCACAGCCGGCGCAGCTACGCGCTCGCGCTCGCGCGCTTCCTCGACTGGTTCGAGGCGGCGGGACGGCCGGGTCTGAGCAAGGCCACGGTGCAACGCTATCGCACCCACCTTGATGGCCAGTCTCTGGCCGCCTCCTCGCTCAACGTCCACATGAGCGCGATCCGCAAGCTCGCCTACGAGGCGGCCGACAACGGCCTGATCGCGCCGGAGCTCGCCGCGGGCATCGGGCGGGTGCGCGGCGCCAAGCGCCAGGGCATCCGGGCCGGCAACTGGCTCACGCCGGCCGAAGCCACAGCGTTGCTCAATGCGCCGGATCGTAGCTCAGCGATCGGCTGCCGCGACCGGGCGCTGCTCGGCTTCCTGCTGGGCTGCGGGCTGCGGCGCGCCGAGCTGGTCTCGCTCGATGTCGGCCACATTCAACTGCGCGATGCGCGCTGGGTCATTCCGGACCTGGCGGGCAAAGGCCAGCGTCTGCGGACCGTGCCGGTGCCGGCCTGGGTCAAGCTGCTGCTCGACGCTTGGCTCGAGCGCGCTCGGATCGAGGCCGGTCCGATCTTCCGTCCCGTGAACAAGGGCGGCCAGGTGCTCGCGAGCCGGATCAGCGAGGATACCGTATGGAAGGTGGTCCGGCGCTACGGCGCCGGGATCGGCCAGCCGGAGCTCGCCCCGCACGATGCCCGGCGCACCTGCGCCAAGCTCTGCCGCGCCGCCGGCGGCGAACTCGAGCAGATCCAGCTGCTGCTCGGCCATGCCTCGGTGCTGACCACCGAGCGCTACCTCGGCACACGCCAGAACCTCGCGCAGGCCGTCAACGATCATCTGCCGCTCGAGCCGGATTGAGTGGAGCTGGAGGTCCTCATCCGAACGGATGCACCTCCTCTGAAGCGCCAGTGTCCCGATTTTGCGCAGATGCGCGAATTGGCCATTTTTGCCCACCCCCCCGAAAAGGCCTAATTGCTAAAGTGCTCGCGACAAGTCTCAATGGAATGACAGAGTTAACTAAAACGGCGAGAGCACACTTCGATCAGATTCGCCCGGCTATTGCGATTTGGCCAGATATTAAGAATCAATGGCTTGCAGACAGGGGATCACGCCACTCGACGCTGACAATACCTTTTCGGGGGGTTGGGCAAAATAGCTAAGAGCCTCTGGCCCAGCCGGTCGATATGCACCAACATGCAAGCCTCGCTCGCCTCCACGCTAGTCACCGTGTGGGCTTTCAAGCGCAACTGCTTTCTGATAAAAGTCTCAATGAGCACTTCGGATCGGTCCTTTCGTGTTCCTTGGTCGGAAACCACGAAAGTAACCCGATACGGGGTGCTCCTCAACCCCCCGTCAACCCGCAACCCCAAGCATTCAAAGGGCCGTAAGTGCCACTACACTTTTCGGATAGGACCCCTAAAATCGTCCCGCCGCAATCCGTTTCGCTTCCGCACATGGTGATATCCTTACGGCAGCTTGATCTAAAGTATTCCCTCAAGGCGCCGGATGCCACAGAATGGCCACATGTCCACCGCAACAGTGCTTACGGCTTCGACAACCTCTGTCAACCAAGCACTGGCGCTGCTTGATGGTGAGTTTGCAGGCATGGCCGAAGGAATTGCCCAGAACAGATATGTGTTCTGGCTTGGGTCAGGAATCTCCCGCGACAGGGTAGCGGACCTCAAGAGTGTGGTTATGAGAGTGCTTTCATACTTGAGGGAGCACATCGATCCAGCTAACCCAGCTTGCGCTTATCGACGCGCATTTGAGCAGGCTGTCGATCTGGCGCACCTTTCCCCGGCGGACAAGTTGGGAGTGGACTTCGATAGGCCTATCGTCGAATGGCAATCCATCGACACTGTTCTAGCAAATCTCATTCGTGAATACGCCCGCCTCTTAGATATCCGCGTAGTGGGGCATCCATACGAGGACCATCTACTGTGGGACGCGGTTGACGTGCCCGCCACGTTCGCTTCGGCGAGCGCGGTTCCTGATTGCGAACATCTTTGCATAGCGATTCTCGTTCTGGAAGGCGTACTTGAAAACGTCGCGACAGCCAATTGGGATGGCCTCGTTGAAGCGGCGGTGAACGAGCTGACCGAAGGCTCGGGCACTGCACTTCAAGTTTGCGTCCGGGCTGAAGATTTTCGCGAGCAGCCGCTGCTCTCGCGCCTGTTGAAGTTTCATGGCTGCGCTGTCAGGGCAGGTACCGACCCAGCCGTCTATCGTCCTCTCTTGATCGCTCGGCATTCACAGATCACTGATTGGCCTAACAATGCAGCGTATGCGACGATGCGCCATCAATTGGTGGATCTCGCTTCCACGAAGCGCACGTTGATGATAGGCCTGTCCGCACAGGATTCGAATATTCAGGCGGTGTTCTCTGAAGCTCGCAGTTTGATGACTTGGACATGGCCTTGCGTACCGCCCGCCCACGTCTTCGCGGAGGATTCCCTCGGACCAGATCAAGTCAATATCTTGCGATTCGTGTATCGAGAAGCTTACGCCAGTAGCGGCACGGAAATCGAAGCGGGCGCGCTCTTCAGGGCCTTTGCCAAGCCGGCTCTGACTGCATTGGTGCTCCATGTGCTCTGTGAGAAGCTGCGTACCTTGGAGCGCTTGGTAGATGCCCCGCAACTTTCTGATGCCGATCACCAAGCAATCGGGCGAGGTCTGCAGCTACTGCGCAATCGCATCGCAGAGTCGGCCGATACCGATCGTCTTGGGTTCATACGCACACTAGTGGCCACTAGCTCTCGGAGCCTTGGTCTGTTTCAAAGAGGAGAGATGTCATCCGTTGGCTCACTCGCCTATCACCCGCTGGGTCGGTCTCCGATCCACATGATCGAAACCGATCCGGCGCTGCCCACCAGCGGAATGCCCGAGATGGCAGCGGCACTGGGCATGTTGGGTCTGGGGAGTGAAGACGGGACATGGCGATTAGTCGGGTGCGATCTAGGTTATCCGTCTGATGGGGCACTACGCGTTTGTACAGCCTCAGGCGAGGCTCGAGTCTTCTTCGCGGCTAACAATCAGGCATCCGTGCAGCTCGAAATCAATTCGCTTGTCACCCAGGATGACCAAGATGCAATTGTCATCCACAGCACTGCGCCGGTTCCTCCAATGGCGCGTTCGCCTCGTGCTGCGCCTGGCCGGACCGGACACCCAGGCTTACGCAATGTCGGTATGGCGGAGTTGCTACGCAACACGGACGGAGTAGACGATCTTCGTCGCCGTTTTCGTGAGGAGGCTGCTCTATGACTCAGAGCCAACCGGTAAGGCGGGTTGTCGACTTACTCGCAGATGCGGGCTACCGTCAGCGTGAGACACCCGTGACCGTCTCTTCTGTCCCGTTCGAATTCTCCGCGCTCTTCGTTGGGTCTGATCGTTCCCTCGACCTCATCGTCGTGATCGATACTCTTACGGAGCTGGAAACTCGTGTTCGGCAAAAAGTGGAAGGGCTCAGCCGTGCGCTTGATCTGGTCGCATCGCGCCGCCCACTAACGGTCGTGCTTGTTGGCCCACCTCCGCGCGCGGTGATCGTGGCCGCACTATCGCGGGTTTGCCGCGTTCTCCAGGTTGGAACTCCGACCGGGTCCGATGCAGAGCTATCTTTGCGCAATTCACTCGCCGTCTTGTTGCCGCTCGAGTTAGCGGACGCCAGTGAGATTGTCGCGGATCCATTCGGCGAGGTGCGACGCTACCTTCAATATGCCCAACACGAGGAAGCCGTTGCCGAGATACTCGCGTCAGCTCTCGAAGGAACAGAGACTGTTAAACAGACACTTCGTACGCTCCTGTCAGAGCCTTTTCATGTGACGCCCGAGGCTGACGACGAATGATGACACAACTAAGCGCCATTTCCGTTACCGATTTCCGAAGTCTGCGGGGCACTGTCAACATCCCGCTTGACGCACCGGTCGTCCTCATTCATGGGCCGAACGGCGCGGGCAAGACCAGCGTCTTGTCGGCGCTTGAGCTCGCGCTCACTGGAGAGGTCCTTGCTATGCGAAGGACAGATCCTGGATATCGGGCTCATCTTCAGAATCGGGATGCGGATCATGGCAGGATCGTCCTGACCGGAGCAGGTCTCGGTCACCCGGATGCACAAGATCACGAGATCACGCTACGGAATGGAATAGTCACAGGCACACCCGCACTCATTGGAAATGAAAGTCAGTTCTTCAGCGAACGATGCTATCTTGCCCAAGCAACCTTGGGACGACTCTTGGAGATCTATCAGGATGCGAGCGTCCGACAGGACAGTCCTCTCACCCGTTTCGTGAAGGATCTTCTAGGTCTAGACCATCTGGATGCCCTAATCGACGGGCTGTCCCCTGTCGGTGATGTTCGCAACTTACGGCGGCTTGTGCCCAAATATGGCGAGGCTGAGACGGACCGCTCGTCCATCGAGGGACGAATCGCGGAATCCAGGACTGGCCTTACCCGCTTGGCGGAAGAAGCTACCGGCTTGCGAAGTAGCATCCGTGCCAAGCTCGCCGCGTTCGCGCCTGAGGTTTCACTCGAACGCGACGATGAATTCTCCGATACCCTTGATCGTCTTCTTCGTCAAGACACCGAGGAGATTCAACTCGTGGCACTTGCAGGACACCGTCGCGATCTGGCCAGCCTGAAGCAGCGAGGTTCTGTGGTGCTTACCCAAGAGAACACCGTCGACCAGGACTCTGCGGTCGCAGAGGAATTGGCTGCGAGTGAGGCGCTCAGGATTTGGCGGAGCGACGCAGGCGAGGTGCTTGAGGCGCTGATCGACGAACTGCGCGGCATTTTCCCCGACCTGCCCTCCATTGCGTCAACCGATCCAGAGACGGCCCTACGTACCGCACTGTCCCGCGTAATTGCCGACCTGGAGAGGTGCGCCCGAACGATCGCCCAAGATGACGTTCTCGCCAACGAAATTGAGGCGCTTGACCAGTCTGTCGCTCACGGTAGGGCTCGAATGGTCCTCGTAGATGAACAACTTAGTCAGATTGCGGGTGATACGGAAAGCCTGAGCCGCGTGTTGGCTGCGCTACTTCCGCACATCCACGACGAGTCGTGCCCCGTCTGCGGCAGGGACTATAGGGAAGTGTCTCGCGATCCACTCGCGCAGCGGCTATCCCTGCATGTAGCCCGGCTCACCGAACAGGCTGATTTACTTCAAAGCCTTGGGCGGACCCGCGTGCAATCAATCAACGATCTGACCAAGAGTGAGCTTGACAGAGACGCGGCGGTGAGTAAGCGGCTTAGTCAAGAGACCCGCGGGGCGCTTAAAGCGCGCGTCGCGGAGCTTACTGAAGCCCAGCGGCGGCTGAAGGAATTGGCCCCATTGGCCGAGACCGGCGCGACTGTAATCCGGCGAGATGTGCAAGCGCGCCGTCGCCTGACCGAGCTTCGCGACCGCGATAGGATGTCTTTCGAGCTGCGGACCGCGATTGGAGAATTGTGTCTAGAGTTGAAACAGACACCGCTTGAGACTACAGAGTCCATCGCGGATGCCATTCAGCGCCTCGATGCCTTCGTTGCCGAAAGAGCGCGCGTTCTTAGCCTCCGGCAGAGCATGCGACGCGACGCCTCCGCTGAAAATGAACGGCTTCGAGAGATAGCGACCAAAGCCCAAGAGATTACCGAGACATTCGCCCGCGACACCAAATTACACACACAGCTGGAAGTGGCCTTTCAAATTGCTGATGGACACCGCCAAGCCGCGAAAGCGGTTGCACGAGCAGCCGCTGAAGCAAGGACTGCGATTGTTGGCCGCGTGTTCAACAGCGCGTTGAATAGGATTTGGCGTGATTTGTTCGTGCGTCTCGCTCCAACAGAACCGTTCGTGCCGGCGTTTCGGTTGCCCAGGACCATTGACGAACCCGTTACTGCACAGCTTGAAACAGTTCATCGTGACGGCGGAACGGGCGGTGCGCCTGGTGCCATGCTCAGTGCGGGCAATCTGAACACGGCGGCTCTCACTCTGTTCCTTGCGCTTCACCTGGCCGCGAAGCCAAGGTTACCTTGGCTGGTTCTCGATGACCCAGTTCAGTCGATGGATGAGGTGCACATCGCTCAACTAGCCGCACTCCTCCGGACACTTTCAAAAGAGCACGGACGTAAAATCGTGATGGCAATTCACGACCGGCAGCTTTTCGATTACTTGTCCCTAGAGCTCAGCCCGGCGTTTGCCGGAGATCGACTCATCACCGTCGAGGTCACTCGCTCCGGCAATGGAACTAGCCTTGTCGAGCCGACCTACAAAAACTGGGTGCCGGACAACGCTGTAGCGGCATGAGCCTCTAAAGGCACAGTTAATATACTCACGAATCCACTGAGCCGCCCCTGTGATCTCGAGAGCGTCAAGAAGTCGGGGGTCAAGCGGCTATGGCCCGGAACCGCGGGTACCATCGACGGAACACTTCTTCCAGTTCGCTGTTGAGGACCTTCGTCCGCGTCTGGAGCAAGAGGTGAGCGCCCTTTAACGTCCACTGCATCTGCTGCTTCTTCACAAACCGTCTGCTTACTACTTGGTTGATGGTCGACTCGACGAACGCCGTGCTGATCGTTTCCCCTTGCCGCCGGCGCTCGCCGAAGTTCGGAATGAACTGGCAGTTGTTGCGGATATAGGTCTCGAACTCGGCAACGCCCGCAGCAACCTTCTCCGCCACTGCCGAGCGCGCTGGAATCAAGCTCAGGTCTATGGTCAGGTTGAGCAGCCGCTCGAGCGCTTCCTCGGCGTTGCCGTGCCAGAGCAGATGCTTCACGCTTTCCAGCCGCTTCGATACATCCGCACCGGTTTCTGGCCGCTCTAGCTTCAGGGCCTTGGTTTGCTGTTGTAGAACCGTCAGCCGCATTGTGATGTGGAACCAATCGATCAGATGCTCGCTAAACGGATGAAGATACTCTTGGACCCGGCGGACGCTTTCACCGCCGTCCGACATGAACACCACCTGCTGGTTCTCCTGCATGCCCTGCGATTTCATCAATTCCCACAACCGTCGGCGCGGCTTTTCGTCGTAGGTCTGCACGAATCCAAAGCACTTGGCCGACGGCACGTTGCCCGCATCCTCTCGTCGAAAAGCGACGACGCTCTTGCCCGCGATCACCTCGAAACACCCCTGCTTTTGCGTGGCCCGAACGTAACCGCCATCAATGCCCACGGTGATCGGGCCGTCCGGCAAAGGCTGTTGCTCCCACTCCTCTTCCGAGCCCTCAAATAGATTGAGTTGCCGCTCGTCACCAAGTTCCTGCTCGATGCGTTCCGCGCTGGCGTGCAAGTGATTGCGGACGGTCTCTTGGTTTTCCGAGTCGCCAACCGGCAACACTTCCTTCAGCAGGTCCGCGACTCTGGCGAAAGGGATCAACGAGGCCCACTTCGTCTCCAGGTAAAGCAGCTCCGGACTGGTTCGCCCCTGCAGCCAAGCTTTCGTGGGGCGGAATGTCTTTGGACCCGTGCTTTCACAGGCGCACCGGTTCCAGCGCGGATTCGACACTTCCACCGGACCGAAGACCGTCTTGACGGGTGTGCTGCCGGCGTCTTTACTGGTGTGCCGCTGTCCACAGTTCGGACAGACCCGTCGCTGTTCCAGGTTCTCGTTGACTTGGTGCGCCACAACCCAATCCTGCACCCCCTCCAACAGGGTTTTGCCTTCCTGCAAACTCATCCCGAGTGTCTCCATCGCCAGTTCCGCCCGCTCGATCGCCATCACGTTCCGGCGTTGTTCAGTTCCTTCCGCAGTGATGCACACTACCTCGACGCGAACATTCATGGCCGGAACCTCCCGCGCTGCTTCAACGCACTCATACGCTCGTTGGCTTCTGCCAGGCTGAACCGATCCGGCTGAACCGGCCCCAGTTCTTTCAATCTTTGATCGATGCTTTTGAATCCTTCGTCCAGCGCTGTTCGGAGAGAGTCCCAGGTTCCGGAGGATTGATCCGGGCAAGCAGCAGCCATCATCTGAATGCCAGCTTCCAGCCGGACAGGATCCGACATCGCGGCACCCTCCTGCTGCCGTTTCAACATCAGCCGGTATCCAGTGGGGCCGCCACAGTGCTCTGGCGGAGCGGCCCCACTGCCACCCAGGCAGATGGGGAAGTGGTCAGCTTCCACGCCCTCCTCAATGTCGAGGACTCTGACATCCCACTCCCACATGTGAAGCGTGTCGCAGATGTAGAGAAATTTTTCCTGCCGGTGGAGCTTCAGCTCGTGTAGGGCCTTCGACCGCGTTTTCCGGCGGAAGCTGTTGAACTCCTGACCGTGGACGCGAACGATGTAGCCGAGATCGCAGCTCCACCCCAGAACGGAGAGCATGACTTCGTGGAATTCTGGGAATCCCATCTGCTCCGAGACCGAGAGGAGGCGGATCACCATGGGGCTCACCTGACGTAGAACTGCTCGCAGAATCAAGCGTTTGAAGGAGGTTGTCTCAATCATCCTTCCAGCCTACTCGGACCGTCCCCACCCCCGACTTCTTGACGCTCTCGGCTCTGAGGGGTATCAAGCACATCCAACCGAAAACCTCCGTTAAGAGATAACCAATTTACCTTCAGCATCTTACGGTGGGCATTGAGCGATGTGGAGGCCTGCGGCTGACCTTTCCGGAACTGCGTGGTCGCGGCCCAGAGGTTAGAGAGCCCCTGGGATGAGATCAATGCAAGCAACGCTCTCTTGAACGACTGCCTTGGTCGGACGGGTGGCTTTTCTGAAGTGAAGTATTCTTGCAATCCAATTTCGAGCTTCGCAGCGCCGATTCTAAAGAGGGGAAGGAGCAGGCTATGAATATCAAAGCCGAATGCAGAAACCCCAAGTGCGGGGAGTATGAGAAACCGAAATCAGTCCTGGTGGAACAACTCCTCGGTCATGGCGCTGCCAATGACCGGGTGAAATGTCTTGTGTGCGGGGAGTTGATGACGACGACAGAGACCGCTAATACGACATATGCGGGGCGAAACAATCGGCGCCGCAGTGGCGGTGGCCGAGGGCCATCCCGCCGATAAAAGTAGTACAAGAGGTCTCGCCCGGAGACCCACCCGAGCGCGCCTGCCGTTTTCGGCGGGATTGCTCCACGCGAAGGGCAGAGACGCCCCGTGCATTGTGAAACATGGATCTATTTTGAAACACCCTGAACCGGAGGCGATTTTCAGGAGTTTCCGACAGAGCGAAGATCTTCGCTCCAATACTCCATATATCCCCTGACGTTCCATAAGGCATCATGCCAGCGATGATCCGGGCGTGAGTTCCAGCGGGTGGAGGCAATGTCGGTGTTGGCCCAAGCGTCATCGATCGCCGGCTTGAAAGAGTGTGCTTCCACTTTGGTTAGCGCCGCTTGACCCCTGACCGTCGCCATGCGCTTGTACTCAGATTGGAGTTTCTCCTTCAACGCCCGGAAAAGCTCTTGAGCCTCACGTACGTTGGCCTGCGGAACGCGGCCATTCTCGAACAGCTTTAGGATCCGATTTGATTCATCCCGGATAGCGTCCAGTTTTTGCAGCACATCCGCTTCGCTCATCGGTCTAGCGCTCCCCCGCAATCGCAGCAAACGCTTTTACCAAGACCGCAGCGCTCGCGTCATCGAGCACCTGCGCGACATACCATCCACGCTGAATTCCATTCGGTGGCGCCTGGTCTTCAGCGCCAACAAGAGTGAGCCAAACCTTCTTTCCATCCGGCGTCTCAACCACGGATTCGGAGATGTTTGAGACCAAATTCAGCTTTTCTGCGAGACGCCTTACGTTTGGGTAGGTGTATGTCGTTCCCTCGACGGAGAACGAAAACGGTTGAAAGTTTTGCAGTTCGAACGGTACTCTCATAGCCGCTGATCATCATAGCGCCACACAGCGTCCCTTGCAGAGTGCAGAGCGTTTGTAGCCCGGCGGCGCGGCGCCGAGAGCCTGAAGGTGCGATACGGCGCTGAACGCCGCGACGGTGGGCTAAAAGCGGATTGGACTATGTCTTTGGAGACATAGGCGGCACGCCCACGCGAGCCAGGCCCTCGACAACGGCACCCCGCTGCATGTGCTCCAGGCTACGCTCGGCCATAGCGCGCTCACCACCACCAGCCGCTACGCGCACGTCAGGCCCGACGATTCGAACTCGCTGTACTTGCCGGTAAGGCCTCAGAAATGAACGCGGAGGTGCATGGCATCCGGCCGCGATCAACCTCACGCCGGTTACCGATGCGGAGGACCAGGATTACCTGATCGGGAGGATACTAACGCCATACCCCGCCTCTCCGACGCGTCCTAGGGCATCCCACGCGGTCGCTCTGAGAGGCTCGCTTCGAAACGGCCCTACCCGCCTGCTTGTCGGCGAATCCGCGGCACATCAACCTCAATCGAGCCATTTCGACTTCACGTTTCAGAATTCTCTGGATAATCGGCTGCGCACGTCGATATACTAATGGAGGCACTTGTAGCGTTTGAGGCATCTGAGTCTGATGTAGCGTTTTTGGCATTTACAGCGTCTAAACGATATGGAGAGGAATCACGAAATGCCACCCTTTGAGGAGTTGAAGACACCGATTGCACTGTTGGACACCGATCAGAAGCAGGTCGAGGAGTTATACCGGAAGATCGTCCGGAGTAGCGCAAAGCTGGTTGGCCCGGACGGCCGCTCGCAGCGCCTGCCCGCCTCTCTGTACGAGTTCCTGCGCCAGTTGATCGCGGATCTATACGAGGGGAAATCAGTTTCGATCATTCAGAATGAGGCCCAGCTCACCACAGTGGAGGCAGCGAGAATGCTCGGCGTTTCTCGCCAGTTCCTCGTCAAACAACTGGAGAAGAACGAAATCCCATTCCATCTGGTGGGTACGCACCGGCGCGTATACGTGCGTGATCTGCTGGCTTACAAGATCCAGCGCGATGGAAAACGCCGGCAAATCCTCGATGAGTTGACCCAAGCGGAAACCGCGGAGGGGCTGTACGACCTGGAACCGCCTGATGAGCACGCAGACTAACCCATTCATAGTCATTCTTGATACCTGCGTTTTAGCGCCGATGCCGATATGCGACACATTGTTGCGTCTGGCGGAGGATCCAGGCTTTTACATGCCCAGGTGGAGCCAAGACATCCTCGAGGAACTGCAGCGGACTCTACGGAAGATGGGCTACACGGAGGCTCAGGCCGGTAGACGCGTTGCGAGTATGAACGCTGCCTTCGAAGACGCTCTTGTGACGGGTTACGCTGCGCTTGTATCGACGATGACGAATCACCCCAAGGACCGTCACGTGCTTGCGGCGGCCGTGCGATGCAAAGCGCACGCGATCGTCACCGACAATATGAAGCACTTTCCAGCGAGTTCAGTCGCTCCATACGATATCGAGGTCTTAACCTCTGACGAGTTTCTCGTGCATCAATTTCACTTGAACCGGGAATTGCTGGAGGAGAAGTTGCACCGGCAGGCCGCTGCACGAGGCGTTTCATACGCTGGGATCCTGCAGCGTCTGGCGAAGTGCGCGCCAAAACTGGTGGAGTTACTCCGCACGGATTGATGTCGCGCTGCCTCTAAATCCCGGGCCTCTAAATCCCGGGCCTGGAGATCAGTGCGGAGTTTCCTGCACTTGAATCCCGATGTAACAGGAACGGCCAAGAGCCTACTGCTTTTGCCCCCCAAATTGACTTCTCGCGGTTCTAGTCAAAAACATCCGAGTTGCATTCAGCTGCTGGCTGATGCTTGCCTGGCTCCCTCAAGCTGCGTCTCGTGGATAGAGCAACATAAACGTCGTTATGTTGCTGTAAAATAAGCCGTTGTATTCGTTGAGCACTACGTATATACTCATAAGCGCTATGACGAGTGACCATACGTATGTGAAGCCGGTGGATGTCCATGCCCCCAAACGCCATTGGACGCTGTTGCATGTTCTTTTTGACGGTGGGCCGGCCACTGAAAAGAACGAGTCGCCCAGTTCGCTGGCTATCGGGCGTTGGGATAACAATCCTGTTCTGGCGATGCGGTGGAATGGAAACGACGACAACCCGATAGGCAACCCTCAGTCGCGCGGTTTGCCAACGTGGTTCGTCATTCCAGACCAACATTGGAAGGCGATCCTCGAAAGCGACGCTTACAAATCCATCAGCGCAGACACGCTTACGGTAGCGCGGAATTTTCTTGACTTGAAGCGCGTGTATTTCATGTCGCCCTGCCCGAACCCTTCCTGTCCGAATTATGGAGGCCCTGTTCTAAGCACCTTCCGGCCTAATCAGATCGAGGAAACTTTGGCGGAGTTGGAACGGAACGAATTCGAGCTCTACCACATAATTTGCAATGCGTCATGGAAGCCTGGTTCGCAGGAAAAGGCTGATCTTGCCACGGTCTTGAAAGCAGGGTGGGAGAATCACCGGCTCCACTCTGAGGTAAAGGTGACGGCGCGGCTCCTGGAAGACGGGATGATAGAGTGCTTCTGGTCGAAAAGGGTAGATGGGCGATTACACTCGTTTTCCCCTGGCAAACACGAAGCCGGGGTTGCCACCCCTAGCGGGGGGCTGACTCCTATAGACGAAGTGCAGTTCCAGAGTCAGCTCAAAGCTATCGGTTGTGGGGCGTCTGACGATCAACTTGACATGGTTATGGCACAACTCAGGAAATCCTGCAGCGCTGAATTGTGGATACCCCAAAGCACTTCAAAGGTCTTCACTTTTGGCCGCCCGGTGTAAGCGTCGCAGGTAGAGGGAATGATGACCGACACAGAGCTGCACCTCAGAGAGCAAAACGCAGGGATGCGTCTCCCGGCTCTAATCGCCGGAGCAGGGGAGCGGGCTGCCTGGCGCTTCGTCGAGTTCTTCGCCGTCAACATCCACAACCGGAACACGCGGGCGGCCTATGCGCGGGTCGCATCTGCATTCCTACGCTGGTGTGAAGGGCGGGGAATTGACGCACTGGGACATGTTCTGCCGGTGCATGTGGCCGCCTATATTGAGCAGCTCGGCCGGGCAATGGCGCCGCCCTCGGTCAAGCAACACCTCGCTGGCATCCGCATGCTGTTCGACTGGCTCGTCACCGGTCAGGTTGTGCCTTCAAACCCGGCGCAAGCTGTCCGCGGGCCACGGCACTCAGTCAGTAAGGGAGCAACCCCGGTGTTGTCCTCCGAGGAAGCAACGGCGCTGCTGACCAGCATGGACGTCTCAACGGTCGTCGGTCTGCGTGATCGCGCCATCATTGCCGTGATGACGTACACCTTCGCGCGCGTCGGGGCCGTCGTCGCGCTCACGGTCGAGGATTACTTCCCGCAGAAAAAACGCTGGTGGCTCCGTCTTCACGAGAAGAACGGCAAGGTGAATGAAATGCCCTGCCACCACAAGCTGGAGAGCTTCCTCGACGAATACATCAAAGCTGCCGGTGTCAAAGGCGACCGTAAGCGACCGTTGTTCCGCTCCGCGATCGGGAAGACGGGCCAGCTTTCTGGCAGGCCGATGCTGCGCATCGACGTCTGGCGCATGGTCCGCCGCCGTGCTTCTGAGGCCGGGATTGAAACCGCGATCGGCTGCCACACCTTCCGCGCCACCGGGATCACAGACTACCTAACCAACGGAGGCCGTATCGATGTGGCGCAACGCATGGCCGGGCATTCGAATGCAAAAACAACCGGGCTTTACGACCGGCGCGCTGATGACATCAGCGTGGGCGAAGTTGAAAGGATCGGAATTTGACCTGGCAAGGGTTGGACCAATGGCAACAGTGGGCGCTGGCGATTGGGGGCAGCCTCGCGGCGGCAGGTATCATCTGGTTGTGCACGAAGCTCTTCGGTAAACGTAAGGAGGCAGACGCCGGGGTAACAGTTCGGCAGAACGCATCTCCCACCGTGACGCAGACGTTCCAGCCCACGATCAATATTCATTCCCCGGTTGCGAGTTCTACAGAACCCGTACGCCGAGAGCAACAAAAACGGGCCGGAGGAAGTCCCGCCAAATCCCTCCCGCATTTCGAATACAGAGGCTACAGAGAGAAAGCGGTCTTCATAAGTCCTGATGCGAGGTCCGGAATCCACGACCCGCGTGACTCAAATGAAATTGAGCGCGCCATTGAAGCTCTGGTGTTGAGGTTCGAGAACGAGCCACAAGGTACGATCTCAGCGCGCGCGATGGATGTGGTGGCGAAGATATCGTTTCAATCGTCCAGCGGTTTTAGGGAAGAAATTGACTACGGAATTTGGCTGAATTCTCCATGCGAATGCACCGACATGGATGCGGGGGATACGCGCGAGCTGCTGCTCATTGCCGTGATGGACGGCAAACTGTTCGGTTTTGATGACCGCAGAGAAACTAACCACGATTATGATCCCGAGTGGTCGTGGTTGGCCGACCGCCATGTTAACGACCTCGAATCAGTGGAGATCAGATTGGTCGATCGCCACACTGCCGCTACTCGAAAATTCACCCTCGAGATTCATTACGACGGTGAGCATTTCGCCGTTAGCAACACTGATCTCTCACTGCCTCTAGTTGGCGTACCGCTGCGGCGGCCCATGCCTCCAATTGGTCCTGCTGCTCGCGACCTCCTCATTGAAGCCAGCAAGGACCGACAGGGCGTAGTCATGAGCCTGCAGACAATGGACGGTTCCAGCGTCCAAACCAACGGCAAAAACTTCGCCGAGCGCGGTGACCCGCGCTCAGAGGCGAGATGGAGAGGCGCTGTCGCAGAGCTAAGCAATGCACGACTCCTCGAAGATAGAGCAGGTGAGGGCGAAGTCTTCTTCGTCACCGAGGAAGGCTATCGCACCGCAGGGCTCCTCAAGCAACGATAGGGTCGGCGCATACGCAATTTGCCCCGATATGGGGCACACGTCACACTCGCTGTTTGCGGGCCTTGCAACGCTGTGTCACAACCTACCAACTGTGAAACGGTAGGGGGCGGACGATGAGACTGCGGTGCAGCTCCGCGCTTGTGCTCTCGAGTGGACGTCGCGCCAGGCGACAATAGACGGATTATCGGAAGCTGGATCGCGGTGATCCGCTGCACACGGCTAGGACCCAACACGACGGACGTCATGCTGTGATTCGGTGCGGGTGAGTTCGCGCATCAGATTTGGCCCACTTTGAGCATCTAATTTGGCCCACCTGGACAGGCCGGAATGACAAGATT
>Ga0302140_10005902_pt1 | contig 15421 bp, 17 predicted proteins | sample I_Bog_E1_1_FD_202095 | JGI IMG/M metagenome (GOLD analysis project Ga0302140, IMG submission 202095) | Peat permafrost microbial communities from Stordalen Mire near Abisko, Sweden - I_Bog_E1_1 | ecosystem: Environmental > Terrestrial > Soil > Wetlands > Peat | place: Sweden: Abisko, Stordalen...
TTTGATGGCGCTATTGGCCTTGTATTGCCAGAGCAGGCTTCCGCTTAATGCATCTAGGCAGAACAGATTGCCGTCGTTGTCGCCGCAGGTAATCCATGCCTCTTCCGCGCCTACGCAGGGCGTGCAATGTACGTAATTGTCAGTGGCGTGTTCCCATACTCGCTGACCCGTGTCCGCATCTACGGCAAGTATGCCACCCTGATGACCGGGCAAGGCGTATTCGGTGCCGATAAAGACTAGATTATGGCGTTGTGAGAGGACAGGAGAGGATCCGATCCAGTCAGCTTCGCTGAAGCGCCAGATCTCGCGGCCGCTGTCCGCCTCCAGGCAATAGAGGCAACCGTTGTAAGCGCCGAAATAGAGACGGCCTTCGTGCAGCAATGGCGTCGAGCGTATACCTTTACGGCCGCTGCCAAGGGCTACGAAGGACCATGCACGCATGCCATCGTCGATACGCACGGCGTGCATGACGCCGTCGTCGTCGCCGACAAAAACGTGACGTCCATCGGCAACTGGTGATGACTTGGGGACGACACTGAAGACGTCGACGCCGCTTCCGCTATATTTCCATCCATCCGTAAAAACGAAACCTGGTTGCGGTCTTTCGATTTTCTGCAGCGCCAGATTCAAATCGTCAGGTTTGAACAGGGACGTCAACGGGATCTGATGTTGCACTCGCCAGTGCAATCCATGCGGGCTTTGATAGTCGACAATCGAGAAAACCTCTCTGATCGGCAAACCAAGATCAACAAAAATGACTCTGAGCTTTTCCAGGCTGCTGGCGCTGTTGACAATATCATCAACGACGATGACAGGGGCATCGTTGAACTCCCCTTCAATCACCCGGCCCAGTCCATAGGTTTTGCGCTCCTTGCGCACGATCACACCGTTGACCGATTTGCCGTGTGCATGGGCGGTTAACTGTATGGCGGTGATCAGCGGAATGGCCGCCGTTTCCATCCCGGCGATCTGGAACGGAAAGCGCGCTTGCATCTTTTCCCAGAACAATTCGGCCACCAGCGCAATGACTTCCGGCTCCAGCATGATGCGCCGCAGATCGAGCATCCAGGCTTGTCTGGCGCCGCGCGGCGAGAGGATGGCTTGTTCTGCCGAAGCGTATAGCAAGGACTTGGCGATAGCCCTGTCGCGGATGAAGGTCCAGCGTGCATCGTGCAGGATGCGCTCATCAGGAGCGTCAAGATTGTTCATTGTATTTTCCAGATTGTTTTAGATCTTGCACCGAGCAATTGTCGGGCCAGGCACCGCAGCCACGCAAAAATCTCTCGACGCGCGGCTGCCACACAGGCAGTCCGGCATCCTCTTTGAATACTTGATGGCCATCACGGCCGTAGGCGGACAGGCTGACAAATTCGGCTGGCGCGCCATGAGATGAATACGCCTGAAACAGGTCTCGCGATAAGGCCGTGTTGAATAGCAGGTCGTTCTCGGACGATAACCATAGCAAGGGCATTTTGGCCGTCGTGCCGAAGCGCTGCGCAGTGGCAATCAGCCGCTCGGGTTTGCAGATATCGCCGGGGCGATCGCCACCGCGACCGGGGGCGAAAGCGATGGCTGCGATCACGCCGGGTGGATTGCGTCCGGCTACTGCAAGCGTGCCCCAAGCGCCAGCCGATTGCCCCAGAACGACGACACGCGCAGGATCGACAAACGGCAGTGTGCGCACATAGGCAATCACGGCCGCGATGTCATTGGCCGTCGATTGTCCCGCCAGATAAAAATCAGGATTGTCGCTGCCGCCGGTGCCCTCCACACATTCCCCCTCAGAGGCGCCATAGCCACGGCGCATGGGTACCACAACCGCCCAGCCGTGATTGACGAACCACTGGCTGGCGGCTGCAAAGCGATAGCGTTCCAGCGCATGGAAGTCACCGCCGAACGGCATGCCGTGATTGATGATGACTACAGGGTGAGGCTCGTCGTCATCAGGGCGGAAGATGGTGCCTTCCAGTAGCAGCAGATGTTCTGGATTCTTCGGGGCATACATCGGAAATCTAAATACTTGCTCCGCCCCTCGTTGGGCAAAAGGCATCGGCGGACTTTGAGGGCCAGACTGGCGTGCACTTATCGGTTGCATCATTCGTGTCGTGATATTGCTCTTCTGATGGCAAGTGATGGAATCCTGCGTAAGGTATTTATTTTTATGTGCTCAGAAGGGTATGGCGTATGAACATGCGGAAGAGCAGTTCTGAAGCAATGGATTGGCTTGGTGGTGGACGAATGCTACAAAGATTTTGGTGCTCGAAGAAAAATTTCAGAGAACGAACCAATTATAACGATAGTTACATTTTTTAAATAATGGTGAGTATTCGATAAATGAAAATAAATTTCAAAACAATCAAAAAGATACTTGGTAGTACTTCATGTTTCGAATATCAGTTATTAAAAAAATTCTTGGGAATTCAGGAAATTGTCAGCATTCATTCATTGTTTTGAAAAAAACTAAATTACATTAATGAAAAGAAATTTTTATAAAAGCAGAAGTTTTATAGATACAGTCTTCATGTCCCAGATGGAGGGAATCCTCTGATGCTTGTGCATGTGCTTGCCATTTTTCAGTGCAATTTTCATGACATGGAATGTGTAGAATTTGAATCGGGAGAGGTTTTGAAAAAGTATTTCATTGCGATTAGCATCTTCATATTGATGGTTGGTCTTGGTGCTGTAGTGATTTCCCAAGTTGGGATTAAAAAGTCCTTCATAGTTGCAGTTCTGATTGCAGTAATGGCATTGACTGGTTGCCAAAATGTGAAGGCCGAGGGTAGCCAAGGTGTATCAGATCATCTGGTAATGGAAAGAATTACATTGCCAGCACAGTTCAAAAATCCTGATGGCTCTTCTTACATGGCTGAACTCGATGCTCTTGTTGTTCGTCCAGACGACCATCAGGCTCATCCACTTGCAGTAATCAACTATCCGCATATTGAGAACCCCAAGAATGTTTATGCCGATGACTGGGAGAAGCAAACGAAGGAATTCGCTCGTAGAGGTTGGGTCGCCGTCGCGTTTACGGCGCGTGGCTATGGCCTATCTGAAGGACAACCTGTTGGTCAAGTTAAAGAATGTAGCGATTCGGAATTTGTACGATCAGCACAGGTGAGAGCAGATGATGTGAGAGAGGTCATGCGTCTAATGGCGGAAAAGACCTATGTAGACCACACAAAAATAATTAGTATCGCGCTCGGAATTAGTGGTTACACCATGCTCTCTCTGGTGGCCGAACCGTCCCCCGGCTTGGTGGCGGTAATCACTTTCGCTGGCGGATGGACTGCCAGAAAAACTGAAATGGTAGCTTGTTATAACCAATCACAGATTAATACTGCGGCAGGCTTTGGGAAAAGTGCTCGTATCCCCATGCTTTGGATCGTTGCGGAGAATGACAATATCGTTCCATTGAGTCTGTTAAAGGAAATGCACGCAGCCTTTAACAAGGGTGGAGGCAAAGCAGAGCTACTCGTTACTCCACCCTTTGAAACCGACGCACACTTTATATTTTCGAAAAGGCCTTCTATTTGGGGCCCCTTGATTGATAACTTTCTGCAAAAACAAAATTTGCAGCAAAGACGCGATTTAATCCCTCTGACCTATATCCGTATGGAATATGAAAATCCATAAACATGGCTGCTTAATTATCAAATTTCTTTGACTCACTAGAAAAATTGATGTTGGAGATAGGATTGAAAAGAATATTCAAGAAACTAGTTGTCATTGTCTTTCTAAGTTTATCGGCAGGTTGCGACACGATAGGTACCGAGAACTCGTCAGTGGCGTCGGGAGGACTTGTGATGGAAAGAAGGATGTTGCCAGCACAATTCAAGAATGAAAGCGGTGTTGGGTACACAGCGAACCTTGACGCCATTATCGTACGTCCTAATGACGATAAGCCACACCCTTTGGCAGTAATTGTCGATGGCTTTGATCCCTACAATTACAAAGTACGCTACGTTGATCACTATAAACGTCATGCCATAGAGTTTGCACGACGTGGCTGGGTTACTGTGGCGTTTTCTCGTAGAGGATATGGACACTCCGAAGGCGAATTTTCAGAGAGAATAAACGGCTGTTATGAGCGTGCGCTGGTCCATGGCGCCATTGAACCAACGATGGATGTGCGTGAAGTCATCCGTCTGATGAAACAACAATCCTATGTTGATGCATCAAGGATGATCGCGATTGGTCAATCTGGTGGTGGCTACACAATGATGGCACTAGCAGCCAATCCGCCAGAGGGCTTAAAGGCGGCAATTAACTTTGCAGGTGGCGCAGGTCGAGCAAATGAGGATGCCGATGCGTGTTATTTGGATGTACTAACGAGAGTCATCAAAAGGTTAGGTAGAGATAACCAGATTCCAATGCTCTGGGTATATACAGAGAATGACAGGATGTCTTCTATGAAGAAGGTTGGAAAAATGTATAACGCATTTACCAGTCAGGGTGGCAATGCTGAATTAGTCACTGGGATATGGTTTGAAGATAATGGACATAACCTCTTTTACAGTGAAAATGGAATTTCTATTTGGAGCCCCTATGTAGATGCCTTTTTACAAAAGCACGACCTTAAGCTAACCAACGAATTGCTTTCTCAATTCAATCTTCATGAGGTAAAGGCAATTGATCAGAAATGATCATGCTTTATGTGAAAAATAAGCAAGTCATGCCTTATTTTTTTGACTTTCAAATGTATGCCACTACTGTTGCAGTAAGAAATTTCCTGCCGGTGCAGTAGGTAATGATGACCTGCCTGATTTTTTCGGACCAAATTAATCTGTGATAGCTCCGGTTAATAAATCATTGAATGCCTTCTTGCTGAACGCTTCTGGTGTTTCGTAATTCAGGCTCGAATGTGGCCTGACGGAATTGTAGTGCTGACGCCAGTCCTCAATCACAATTTTTGCTTCAATACGATTACGAAACCATTCCATGGCCAAACACTCGTCGCGGAATTTTCCGTTAAAGCTTTCAGTCGTGCCGTTCTGCCACGGCTTGCCAGGATCAATCAGTGCCAGCTCAATAGCCTGTTCCGTTACCCATTTCAGCAATGCCCGACTCACAAACTCAGGACCGTTGTCACTGCGCAGATAGCGAGGTGCGCCGCGCAAGCTGATCAGTTTCGACAATACCTCAATCACTCTTGCAGATCGGATCGAACCAGCCACATCGATTGCCAACGATTCGCGCGTGTATTCATCGACCACGGTCAGACATTTCACCTGCTGCCCGTTGGCGCAGGCATCGAATACAAAATCATAGCTCCATACCGAATTGGGCCTGCTCGGTGCGAATGGACGTGGCCGGTTCCTTCGAGATTGGTAAGGGCGACTACGCTTTCTTCCCGCGTCGCGCGATTCACCGTTGCGAAATCCTTGAAGGCGGCGACGATGTCCACTATGTATTCGTCCGTGTTGGCCAAGGTGAAACGGTCGTCAACCATGATGGCCCCGGAACGTTTGCGCCAGAAAAAATCAGTTAAAAGCCAGAAAAGGCGCCTTCACCATCCATAAGGTGCTTCTCGATTAGCAGTATTCAAATTGCCATGGAAGAGGTGAAGTCGCAGGCGCCTGCGCTCGCCCCTTCAGAAATCCCCATTCGCAGCACGCGTCACCGCCACGTCACACAGCCACCGATGCGGCGTACATGTCAGGAGATAAAAATGACCGAAGTTGCCACCGGCTATGCAAATGTTAGCCAGCGTACTAGCACGTCTAGAGGAACCATCGTTGCAGCAACGCTTGGAAATGTTTTTGAGTGTTTTGACTTATATATCTACGGCATCATGGCGGGAACGATTGCTAAGCTATATTTTCCCGCCGCCAACGATACTGCATCACTTTTGCTCTTTCTAGGTACCTTTGGGGTAACCTTTTTCATGCGCCCCCTTGGGGCCATCTATCTGGGTAATCTTGGCGACAAGATCGGTCGCAAGAAAGTGATGAGTCTCTCATTACTCTGGATGACAATTGGCATGCTTATCATCGCACTTGCTCCAACATATGCATCGATTGGCGTGCTCGCTCCGATGCTTGTAGTCGGTGGACGCATGCTGCAAGGATTTTCTGCTGGAGGAGAATATGGGAGTGCAACTGCGCTGCTGGCAGAGCACAATCCTCAGCGCAGAGGATTCATCGCGAGTTGGCAAGCTGCTACACAAGGCTTGGCAATGATGATGGCTTCGGCTTTCGGCGCGTTCCTGACATGGTATTTGACGCCGGAACAGTTCCAAAGCTGGGGGTGGCGGATTCCGTTTCTCTTTGGCGCCATTCTGGGGCCAATTGGCATGTATATTCGCCGCTCAACAGACGAGTCCGCAGAGTTCTCTGAAGTTCGATCAGAAAAACATCCGATGCGTGAAATGCTGAAACACGAGAAGACGCGAGTATTCATTTCGGCTGGTCTGATCATTCTGGCTACGATCACGATCTGGATGTCTGTGTTCATGCCTACCTACGCTACGAAACAGTTTCATGTGGATTCGACCACGGCGTTTATTGGCACAGTAGTGACTGGGGGCATTATTTTCGTCCTTTCGCCATTAATCGGCTGGTTGTCTGATCGCATCGGTAGGACGAAAACGATGATGGTCGCCGTCGCTGCAACCTGTATTTTTGCTCATCCCGCGCTAAACGCCCTTCAGAACTCACCAACATTGGAAACCTTGATTACGATTCAAGGTGCTATGGGTGTTTTGATAGCACTATATTTTGCCCCTTTACCTGCGCTCATGGCCGAGATTTTCCCCGCACGAATTCGCACAAGTGGCCTTTCTCTCAGCTACAACATCGGTGTCACGATCTTTGGCGGTTTCGCTCCCTTCGTACTCTCCGGACTGGGATCAATAACCGGAGATCCTCTTTCGCCCAGCTACTACGTCATATTTGGCGCAGCAATGAGTGGCCTGGCCATCTGGGGAGTTCGACGCCGACTCAAGTTGAACTAATAATATCCACTGTCGCCGACACCTGGATAACAATGTAAGCAACCACATTGCTAATAGTGCGCGGTGATGGCCGCCTCGACAAATCGACGATCAAAGGAAGTAAGAACATGAGACATGGTGATATTGGAAGTACGAATGACACGGTCGGTGTAGCCGTGGTGAACTACAAGATGCCCCGCCTGCATACCCGGACCGAGGTACTCGACAATGCACACAAGATTGGCGAGATGCTGATTGGGATGAAACAGGGATTGCCCGGTATGGATCTGGTGATATTTCCTGAATATTCGACTCACGGCATCATGTACGATTCCAAGGAGATGCTCGAAACTGCATCCGAGATACCAGGTGCAGAGACGGAGATATTTGCTGCCGCGTGCCGCAAAGCGAATGTTTGGGGGGTCTTTTCTATTACCGGGGAGCGGCATGAAAAACATCCGGAAAAAGTACCGTACAACACGCTGATTCTGATGAACAATGAAGGTGAGATCGTTCAAAAATATAGAAAAATCATGCCGTGGGTACCCATCGAGGGTTGGTACCCAGGCAATCAGACTTATGTGTCTGAGGGCCCCAAAGGCCTCAAGATAAGTCTCATTATCTGTGATGACGGCAATTATCCAGAAATCTGGCGCGATTGCGCAATGCGTGGTGCCGAGTTGATTGTTCGCTGCCAAGGGTACATGTATCCAGCCCGGGAGCAGCAGATGATGGTTGCGAAAACCATGGCCTGGATGAACAATGTTTATGTAGCAGTAGCAAATGCGACCGGCTTCGATGGCGTCTATTCTTATTTTGGTGGGTCGTCCTTGATCGGTTTTGACGGTCGTACGCTCGGTGAATGTGGGACTGAAGAAATGGGAATTCAGTACGGAGAATTTTCACTAAGTCAGATTCGTGACGTTCGCAGGAATCAGCAATCAAACAACCATCTTTTCAAGTTACTTCATCGAGGCTATACCGGCAAGCTTAATTCCGGTGAGGGAGCTCAGGGAGAGGCCAACTGTCCGTTTGAGTTTTACAAAAAATGGATTGAAGACCCTGATGGTGCTCGGCAAGCAGTAGAAGTATTGACCCGGACAACGATTGGCACGCCAGAATGTCCTATCAGTGGAATTCCCAATAAATAAAAACAGCAACACAAGCTAAAAATTTCCGCCGCACGAACGTTGCGGCGGAGATGCATAACATCAATCTCGCTAATTGTTCCGACGACGGTCAAATTGTCGAGCTGAGCTATTCGAAAAGGGACTAGCCGCTTGAAATTCTCCTACCCAAGCCGACAGGAGAGTAATTTCGATTCGAACTATTCGTGACATCCTCAGGCGGAGATAGTGTCGTTCCTGATACCGGAGCTCGTATCATGTGACCATCCCTAGCAGCGATCAATTTATTCAACCGACTTGTCGTATTTGCAAGTCAAAATTGGGCAATCTGGCGATATTCTCTTCCGTCACGCTTTAGCGCGAGCGCTTCTTGCTGAGCCATTTCAAGCTACATCGTTTGATGTTTTCTACAATTTCTCAGTCGTGACTTCGCATTCTAGGAACAATTCCGCGATCAAATAAGGCTCTTGTCTCGCCTAATTTTCGTTGGGCATCTTCAGCAATCAATGACTACTTTTAAGTCACCTGTGATGCCGAGGTGTATAAGGCAATGACTTCGGGATTACGCCAATTGCTAGATTAGCGGCCATCATGCGGAACGCCGCGCCGAAGTTCGAGACCAATGCACAGTATCGTACTGACCTACCTGTGGAGCGGCACGTTGTAGCATCATAACTACAGCGCTGTCTAACACTGATGTCTATATTCGCGTGGTGAGATGTCGAATTGTTTTTTGAACGAACGACTAAAGTGCGCCGAATCACTAAAGCCCCAGTCGTAGGCGATGTCTGTCAATGACCTGTTTTGCATTCTTGGATTCCTCAAATCCTTGGCGGCACAGCTCAAACGCATACGTTGTATGTAACGACATACACTGTCATTACTTTGCTCAAATAAACGATATAACTGACGTACTGAGATCTGTAACTTTCTGGCTATTGAAAACGGCGTCAATTGTAAGTCAGTCAACGAGGTATTAATGATGCTCTTTGCCTGTAACAGTAAATCATTTTCCAGTATCCGTTCCTGGCGACCAGAGCTGTCCTCATTATCGTCTTTTAATGCGGGAATGAGCAAGTTCAGTAAAGCTTGCTGGACGGCCAATCCATCATCGAGTGCAGTGTCTTGAAGGGTGCTGTTGAAACAAATTTCATTTGCCAGAATGTGCAGTAAGCGTCCACTCAAACTGTTGCGTGATAGTTTGGCGATCCGCGTTTTACCTGTAGGTAAAAGAGTACTCAAATGCCTGCGGTTGAGGTGGATGGACACGTGCTCCATTAAACCATCAGGAATGATTTCACAACCGTAAGCCGCATCCATGAATGCTAAGTCACTTGGTGCCATGGCAAATCCTACACCCCCTTGTATTAATTGAGAATGACCGCTTCTTTGAATCACCAGGAAGCAAGATGAGTCGTCGATATAGTCCGTCTTAGTACTGTTGCGCACGCTATTACAAGTAATACGCTGAGCGTTGGTGCGAATTTTGGTTAATTGCAAACCGGAAATATTCTGAAGGAGAATGTCTCCGAGGAAAAGTGAGTGAGTTTGCGGTGCCTTTGCCTCAAATTGCCCACAAGCTGCGCGTAAAGCACCAAGCCAGTTTTCAAAATCGTGGGAATAGTCACTTTTCGGATTCATGACGGGCATCTCCTTTTTCATTTCCATGTTCAAGCAAATTAAATGCCAGAGTCGTTGACATGCCAAACACACTTGGCACAGTCAGACAAATGCCATGGCACGGATAAGCAAGATCAATGGCCGAGTCTGGCGTTTAATGGTGTTTGGTTTTATTGAGGAAACTTCTATGATCAATATTGAAACGCCGACTTACTATACTGCCACAAAAAAATACAATCTGAATTTTCCAGTGTTAGCGGACGATATTGATGTTGATGTCGTGGTCATTGGAGGTGGATTTTCTGGCATCAATACTTCGCTAGAACTGGCAGAGAAAGGCATCACGAATATTGCTGTACTGGAAGCCCGCTATGTGGGCTTTGGCGGCTCAGGCAGAAACGGTGGGCAGATCATGGCAGGTATCGGACATGATCTTGAAAAGATCCGTCATGAAGTCGGCGAAGAGGGAGTGCGTCAGATTTTTGAAATCAGTGATCAGGGTGCAAAAATCATCAAGGAGCGGATTGAGAAATATGACATTGATGCTGATTTTTGTCATGGTTATGGTTACTTGGGCTTCAATGGTCGGCAGGAAAAAACCTTACGTAGTTGGGAAAAAGAATTTAAATCATTGGGGTCTGGGCAGGAAATTCGATTTCTCACTGGTTCGGAAGTCAAGCAAATTATCGGCTCTGAGATATATCAAAGTGCGTTGCTGCACATGGGTGGTGGGCACGTGCATTCGCTCAATTTGTTGCTGGGAGAGGCACAGGCGCTAACCGGTTACGGTGTGCGAATTTATGAAAATTCGCCAGCTGTGGAAGTGCAATATGGGGAACGCGTAACTGTACGTACCGCGCGCGGTTCGGTGCGCGCCAATAAATTGCTTTGGGCATGCGACAGCTTTCTCAACAGGCTGGAGCCAGAGTTGCACCGGTCCACTATCAATACCTATGCGTTTCAACTCATGACGGAGCCACTTTCGACCGAGATGATTGAGCGCATTAGTCCGATCCGTGGTGCTTACAGTGATATCCGTCCGGTCATCGATTACTATCGCGTCACCAACGAAAACCGCCTCTTGTTCGGTGCTGCGACATCACTGATCGACTATGTTCCGCAAGATCTCAAAGCGTGGAATCGCCAGCGCATGCTGCATGTTTTTCCTTACCTCAAAGACGTGAAAATTGATCTCGCCTGGGGTGGGCCGATGGCTTGTACTCCGAATTTGTTTCCACAAATCGGTACGCTGCCGGAGCGTCCCAATGTCTTCTATGTCCAGGGTTACTCCGGCTTTGGTGTAACTCCTAGCCACATCATCTGTAAAGTTCTGGCAGAGGGAATCAGTGAAGGATCGGTGCGTTATGACCTGATCAGTTCAGTCAGGCGTCCGACGATACACGGCAAGGATCAGTTCAGACCGCTGATTTGTACCGCTGGCAAGGTCATGCACCAATTGTCAGGCTACTGGAACGGTCGTCGTTGATATGCTCCCTTAATCACAACCTAAATTTTTCGCTTCATCATTGAGCATTACTACCCATTCAACAAGGAAATTTTATGAGCTTACAGTCTCTTTCTACTGCATTGACGCTAGCCGATTTGCTGCCCATTGGTACTGTTGCCGATCTCGGTTCTACGATTCTCGAAGGCGAGGTAAAAGCTTACTTCAGGCCTACCTTGGCAAGTCCTTCTGATCCCGTCCATGCTGGTTATTTTGGCGCTTCACGCGGAAAATTCCGCATGATCTATCCATTCACTGAACAGGCGACAGTCATCGTCGGAGAAGTCACCATGACCGATGAGATAACCGGAAAAATCAGCCACTATAAGGCGGGAGAAAGTTGGCTCGTGCTCAAGGGCACACCAGTTCTTTGGGACATCCAAAGCGATACCTTCATCAAGCATTATCTCGGTGCAATCTGATGTTTACATCATGATCCAGCTAAGCGCTTCCCGCATTCAATCGCAACGAATGTGCGGGAGCTCTCGCGGTAGAGCAGCGGCGTACATGTAAAATAATTTGTTGTTGTCGCTGCTGCACCGGCAATGTGGCCAGATGATCATGGTGTAATGCTTTGGTACGCGAACGCCTTGTCAATTCCTGCACTGTCCTGCGTGTATTGGTCCCGGTTTGACGTCAGATCGAAGCGGTTTGACGGCGTCTATTTCCTCTTCTCGTCTTACGTTCCGGTCATTTTTTTCTGCTAGTGGCAGTTGGGCTTTCATTTTATCGTCTGCATGCAGTCAAGCCGATGTATTGGCGGTATTGTCGTGGTGAATGAAATGATGCGCCGCACGATATTGCTCAATATTTTTTCCATTGGCTGCTTTTCACGTCCCTCGGGTATCAGATACTCAGTCCAAAAAATAAATGCAAAAAATTCTAATATCTAATATATTAGTAAAAAATATTAAGGAGCAGGAGACGATGCCGATAATTCTCATATCATTCAAGTCGCCCGGATATCTAATCTATTAGTTATTTGATCATTTTTCCAGGTGATCAATGGCGGTCAGTGTCATCTCTATAGAGTTGACTAAGGTAAATATTTATTTCACTCGATGTGGTTCACTGGCAGTGCGCTTGGCGCGATATTTGCATACACGAGTGTTACTGGCATGTGATGTCGTAAATCGTAAATATTGTTGAGGATAGCTTCATGTTGCACGAGAAACTATTGGTAAACACTGTCCATGTGGATGATGTCGACGAACAGGCAAAGATGCTGATTGATTGGGAGCAGGAATACCAGCAGCTAGGTCATGGAAAATTTGCGGGTACTGTGTCAGGTGCGGCGATCGGTGAATTTACGCTGATTCGTGAGACCACCAATATGGCCCTCCACGAGCGCATCATGCCGCCCGAAGAGAAGATTGTCATCGGCATGTGTTTTGCCAGGGAAAATTCGCCTAGTTTCAATGGTAGGTTGTTCGATCAGAATTCTCTCTTGATCATAGACAGCCAGCGCAGCCACGATATGCGTACTGAAGGTTACCTTGAGATGCTGGCCATTGCTGTTGATCGCGACTATTTCTTTTCCAGACTCCACGAGCACGATGTTTGCATGACGATTGACGCAATCAATGCCACCGTCATGCAACTGACTCCGCGTGCCGCTGATATGTTGCGGCAGTATTTCGTCATAGTGTCAGATATGCTCCAGAATCGTGCTCAACATCTGTCTCCGACACTGACGCCGCGCATGTTGGCCAATAGTGCCTTGAGCAATATTCCACTTGCGATTAGTTTGAGTACGCCAGAGCAGTACCGAGACACACTACCGAAGCAGCATCGTCGGGACCGGATTGTTCAGTGTGCCATCGAGTACATGCGCAAAAATTCTTGTGAAGAAATCGGTATTCTCGACGTATGTGCGGCCACACATGTCAGCCGCCGCACCTTGCAATATTGTTTTGAAGAGCGTTTGAATATATCGCCATTGCAGTATCTGAAGGCGTTGCGTTTAAATCAGGCTCGACGACAGCTTAGACACTTGATGGAGGTGCAGGCGATGCATGCCAATCAGAACACTATTGCGAATATCGCAGCGCTATGTGGGTTTAATCACGCAAGCCGTTTTGCGTCAGATTACAAGCGCATGTTCGGCGAATTGCCATCGCAAATCAAAGTCTGACAATTTCCTGGGGAGGAGATAAAAATGCGAGCAATTATTGCAGATGTGAATGAGCCTGACGGCGAAGCTCGATTTGGTGCGGTCATGCGTAGCCTGTTCGGTGATATACGTCAAAAGTTCACCAATCTGGGGCGGCCGGAGGCGCGTCTGATTTCGTCCTCCTTCGGGCGTTGTCAGTTGTCGATGCTGCAGGCGAGTCAGCATCAGGTGGATGGTGAGCATGTGGCCAGACAAAGCTATGATTCCGATGCGATTAAAGTGTTGTTGCAGATGTCTGGTCAGGCACGCTTTTCACAAATGGGTGAGGTAACGCATCTGGCTGACGGTTCCTTACTGGTGTATGACCCCACTCAGCCATATTCATTTATCAATGAGACTTCGATACGCCTGGTGATGTTGCAGTTGCCTCGTGGCGTGTTGTCCAGTCGTACCGATACACCGTGTGATGTGCGCCAGCATTATGGCGCTGATGCCTCAGGTCTGCCACGTGTGCTGGCATTGATGTTGGCTTCGGTCAGTACCGATATCGCCTGTATTGATGACGATTCGCGCAAGCACATCGGTGATACCTTGACCTCGCTGGTGTGTGCGATCACCAAGGGGCGTGAGCATGTGGAGGGGGATGATACGATTTCAGCCAGTATTCTGCGCCAGCGCATCCTTGATTTTGTGCAAAAAAATCTGTTTGATCCTGAACTGTCGATTGAGACCATCGCAGCCTCTTTGCGTTGCTCAAAACGCTATTTGCATCGCACCTTCGAACAAGAGGCGCTGACACTGGAACGTTATATTTGGGATGCCCGTCTGGAGCGTTGTCGCGCCGCATTACTGGGGGCACAGGCCGGACGTCTGTCACTGTCGCAGGTCGCATTTTCCTGCGGCTTTAATTCCAGCTCACATTTTTCCCGCGCATTCAAACAGCGTTATGGCATGACCCCGCGTGAGTTTCGCCATCTAGGCGACGCGACTTCTTCTCCGTTCATCGAGGTACAAAATTCGCCAGCATGACACTGGAGAAATGTGGTGCGGAAAATAAAAAAATCAGGTTCGGATGTTGTTCAGAAAATCCTGATCTGGAGTATTTGTTGCCAGATTTTTTATTGCACGTAATTCATCATCGTGTTTTTCGTTTTGATATGGGTGTGGAAAAAGCAGGCATGTAGGGGCCTCTATATACAATGAGCTCAGTTGATTGATGGAGGCAAGAGCAGAAGCATTTCATCTTTTTCTGGATCTGGCCGTGGCGAGTGCACCTTCAATAAAAAAATGGTTCCTCATTGATCAAGAAGTTGCTTGCAGTTTAGAGGTACATTGATCCGTCCTGTTCGATGTCACGTCTGTGCATCAGGAAGTTAAATCATCGCCGATATTTGGTACAGACATGAGCTGTACTACCTGCACGCATAGTTGGCGATCACCATAAACATACACGATGGCAGAGGAAGTACCGATATGAAGCTATATCAACGCTTAACAACACACCTCGATCAAGGTGTGATCGGGTTCCCTACGGCACTGTCTAGTGCGGTAGGGCTGATCATGGCTAGTCCAGTGATCTTGACGGCAACGACAGGATTTGGCATGGGGGGGGATATGTTTGCATTGGCCATGTTGTTCGCGTTTGTGATGATGCTGGCACAATCCACAACCTTTGCCGAAGCGTCGGCAATTCTGCCCACATCCGGTTCTGTCTATGACTATATTTCTTGCGGGATGGGGCGTTTTTTCGCCATTACCGGGACCATTTCTGCGTATGTTCTGGTGCATGTCTTTGCGGGTACTTCCGAAGCCGTGCTCAGTGGGATTATGGTGACGGTCAATTTCCCTGGGCTGCACCAGATGCTTGAGCAGAGTGGTGGCTCCTGGATGGTCGGTGTTGGCTTGTTCGTCGTGTTTGGCATCCTGAATGCCTTTGGCGTCACCATATTTGGTAAGGCAGAAGTGATTTTGACGGTCGGCATGTGGACTATCCTGATGATCTTCGGCGTGTTCGGTTTGCTTTTGCCACCAGCAGTCCCATTGGCGGGCTGGTTTGGCGCGTCCACGGTCGGTACTAGCTGGGACGCAATTCTGTCGATGGTTGGAATGGCAATGTTTATGTTTGT
>Ga0302140_10005907_pt1 | contig 15413 bp, 11 predicted proteins | sample I_Bog_E1_1_FD_202095 | JGI IMG/M metagenome (GOLD analysis project Ga0302140, IMG submission 202095) | Peat permafrost microbial communities from Stordalen Mire near Abisko, Sweden - I_Bog_E1_1 | ecosystem: Environmental > Terrestrial > Soil > Wetlands > Peat | place: Sweden: Abisko, Stordalen...
AAATTCGGGCAATCCTCAATCAAGTCGTGATCAAGAGTCTTTCGCGGAGGAATATGCGCAGGAGTACGCCGCAAGAATAGCTGAATTGGAGGAAGAACAATGGGAGAGCCTATCATTTCCTGTCATGTACGACCGTGAAGATCAAATTGCAAGTGCTGATCTGAGCACGTTTGATTGGATCTTCGAGAAACCTCGCAGCAATGACCGTCCTTGGAGCAATTTCCTGGAATGGCTGCAGAAGGGTGGAAGTCTGTACTGGGTCAATGGCAAAGCAGGGTCTGGCAAATCCACCTTGTTGAAATTCCTAAGTACGCATCAGAAGACTAGCGATGCACTACAAGCATGGTCTGGTGAAACGCCCCTGGTTACCGCTAGCTTCTTCTTCTGGTACAATGGGAATGACCTCCAAAGGAGCCAGGTAGGACTTCTTCGAGCGCTGCTATATCAAGCTCTCAAAAACCACCGCGAGCTTGTTCCGTTCGTGCTATCCGAAGCAGCAGCTGTTGCCCCTCCAGATCTCCCAGACTTCTGGACGCTTACGCGACTGAAAGTTGCATTTATCAAATTGCTTGACCAGGAAGATGTGCCATTGAAGATTTGCCTATTCGTCGATGGTTTAGACGAGTATGCTGGTGATATTACGGAAATATCCGAGCTCTTCCAAGAACTGTCTGGCTTCAAGCACATCAAACTCTGCATCTCAAGCCGACCTCTTTTGCCTTTTGATCGTGCCTTCCAGTCTTTCCCGGGACTTGTTTTACAGAACTTGACTTTCGACGACATTCAAACATATGTTCAAAATAGATTCAATACCGATAAACGGTTTGAGGAGTTTGAAAATGAAGAACCTGGGCTAGCACGCAAACTAGCTGCCGAAGTTGTCAGTAAAGCCTCAGGGGTCTTTCTTTGGGTCAAGCTGGTCGTTCATTCACTTCTTGAAGGGCTTGGCAATTACGACCGCAGTATTGACCTTCAGAGACGCCTTAGCGAACTCCCCGAGGATCTCAATGACCTTTACTGGCATATATTGGACAGAGTAAAGCCAGCATGGTATCTGGAAGAAGGTTTCAAACTTCTCCGGCTTGTATACACGGCTGTTGTGCCCTTGAACCTACTTCAATTGGCGTTCACTGATCTGGAACATTCAAAGCTCATTGACGGACCCATGATTCAGGATATGACACTTGAAAGACAACAAATCATTTGCAGAAGTATGTCAGGGCGAATCAAAAGTCGTTGCCTCGGTTTGCTAGAAGTGACAGATGTTGGCTACAAAGACGAGAAATATCGTAGAGTACAGTTTCTGCACAAAAGCGTCAGGGACTTCATGAATACACCGAGGATGAGAGCGAGGATTCAGGACTGTCTTACGGGGAAAGACATTGAGTTGCCAGAGATTGCAATCATGAAGTCCTTGTTGATGCAACTCAGGACATTGCACTCCCGGCTCCTCCCCAGACAATGCTCCTCCTCGGACAAATTAACCCGAGAGGCATGGTTTGATGAAGTCCGACCTATCGTCGTCGAAATTCTTCAATATGGTCAGATGAGCGCATCAAAATACCGAGGGATGGAATCGGTTTACAACCCACTGATTACTCAAGTCGAAGACGTTGCATCGAAGCTGTGGCAATCAGTCTCCTTCAGGGAGAAGGGTGAAGTCGTGCATTGGACTGTTGCACCGCGCAAGCCTGGTGCCGCTGTCAAGGGAGAGATCATTCTACCTGCCGTAGTGGAAACTTCTGGATCGCAAGTCGAACCTGACCACGAATATGGAGAACTCTACGCCATAAAGTCACAAACTTTAGATCCATTGGTCAACTCCCATTCCCCAATAACTGGGATACTGAAAGTCCGCTTTGCGGGGCTTCCAGAACCGCAATGCTATCCAAATGATGACCTTGAGGATGAGCGTCCACAAAGATCGTGGCGGTTGGCCCTACCAACCAAGCTCCACTCCAATCCTCCATTTCGTGCGCCGATGTCTCGGACGGATATTGAGAACGGTAGTTTTGAAACATTTGTACGAGCATTTGGTCTGAATCATTATGCCGATGAGAGATACAATGGTGGAACCGCCTCCAAGGGTCTCAACACCTCTCGTGATGACCAGTTGCGCTATTCTAATGGTCTCTCAGACTACCCACCGGTCGAGTACGCTTACCCATTGAAATTGGAGACACCATCAAGACATAGCCAGACTATGAATGAGATTACCAACCGTCATAAACTCGACAACGAGCTGGATCGCGGGCGTCAAAGCCAGAGCCCAGAGCCAGAGAGGAAGTCATTCTGGCACCGCTTGAGCTTGAGAGCACGAAACAAGGACCCCCAATGAGATATTTGAGTTTCTTGCTTATCTTGTCGTCAAGCTCATGGGTGTGTTCTTCGGAGAGCACTGGGAGGTCCTGTTGAGCAAGTCTTTGGAATCTTGAACTTGGAATAATGTGACTTGCCTTATTTCACGGCGCCGTTCACTACTAACTTTTTGTAAAATAGAGAAGGAAGCTTTCGAGCTTTTATGAATGACATCTCACGCCAGGCTGTCTGTATCATTCTCGTGATGTTTGTGACATGTTCTCATAGACGGCCCCCCCGCACACCCCTTCCCCCCAGACTTTCACCGTCACTAGGCACTTCCTTCCCAGTCCCTTTTCCTTTCCTTTCCCGCCCAGTGGTCGATATCTAATTGACGATTCCATGATAGGTACTATCTCCCCAAAGGTTGTTGTTTAGAGGACAATAGTAAACCTCGGCACACTTCGGACCGCTTGAGACCCCACATTTGGGGCCGTGATTCCTAGCAAAAGCCTCCAAAGGCCACAACGGTTACGGTCACAACTACATCATCCGCATAACTTTGATATGGTGGAGCATAGTCCAGGTCAATCCCATTTTGAGGCACTCTGATCGTCGACGGTCCCAATTCTTTCCGGTATTCACAAGACCGGGGTCCATGGTTGTTTTATTTTCTTCGAGAACCAAACCAGAGCGGGAATAATATATTTTAGAGCCATCTTCGAAGTTCTTGACGAAGTCAAACTAGACTACGTTCCAGATTCGCATAATAATTCTCATCTTGGCGAATGAACACAGTCTTTTCGGCCGGTTGTCCTGTCAAAGAGTCCGCCATCCCAAACAGCTTGTTGCAAGACATTCGCGAATATTCTTCCGGAGTTCGCCATTGCTTGACGAGCTTCAAGCCCAGCAGCTCATCGTGTCCTCTTCTGGCACAATACAGAAATGCGTAGTAGATCTTCGACTCTTGGTCTTCAGGGCCACCGATTCTGCAGGCGTGCATTCGCTCAGTCCGTGTTCGCTTCGGAATCGATAGAGACAGGTTGATCTGCAAGCCCTTGTTGGTCATTGAGTAAGGTGCGCTACGGAAGTTGGGACAGAAGTCAATGTTCCAGGAGTCTTTGAAGGCAGCCGGTGAACGGGCAAGCAGGCCGCTGGTGCCATTCGAGAGTGTTTCGTCGGCCCAGGCGAATATAGATTCGTCATCGGAGATCTTCATAATTTCGATCTGCAGCCGAAGAAAAGCTTTCTCTCCTTCGCCGTACATTGGTTGCATGTTGACGCCAAAAATCCCGAGCAGGCAATACGCCATGTCTTCTTCCCTCAACGTCTCTCGTCTAGACGCCCAGGACATCTTCTGAGCAACCGACGCTGTCCCCCACCCAAACAGATGTTCAATTCTGGTGATCGCCGATATCAGTGTCTCCAAAGTCTTTTTGGTGCCAATCTCGACCCAACCACGGTTGAAAAACACCACGTTATTTGGAGCCAGTAGCTCTTGCAGCGTCCACGCTTCTGTGAACCATTTGCTCTCTCGGAACGCCGAACAATTTGCGTAGACGTCTGTTTCGTTCTCGGGGACGTCTGAGAGGTAGACGTAGCATACTTGTGCTCGTTGAAACCAGCGAAAGGTGGAGTTGATGATTTCAGAAAGCTCAGCGCTGCTGCTCTTGTCTATGCAGCAGATATTGATCCACTAACGAATTTGTCAGCCTTTCATCCCGGATACTCGTCAATTGAACTGTTGAACAAAGTTGCAAAAGGAACAGAAGTCTTGAGGATCGCGTACTGTGTATCTCCAACCATCTTTCCGTGCTTGAGCACAGCATCCAAGGATTTTCTCCCATCCCTCTTTCGATTGACCTTGCCCATTAAGCAAGTCTTGTAAGGTGACTTCAGCACTGCCATGTACATGCGAGACAATTGAGTACGATGGGATGTTGGATCCGAAGAATTCTTCAAGCTCGAATGTGGTTGTGTTGAGAAGTCTCATTCTGTACGACCCGAAAAGGCTCCAGTCGGGAGACTTGCGAAGGCAGCTCGAGTTCCACGACAATTTCGGGGAATTCCCAGAGGAACAATCAATTCTCAGAATAAATGTGAAGGCGAGATGCAGAAAGTTTTCCAGCTCTTCAAGAAATCTCGTGTCCAAGACGAGGCTTTTGAAGTGAAGTGTGGCCTTCATTCGAGGCTGAGCACTGTTCCTGAGATCTACCGATAGAGCACATACCGCATTCTCAGGCTGAAAGAGGTGTATCGTGCCTTATTTTAACGTCGAGCAAAGACCTAGCCTCTCAGCTCCATGAATTCGTCTGTGGCTGCGTGGCGCAGTTCAGTATCGAGCTTGCTGCATTGTTCCATATTCCAGCCGCAAATGCTCACCGGGGCTCAGCCTCGTGGCTTTGCATGGGTTTCAGTGTCGGCTGGAAATGCCTCAAGTGAGGTCAGGGATTGTTCGTGTGCTCTTGGTTGAATGAATGGGGAAGAGAAAGTTGCGATCTGAGGTTTGCCCCCCCGAACCGGGGCAGGTGCGGGGTCCGTCGCGGGGTTGTCGGGAAATCTCCAGTGCACAAAAATCATCTAAATAAATGTCACAGCCAAGGACAACGCGCTTAAAAGAGAAGCTAAAGCACCCATTCTCAGGGTTCAGGTTCGGGCCATGCTCACTATCCTCTGCTCTTACCCTATTGTATAAGGAGTCGTTCTAGTCACGTGCCAAGTCCGCTCGTAAACCCCTGAGCCAAACTTCGCTTACTCGTTAGCTCAAGATAACAGCCTGGAGAAGGTCCCATGGTTTAATTCATGCCATCATCACCATATTTGCCAGGAGGATTTGGACTTAGAGCTCCCCAGCACCTTCATTGACACCGCTTTCTAAATCAACTTGCTTGTTGCTAGCTTCGACTTTCTTTTCTTTATCCTCGGGTCTCGATACTGGTGAATTCGGAGTCGGGCCGAGTGGCGTGACTTCTGGCACGGAAGCAGAATTGTCCTCTAGAGGATTTCTGGTGGGCGGTGTGTTCCACCAGAGAAGAACCTTTCGCTTGATGTGATCCCAGTTGACCGCTATTATTGAAATGAGTGCCACAAGATAGGTAATCAAAGACACAACTACAGTCGTGATCTTGTACTCCCGTGTTGTCTGGTCGACGTCCTTCTGGAATATCGACATTCCAAATACTGTCTTAAAGAAGAATTTGTTAGAAATAATCTTTAGGGGCGTTCTTGCCTCAACTTACAGATATGAAGCTTGGAGGAAGAGACATGACAGTCACGATCGTGAAAATGATCACGTAGCGATTCATCGTTGTTGCCCGGCTGGCCTCACGCAGAGAGGTTGCATTGAAAAGCTGTGACGCAAGTTAGTGTAATGCACATAAATAGAGGATCGTGTTAATATACTCCGTCGCGCAGGCTCGTCACCTCCGCCGTTTTGGCTGAGAGTCGGCGCAGGAGCCTCTCCTCCGCATCAATTTGATGCTTAGTTATGTATTTCCAATTCCATACAAAGTCGTGTAGCTCGTCAGGGCTGGGTTCCCAATTACTAGCACTTATCGCACTCGTGGAGAACACGCTATCCAAAACTCTCAGATCCATCGAGACCGTCCGAATGCACTCCCCGAAGATGCGTAGAGTCTGGAGTATTGTGAAGTACAGTCGGGATCGCTCGAAATCGAGGTCGAACATCCATTTGGCGATCTTTTCTTTCCTTAAAGTGTGATCCAACTTGAATCTTAGACAATCATCTATTTGATCTAAGACTTTGTTCCATTCTCTTTCCCAGATCTGCACGGTCAGAAAGATTGCTGCTTGAAATGCAATGGAGCCGCCTAAGCCCGGCCACCATTTCAGTTCGCATTCATTTCAAAGTAATGGGCGCAAAGAGAAGTCAACCTCGTCCTGTGCGAGAATAAGCACCCTATAATATGATGGGAAACGTTCAGTGTAATCCCCTCCATAGCCGCTGGGTGCAGTTAGGACTCCAAATATAGATATCCGCCTTTCCTCAAACCGAAGAGGAACTGTTTCCAATGCAGAAGAGGTAATTTGACCTCGTTGACGCAGGCATAACAGACCGTCACTTGCGATTATATCACTTAGTTCATCGACCAACCTAAAGTAGCGGAAGTGAAGCTGGACATAGTTCCATTGGAAACGGCCGTAGTTTTCTGACCTAGAGGAGAAAAGCGCCCTTTCAGTTCCGGAAGACCACTGCCCTGAAAATGTACCAAGGAAGAATAAGACTGAAGCGAGATGAGGTGTCTGTCTCACTAGACCATATATGTTCGACGGAAGTTTGTAATCCAAGAAGCCAGTCTGGGCCAGGATATACTCAATATGCCTAAATTCTAAAATAGAATGCCGTATCGGAACTTGCAGCAAACTGACCATGCATTAGCAATGAACTCCGTTCAAGAGCAAATCCTGGGGATTACCAAAGAGCGCCAAAGTCACTAATAGGTCCTGTAGAGCCTATATTAACTTCCGATGCTATATTTTGTTCTAGGCCCTCAATGATGTTCAGCTAAAGTCTGTTCTGAGAGTGCAACCTCACTTCAACTTATGACATCGGTCCACTTCTGCCAAGCTGCTTGAATCCCACCTGGAACCGGCTCAACTGCCTCATTCGAGATTCTTGCGAGGCCAAATTTCCCGCCATGCGGAGGAGTCCAGAGCCAAAAGTCCAGATCGAAATAGTCATAGTGACTTACTTCCAGGTCCCAGAGTTTGCTCGATAAAATGTGCTCTTTCAAACGAGCTTTGCCGGAAGGTAGAAGCAGCTCAATGCGTTTCAATTTTTGAGATCTAGTCGCTTTGTATTTTGTGGATATTTTGTCAGAGACCATTAGCGTCAGCTCATCAGCAAAGCTCGGCATTGGAAGCGTTCCTGGATCCCCTTCCTTGTCCCAACGAAAGAGGTCAATCAGCACTTCAAACAGCGTTTCATGCAATGTCTCTAATTGTGGTTGGAATCTTTCAAGCCACCGTTTCTCTGCAGCACTGAATCGCTAGGCTGTGTCAATTTGGACGAAGGCTTCAGTGTTTGTCTTGTTCTTGGAATAACTCACAACTATGGCTTTGGGTTGTTCTGGCCCGGGGTTAGCAGGTGGCGTGGAAGACATCAGAAAGTGCAAGGCTTTCACGAGTTTCTTGACATCGGCTTCTGTTTGGTCCCATTCGTCTTGCTTTGGCAGAGTAGCAGTGTCTGGGCTGGGAGTCGCTGCCATGGCTGGTCGACGAGATGAATACACCCAAGCACTTTGGCTTTAGTATTTGCACGGTTGTGTTGACTTGTATCGATGGGCAGGGGCGCGAATTGTGTCTTACGGAACATGTCAAAGAGTCGGGGAGGGGATTGCAATGAGCTCGTGCGATCGGTGATTGTCTACGATGGAGTGCAGCAAGCCACGCTGTTTAGTATCGCCAAGCGAGCTAATAATATAAAATGGTGGTTCGCAACTTTCTGGACTTTACCAAAATACCCTATAAGGCCAAAACAGCCTTTCAGTCAGCATCAAACTTCATTCAAAAGGTGAGACGTGAAGAAAAAAAAATCCACAATATAGATCATTGCATTTCAGAATCAAGATACATTCGAGCTCCTGAAGCATTTGAGAGGAATCTTGGACCTACTTCAGGATTCCCGCTCCGCATGCTGGCGCGTTTCATCTTGTTGTGTAACGCTAGAAGGAGAACTCATTCTAAGCAATCCAGGCCTGAAAGTTCTTCCGTCTTAGGCCGGGACCTGTGAAGACCCACTCTTATTAATACGAGATCATCTAAGCCACTCATCAGTCAAGTCGGGATACTTGTGCACCTTGTACAACATCCTTCCTTGCACCGCATAGCGATGATCTGTTCAGCAGACCTTCTTAGTGTGACTTTGTGAGCTCAAAGGGACGGGTGAATTTATTTGAGACTTGCATTTCTACCTTCTATGTCATAGAAACGGTCACCATGAGCAGCATGAAGCTAGATGAGGATAACCATCATCAATATACCACTCCAACTTCGACGTTGAGTTCTGGGTTTGGTAACTATTATGGAGGTTTCATACAAGAGGACAACCTTCCAGAAGTCAGAATCGATAGCTCTCCTCAAGCTCTCTCGAGACCAGAAGCAGACTTTAGGAGGAATTATTTCGAGGAGCGCGAGCCCAAACTTCCTGCCGTATATGACGATACTCCCAAGACGATCGTCCTCGAAGAGGAATCTGCGCCATCGGCATCTCCGACCACAAATGAAGGTGAAAGAGTTCCCGAGGAGACTCCATCTGAGAAGAGGAAGATATTCGGATTAAGACTCAGAGCGTTCGTCATCCTCTTGGTGGTGATCCTAGTCACAATCGCAATCGCTGTTGGAGCTGGTGTTGGAGTAAAATTGTCTTCTAAGTCAAGATCAAGCACAAAAGGTCCAGCAGATTCAGCTCCTGGTATCTCAACAAGTTCGGCTACCTTAAGCAGGCAAGCACTCAAACGTCTGTAATAGCAGATTAATATCTAATACTCTTTGCAGAACCCAAGCACCAGCACCAGCCTCACAGTCTCCCACCATCACAACTACAAGCGGCATCAGTACCGCCTCCACAAGTTCTGCTCATGCATCATCAACATCAACATTGATCTTCCTCAACAACCAAACCACACCGAGCAGCAGCTTCGCCTTCCAAGGCTTCGCTGCTGCCAACTACCTCGGAAACGCAACCTCTATCATCCGCACCGAAGGCGGCACAGATTTCCCTTTCGAACTCAACAGCTATGTTTGGTTACCGAATACAACGGCTTGTTGCGTATCATTTTGTTTGAATGCTACGAATGCAGGAATGACTGGGTGGTGGTGCGATGAAAGATATCGGCCGAGTTCATCAGGTCCTTTCGGCAGGATTTTTGTTTGGTGTGGGCAGGTGCATTCGACGGCTAATGCTGTGTGTGTGTGAGTATCTTTTGGTCTAGAGGAAAGTGATTAGTTCTGGGGTTGGAGGCAGGTACTGTGTTGATGATCAATCACTTCATGGTGGTATATGGCTTAGGATTTGAATTTCTAGGCAAGCAAAACTTATAAAATATGGAAATTCTCTGAAGGGTTGATGGTGGAATAAGTGGCTGCAAACTAGAAGTATTTGGAAATATTGTTTGAGCCTCGCTGCTGCTATCCAACGATTATCCTCAATTTCTGCCTTCGACCTCTTGCAGCTTTGGGATTGGAGGGAACGGAGCTGGTCATGGCATTTGGACGTGGCTTTCGCTCGTACTGGTTGGATAGGCGGAACCAACCGAAAGACTGATAGCATATCAGAGTTTTCCTTCTACAAGAACGTTTGTTGTAGATCTCGTGATATCCTTGTCAGTCGAAACTACTCAGCCAAGATGCTTCGGAACCCTTGACCTTACAGCTACCCTCCGTCCTGCACATTCCATACTACAAACAATACCGACCCCTCCGATCTAAGATCTCTTGTGACAGTAATTTCATTCATCCCCGCTCGGCAGATCTGAGATCCAGGAACGGCCCTAGAAGTGACGTACCCAGCACTCTAAATTTCCGGAGCTTCCCCACGACGCACGTCCGGATTCGTCAAATTAATCAAAACAACCAAACAAATTCTGAAATGCATTTCTCCTCTAATTATCTAATTATAACCTTTCCCGTGCCCTAGGAAGAAAAAAGAAATCGTATAAGTACTCCCACGGAGCTTCGATTTTCTCCTCTCCACCCCGTGTAGCTGAGGCAAGAAAGAAAACACCATACTTGAATTAATTGGTCGTTGAATTTTCACTATGAAGTTCTCAGTAGCCATTTGCATGCTCTTGAGCGCAGCACTTGCAACAGCACAAACAGCAACTGCTCCTCTTCCTATTCCAACAGGATCAAAGAACTGCACCGCAGCACGAATGGCCGTTCCTTCCTGTGGTGTAAGCTCATCCCTGCCCCCTTCCCGTCTCCTTCCTCCCACCAAATCTAACTAACCCCAACTCCCCTCTACCACAAAATCCCAAGCTAACACCTAGAAGCTATCCTGCCTCTCCACAGCAGCAATAGCAGTCGGCTGCACCGCCGCAAATGCAACCTGTATCTGCGCGCAAACCGCAGCAGTCGAAGCGAAAGCACAGGATTGTGTTGTCAGCGCGTGTGGGATGGAGACTGCGTTGGTGTTTTCGAATGCTAGTCATGCTGTTTGTGCGAATTGTGCTTAAGTCGAAGGGTAATATGTCAGGAAAGAGGGTGGAAGGGCGGAGAAGAGGGCAGGGTGGTTTGGAGCATGGGGAGGCTTGGATGCAGGAATAAAAGTTTGGATTGACATGCACTGCAGGTACTCTTGACTTGTGATTGCCTTCGCCCTGAACCGTTTCGTGCTTGCCCTCCTTGTTGTCAGCAGTCGACGTCGAGCAAAGCCCCCACAACAGACTGTAAGCGAGGTGGAAAGGGGTAGCGCAATGTCGCCCAGCGGCCGACCAAATGTTAGCTCGATTTGATTTGAAACTTCATCAACAAAGAGTCTTGATTTATACGATTGTTTTGTAAACTGGGATGAACTTAGCAAGTCAATACAACAGTGTGTACTTAGTCAATCATCCGATACCCTATCCTTTGCCACCCAGAGCGAAATAGTCCGCCATTCTATCCTGTACCTTTTTCTCCACAGCGAAAGCAAAATGATCTTCCACATTCAAAACCATCCTCTCCACATCTGCGCAGCGAGCCACTAGGTGTTTTGACAACAACAGTGACCTGTTCTCCTTCCAAAGGATTTCCAGACGAACGTTTCCTCCGCACAGGAGTGAGCAGTCCCACCAATGGTGAGCTGGTTCCAGCTTCCCTTTGCCCTCGCGTTCGCTTGCGAGGGTGGTTTGGGGACGAGGCTTGATTAGGAGACGATGACTCCGCCGCTGAATCGAGGATTTCTCGACCGTCTTTTGGATGAGTAGGTTTACTTCGCGAAGGGGTAAGGTCGAGCAGGGGAGTGCTTGTGCTAGCTGATGGAATATTCTTCTTCTGCTGAGCATGGTGCTTTGTTTGCGATGCTGAAACTTCGACCTGGATATCATTCACTCTCATAGTGTTGACCTTTGATTTTGTAGGCAGAGGAAGAGGGACTACTGCATCGTCCTCTTCTACCTTGATCTCGGGCTTGCTCATTGTGGAGAGCGGATGTGGAGGCGATGGCCCGATCACACATAGCTCATCGTCACTGCCAGCTCTGAACATATTCAGTTTTCGTTTCTTCGCCGGCACAGAAGAGACAAGCTGAGAAGTTTCTGCTGAATCTTCCTGCTTCACCCGGACATCTGTTGTAGGACGTGCATCCGTTCTTGGCCTGGAGAACATGAAGACAAAGTCATCTGCGCCGAGACTGAGTTCATCGTAATCATCGTCAAGTACGTGTTGGACGGTGGACTTTCGTTTGTTTGCAGGAGTCGCAACCGAAGATTTGGTTATGTGTGGCGCGACTGGCTTCTTTGCACGCTTCGTAGTAGGAATAGAGGCACTTTGGGTGATAGTTTGGGTAGTTGCGGGTGCTGACTTCGTAATAGGCTCGGTGGCGTGGGTAGCAGTAATTCCCATAGCGGACTGAGAGACTGTACTGGAAGTCATGTTTGATTCCGGAATCATCGGTGTCGGCATGGGGTCCATGCCGAGTTCTTCATCAGAGAACTCGTATGATGGATCAAGAGTATTTCGAGGGAAGTTTTGTGACGTATGAGCCTTTTCGGATAGACCTTTGGTTCGTGGCTCTGGCAACGAGCTTGTCCGTCCTTTATCCAACGAACTCAGTGGATTGGCAAGTTTGCGGGAAGGGGGCAATTGTGATCCGGAAGCCGTTCTCCTGGGCGTTGAACTACTTGGCTTAGGGGAACCTGACTCTGTAGCTCCTATTGGGATGGTTCTGGGGATCGATTGTGGAGCATGGCGAGTTGCTGGATCTCCATGGTCCTCGTGTCTTGGTGAATCCCAAGTTGAAGCTAGAGGCGTCGGCAATCCATCGCGACCAGCGGCATTTCTAGGCAGAAAAGACCCCTCAAACAGTCGTTCTCGAATTGGCGGTGTTCGAGCTCTTGCGAAGCCAGGCCCGGTCGAGTGTGGCATTGGAAGGTGACCTGTCCAATTTGACATATCCACAGCCTCACCCGTTTGCTCCTCCGATGCCAAGCGTTCTTGAGGATCGCTAGCTTCTCTCATGGCGGTTGTGGTCCCCGAGGAGCGATGTACCTTGAGTGACGAGACACTTGTCATTGGAGTCGACGTTGACGCTCCCAACATGCCAGTTGCGCCTCTAGGTGTGCGATCATAGTCGGAACTCGAAGAAAATGGCCTGCTGCTGGATGTGATCCTTCCGTCGATTCGCTTTGACGATGACATGAAGTCAGAGTCTCTGGCCCGACTGACTGGTCTGTCATTGAGGGGAACGCTACTCATATTCTTCGGGGGGCGAGTGCTGCGGTCCAGTAGATCTGAATCAACGCGACCCCGCAATCTCTGAACTGCACCAGTACTTGGGTGGTCAATCCTGACATGCTTGACAAGATCCGCTTGCATGAAGAAGCCCTCTTCGCCTTTGCGCTTGCAGCCAAGTTCACCACATGGAAAGGGAGTCGTGTGATGAACTCTGAAGAGATGCAAGCACATTTCCGACAAGTCCTCGTTGTCAAGTCGCTGAAGCCTGTACAGAACTGTATCATATAGCCTGCAGTCTGCGTGCGGACAAGGGGCTCGGACTTGTGTCTCCTTGGGGGACGGACTGGCCGCCACAGCCATAGATTCTGGCAGAGTCGAGGGAGCAGCGAAGTTGTTGAACGTCCTCCCGCTGTTCTTCGGTTGATACCCATCTGCACTCTCTTTGACCCGTGCGCGGTTTTCTGAAAAGCTCTTGCCTGGGTTATCCTCGGTTCTTGGGTAATCTGAGGTCCAACGGCCAGCCTTCATCCGCTTGTTATCTTCAAGCATTTCAGCATGCAGGATGGGGTCCAACGATTGGATTGTGTCAACTGCTTCGGACCAAGAGATTATTCTTGAATCACGCTGAGCCGGTTTACGAATTCGACTTGGTCGATCTTTTACAGGTGGGTTTATTGGGACTTGTGACATAGCTGCTGCCATAGCTTTCGCAGCCTCGCGCTCCTCAAGAACATGAGTGCCGATAGAAGTCTCTGAGGTGAAAGACTGGAACCCCTCGGCTTGGCCTGACCAAAGATGTTTGAAATGATTTTGATACCGTCCTTGCCATGATTTCATACTATGGCGTGGATACTGTTGTTGTTAATGCTGCTCCGCAATATCTGGAGAAACTTACCCTTGCAGCTAGCTCCTGCCAATGTCGCGATGACCACAATGCTAGACCTCGTCCCCGAACCCTCTCAACCCAATCAAGAAGAATCTCGTCATCTTCGTCCGTGAATGCTGTCCTGACCCTCTTAGCTCTAGGCAAATCATGCTGAAGTTCGGTAGAACCCTCTGAATCTGATTCGAAATCGTTGGCCTGCTTCGGGAGGTACGTAAAAGAGCGCTTATAGTGAGCCTTCCAGGATGAAGCGTTGTGATATGGGTGCTGTGATACTAATTAGCACCATTGCGCGGCCATTTGAGAAGATATACCTTGGCCTCCAGATCTCTCCAAATACTGTCTGCCAACACGGACTGGCCTCGCGCTTTTGCTCTAGCAACCCAATCCATAATTATTTGGTCATCTTCAGCTGTAAACTTTCTGCGCACTCTCTTGGGTCCTGGCAAACCATTTTGGTAAGGTACACTCAGATTGTCCAGTGACTGACGTCTGAAAGGATTCGAATGTTGGTTGTGACCATGGACGGGCATCATACCGTGTCCCCGGAACATGTCATTGGCATTGGTGTGCTTCGGTTTGTTGGGACCACGCCTCCGAACTGGTGCCCATATTGATCTAGATGCTTCAGGAGACGGAGAGCGCTCAATCTCTGGGGCAAAGGTAGCATGTTTGACCGTAGCGCGCTTCACAGGCGCAAAACTCGGAAGTTCTGGGGCTCTCCAAGCTGGTTCAATATGACTATCGTTCGGTCCTTGCTTCTGTGACACAAAGTCCACAATTTGCGGTCCGAGTTGAGGTCCAAACTGAGCCAAGATATCGGTTTTGGAAGGGAGCGCAGCGCCTCGGACGACTGAGCGGGAAGCTGCACTTGGCCGTGGCTCTCTCTGCGGAGGCACGGCTATCCTCGAAGATCCCAGCTCCGGTGATGCTTGCACGAATCGATTCGCCCTAGCAAATCCGCGCAAAATCAGGTCGTCCTCCATCATCTCCTCATCTTCACTCAGAAGTTCATCTCCTTCTTCATCTTCGTCCTCTTCATCCACAATATCTGTCTCCTCTGTCTCCTCCAATGAGCTGGTCGGAACATCGTCTGTATCTTCTTGCTCCTCTGTATATTCCCTCACTAGATTCCGGCGGCTCTCCCCAGCATCCCTCTCATCATGCATCTCGAACAAGTGTCCATTATTGACCACGACTTCGCCAGTTTCTAGATCAATCTCGTCACCGACGCCTTCGAAGTCCTGTCCGTACTTGTCAAAGATGGCCTCGAAGGTGGACTTCAACTTGTAGTCGAGTTGCGCTCTTCTCTGCCGGAGATCCGCATCTGGGTCGGATACTTCCTCCTCCTCCTCCTCTTCTTCCCCTAAGTCCTCCTCATCATAATCCCCGTGCAATTCATCCCCGAACTCGTCCTCAAGACTATCGGGTTGCTCGTCATAGTATGCATGCTGATTATCGAAACTCTGGGGAAATTCGTGACTTAGAGGAACATATAATCGCTGTCGCTTCGGGAAGGGCTCCATCTTGGACGCCTAGGAATATCTCAAACATAGAGATAATGGATTCAGTTGATGGGTAGTGACGTGCATGAAGATCTCTCCATGAACGCGTGAAAGACGCGTTGGGATAAAGTGTTTTGCCGATATGGGTTAGCGCATGGACTAGCGCGGGGCTCTGGGAACGACCCCTGTAACTTTGCTGCACAACATCACAAGGCTTGAACCTCACCCGTCAACCTCGCCTTCGATATGCTCATACACAACCAGTGGTCATGACAAAGAGTTTTGGGACAAATTGGATGACCACAAGACTCTTTGTCCCGAATCCCACAACA
>Ga0302140_10005910_pt1 | contig 15411 bp, 9 predicted proteins | sample I_Bog_E1_1_FD_202095 | JGI IMG/M metagenome (GOLD analysis project Ga0302140, IMG submission 202095) | Peat permafrost microbial communities from Stordalen Mire near Abisko, Sweden - I_Bog_E1_1 | ecosystem: Environmental > Terrestrial > Soil > Wetlands > Peat | place: Sweden: Abisko, Stordalen...
TTTTAATAATTTTATTATTTAAAAAAAAAAAAAAAATATATAAAAAAACAAGAAAAATTTAAAAAAAAATAATTTTATAAAAAAAAATTGTCGAAAATCAGCGTAATATGAATATTATTTCTTTTCCATACATAAAAGAATACAAAATAATAAAAAATTAATTTAAAATTCAAAAATATCAAAAAAAAAAAATGTTAACCCCACGTCTTTTCTGTAAATCCCTCACCCGACTATTCTCCTGTCCGTTTTCTGTCCACACAACCTCCCTCTTGAAACCTGTGACCCTCCCTGTCCTTTTTTCCAAATATCAAAAAAAGATTCCCATCACCATGCTCACTGCTCAAGACTACCCATCGTCCCTCGTTTGCAACCTAGCTCAAATAGACATGATCCTGGTGGGGGATTCGCTGGCTATGACCACCCTCGGCCATCCAACAACTCTCAACGTTACAATGGATGAAATGATCCATCATAGCAAAGCCGTAAAACGAGCAAATTCCACCTGTTTTCTCGTAGGTGACATGCCCTTTGGCTCATATTTGACCCCAGATGATGCTATAAGAACCGCAGCTAGATTCATTCAAGAAGGTGATATGAATTCTGTCAAACTGGAGGGTGGACGATCCGTTGCCCATTTAGTCAAGAGGTTCACTCAAAATGGAATTGCTGTCATCGGACATATCGGGTTAACCCCACAACACGTCAATCTTCTCGGAGGGTTCAAGGTATTCGGAGCCAAGGAATTGCAGGAAGCGATGGATCTTTGGGAGGATGCAAAAGCGTTGAGAGATAATGGAGCCAGTCTGATAGTTTTGGAGTGTGTGCCAGAGAAATTGGCGAAATTAGTGACTGATAATTTGGGTGTTCCAACCATTGGCATTGGGAGTGGGCCTGATTGTTCTGGTCAAGTGCTGGTTTTTAATGATTTGTTAGGGATCTATGACAAGTTGTCACCCAAGTTCTGCAAAAAGTATCTAAGTTTGAATGAGGTGATGGTGGAAGCGGTGAGGAGTTATAAAGATGAAGTGGAGAGGAAGGAGTTCCCAGTGAGCAAGAAGCATACATTCGTGATGAAGGAGGATATTTTTAAGAAAATTGAGCCTATCATCAAGGGAGATAAGAGTGCCCATACTATCACCACTAAAGAGAAGAAAGAGGAGGAAAAGAAAGAATTGTCTTTAGGAGAAATGAAGAATATTGTGATTTTAGGAGAAGGGGCTGTTGGGAGCTTGATGGCAGCTACCCTCAAGAAAGTAAGTAGTGAAAATATGAGAAATGTGAGGCTTGTTACCAAAAGATCAGGAGAATCAAAGATTATCAAGATAAAAACAAATGTTGAAGAGGAACAGGGATTAAAAAAAGAAGAAGATCAGGATGTTGAAGTATTTGACGCTAGGGAGGTTGAGAATCATTGGAGTAAATCAATTGATTTGTTGTTGATTTGTTGCAAGAACTACCAAACAGAAGGAAATTTAACTAGATTCCTTGAGACCTTATCGAAAGATGTCAAAATCAAATGCATTTTGACTGTCCAGAACGGATTTGGCAATCTGGAGAAAATTCTTGACGTTTTTAAAGCTAAAAATCTTCATATCCCAACAATTTTGCCTATTTCTCTTTATTCTGGAGTTAAACTTAACTTCGAAGAGTCAAAGTTCAAAGAACTCACTCAATCCATTTCTCAGAAAATTCTACTGACTGTGCCTTCGATTCTTAAAGACACTGATATCTACAAATTGTTTACCTCGCCCCCCTTCGAAATCAAACAAACAATATCCAAATCCAGCATTTTTAAAGAAAAGACCTTCATTGATTGGGAAAAGCTCGTGATCAATTCTATTATTAACCCTTTGACTGCAATTTTAGAAGTGAAAAATCAAAATATCATAAATAACCCCTCTATCCAAGCATTAGCCAAATCCCTTACCAAAGAAATTGTTCAAATTCTCAAATTAGTGCCTGGATCTTTAGATTGGGTGATCATTAGCAATAATACCATCGAAGAAGCAGTTCTTAATAAGGTTCTTCATGTCGCGAAGACCACTGGATCTAATACCTCAAGCATGTTGATTGATATTCAACGAAAAAATATGAATAGTGAAATTGATAGTTTCAACGGAGCTTTTGTGAAGATTTCAGAGGAATTGAAACTTCATGAAAATTCATATAAACTCAACAAAATGATCGTGGATATGGTAAAGGCGAAAACATGGAATTAGAACGAGATAAAGAAAATAAAACTGAGAAAAAATTGTATTTATCATTTCCCACATCAAATAATTTTAAGTAAAAATCAACGATTAAATAATTTTTTTTTATTTATAAAAAGTTTGCTTTTTTATTAATTAAATTGTTGATGAATATTTGTCTTAAAATTTGAAAAAATTAAAAAAATTATTTAATGAAAATGTTTTAAAGAAAAAAAAAAATAGAAAATCAATTTTTTTCTTTTACAAAATTAATTTGTCTTTCCTTTAAGGCATCTTTCAGCAATTGGTAAGCTTCATAATTGTCATAAAATTCTGCTGCCTCCAAAACATTTCTATTCACTCCATCCTTCACATTCAAGTCCAAATTTTTTCTCCAAAGCAAATCTTTGATCATCAGAGTCCTTCCTAAATATATCGCATTAAATATCGGAGATGTGCCTGTATCATCTTTTTTGTTTATATCAGCTTTTGTTAAAAGTTAAAATGTTGCTTCTTTAGGAAATTTATTACCATCCATGGTCAAACATAACCTGAAAATTTCATATTTATTGAAAATAATGGCCTCTTGCAAGATAGTATGTCCAACCCCTTTGAGAATCGAAGCATTCAGATCAATTTTCCCAGTCACTAATAGATTCTTCAAAGTTCTGAGCTTTGTCTCTTTAACAAGCAGATACGAATCTGTGGGCTTTTATATTTATAAAAGCGAACATGAATAAACACATTATCTGGAATTACTTTATAATTGACTGTTAATTTATGAGGGTCCATTGATAAATCTGAAATAGAAGAAATAGTTCGTCACTGGAAAAAATGACCTTACTGGCATAGAAATTAGATTGTTTGAATCGAGCCCAAAGACTTTTTGGTGGGTCTTCCATTTTGATAAGAAAAAATAATTTAATTAAAAAACTTTGTATTTTTTTTTGTTTTTAATTTGATTTAATTTTTGCAAAAAAAATGAAAGAAATTCGTTTCAAAATTCAACAATTTAAATAATAGGCCTAAACATAGGCAAAAAACCACTAACCACTAATTTTTTTCAAAAAATCCATTTTTTTTCGTTTAAATTATAACTAGCCATTGAAGTCTCCATGTTTCTTTTGATTCTCGAATTCCCAATCGATTTTTTCATCCGAAACAATGAAAGGGATGATTTCTCCATTGTCGCTATGCAGAAATATCTGATGAGGGTATTCCTGACCCTCTCCAAATTCCGATTCATTGCTCAAAGGTAATTCCATAGTGGTGCCTTTCGGTGCCTTTATTATAAGGAAGGTCTCATTACTTTCGGAGCTTTTCTTCAAATTTTTGATGTCGTTAAATGTAACGAACGCATATTTGGTATTTTCCTCGTTTTTGGCGAAATTTTGTAGATCCTCATTAGTTTTATCAAGCCAATAGTCGAGCAATTTCTCTTCTGCGCAAAGTTTCTCATACTCTTTGCTTAGATTCTTGATTTCAAGCTCAAGTTGTGGATTTTCATTCACTCCGACCCATTTTATCTTATTTTTAAGTATCTTCTCAATATATCCGATGCCTAGAAGAGAAAAAAAAAAGTTGGTTTAGATTTTTCAGTGTTTAGGGGTCAAAGGCGAAATAAAACCATAATTTTTGGCAACCTTCTAAGACATTGGTGATATCATAGATCCTACGTTTTTGGACATTCAGTTCTTTGACAGCGTCATTGAGATCGATGGTATGATCGGGTGAACTTTTGATGAGTGTGACGAACTTTTTGGTGAGAACCCCCAAGGAATTGTCCTGTCGATTTTTTAATTTTTCTTTGCCTTGATAAGAAATAAAAGTCAGGCGAAAAATTAAAAATTTTAGTTTCGTTAAATTTTTCAAAAATCTTAAAAAAAAAACAAAAGAGACTTGTTTTAAAATCCGGAAAATGTAAATTGTTCTTTAAAATCTTCACACAAATTAAAAATTCTAAAGCAGGTGACGCCCACATTGAAAAAAATGAGAAATTGAGCGAAAAACATTCGAAAAACTCACGGAAAAAAAAATCTTTAAAATTTCGTACTAGTGTTATTGATGGATTGATCGTTGTTGAGGCTCGTTTCGTTGTTGGTTTTGGTGGAGCTCTTGCAACTTTTATGCTCATTTTCTGAAAAATCATCACTGTCGTCATCTTCCAGCATTTCTTGTTCTTGTTTTTGCAATTTTGGTTTCTTTTCCTCTTTGAAATCCGAAATGGCATCGATGCCAATGGGGGCTTTACGCTTGGAATTCATTGTGGCGAATAGTTGGAGGCAAGCGCTGGGGAGGAGATTTTATATTTTGGGAGATTGATTTGGTTGTTTTGATAATTTATATTTTTTTTGTTTTGCTTTGGAAGTTTTTTTAATTTTTCGTTCTTTGGAATTTATTTTTTTTATTATTTTCTATATCTTCGCTCGAGATAATTTGGCGTGTTTGCAAATTTTAAAAAGGAACGCTGCCAACCGCATCGCTTCTTTCGCGGGTATTCTCTGAATCCAATTAATGCAATAATAATTTCCCCTAACGCGCTAACGGAATAAATTAAAATAAATTTTAATTAATTTTATTTTTAATTATTTGCTCCGAGCATGCCACCGAAAAATTTTCCCCCCGTCCTTTTTTTTCGAAATTTCACCATAAAAGTTCGCAACATCGTGTAGAATCCTAAAAACTCAACATTTCCAAAAATTTCCATGAAAAAATATAAAAACAAGGCCCAGATCTATTGATTTTCTAACTCTTGACAAGCTTTTCCTGTTCATATCCGAACAAAAATAAAGCTTAAAACTCTCTTTATTTTATTGTTTTTTCGGCCGTTAAAATTTAAATTAAATTTGAAAATTTGAGTGGGCGTGCCTGGGGTCCTCTCCTGCCAACTCACTCGCAAACTGGAAACTACGAAAGTTTAGGAGAGGGAAATGTGAAAGTTCAGAAGTTTTTCAAAAACTTTTTTTTGGTGGATGGGATCGTGGTAGCGGGTTATTTTCATGAAAAATTGAAGAATTTGTGATGGAAATTCAAAATTTTTTTCTATATTGTGCTGAAAACGAAGTCAACATTAGCGTTGGTTCAGAAATCAGCAGGTTTCATAATGAAAAAAAGAAAAAAATGGAAATTAAACGAAATTTCAGAAAATGAAAAATGGGTCAAATGCATGAAAAAAAGAAGGGACTAAGATAAAGACACATAAAACAATGAAATTTAGCTAGTAAAACAGTGGGTTTACAAGGAATTTAGCAGAAAAAGAAGCAGAGATGAAGAACTGCTAAAACAAAAACTCGAAAAAAACTTTTAAAAGAAATTATAAAAAATAAAAAAAACTAAATTATCCGCCTATTGAATAATTAATATACAGTTTTTTATTCTTTTATAATAAAATTTGAAGATTTTTGAATTTTTTCCAAACCATTTTTTATTTTCAGGAAATTTGTGGCAGAAAGACTTTTATGAAGAAAAAATAATAATATTAATGGAAATTTTCATTAACAGATAAACCTAAAAAATAAAAAATTATTTAAAAAAAAACTATTGTTAAAATTCCTCTGGTTGTTAAATTATTTCTAAATCTTCGCTTCCCCTATGGAAAACTATGAAAAACTACAAAAAATCGGCAATGGCAACTTCGGGCGTATTTTACTTGTTCGCAGAAAATCAGACGGGCGGGTTTTTATTTTTTTTATTTCTATTTTGGCATAAAAGAGTTAAATTTTTTTATTTTCTAAGTTTTTCGCGTTGAAACGCATCATCCAAGCCCAAGATGTCCAAAATTCCTCCATTTCTCCCATAAATGAGGTCAAGATGTTGGAGTCACTCGATCATCCTAACATCATCAAATATTATGACTCATTTACTTGGAAGAACAAGTATTGCATTGTGATGGAATATGCAGAGGATGGTATTATATTAATCCAAAAAAAAATATATATCAATTTTAGGGGATCTTCAACAAAGGGTTAAGCAGGCCAAGAAGGCAAAAGAATTTATTGATGAAGAAACTGTAAAAATAAATAAAATCTCCAAAATAATAATTTTTTTTTATTATTACATTGAATTTTATAATTTTTTTTATTTTTGGCTTGAACAGATACTTGATTGGGTCGCACAGCTATGTCTCGCATTGAAATATCTCTTTGATCGCAGAATTCTGCATCGTGATATCAAGCTTCAAAACATTTTCCTCACTAAAAACGGAATCGTAAAAAAAAAACTTTTCAAAAAAATTTTATAAAAACGAAGGTAAAATTGGGGGATTTTGGCATTTCTAAAAAACTCGATTTCTCAGGCGATTTTGCAAAAACTGCCCTTGGCACTCCATATTATCTTTCCCCTGAAATATGCTCCAATTCCAATTATAATCACATGACCGACATTTGGATGTTGGGATGTGCCATCTATGAATTATGCACCCTAGAAAAGCCCTTTGTAGGGGACTCGTTTCCAGTGAGTTTGTTTGAAAAAAATAATTTGTAAACAATAAATTTTTTTTTGTGTTTTTTTTTCTGGAAGAAAATCTTTTTTTTTTTTATTTTTTTTTTTTAAGGCTTTTCTTTTAGGAAGTTATGAATAAAATTTTGAATGAGAACCCAAAGCCGATGCCAGAAAGAGTGAACCCGGTGTTGCGAGATTTGGTGAAGAGGATTTTGAACAAGAACCCGAATATGAGGCCGAATATCGTGGAGATTTTGGAGTTGAAGGAAATCAAAGAGAAAGTTTTTCTTTTAAAAAATTTGAATTTTGCTTTTATTGAGTTTTTCTCAAAAGTATATGCAATATATCAATATTCAAATAAACACAATAGAGACCAATCCTGAAGAGGAAGAGGAGGAAAAAATAGATGAAAATGATGAAAACCTGTTAGAAAATGAAAAGGATATTATAAAAAATATAGAGAATACACAGATTAAAGATGAAAGATATCTTGAAAATAAAGACTATGTTGAAAATGTTGAAAATTTTGAAAATTTTGAAAATGTTGAAAATGTTGAAAACGTTGAAAATATTGAAAAAATGGTTGAAAATGAAAAAAATGAAAAAATGAATTCAACAAATCCATTAGACAAAAAACCAGAATTAGTGATCAATCCTAACCTTCCGATCCAGAAAAAGAATTCGATTACCTCGATCATTCAGGCGCGTAAAATCTCAATCTCCCCCACTAACAGTTCCATTGAAACCAAGCTCATTGAAACCACTTCGCGCAAGAACACCTCATTAATAGAAAACACCTTCGGAAAAATCAAGTCAGTGTCCTTCGAAGATGACATCATAACTCAAAAAAAACCTGCTCAAAAATACCAAAGACAGATTTCCATAAATATTTCAGCATTGGAAAGTAGTCATAACAAAAAAAGCACCCCACTTTCAAAAGGCACCCCCCTTTCAAAAGGCACGCCGCTTTCCAAATTAAACTCAACGACAAATAAAAACAACATCCCCACAGAAAAAGTCATCACAAAGACCTTCAATTTCGTCAATACAATATTTAACCCGAAGAGCCCTAACTCCCCAAATAGAACCATTTTATTTTCTGAGTATTTGATTCAAAGATTAGGTGAAAGCAAATTCAAAAAAATGAAGGGTTATTTGGAAACACATACGAACCCTTTGAAGGTGCTTGAGGAGGAAAGGGCTTTGATTGCAGAGTTCATTGGGGAGGAGAATTTGGATTGTATCAAAATTTTCAAATATTTGATGAGCAATGTGGTAACTCCTTCGAAAGGTGAAACCATGATCAGAATGCAGACCAATAGAATGCTTAAAAAGGGAAGCTTGTTTGAGGAGTTCAAAGGAAATGAGGAAGAAGAGACCAATGAATGATGGAAACTTATTGTAAAAAATGATCAAAAAAGTAAAAACAATAACGTAGATAAATTATTACTTTTAAAAATATTATTAATCTTGAATTTTTCTTTTATGTTGTTAGTGCTAGAAAAATAAGATAAATTTAATTTTTAGTCAATAAAAAATATTTAGAGATATCATTTATTTTCCATTTTAATTAAAATAATATTTTTTATAAAACTAAATTCTGAAATCTTTTTAAATTCTTTTATTAAATCCTAAATTAAAGGCTGGAAACAAAAATTATTTATGCGCAATGAATTCCGAATTCATTTCGATTAGGTCTTTGACTACCGATACTGAGTTTAACTCATCCCTTTCTTTTCTTTCCAATGTCTTTCTGCAGGGGGAGCATTTAATGATTTACCAGAAAGCTACAATTGAAGATTTTCTTACTTATTATTCCTCAATCAAACAAGCATACCTCAAATCCTTTTGTTACGGTGCCTTCCTCAATGAGGAACTCAGAGGGTCTACTTTGATGATTGAATATAACAATCCAGCTATATTTGAGTTCGATGTGCCTGAAACTTTCAAGAAATTTGATAATTTTTTCGATGAAGCTTACCAAGCCAATGCGAAGTTCATTAATCTTGAAAAATGCTTGTTTCTGGTGTGCATAGGAAGCGATTTGAAAGGGGTGGGGACACTTTTGATAAAAAAATTTATTGAGGAATTTGAGAAACAAATAGTATTTAATGAGTTTTATGTGGAAGCCTCGAACCCCGTAACGATGATCATCATTAAGAAAGTGCTGGAAGGGAAGCAGGAATGGGAAATGATGAAAATCAATGAAATGCATTATGATGGGAAAATCAAGGTGGAGTTTTATCTCTGCAAATATGAGGGAAACATTCAAAAGAAGAAGTAGGCCGTTGGATTCAATTAATCAAGGAAAATGATATTTTTTTTTTGGGAAGAAGAATAATAAAAAAAAATTATTATTAAACTACCTTTAAAAAACAAATTTTTGGTCAAATTTGAAAAAAAATTAAAAAAGACTAAAAAAACCTAAAAATATTGATTAAATCATCAATAAAATTTCTTTTGAAAAAATTTTTAAAAAATCCCCCCAACAATAAAATCCCAATAACATTTGCAATTCCCTTTAACAAAATAAAATAAAACCCCCATCCATAATTCAACTCATCCACCATGAAAACCGTCTCCCCAATCAAACCCCTTTCCGAGACCCACTCCTGGTGTATCCCCGGCCGCAAATGCTGGGTGGAGACCCCTTTGCCTGAGATTTTCCTCCAAGCGAACATAAAGTCTCTTGATGAGGCGTCCCATAAAGTGGAGGTGTCCTTTCCATCCCCTCCTGCAAATTCCAACCTGTCTCCCTTCTACGAGCAATCCCAGGTCCATGAGTTTAATGATCAAAGGGTCCCCGACACCGATTATGAAGATATGGTTTCAATGGATTGTCTCAATGAGCCTGAATTGCTTCATAATTTAAAGATCCGCTATTTACGTGATGAGATCTTTACCTACATTGGGCCGACATTATTGATCCTGAACCCTTATAAGTCTTTGACTGATCGTTTCCAGGAAGAAAACATTTCCATTTATCAGAAACAAACGAAATCAGAGGTCTTTAACCTCAAGGAGACCCCTCCTCATGTGTATGCGATCTCTGCCAAAGCTTATTTCCAGCTATTCCAGAACATGAGGAACCAGGCTATTGTGATATCTGGGGAATCAGGTGCCGGGAAGACTGAGAACACTAAATATGCTATGAGATTTCTGACTAGTCTCAGTAGTGAAGGGTCCAAGCCCAAGCCTCTAGAAGAGGCCAAGCATGAGGATTTTAATAACAGTCCTATTGAGGACAGGATCCTGAGTTGCAACCCCTTATTGGAATCATTTGGTAACGCGAAAACAGTGCGGAATGATAACTCAAGTAGATTTGGGAAATATGTTCGGATCCTGGTTGATTTGAAAACGAAGAAAATCCAAGGTGCTGCTATCTCGAATTATTTGTTGGAGAAAAGCCGAGTGACGACACAGGCTGCTGGCGAAAGGAACTACCATATATTTTACCAATTATTCCATTGTGAGGATAAGGCTTTGATGAACTCGATCAAATTGTTTGGGAAATCATTGGAAAGCTTCGAATATCTCAAGACGACTGCTAATGTTTCGGCCAAAGGGGTGGATGACCTTCAATTTTATAAGGAAGTGTGGCTTTCATTCGAGAAGATGCGTTTCTCCGAACAGGAAAAAGCCACTATCTATAAGATTTTGGCTGGGATACTATATTTAGGCAATTTGCGATTCGATGAGAAGAATCTAACAGATAAAGACCCTTGTGAAATAGCCAATTCAGATTGTTTAAGCGACATTTGTGAGATTCTAGACTTCAATGAAAAGGACCTTCAAAAGGCTTTGGTTTTCAAGACTCGAGAAATAGGGAAACAACTGATAGAAAGTCCTATAAATATAGATGAATGTGGGTTTCTCCGTGATTCTCTCAGCAAAGGCCTTTATGAGAGACTCTTTATTTGGTTGGTGAAACGGTTGAATTTGGCTATATTGCCCAGTGATGATTTCGCTAAGACTCGTTCTGTGAGGAAATCTATCAAAGAAATGAGGAAATCAGTGGTTATGAAGGAAGTTAACATCAGATTAGCAGTTGGTTTATTAGATATTTTCGGGTTTGAGAACTTCCAGGTTAATTCCTTTGAACAATTATGCATAAATTTCACTAATGAGAAATTGCAACAATTATATATAGCCTATGTTTTCAAATCCGAAGAGGCGGAATTCATTGAACAAGGCCTCAAAGATCAGCTTTATAGACTAAGTTATGAAGATAACCAGCCTATAATAGATCTTATCGATAAATATCCAATGGGTATCTTTGATCTATTGGAGGAATCATGCAGTTTAGGCTCAGGGACAGAAGACGCCTTATTACAGAAAATGGCCAAAACCTATAAAGAAAACATTAAATTTGCCCTGAAGAAACTTAATAAAGAGATTTTCCTCTTAACACATACTGCCAAGGCTGTGGAATATACTATAACAGGCTTTAGGAATAAGAATAAGGACTTTTTACCGAAAGAAATGGAAAATGTGATCTTAAGAGGCTCGAATGAGACTATATCTGCTATTTATGAAAATAAAGACACTGAAAGCAATGGAGATAATGTGAAAAAAGGCAAGGCTGGGAAGACGTTAGCAGGTAAATTCCGAGGCCAAATGAAGGATTTGATGCAGGAATTGATGAGTTGTGATGTGAATTTCATACGTTGTATTAAGCCTAATGAAACTAAACAGGCGGATTTTTTCCTAGCTTCTTTTGTCTTGACTCAAATCAAATATTTAGGCGTTTTAGAATCGATCAGGATAAGAAAAGAAGGCTTTCCATATAGGAAAGAATATGCGAATTTTTGTGAAAGCCATTTCGATTTATTGAAGAAAAAGAAGGAAATCAGGGATGAAAAGGACCCGAAATTAAGAGCAGGGAAAATGTTGGATGAATTATTCGAAAATGGCAGGAGTTGCGCTTTATTTGGCTCTTCGAAGATCTATTTAAAACAAGATCTAGCCATAGAACTTGATAAGAAGCTCATGGCTTTATATAAGAGAAAGAGTAGAAGCGCCTTGAAGGTTTTGAAACAATATAGGAGATATAGATCTCGTAAGGGGCTTTTATTGAAATTGGAGGCTTTGCATAAGAAACTCAAGGGCTTTTGTAAAATCCAGGCTTTTTTTAAGAGGAAGCAAATGAGGAGACGATTCCTGGCCAAAAAACAGACTATTACTCGAATGAATAGATATTTTAGAAGACGCAGTATGAAGAATTATCTGAAAAATTGGTTGGAAAAGGTCTTAATGTTCAGGAAATGGACTAAGAAGAAACAAAGCGCTGTGAAAATCTTTGGCTTCGCGAAAAGAGTTTTGAGAGGCTTTTTCATGAGGAAATGGTTGAAGGCAACAAAGGAGAAATCAGAGTTTATGCTAAAGGAAAAGCTCCTAAAGGAAAAGGAGTTAATGCTTTTACAGGAAAAGGAAAGGAAAGATAAGGAAATATTAGAGGAAAAGGCTCGGAAAGAAAGAGAAAACCAAGAATTCGAAGAAAAAAACCGTCTAGAGAAAGAAATGCAAGAGGAAACTGCGAAAAGAGAGAAAGAATTGAAAAAAGAAGCTGAAAAAGCCAGAAGGGAAGCAGAAAAGGCCTTACAAAAAGCTGCATTGGCTAGAATGCCCTCAAAAAAACATCAGGATTTTGACCCGCATAAATCTTCCGAAGAATCCGCAATGGGAGGAGAGCCTTTGTCTATAAATATCTTATCATCTATTGAAAAATCCAATGAAAAACCCCTTGAAAAACCAAATGAAAAACCCCTTGAAAAACCTATCAATATTGAAAATCCTATTGAAAAACCTATTGAAAAATCCTTTGAAAAAGCTGAAACCTCCTTTGACAAGCCCATTGGAAATCTGATAGAAGAAGAATCAAAATCCTCATTTGACAAGCCAAAAATCATTGAAATTCTGACAAAATCCCGAGGTGTTATCAACCTATCTTCGCTCAAGCCTTTATCCCAAGATCTTCTTCTCCTCTTGAAATATGGCCTTCCACTCCCAAAATCTCTCCTTCCCCCTGAAACCCTCACACTTCCAATCCAACAGCCTTTTTCGCAAGACCAAAACCTTGATATCAACTCTTTAGATTCCAAATTACTGCAATCCCTCACTCAATATTCATTCTGGCAATTCGCAGAGCCCCTGGTTTCTCATCAAAAATCCTGGGGGAAATCAGTATCCGTCGCTTCGATCTTGAGTTTTGCAAAATCCGATGTAAATATACCTTTATTACCCCATTCAGATTCCAAAGATAAAGATACTAGTATCCGAGTCTTTAATATCCTGAAGAAATTCCTCCTGACCAAAAATGAGGAAAACGAACTCTTGACCACTATGAAGATTCTGATGGAAGGCTTCTATGGCACCACAGGCCTCAGAGATGAGATTTATCTTCAGGTGTTGAAACAATTGAATAATAATCCAGATAAATTCCTCAGACTCAAACTTTATAAACTTTTGGGTGTTTTGGGTAGCACTTTCCCTGTGAGTTTAAGGACTTATTGTGTGATGTTGAGTTTCTTATTAGAAATATGTCAAGGCTTAACTAAATTGGAAATTGAGCCGGAATTGATAAATCATGCGAGATTTAGTTTCAACCGGATTTTGAAGAGCTTTGAAACTGGAGGGAAAAGCCTGCCTCCATTAGAACATGAGCTCAAGGCATTATGGCATTTGAAGACTATCCCTATCAAGTTGAGTTTCCTCAATAACAAGCCTTTGACGATTTATATAGAATCTTGGAGTACTGTGGAAATGACCTTGATCCTTATAGAGAAGGTCTTGGAATTCCAAGGGATGAGACATTATTTAGGTCTGGCAGTAAGGGAAAACCAGTTAGAGGATCAATTTTTGCCTGAAGATGCAATTTTAATAGAAGAATTGACGAGACTTGAATTCAGGAGAATGAAAGACCTTTCGAAGGAATATAGATTAGTGGTGAAATTAAGGCTTTTCTATCCAAATTTAACCTCTACTCCTGAAGCCATTGATATCGTTAATCTCACTTATTTTCAATGTCTGGATGAATTCCTCAAAGGGACTTTTCAAAACATCCAATTAGATGATATAGTCCTATTGGCATCATTGCATCTTTATATAGAAAAGGGAGGATCTTCATATGAAAAGATCTTCAATGTCGAGAATAGTGGAGACAACCTGGAAATAGGTGTGGATATAGAGAAATATACTCCCAAAGGCTGCATAACAAAAGACGTCACTAAACAATATATATTAGTCAAGGTCCTTAATCGATACCTCAACGATAAAGATAAGAAAAGCTCTGAAGCATCAAAACTTGAGTTCTGTAATTATTTGAAACGATTCGATGAATTCATGGGAACCCAATTCATCGCTAGATATTTAAGGGTCTCTTTGGTCAAAGGTGGCACCATTAATGAGAGCTCCATTGAAGAAGTCCTGGTTTATTTCAAGCCTTTCCTTATCCTATTGGTGAGTAAAGGCACCAAAAACAAAAATGTCTTCCATTATAAGGAAATAGAGGCATTTGGCACTTTAGATAACCCAAAAGGGATCTTTGCCTTTAGGACATTTGACCTAGAGATCCATCTATTGGAATGTGCGAAGGAAAAGGAAATGGAAGGAGTGATGGAAGGGTATATAAGGCTTTTGAGGGGGGTGAATCAGAAGAAAATGTCTGATTTTTAAAGACTTGAATTATTTTTGAGCTAAATTAACGATATTTTTTTCGATTTAAAAGCTTGAATTTTAAGGAGACACGCAAAAGCGCTTGATTTTAAATAAGTTCATAAATATCTTCTCTGATAAATTTTCTCAAATTTCATATAAAAAACTCAAAAAAAACAAATGGCATTTCTTCATTTATTGGGCAGAGTGCTCTTCGTGCTCATCTTCGTGATCACTGGCTATGAAAAGCTTTCTCAACCGACCCATTTCATCCCGATTTACGCTGATCGTTTTAAGAAATTCGAGGATTTCCTAGGCACCCATCAAATCAAGCTCCCCCCGGCTTTGACTTTCGCTCAAATCGAGCCAAAATTAGCTACCATTAACCAATTGGTGGCCTATGAAATGATCACTTTTGGGTTGGGAGTCTTATGTTTCGTGCCTTATATGAGTTTAGGTCTGTTTGTTCATTTGGTAGTCTTTACTGTGGTCATGAACAATCCGTTGTATCATTTGCCTGAATCCAAGGAGTATTATCATGAAATTGAACAGGTTGTGTTGAGTGTGGCGTCGATGGGAATTTGTCTGATGTTATGTTGCGGGAAAGGAAAACACAAGAAGGTTGAGGAGAAGGTCGAGAAGAAGGCTGAAGAAAGCGAAGAGGAGAAGTCAGACAAACAAGGGAAGAAAAAGGGAGGAAAGAAACAAGCTCAAAAGAGAGAAAAAGATTAGAAGAAAGGATGACTGATTTAAATTTATGGGAACGAAAAAATTTAAGAGTTTGAAAAACTATTTAATATGAATTTAAAGAAATGAAGAAGTTTTTCATGGGGGGGGGAGCGGATTGGTTTTTTTAAAGGGTGGGTGTGGCTAATTTTTAAGTTAGAAAATGATTAAATTTGCCATTTTTTTTTTTTTCTAGTTTTTTTTATAAGCAATTTAGATAGAAGCTTTTCTGTTCTTTTAATTTTTTTTTTTATATAAATCTACATAAAAAAAAATTTTTTTGTAATACAATTATAATTTAATACATTGATTTTTTTTTTTTTTTATAAAATATAAATTTAAATTTTTTGTCCAATTTTTCCTGCAATAAATAAAAAATCTTATCTAAATTAATGAAATATGG
>Ga0302140_10005911_pt1 | contig 15411 bp, 11 predicted proteins | sample I_Bog_E1_1_FD_202095 | JGI IMG/M metagenome (GOLD analysis project Ga0302140, IMG submission 202095) | Peat permafrost microbial communities from Stordalen Mire near Abisko, Sweden - I_Bog_E1_1 | ecosystem: Environmental > Terrestrial > Soil > Wetlands > Peat | place: Sweden: Abisko, Stordalen...
AGATATTGTCCGCTCCTCAGGAGACCCTGGTAGCAGCAACGGAACCGTTCTATTTTGCCAACGCGGGAGGCAAAGGCTACTATCGCAGCGCTTATCCGGACAGCGTTTACAGCTCGATTGTGACTCGTGCGGAGAGTGATCTCACGCCGGAGGAGCGGATCAGTGTTCTGGGTGACGAGTGGGCGCTTACACGCGCAGGCAAAGCGCAGGTTGGATCTTTTCTCGACCTGGTCACTGCCATCCACGCTGATCCGAATGCAGAGGTGATCGGGCTCGCGGTATCTGATCTGAGCGCGATTTACAGTCGCATTGCCAGTAATACTGAAGAACGCGACCAACTCTCCGCGTGGGCGGTGAAGCAGTTTGGGGACGCCTACAAAAAGCTGGGAGGTCCGACGCCTAATGATTCTGCTGAGTTGCGCGAGCTGCGTGCGCAGTTGCTGACTCTCGTAGCGGGATTTGGCCGTGATCCTCAATTCATTGCGGAAGCTAAATCCATTGCGTCTCGGAGCCTTGCTGATCCATCGAGCGTTGACCCGACATTGGGGAACGCGGCATTGAGCATTGCGGCAAGAAATGGCGATGCTGCATTTTTTGACCAGTTGCTCAACCAGAGCAAGACGGCAGTCAATCCGCAGGTCAAGTCAAGTGCTCTCCATGGCCTGGCGCTATTCCGCGATCCCGCACTGGAGAGGCGAGCGCTCGACTATTTTGTTTCTGGTGAAGTCAGGAATCAGGATGCTGTGTTGCTTGTCTCCATCGAACTGCAGGGGCAGCCGACGCAGGACTTTGCGTGGCAATATGTGCAGGACAACTGGGCGCAGGTCAGCAAGCAATTCACCACGTTTGCGGGCGCTTATCTAGTAGGAGGGACGGGTTCCTTTTGCACACAGGATAAGCTGCAGCAGGTGACTGATTTCTTTGCGAGCCACAAGGTTTATGCTTCGGAGAAAACTCTGGCGCGCGCAAAGGATCAGATAGGCGACTGCATCGATCTCCGCGCTGCACAGGAGGCGAATCTCAAGACCTGGCTGGCAAAGCAGTAGTTATTTGGCAGCAAAGAAAAAGGGCAGTCATCGTGATTGAAACGATGGCTGCCCTTAGCTTTCTTGAGTTTATCTGTTAGCTCTTGAGGGCCACGCGCAGATACAGCTCGCGCAACTGCTGCTCGCTGACGGGCGTTGGCGCATCCACCATGACGTCGACCGCTTTGGCCGTCTTGGGGAAGGCGATTACTTCGCGCAGACTGGGCGCACCGGCTAGCAACATGGCGATGCGATCGAGTCCGAGGGCGATGCCTCCGTGTGGCGGAGTACCGTATTCCAACGCATCGAGGAAGAATCCGAATCGCGTGCGTGCATCTTCGTCTGAAATTCCTAGCGACTTGAAGATCTGTTGTTGTACGTCTTTGCGATGGATACGAATGGAACCCGAGCCTAGCTCCAGGCCGTTCATGGCGAGATCGTAGCAACGCGCGCGTACTGCGGCTGGATCGGTGAAGAGCTTGTCGAGATCACCCTCGTAGGGAGCAGTAAAGGGGTGATGCGCAGGAACCCATTTTCCTGACTCACCGTCATGCTCGAACATTGGGAAATCTGTGACCCAGATGGGTTGGAATGCTTTGCTGCCATCGACCGGAGCGGCGTTGGGATCTGCGGTCTCGACGGCGGTAGTTGTTACTCCAAAGGCTCCGTGACGGTCTGCATATTTCCGCGCCAACTCGGTACGGAAGTTGCCTGCGGACGAATAGACATTGATTTCACGTTCAGAGAGACGACCCGGAATTTTGGTGTCGCTTGCCTTTACGGGATGCGCAGGATCGCCGGCAACGATGATGACGAAGTCTTCGTCTGCTGCTCCGGTCAACTCGCGAACTTTTGCAGCAGCCTCGGGGAAGCCCTTGGCGAGCCGCTTGAAGTCGTCGATGAATTTGGCGCCTTTTCTCAGATCGAACTGAGGGTGATTGTCCTCGCGCTCTTTGCGGCTTAGCTCGCCCACTTTGGGGATGCGCAAGGCGACGACTGGCAATGACGGATCAATCTGCAGGGTCGCGAGGGCTTCATCGGTGAATGCAGCCCGGACATCGGTGAGTCCGGGCAGACGCAGGTCTGGTTTATCGCTGCCGAACTGGCGCATGGCTTCGTCGTAGGTGATCTGCGGGAACGGTGCTGGCAGAGTAACACCGGCGGCGGCAAAGCCAGCGGCCAGGAACTTCTCCACAACGGCGAAAACTGTCTCCTGCTGCGGGAAGCTCATTTCAAGATCGATCTGCGTGAACTCAAGCTGACGGTCTGCGCGCAGGTCCTCGTCGCGGAAGCATCGCGCGATCTGGAAGTACTTGTCGAATCCGGAGATCATGAGGATCTGCTTGAAAATCTGCGGCGATTGGGGCAGGGCGTAAAACTCTCCAGGGTGCACGCGGCTGGGCACGAGAAAATCGCGCGCACCCTCGGGCGTTGATTTATTCAGAATGGGAGTTTCGATTTCGAGAAAGCCCTGGTCGCTGAGGCTCTGGCGCACGGCGAGCGTGATGCGATGGCGGATCCAGAAGTTGCGCTGCATTTCGGCGCGGCGCAGATCGATGTAGCGATACTTGAGGCGCACTTCCTCGTTGGCAATGGCTTCTTCTGCCGGGGAAAACGGCGCGAGCTTGGCGTCATTCAAAATGAGGATCTGCGTGGCCTCGATTTCAATTTCGCCGGTGGGCATCTTGGGATTGATCGCTGCCGCATCTCGCAGGCGGACTTTGCCGATGGCGGCGACGACATACTCGGGACGAATGGCTTCGCCTTTCGCGTGACCCTCAGGGGTGAGGTCGCGGTCAAGCACGATTTGTGCGATGCCGCTGCGGTCGCGCAGATCGAGGAAAATGAGATTTCCATGATCGCGACGGCGGTTTACCCAGCCCATCAATACGACTTGCTGTCCTGCGTTGGCTGCGCGGAGTTCTCCGCACAGATGCGTCCGTTCCAACTTGCCTAAAAAGTCGAGCACCACAGATCCTTTACTTGGTTCGCATGTACTTGTTTCGCTAGTACTTATTTCGAGAGGTCAGGAGTTGCGCGGCGAGTTCTGTCCGCGCAATTTTGCTTTGAATACCGCTGGCAAAGTCCTTGACAGTAAGAATACCGGATTGCGCCTCGTCCTCACCGAGGAGCACGATTGCGCGTGCGACCTTATCGGCGGCTTCAAAGGACTTTTTCAGGCGGAAAGAGCCGTCGCCGAGTTCAACACGCAAGCCTGGCCGGTCGGGGGTACTGCGACGGAGTTCTCGCGCGAGTTCGAGGGCTGCGGGGTTCTGCGCCTCGCCGAGGGGAGCGATGTATGCGTCGGCGAGTTCGGCTTTGGCTGCTTCGACGGCCTGAAGGGTTAGAACTAGGCGGTCTTCACCCATTGCAAAGCCGATGCCGGGGGCTCTTGGGCCGCCGATCAACTCGCTGAGACCGTCGTAGCGTCCACCGCCTAGCAGGGCGTTTTGCGCGCCGAGGCCGCCATGAGTGAATTCAAAGGTAGTGCGGGTGTAGTAATCAAGCCCGCGGACGAGGCGGTGATCGCGAGTGTAGGGGACTCCCGCGGCATCGAGTGCGGCGCAGACGGCGGCAAAGTGAGCCTTGGAGTCTTCGTCGAGCGAGTCTGCGATTTTTGGCAGAGCGTCAATAAAGGGCTGGTCTTCGGGAACTTTGCAGTCGAGGACGCGCAGGGGGTTGGTGACGGCGCGGCGCTGACAGTCGACGCACATCTGGCCGACGACCGGGGCGAGCGCTGCTTTGAGGGTCTCAATGTATTTAGGCCGATCGCTGGCAGAGCCGACGGAGTTGATTTTCAATGTCCAGCCGGAGATGCCGAGTTCGTCGAGCAGGGTGGATAGCATTTCGAGGACTTCGGCGTCGCGTAGTGGAGATTCTGAGCCTGCGGAGACTGGTCCGATGACTTCAGCGCCGATCTGCGAAAACTGGCGATAGCGGCCCTTCTGGGGGCGTTCTCGGCGAAATTGCGGACCGATGTAGTAGAGCTTCTGCAACTGGCCGGTTTCGCCGAGTTTGTGTTCGATGTAGGCACGGACGACGCCGGCGGTGTTTTCAGGGCGGAGGGTTAGCTGCTGGGTCTTTTCAGACTGAGCCCGCGCCCGGTCTTCCCATGTGTACATTTCCTTGGAAACGATGTCGGTTTCTTCGCCTACTCCGCGCGCAAACAGCGCCGTATCCTCAAAGACCGGTGTCCGGATTTCTCCAAAGTTATACCGCTCAAAAACTGACCGGGCTGTCGCCTCAATCCGATTCCAAAGCCCTGTCTCCGCAGGCAAGAGATCCCGCGTTCCGCGTACTGCTTTCAATGTACTCATAGCTTCTTTAGTCTAAATGGCGGGTCAAATGAGGGAGTCCGAACGCATCCCGCGATCCCTCTCGATTGAAGATCGGTCAGGCCGCGGGGGGTGTATAGTACCTGCACGATGAGGACACTCGGCTGCTCGGACGAGTCGAGGTCTATATGTCGGTTCTGGTTGAGACGCAAGCAGATATGTGATCGTGGCAGGTGTCATCATCTACATTTGGCAGCGTAACCAGCATAAGCAATGTGATATAAAGGCATCTTTCTCGGTGTTTGCACGCGAACGCCCGTATGGGCAGGTTGGTCAAGAAAGAGGGTCCGAATCTCTAAATCTATTTCCCGATCTTAACTAAGAGAGGCCTGTGAGGGTGAGGAATGGATACCAGAGAAGCATTTGTACCTGCAGAGTTGCCCTCAAATGAGATAGAGCGGCTGATCGTACTTGCGCGCTATTCGATACTCGATACTCCACGGGAACCCACCTTCGATTCGCTGACTGCCGTGGGAGCCTTTTCTTTTCAAGTCCCTTTATGCTTGATCACTCTTATCGGCAAAGACTTTCACTTCTTCAAATCCGCATATGGGACAGAAGTGTGCTTGACGCCTCGCGAAGGTTCTTTTAGCGACTATGCGTTGCTTCAGGACGAGCCTTTGGTCGTTCTAGACGCTATACGTGATCCCCGATTTGTAAACGGTCCGCATGTCAAAGGGGATGCGCATATCCGGTTTTATGCCGGTGCTCCCCTAGTAAGCGCAGACGGCTACAAACTCGGAACTTTCTGCATCCTGGACCGAGTGGCGCGGCAGGCATTTGGTCAGCGGGAGATCGAGACGCTCAAGCATCTGGCCTCTTTAACCGCGGAAGCCATGGAGCAGCGGCTTCTTACGCCGCGTATAGAGAGAGCCGAGCGCGATCTAAAGGATGCCGCGGAACAGACCAAGCTCATCCTGGAATCAACGACAGACGATGTCTTCCTTCTGGATAAGGAGTGGAATTTTACCTATATCAATGAGAAAGCCAACAGTCACATGGCACGCGGGCGAAACCTGCTGGGAAGAAATTTCTGGGAAGCGTTTCCCTATCTGCGAGATACACAGTTTGAGCGGAATTACCGAAAGGTCGTCGAGGAACAGGTACCTATTGTCTTCGAGGATTATTCCGCCCATCTGAGGGCGTTTTTGGAAATTCATGCTCAACCGTGCGGGGATGGTCTGGCCGTCTTCTTTAGAGATATCACTCCTCAGCGCGTTCAGGAACTTGCTCTGCGGAAGGCAGAAGAGCGCTATCGTATCGCCGCGCTCACAACCTCTGAAGGAATTTGGGATTGGGATTGGGAGACGGGAGAGACGTATTTCTCGGCGCGCTGCCAGGAGATAATCGGCCTTCCTGCGGTGGATGTGACCGCTCCCAATTCCCTCTGGACAGAACGATTTCATCCAAAGGACAGGCTTCTCATCACGCAAGATCTCGGGGATCAGAGTACTGACGATTCAAGAGAGTTTCGGCGAGAGTATCGAATCCTCCATGAAGACGGGAGTTGGCGGTGGATTCGGAGCCGCGGAACAGTATTCCGTAACAAGGATGGCGAGATTACCCGGATGCTCGGAGCAATCAGCGATATCACGGACAGGAAGACCATGGATCCGCTTTCGGGACTCAATAATCGAACTTCGCTGCTTGAGAAGATTGAACAGCGAATCGAAAGCGAAAAGGAATCAGAGAGTAGCACTACTTTTGCCCTTTTAGTCCTTAGGGTAGACCAGTTCAAGAGGATTCATGATTCCTTCGGTCAGCCATTCGGAGACGCAGTGCTGGTCGAGATCGCAAGGCGTCTTGAGACGACGCTCGATCAGGACGCCGGAAATATCGCTGCCCGTGTAGGCGAAGAGGAGTTTGCTGTGATGATGAATCGAGTTCATTGCGTCGAAGATACGATTTCCTTCGCAAATGATCTGCAAGAAGTATTGAGCGTTCCAATCGGTAGCCCATCACAGCCTATACCTGTGTCTGTAAGCTTCGGGATTGCAATGGGCGACGAGGGCTATACGAATCCTCAGAGGATGCTAGAAGATGCAATTGTCGCGTTGAATCAGGCTAAATCTGATGGCCGGGCGCGGTGTACTGTCTTCGGAATTCAAATGCGGGAACGCACCAGGAGAAAGGTGCAATTGGAGTTGGACCTTAGGGGTGCAGTAGAAGGAGAACAGCTTCGTCTTTACTATCAGCCTAAGGTGCTGTTGAGTTCTGGAGAACTTATCGGATTTGAGGCGCTTGTACGTTGGATCCATCCGGTTCGCGGTCTGATCTCGCCGGATGAGTTTATCGCTTTTGCCGAGGAGAGCGGCCTTATTCTTGAGATTGGACGCTGGACTCTTCGCGAGGCAATACGGCAATTGATGGAATGGAGAAGGGCAGGCGTCATAACTGACGCCGTGACGATGGCAGTTAACTTGTCTCCCCGGCAGTTTGAACAAGAGAATCTTGCCTCGGAAATCCGTCGCTTGCTGGAGGAAGAATCCTTGCCGCCCGCATATCTCACTCTCGAACTCACGGAGAGCGCACTGGTCGGCAACATCGTTCATGCCAAGGAGAGCTTGACAGCACTCAACGAGGCGGGCATCAGAATCGATATGGACGACTTCGGGACTGGCTATTCGTCGCTGAGTCATCTCCACACACTCCCGTTTCATGGACTGAAGATCGACAAATCCTTTACTCAGAATCTGGAAGAATCCAAAGAGAGTCAGGCCATCGCACGATCCATCATCCAGCTCGGCCAATCGCTGAACATGGGAGTCATTGCAGAGGGAATCGAGACAGAGGAGCAGAGAAACTGGCTGCTTAGTTTTGGTTGTCTATTTGGTCAGGGATTCTTCTATTCCAGGCCTTTACAAGGAGACGTGGTTGAGGAGATATTGCGGAGCGTGAGCAAATCGAAGATGACAAGTGTGTATCTTCCTTTACCTCAGCCTTCGCTCAACCAGGTCCAATGACTAAAAGAGATCTCAGCACAGTCTTCTGCTTTGTCTCGTTTCAAACTGACCCTACCTAATCCTAGATAGATGTATTTCGTAGATACATATATCTAGGATGGCACGACCAATTTCATTCGATTCCTAGCTGCTCCAGAATGCCGTCCCAGAGGGTTATTCGGGCGGCCAGGGCCGATTCTGCTGCTTCCGCGGCTTCTTCCCAGAGTTTTTGGTTTTCGCCGCAGAGGTCTGCGACCATTTTCAGGGATAGGGGACCGTGGTCTTCGCCGTCCACTTCGATGTGGCGCTCCAGGTACCAGACGAATTTGCTGAATTGGCCTTCCATTTCGGCATTGAGGTCGCGGACGAAGCTGCGGAACATGTCCGGGATGACGTCTTCGCGGCCGAAGGTGAAGGCTGCTGCGATTGCATGTACTTTGCCTGTGGCGATCATGGCGAAGGTCGCGGAGACAAACTCTATCGCTGCGGCAGGAGCACCGATTAGATGTAAATCTGTGCCTTGAAAGTGACTATCTCTGCGCCCGGCTACATCCGACAGCAGAGACTCGATGGAGCTGGTGTCGGCACCTGATTCGCGCATGGCTTCGAGGTAAAGCTCGAAGTGGCTGATGGCGCGGCCCTGGTAGATGTCGCTTTCTTCGCCGAGGACGATTTCGTTGATAAAGCGGCGGCTCTCTGGCCATTGCGTGGGCTGCCAGGGAAGGCTCACTGAAGTCAGCTTTGCCTGGAGCGCTTTGAGCAATGACATGAAATCCCAGACGGCGAATACGTGCGACTCCATAAAGGTGCGCAGGTGTTCGGGTTTTTCGATCCGGGAGTATAGGGGGTGGGCTGCGAGGCGAGCCCTTAGTGGAGCGATCCGGGCAGAGATGAGTTCAATTGAATTGGGAGCCAAAGCCGTTTTCACCTACCAATTATCGAACAAAGGCTGCCGAAATCGAAGATTGGTGCATAACCGTTGTTACGCCAGCAAAAGATTCGAGCAGCTGGATTCTCGCCATGTGGCAACACTCAGCATCTTGCGGATGGGTAAGGGCATCCAACCGGCATGGAATATCGTTTACTCGGAGGCTCTGGCCTCAAAGTTTCTGCACTCAGTTTTGGCACCGGCACGTTTGGCGGTGTCAGCGAGTTCTTCCAGGCGTGGGGGAACACCGATGTAGCTGAAGCTCGCCGGCTCATCGATATCTGTTTTGAGGCTGGAATCAACCTCTTCGATACGGCGGATGTCTACTCGAAGGGAGCCTCGGAAGAGATTCTTGGCAAGGCTTTGGAAGGCAAACGGGACAAGGCGCTTATCTCCACCAAGGCTACTTTTACGATGGGGGATGGTCCCAACGACAAGGGTTCGTCGCGCTATCACCTGACATCGGCTCTTGAGGCCAGCCTGCGCCGTCTCAACACGGATCACGTGGATATTTACCATCTGCACGGATTTGACGCGCTGACGCCGATCGAAGAGACGCTTGATACGCTGAATACTTTTGTTCGTGACGGCAAAGTGCGCTACATTGCCTGTTCCAATTTTTCGGGCTGGCATTTGATGAAATCGCTGGGGATCTCTGATCGTTATGGCTGGGCGCGTTATGTTGCGCACCAGGTTTACTATTCTTTGATTGGCCGGGAGTACGAGTGGGAACTGATGCCACTGGCGCTCGATCAGAAGGTTGGAGCGCTGGTTTGGAGTCCTCTGGGCTGGGGGCGGCTTACCGGGAAACTTCGCCGAGGCAAGCCGTTGCCGGAAACCAGCCGTCTGCACAAGACTGCCGAATCTGGCCCGCAGGTTTCAGATGAGTATCTATATAAGGTTGTCGACGCGCTGGATGTGGTTGCGACGGAGACTGGCAAGTCTGTTCCGCAGGTGGCACTGAACTGGCTTTTGCAGCGGCCGACGGTTTCTTCAGTAATCATTGGGGCGCGGAATGAAGAGCAGCTTCGGCAAAATATTGCTGCAGCGGGATGGAATCTCACTCCGGAGCAGGTCGCCAAATTGGACCTCGCCAGTCAGCAACAGCCGATCTATCCGTACTGGCATCAGCGCCAATTCAGGGAACGAAATCCGCTGCCCGTGCCTGAGATCAAATCCTGATCGATGGGGCGATGCCGTTTTAGCAGGGTGAAAGCTGGGCCGGGAAAACAGCAAATTCCCGGCCTTTATAAAATAGCTGTATTAAACGGACCAAAACAATCGCTGCCAAACGAGCACCCTGACGATACAATCAAGATACGAGCAGCAGTCCGCTCGGATCTTCAGAGGACTAACGGATGCCCCCAGTCGCAACGAACAACCTGCCGGAAACTGATTCCGCAGTCGCAACTCAGACCGGTTCAAACGCCAGTCGCCGTGCAACCACCCCCGCCCGTGAAGAAGTTCGCATGGGCCGTGAAGCCAATTACGGTGGCATCAACTGGGTGACTGCGTTCTTCATTGGCGCCTTCCATGTGGGCGCTATTTTCGCCCTTTTCTACTTTAGCTGGAGCCGTCTGGCGGTCGCCATCGTTCTCTGGGTGCTTGCGATCAATGTCGGTATCGGCGTCTGCTATCACCGCCTTCTCACGCACCGCGGCTTCCAGACTCCTAAGTGGATCGAATATCTGATGACCATTTGCGCCACGCTGGCGCTTGAGGGTGGCCCGATTTTCTGGGTAGCCGTTCACCGGGTGCATCATCAGCACAGCGATCACACCGGCGATCCGCACACTCCGAAAGAGGGTCCATGGTGGGCGCATATCGGCTGGATGGTTCTTGGCAAATCGATGCATGCCAAGACCTCGGCTCTAGCCCGCTATGTTCCTGATTTGGCCCGTGACCGGTTCCATCTCTGGATGAGCAAGTATCACTGGGTTTCGCTGGTTGGCTGCGGCGTTCTTCTGTTCGGTCTCGGCACCTGGATTGACCATGCAGTGATGGGTGGCGTCAAGATGGTTCTGTGGGGTGTTTTCCTTCGCGTCACACTTGGTCTGCACGCTACCTGGCTGGTTAACTCGGCCACGCACTTGTGGGGCAGCCGCCGTTTTGAAACCCGAGATGACTCCCGCAACAGCTTCTGGGTTGCCATGCTCACGGGCGGCGAAGGCTGGCATAACAACCACCATGCGCATCCTGTTTCGGCGCGTCACGGATTGGCATGGTATGAGATTGATCCCAACTTCTACATCATCTGGGCATTGTCAAAGCTTGGACTGGCCAAGAAGATTCAGGTGGCCCGGTACGATAAGGCAAACCCAAAGCCGGCTGGCGTAGGCCACTAGGCTTATCTCAAACGTGAAAAAGCCCCGCTCTCGAGTGGGGCTTTTTTATGCCTGCTTTTCTGCGACAAGGTCCTATGGCTTAGCGTCCTGTCTCTCTTAGATAAATGGCTGTGTAGTCGACATAGTTGCGGGCGTAGGTAAGAATCAGTTCGCGATCTTTGTCGCCAAGCTCCCGGCGCATTTTTGCAGGGATGCCTGCCCAGAGAGTCCTGGGCGGAATGACTGTACCTTCCGGAACGACTGCTCCTGCAGCGATGATTGAGCCTTCGCCGACCCTGGCGTTGTTGAGGACGGTTGCGTTCATACCTATAAGGACGGCGTCTTCGAGGACGCAGCCGTGAACTGTGGCGTTATGCCCAATCGTTACCCAATCGCCTACCGTTACTGAATATAGATAGCGCTGGCCGTGAAGGACGGCGCAGTCTTGCACGTTGGACTGCGAGCCAATACGAATTGAGTTCACGTCGCCGCGCACCACGGCGTTCATCCAGACACTGGACCGCTCGCCAATCCCTACGTCGCCGATAACTTGTGCAGATAGATCGACGTAGCTGCTTTCTGGGATAGCTGGCTCATGTCCTTGATAGCTCCGAATCATAAGTTCTCTGCCTCCTCGGGCACAATTCATAGTCTAACGAAGTAAGGGGCACGGTGCGTTGGGGCCGCTAATTCGCCGAATTAACAAAAATCCCGTATTCTAAGAGGAGCCATTTGGCAAGGTAGGGGGTGTATTCATTTGGCAGAGGTTCGTGTACAAGAAGGCGAGCCGCTTGAAAATGCGCTCCGTCGGTTTAAGCGGAAGGTTCAGCAGGAAGACATCATCAAGGAAGTCAAACGTCACTCCTACTACCTGAAGCCCGGCGAAAAGCGTCGCGTCAAGGAAGCACTTGCGCGTAAGCGGAATCGTAAGAAGGCTCGTAAGGAGCAAGACTAGTTATTTTGTAGAAATGTGTTGTTAGCCTGACCAAATCCTGAGTTTCTTTCATAACTCGGTTTCGTAATTATGTCGGTTAGCGTACATTAGCTACAGGGATAGCAGTCTGGCAGATGTCTTACAACCAGGCAGCAGCAAGCAATACCCCGCTGCTTTTGAATTGATCCCCAGCTACCGTTTTCGGTAGCTGGGGTTTGATTTTCTGCGCTGCCGCTGTGGCTTCGCTTGAAGGTCAGAGAACGATTTCGCAGCACAATCTGAATTCAGTTCCAGCCTCACAGAGACTTACTTGTCGCGCAGTTCAATTTTGCGAGGCGGAGGGTTGAGGCTTTCAGACTCGCCGATATTTAGGTGAGCCTAGTAGTTGCCGCTTCTTTTGCGGTTAGGGCCCTGTCGTGAACTTAAGTGTGATCCAGGCGATCGGCTGTTCAAGCCAGTCCAGCTCCAGCTGGAACTTCCGGTCTATCTGCTTCAGGGAAGCCGGGACTATGGAATTTGCTGATCGAATTCTGAAGTGCATTGATTGTCAGAAAGACTTTGTGTTCACTGCGGGTGAGCAGCTATTTTTCAATGAAAAAGGTTTCACCAACGATCCCAAACGCTGCAAGCCCTGCAAGGCGAAGAGGGCGGCCGGGAATTCCCGTGTTCGCCCGGAGACGAGGACGGTTTGTTCGGTTTGCGGAACTGAAACCAGTGTTCCGTTTCGTCCGACGCAAGGCAGGCCGGTGCTTTGCCGCTCGTGTTTCCAGAAGGACAAGACGGAGCCAGGTCGAAGTGACGGGCATCCAGTTGGCAATGTTCCTCCAGATCACCACTCGCCAGATCATCACGCTTCAGATCATCACTCGTCAGACGGGCGCGCAACAGGCAATGATGGCACGGATGGGAATGCCGGAGACGGGCATATACCGATGAGTCCCGATCATGGATCAGGTGAAAGCGCGTAGCTCCTTCGCCTGAATTCTAGTTGACGTCGTTGGCTGTATAGACCTGTACTGGCTGAGTGGCCAGTTGGGGATCGACGATGAGCACTGTGCGTACTTCGCCACCGACCAGATCAAAAGCTCCTGATTGGTAGATCGTCGTTGCGGTGGTGGAGAGCGTGGTGCCCGAGGGTGCGATCACCATGTACAGTGTGGACGATGGAATCGCCACATAGCCTGAGATTGCACCGACGGCAAGGCCGGTGATGACTGGCTTTGCTGTTGCGAATACTGTTGCCGAGGTTCCGGGGAGGAAGTACACATCCACGGCACCTGTCGAGGGCGCCTCATTGATAAGCCGGAAATCGGAGTGTCCGCTCGCCGCGGCTACAGACTGATCCTGCAGGACTGTTACCTGGTAGGTGGCGTTGATGTCCGTGATCAGCACGGAGTGGCTCTGGTTTGCAACGAGGCTTCCGGTGGAGCTGACCAGAGTTTTGCCGCTTGATGCATCGGTAACTTTGACGACAGCAGAGGATGAGGGTGCGAACTGGCCGTAGGTGGTGATGTTTCCCTGGCCAATGTTGGAGGCGAGTAGCTGTCCCTCGACGGAGACATTGATTGCCGGGGCATTATAAGAGGCGTCGATGATTCGAACCAGACTTGTTGCGGTGAAGCCCGAGACGCTCTGACATCCTGCCAAGAGGAGTGATCCGGTCAGGCATAAGAGCGCGAGTCCAGATATTACGGGTAGCGTTAACCGTTTTGACTGAGCGCCCACTGCAACTCCGGAAATCATCATGCCTTGCTCCGTCTCTATCTTACGTCGACCGATCAATACCAGGATGTTGGAGTTACTGACATCTCCTGTGTCCTGAACCATTTCGCGCAATCTTAGGGTTTCTGTAATTTTAGCTGATGGCTCGTTCTTAACTTGCAGAGAGGTAGACGAAGCGTACCAGGAAGAGGATCGCGAGCAGATAGAGGAGCCAGTCCTTACGCGTCACTTTGCCTGCAGCAAGGTGCAGGACGGCCCAGGAGATGATTCCAAATCCGAGACCGTTGGCGATGGAATAGGTGAGCGGAATCAGGATCAGGGTGAGAAATGCGGGGACTGCTACAAGGGGCTCGGTCCAGCGAATTTCGGTGACTGTGGTGAGCATCATGGAGCCGACCAGGATGAGCGCGGGAGCGGTTGCTGCGCTGGGTACGATTCCGATAAACGGCGCGGCTACCATGGCTACGAGGAACAGCAGTCCGGTGACGATGGCAGTGACGCCGCTGCGTCCGCCGGCCGCGACGCCGGCCGTCGATTCTACATAGCTGGTCACGGTTGAGGTTCCGGTGAGCGATCCGGCAACTGTTGCTGTTGCGTCCGCGAAGAGGATGCGATTGAGGCGGGGAATGGAGTGGTCCTGCGCCTGCAGTCCGGCGCGTTTGGTCACGGCGACCAGTGTGCCGAGGTTGTCGAAGAGATCGACGAAGAAGAAGACAAAGACAATCTCTACCAGTCCGACGTGCAGCGCGCCGGGAATGTCGAGTTTGAATGCTGTCTGCGTCAGGCTTTGGAAGCCGCCGGCTGCGGGTGTCCAGTGAACGAGCCCCATTGCCCAGGCTGCGGCTGTGACGGTCAGGATTCCTATAAGGATGGAGCCTTTGACCTTCCAGATTTCAAGGGCCACCATGACGCCTAATCCCAGGAGCGCGAGGGCGGTGGTTGGGTCTTTGATGTTTCCGAGGCGCACCATGGTGGCGGGGTCGGCGACGACGAGCCCCGCCTTGGTGAGGCCGATGAAGGCAATGAAGAGCCCGATTCCGCATGCCACGGCGGCGTAGAGCTCTTGTGGAATCGCCTTTAGGATAAGTTGGCGGATACCGAAAAGGGTGAGCAGGAGGAAGACGACTCCTGAGAGGAAGACCGCGCCGAGTGCTGTCTGCCACGGAATGTGCATGCGCAGGCAGACGGTGTAGGTGAAGTAGGCGTTCAGGCCCATTCCGGGAGCGAGCGCGATTGGGTAGCGGGCAATGATGCCCATGAGGATGGAGCCAAACGCCGCTGAGAGGCAGGTGGCGGCGGTGACCGCGGGGAGCGGCATTCCTGTCTTTTCAAGGATGGACGGGTTGACCACCACGATGTAGGCCATGGTCAGGAAGGTGGTCAGGCCAGCCAGCACTTCGGTGCGCCAGTTGGTGCCCAGACGAGAAAACTCAAAATAGCGTTCCAGTGGCTTGATCATGTATACAGCTCAGCAGACCACAATGCCGCCGGATCGCAAAGCACTTTTAATCCGGGCGAAATTGCGCAGGCTACGCGGACTGATTTCGAGGAGCGATTGCAGCTTGTTAGCGGAGAGTGACGGGACAGTGCATAGCATAATCGGCTTTAATTTTCTGCAAGTCCAGATGCGTGAAGACACAGATGCATCGGTCTGGAGCGGATGTTCCACGTGGAACAATTGAGCGCCCCTTTCATTTCGAGGAGATGTTTGCTGGTATATAGAACGTAGTATATGTTGATGAAACTAATTACTGCTTAATAACTAAGTGATGTGTGTGCGTGACTAACTTCGGAGTTTCGTGGTTTGAGCTTGGTTCTTGCTTTTGCTAACGCAGTGAGGTTAACTTGAGCCATAGAAAATCAGCCTCAACTTTCGGACATTGCCTATTTGAGTTTGCGGGGTTGTGTCGAATCGTTCAAGGGCGCTTAGTTGCTCAGGAGTAGTGATGCGAACACGTGTTTGTCTGCTGACGGGCCTGGTCCTGTCTTTTGTTGCTTTTCCAACCTTGGTGTACGGACAGTTTCAACAGCCTACTGCAGAAGAACTGAAGATGACGTCGGATCCGAATGCACTGGGCGCTGCTGCGGAGTATTTGTATCGCGAAGAGACTGTGGATGACAACCTGCATTACCACAGCTTTTACACCCGGATTAAGATCTTCACCGACAAGGGCAAGGATCTTGCTACGGTGAGTGTGCCT
>Ga0302140_10005912_pt1 | contig 15409 bp, 14 predicted proteins | sample I_Bog_E1_1_FD_202095 | JGI IMG/M metagenome (GOLD analysis project Ga0302140, IMG submission 202095) | Peat permafrost microbial communities from Stordalen Mire near Abisko, Sweden - I_Bog_E1_1 | ecosystem: Environmental > Terrestrial > Soil > Wetlands > Peat | place: Sweden: Abisko, Stordalen...
CCGACCGCGAAGAGCAATGCGTTTCCGCTCGGGAGCGTATAGCAAACGGGAGTGGCATATTTTCCGTCGCCAGTCGAAAGCGTAACCGCAAACGATCCTGTGCAGTTGCTGTTAAATCCGTCGCCATTCGGTGTTACAAAATCTTCGCGGCCGTCGCCGTTCAGGTCGGCGCGGACGGTGCCGTTCGGCCCCGCCAATTCGTTCCATAGATTGTTGGAGTAAGTGGTGCTTGAGAAGCTGACTGTTTGCGAACTTGCGGTGAGGGCGGCGAACGCTGTGAGCAGGCTGCCGGTTAGACCTATAAGTACAGCGCGGGACAACATAGGGCACTCCTAACGGATGCTATAGGGAACAATGGGTTCAACTATCCAACTGGGGTAAGTCATTCTTTGCACTAATTGCGGCTCTTAATCCTTACGCTGGATGCGTGCGTTGGTAGGATGCTGCGCTGTCGCATGCGGTTGGACTGGGGTACGAGCTGTATTTTTCTCGTCTCATAACTTCGCATTTTGATTTTGCGGTTTCCGAAGTCTGAGGGCCCAGACCGGGCACGCGTCGAGGCAAGATAGGTTATTCAACGAGGAGGAGAATCGTTCACTTCGGCTGGGGTGGCTTGAGGGGCTAGGATGGACGTTGTGGTCGGACCGGTGAAGTTAATGGTCTACTTTTGGGAGCCCCTGACATGCTCAAGCTCTATGCGTTACTGAGCGCGACGCTAGTTGGCCTCATGGGACTCGTGACCTACGGACAGGAATCGCCGATTCAGGTGAAGATTACACCAGCTTCGACGGAGGTGAGAAATAATCAGGCATTCTCGGTATCGGTTGTCATCCACAATGTCAGTAGCGAAGTGCAGATGCTGGAGTTTTCGACATGCGGAGAAAGCATCGCGTGGAGCACCGACAACCCTCTTATCCACCCCCATGCAGAGAGTGCCTGTGAGAAGCCCGGATATTCACGCATCGCACTCGGGCCTGACAAAGTATTTGAGAGGACTATGCACGCCCATGTCGCACTTGCAGAAGGCAAGGCAGCGTTGGAATCGGTAACATTCCGATTGGAGATTTCCTACGATAACCACGGATCACCGCCGAAAAAAGCGCGTGTCTTAAGCAACGCCATAGCCATCAATGTTGACAGATAATCAACCTTAGCCTGGCAACTCAGCCTCGTTCGTAGCTGCAAACGGCCACCCCGAGGGGCGGCCGTTGTGCTTGATGCAGAATCGAGGAGCCCGAAGTCTACCGCTCGCTCTTCCAGTTGATCAGATCGCCAAGGGTGGTGGTTGAGCTGGAGACTGGAGCCTTGTGGCTACCGCCTCGTTCGCCACGGCTCTCAGCCTTGTAGTCCTGAACTTCCGCGCGGCTGGCTTCGTGGCCACTTACTGCGCGCAGGCTCAGGCCTACCTTCTTCTCTTCCACGTTGATCTTGATGATCTTGAAGTCGTGCTCCAGACCAGTTTCAAGCTTGGACGGTCCGCCGCCTTCGTCGCCGGCCTCGGAGATGTGGCAAAGACCTTCCACGCCCTCCGCGATCTCGACGAATGCGCCGAACTGAGCAGTCCGCAGTACCTTGCCGTGAACCACATCGCCAACCTTGTGCGTGGCGAAGAAGCTTTCCCAGACGTCGGGTTGAAGCTGCTTGATGCCCAGGCTCAGACGGCGGTTCTGCGGCTCAACGCCGAGAACGACTGCCTTGACCTTTTCACCCTTCTTGACGATCTCAGAGGGGTGCTTGACGCGCTTGGTCCAGCTCAGGTTGGACACGTGTACCAGGCCGTCGATGCCGTCTTCGATTTCAATGAAGGCGCCAAAGTCGGTGAGGTTGCGAACGCGGCCCTCGACCACTGTTCCGGCGGGGTAGCGTTCAGTGAGGTTCTCCCACGGATTGTCGAGCAACTGCTTCATGCCCAGGGAGATGCGGCGATCGGCCGGATTGACGCTGAGTACGACAGTCTCGACTTCATCCGCCGGCTTGACCAGCTTGGAGGGGTGCTTGAGCCGCTTCGACCAGGTCATTTCCGACAGGTGAACCAGGCCTTCGATGCCCTGCTCCAGCTCGACAAACGCGCCGTAATCGGTCACGGACAGAACGCGACCCTTGACGTGCGCGCCTACAGGGTAGCGCTCGGTGGCATCGAGCCACGGGTCAGGCGTCAACTGTTTGAAACCGAGGGAAACGCGCTGCTTATCCTTGTCGAACTTGAGCACCTTTACCTGGATTTCGTCACCCACATTCACCAGGTCGCGGGGATGTGTGAGGCGCCCCCAGCTCATGTCGGTGATGTGGAGCAGGCCGTCGATGCCGCCGAGGTCGACGAACGCGCCGTAGTCGGTGAGGTTTTTCACGGTGCCGGTGAGCACAGCGCCCTCGCCCAACTGCTCCAGAGTGCCGGAGCGCTTGGCGGTCTGCTCTTCTTCCAGGATTTCCTTACGGCTGACGACAACATTGCCGCGCTTTTTGTTCAGCTTGATGACCCGGACTTCGATCTGCTGGCCGAGATAGCCGTCCAGGTTGCGAACGGGACGAATCTCAAGCTGCGAGCCGGGCAAAAATGCCTTGAGCCCGATGTCAACGGTGAGTCCGCCCTTGACGCGACTGACCACTGTGCCCATCACTGGAGTCTTGTCGTTGGCAGCCTTCTCGATAACGTCCCAAACGCGCAGGCGCTGGGCCTTCTCAAAGCTGACGAGGTAGCCGCCCTCCGGCTCTTCGCGCTCGATAACCACGTCGATCACGTCGCCCGGATTGAACTTGACCGCACCGGTGTGATCGAGAACCTGGTCCAGAGGCACCATGCCCTCGGACTTCAGGCCTACATCCACAATCAGGTGCTTGTCGGTCGCTTTGATCACGGTGCCGGAGACAACCTTGTCTCCATAGGCTTCAACCGCGGCCGCTTCGGCGGCTTGTTCGCGCTCAAATGCCGCCAAAGCGGCAGAGAAGTCGTCCATCGACTCGAGACCATGGGACTCATGTGCCGGTTCAGCGGAATCGAGCTCGGTGTCAGCCGCGGCTTCAATCACCGGCGGACCTTCAGCCGGGGCTTCCAGCTCGCGCACTTCAGCGGCCGTAACTACTGGCTCTGGCGCGGCAGCAACTTCCTTTACAGCCTCTGCTACCGGCGCTGCGGCTTCCACTTCCGTGGGTTGGGTCGCGGCCTCGGCAACAGGCTCGGTTAGGGCATCGGCGTCCAGCAGGGTCGGTTCGACTGCTGCTACTAATTCGGCGGTCTCGGTGTTGGACGTGGATTCGGACAACGGCTGTTCAAGCTCCGTCGCAGGGTCAAGAAGGGTGGGGGTTTCGAGTTCTGTGTTCAGGGTTATGCTCTCGGGTTCGGGATTGAGGACGTTTGCCATCACTGATGCTCCGGAATTCCTTGCTCCCGCGACCGATATTGCCTGCCGCTGGGAGTGGCCTCCGCGCCGCGATTGCCGCGACCGGAGATGCCTTTAAGACCGCTTCCTTGCCACTGACCTTTTATGACTGCACCAAAGTGTTATCACAAGGGACAGTCCTCCCAGCCTGTTGCGCTGGATGAGCGAGCGACTAGTCTCCGTGGGATACACCCGGCAGGCAACGGCTTGCTGGAGGGCGGCCGCAACTTTCTGCGGGAAAACGCACAGTAAGCTACGCTCATGAGTGTAGCAACCCTAGCTTTCCCGCGTCAATCCAACAGTTTGCCCTCGAAGCGCCAAAAACTGCATTGCAATCGAAAATTCACACGCAGCAGGTCGGAAGCAATGGACTTGCGGACAGTCAGGATTTTGCCCCGAAATTCAGCGGGCGTACCGCAAGGTGAGAAAGGAGCACGCCGGAAAACCCCTCTATACTGGTTGGAACGTCGCAAATTCGGCAAATCGTATGGATCACCTCTGGACCCCCTGGCGCTATGCCTACGTCACCGCGACGGATGGAGCGCCGCGCCCCGGGGTTCCATCGAGCCTTTCTGCGTGGCCGGGCGATTTGGGGTGCGTCTTCTGTAACTTGATCGCCTCCATCGACCACGCCATCGCTAATGGAATGAGTCCCGAAGAGGCGGAAGCCGCTGGCGGGCTGATTCTGCGGGGGAAACACTGCTTTATTTGCCTGAATGCCTATCCATATACCTCGGGGCACGTGATGGTGATGCCTTATGCGCATCTGGATCGGCTGTCGATTCTGCCGGTTGAGGCCGCACATGAGCTGATGGATTTGGCGCAACAGACAGAAGTGGCGCTGCAAAAGCTCTATAAACCGCACGGGTTCAATTTCGGGATGAACCTGGGTCGCGCGGCTGGGGCTGGAGTGGCCGGGCATCTACATTTGCATGCGCTGCCAAGGTGGGCTGGGGATACGAATTTTATGACCACTGTGGCCGAGTCGCGAGTGCTGCCGGAAGATTTGGAAATTACGTGGAAGCGGATGCGGGCGGCCTTCGGGGTTAGTTGACCCCGCCGTTCACAGGAATGGATTGACGACGCGAACCTTCCCGAACGTTTGATTGTGCTTCAAGTCTTCGGAGAAGAGGATTGTGCACTCCGCACGCAGCGCGGCGCAAACGATCAGGGAGTCATACCAGCTCAATTGGTAACGGCTCCGAAATGCAAGAGCTTCATGGTAGAGAGCCACCGAGGAATGAACACGCAAGAGCGGAAGGAAGACTCTCTCCAGATAGAGTTGCGCTGATTCGGTGGACATGGGCGCCACCATGCGCTTTTGTGCATTGAAGAACTCTTGCACCACCTGGAAGCTCACAACACCCTTGTGCGAACTGAGGCTATCGCGGACCAATTCTGTAGCTTTGAGCTCCTTGACCGCATCACGCCGGTCGATCGAGTAGATGAAGATGTTCGTATCTAAGAAACATCTATCGTTCATTCAGTTCGTCCCGAGTGAAATGCCGGCCCGCATTCACGTCCTTCAGGCGATCCATCAGGTCGTCGAAGGCCTCAACGTTGCCCCTGCTTGAGGTGAATTGCTTCAACCACTCACGGAAAGCCTCGTTCAGCGTAGTGTGACGCTCGCGAGCGACAAGGCGCGCTTGATCGATGAGTTCTTCTTCCGCACTGAGGGTTATGTTGCGCATACGGGAGTAGTGTACACGAAAACAGTGCAAATTGTTATCTAAATTGTCCCTTGCGGTCCGTATTTCAGTTCCATCTCACGACCATACGCTGCATCGCGTTCGGCTTGGGCGGCATCGAGCGCATCGAAGACGCCTGGGCGATTCTCAAGGACGGGCGATCCATATCGCTTGAAGACTTCCGCGAGGAATCCGAACCATTTTTCAATTTCGGCCTCGGAATTCATCTCCAGGCGCTCCGGAAGGGAGCGATATTTCTCATCGTGATTCAGATAAAGGAGGTCTTCAATCCAGAAACACTTTGACTCTGTGGATTCAAGTCCAAAAGAGCATGTCATAAACGGACTAATGGAATGCTGGAGTTCCACGTATACGACACCGGAACTGAAGCGAATCCAGGCTGGCTGTGCCTCCACTTCTTCGAAATTTAGTTCTGTGCGCAGAAAACTGAATAACTCCCGAACAATTCGCAGAAAACCGAGATGGCCATCCACTGGGGGCTGTACCGTGGCGACTATCTTGATTAGCTCGTTGCCAGCCTTCAGAATAGGCGCATAAATTCTCTGTTCATCAGGGGACTTGCTTTCGAGAATTCGCTGCAGCCGCGCGAGGAGCAATCGTTCGCCCCTTGCGCGCTCTGGATAATTCCCTCTCGTGTCGTTGTCAAGGACTCTTCGGCCGAGATGCCGCCAGTCATCCGCGGCCTCATAGCAGTCGTTGGCAATTGGAATTGTCGCCCTGTTCGGTTTGAGCGAAGGCAGGTACGACTCGAGGTCGATCACGAGCGCTTGAAGAAGAGGCGTCATTGATGGTTCGAGTGGCATTCGATGTCCCTGCTCCCTCCGACGTTACTCGGATTCGCTTGGCTCATCAGCTTGGGCGGCCAATGCCAGTCCCGGCTCATCGACTCCAGCAGCATCCAACAAATTGCGCGGCAGCGACTTCCCAGTCCGCACACCCAGTCCGCGCAGCATCTCCACCTGCCGAATCAAGTTCCCGCGTCCTTCGCTTAGCTTCTTCATCGCTTTTCCATAGCTGTCGTCGGCGCTGCGGAGGCTCTTGCCTACGGCTTCAAGATCGCTCACAAAATTGACGAATTTATCGTATAGCTCGGCACCGCGATTCATTACATCCTGGACGCTGCGGGCTTGTAACTCCTGCTGCCACAGGTTGTCCACGATTCGGATGACGAAGAGCAGCGTCGTAGGGCCAACTAATAGCACTTCCTTTTCGTACGCATAGCGCCAAAGGCCCTCGTCTTCATGGAGCGCGGTCAGAAACGCGGGCTCGATGGGGACGAACATCACTACGAAATCCGGCGTGTCCAGTGCTTCAAGCTTGTGATACTTGCGCCCTGTCAAGTCGTCTATGTGGCCGCGCACACTGGCCAGGTGACGCTTCACGGCCAGCTTGCGGTCCTCATCCGTGGCCGCGTTCACTGAGTCTGTATAGGCGTTCAGCGATACCTTCGAGTCGATCACCAGATGACGGCTGCCGGGCAGGTTCACGATCACGTCTGGACGAGATTTCCTTTGGCGCTCATCCCCGTTGCCAGCCGCATCAAAAGTCTCCTGCACGCGGAATTGCTCGCCTTCACGGAGGCCGGCCTTTTCGAGGAGATTGCGGACAATGAGTTCGCCCCAGTCGCCCTGGGCCTTCGACGATCCGCGCAGAGCGGTGGTCAGATTGCGGGCTTCTTCCGATAGCTGTTGATTGAGTCCGCCGAGGGTTCCGATCAATGTCTCCAGCTTGGTTACGCCGGTCTTCGAGTCAGTTTGGGCCTGCTCCACCTTTGTCCGGAATTCTGTGATTTGCTCACGCAGCGGAGTGAGGAGATGTCCCAACTCATTCTTGTTGGCTTCGGAAAACGACTTGGATTTTTCGTCGAGAATCTTCGCGGCCAGTGCCTCGAATTGGTGGGCCAGGGTCTGCTTGGCGCTCTCAAGCAAGGCCAGTTTTTCGGCAAGATTCTGGCGCTCGTTGCGAAGATCGGCCTCCAGTTGGCTGATTCTCGCCGAGGACTGGGTTTGCAACGCGCTTTTGGTCTGCAATTCTTCACGCAGCCCGTCCCGCTCGGAACCCAATTGACTGATGGTTCTTTCCCGCTCCGAGGCCAGCGACTCGAACCCGGCGCGTACGGCTGACTCAGCATGGGCCTTGACCAACTCGGCCCGCACCACGGCAAGTTCCTCAGTCAATTCCTGGCTGCGGCGCTCCAACTGCACCTTTTCCGCTTTGCCGGATGCACCCCTTAGCAGAAAGCCAATAAAAATTCCTACGAATGCAGCCACCACTCCGAGAATCAAATCCTGCATCGCCTACCTTCTCCCACTTCGCCTAATGTACGCCTTTTGCCTGTGCATTTCGCGGCAATGTCGGCGAGATGTTTGTTCTCTGTTCCCCAATCGCTGCTCGCTCGATCCTCATCCTTTACACACCCGGACCCGCCCGGTAGACTTGGAGTTCGGGGCCACGCGCTTTTTTTGTGCACGATGGTTGTGTTCCGCTGCCCTTTGCCGGTATCGTTAGCAGGCGGAATGGGATTTAGCTTCAGCCCGTAGAGATTTTCAAGTTCCAAAAATACTGAGGAGATTCAAGCATGGCCGTAGAAGAGAAAGTGAAGCAGATCATTGTCGAGCAGTTGCAGGTGGACGAAGCCGAGGTAACCCCCGGCGCCAGCTTCCAGGAAGACCTGGGCGCGGATTCGCTCGACGTGGTCGAACTCGTGATGCAGTTCGAAGAAGCCTTCGACCTCGAGATTCCGGACGAAGACGCCGAGAAGATCAAGACCGTGAAGGACGCCATCGACTACATCGAGAAGAACGCGAAAGGCAGCAAGTAACCCCTTGTCCAATGTGCCGCGCAGAGTCGTTATCACCGGACTCGGTCTGGTGTGCGGTGTGGGCAACACCGCTCCCGAGGTTTGGCAGCAGCTTCTGGCAGGCGCCAGTGGCATGGCGCCCATTCAGGGCTTCGATACCACTGGCTTCTCCGTCACCTTTGCCGCCGAGGTCAAGAACTTTGACGCGCTGAACTTCGTGGACAAGAAAGAATCCCGCAAGATGGGGCGCTTTACGCACTACGCCTTTGCCGCCACCCAGGAGGCGATTGCGCAGTCGGGCCTCGAAATTACGCCTGAAAATGGCGACCGCGTTGGGGTCTTTATCGGCTCCGGCATCGGCGGATTCGAGGTGATCGAGCGGGAACATTCCAACCTGCTGACCGGCGGGCCGCGCAAGATTTCTCCTTTCTTTATTCCAGCGGCAATTGTGAACATGGCGGCGGGGCATATCAGCATTCGGTACGGCGCCCGAGGGCCCATTTCAGCGACGGCCACGGCCTGCGCGACCAGTGCCAACTCAATTGGCGATGCGGCCCGGATGATTATGCACGGCGATGCGGACGCGATGATTGCCGGAGGTGCGGAGGCAGCGGTTACGCCCTTGTCGGTGGGGGGCTTTGCAGCCATGCGGGCGCTCTCTCAGCGCAACGACGAGCCCACACGCGCCAGCAGGCCCTTTGACAAAGATCGCGATGGATTTGTGATCGGCGAAGGCGCTGGGATTCTTATCCTTGAAGAGCTTGAGTTTGCCAAGGCTCGCGGGGCAAAGATTCTGGCTGAAGTGATCGGCTATGGAATGAGTGCCGATGCGTACCACATGACTGGTATCGCTCCGGAGGGCGCTGGGGCACAACGCAGCATGAAAGCCGCTCTGAGAGACGCCGGCATCGCGCCTGAGGAAGTGGGCTACGTGAATGCGCATGCTACTTCTACTCCAGCGGGAGATGGCAATGAGTCGCGAGCGATCGAGTTGGTGTTCGGTGAGCATGCGCTGAGCCACAAGCTCAAGGTTTCCGGCACCAAATCGATGACGGGGCACCTGCTCGGTGGCGCAGGCGGATTGGAGGCTGGCATCTCGGTGCTGGCGCTGGTAAATCAGAAGCTGCCACCTACGATCAATCTCGACAACGCCGACCCCGAATGTCGTCTGGACTATGTGGCGAACAAGGCTATCGACCACAACTTCGATGTGGCGCTGTCGAATTCATTTGGGTTCGGCGGGATCAACGCTACGCTCATCATGCGCCGCTGGAACGAATAGCAGTCTAGAATTGAGCCTGACTCCCAGGAGGCCGGCTTGATTGCGATGACCTGCCGCGGATCTGTCCATCCCTTCCGAGTTATTTTTGTCCTGCTCTGCACTCTAACGGGCTGGGCTGCGCAGGCTATCTACGGCCAGCAGCCGCCTGCCTTTGACGCTACGAATCTGCGCGTGCCGGCGGAACTGGGCGCAACCGGCGTCTTCATTGGGGGAGACGACCCGGCCTTTGCCCGCACCGATTACGACGATTCGAAATGGCTCCCTGCCGATGACAAACGGCCGATCCACGAGATCTTGCCTAACAGCCATCCGGAGGTCGTCTGGCAGCGGATTCACGTCAAGGTTTCGCCCAACCAGACTGGCCTGGGGATCGAAACACGGGATGTTTCCGACGTCTTCGAGGTTTATGTCAACGGGCAGAAGCTACTCGAATCTGGCCACTTCACTCCCTGGGGCGCACACACCTACCACGTCCGGCTTGTTGTGCGCATTCCGGATGCCCAAATCGCAACCGGAAATCTTGTCATCGCGATTCGAGCACACCTGAAGCCGTCGTGGTTGTCGAAATCGAGTCAAGCTGCCTTTTTCGCAGAGATGGTCACTCTGGGGCAAGAAACCGCGCTTTCCGATCATGCCGTTCTCGCCGTCCTCTATGAAAACGCATTCAACTGGCTCGTCGCGTTCATGGGCATCGGCCTAGGCGTGGTTTCCTTTGCGCTCTTTATGACGCAAAGGCAGCAGAAAGAATACCTATGGCTAGCTCTTCAGGGCCTGAATTGGTGCATTGGACTTCCCATCGATATCACACAATCTTTCAGGACCCTGCCGGTCGGCTTCGACTATCGTGACACGCTTTTCGGCATGCTTGGGGATTTTTTCACGTTTCTCATGATCTTCGCGTTTGTCCGTCTCAAATTCGGCGGATGGCTGCGCACCTATATCGTGTTGAGTTGTGTCTGCGTCGTCGCTGTGAAGTGGGTGGGTTTGTCCGGCGTTTCGCTTCCCACCTCGATTACTATCCTGCGGGTCCCGTTCCTTGCCATATACGCCATCGTGCTCCCCGCTGTGCTCATCGCACATCTACGGCGCGGCAACCGGGAAGAAAGCATCCTGCTGATTCCCGTGATTTCCACGGCCGTGGTTGCCTTTTTCTCGGCGATTGTTGCCGTGATGGAGGCCATCCCCGCCCTCCGGACTGCAGGAGATCAGCTGAACCAGAAAGTTAGCAATCTTCATCTCGGGCCATTCGCCCTAAACATCGGGATGGTAGGAGCTTTGATCTACTACACTTCGTTGGCCATCATCATTGTGCAACGCGCCACACGGACCAGCCGCCAGCAGACCCTGCTGGAAGGCGAGATGGCTGCGGCGCGCCAGATCCAGCAGATCATTCTGCCGGAGCAGATCGAAACGATTCCTGGATTCACAGTGGAAAGCGTCTATCAACCCGCGCAGCAAGTCGGCGGCGACTTCTTTCAAGTGCTTCCGTCAGGAGAAGGCGGCTTGTTGCTGGTGTTGGGCGACGTAGCCGGCAAGGGATTGCCCGCCGCCATGCTGGTCTCCGTGCTGGTAGGCGCGATTCGCGCGACGGCGGAATACACGCATGCGCCGGCAGAGCTGCTGGCGAGCCTCAATGAGCGGATGATGGGCCGCACAAAAGGCGGCTTTTCAACTGCGCTCGCCGCATATATGGCGGCCGATGGCACAGTGATAATCGCCAACGCTGGCCACTTGTCGCCGTATCTGGATGGACACGAGATCGAGCTACCGGGCGCTCTGCCGCTGGGAATCATGAGCGGTGCAACCTACGAGACAACGCAGTTTGAATTAGCTCCCGGCAGCCGGCTCACGTTCTACTCCGACGGCGTGGTGGAAGCGCAGAACGAAAAAGGCCAACTACTTGGATTCGAGCGGGGACAGGAGATTTCGAAGCAGCCCGCAGCCGCCATCGCCGAGATCGCGAAGCGATTCGGCCAATCCGACGACATTACTGTGCTGGCGATTTCGCGCACCTCGATCATTGCGACCGCGGCTTGACTACCTCGTGTGGGGCCGGTCAACAAATGTAGGGTTTGCGGGTTCGTTCGGTATTCAGATTTGGCGGCATCAACGCTAAGCTAATCATGCGGCGTTGGATGGACTAGTTCGGAAGGGTCGTATACAAGACGGCGCGAATCCCATTCGGAATTCGCGCCGTCTTGTTTCTGCCGGAACCGGCCTAGCCCATTACTGCTGCCCAGCCAACACCGATCAGGACGATAATAGCCCACCATCCGAAGACCGCAATGTAGCCCGAACTGCGCTTGACTCCAGCTACGATGGCGATCCCCATACCCATTAGAAAGAGGGTCCAGATAGTGACGGCGTCGAGGGAGCTCGTCAGCGCGTAGAGTGCCTTGTTGGCCTCTATTGGATTGGGGTAGAGCAGCGCCGCAACATTTGTCGGTGCAAAGTTCTTGATGTTGAATGTTTCCGGCGTGCCACCTGCAAACAGAACAACGATTCCCAACAGCGTCTTGACAATAGACACCAGGTTGGCGAAGAACCATACCGCGAAGACGCCTCCGAATGTGGCCTTGCCGCCAAAGACAAAGTTGATGGTGCCCCAAAGTACGAGAGAGACGACAGCTGCGATGATAAGCAAAAAAATCGGGCCGGCGAGGAAGACACCCTCCGTAACGTAAAGGGAGATTTTGGCCGTCATCTCACGCTGTGCAGGCGGCGCCTGGGCCATTTGCTCCTGTTGCTTTTCACTGGCCAACTTCATCTGGTTGTCGACCACGGTTTGCATCGTGACTTTGTACGATACGGCCGCGAAAAAGATGTATCCAAAAACCGCAAGGATGATGAACGGCAGCCACCAGCTCTTGTTACCGCGCTTGATATCTTCAAATGTCTTGGAAGGCGCCGCGAAGACACTGGTTACGCGCTGCATTGGCGACAGGCCGGAGACTGCTTCGGCTGCAGGTTGAATTCCCATATCACTCATGATTTCGCCTCTCGAAAGCCGGTTTGGCTGGTTGCATTTCTTCCAAATTGGGAGACAGAGAATTTACGCCCCCGGTTGCATTTTTCTGTTTGTGACGATCCGCAGCGCATTTGACTTGTTTCTGGTGACTTCGGAAAAGAAAATGGCATTGCCCGCGATTGTAACCCTGATTGGCCTGAAAAGCCCAATCAAATTCTGTGGAATAGGCTGTGTGTGCGGAGACTCTACCGTCCTAGGCCAGGTACCGCGCTTGCAATGTCACGAGCGGTGTGCAGAGGCTTGGCCGGGGCTGGTTTCTGTTGTCCAGGCGCGGGCTGACCAGTCTTGCTTTGACCGGGCTTTGCCCGCAGAGTCGAACTCGCCGGCCTGGGAGGCGCGTAGCTCTTGTATACCGTGATGTGGAAACAGGCCTGCTGGAATTCCTCTTCGACGTCAATCTTGCCTGCCGCTTGCAAGGGCGTCAACCAGTAACGCATCCAGCCAATCTCCTGGCGGGACATTTCTTTTTTTGCGATGTCGATGGTGGCGCCAGTCAGGTGGGGGCTCACGATATCGCCTTCTGCCGCCGCTGCGTTGCCATTCACCACAATCAATCGCTTCTGGTAGGCGACCGTCCGCACTGCCGAACTAACGTCAATTGGATCGTGAAACTGGGCCGCGTGAGCGTGCGCCAGATCTGACAGAAAACGGGCCGTCCAGGGCCGGCAATAACGGTGATGCTCTGGCAGTTCCTGGTTCACTGTCAGGGCCGCCGAAACAGGTACTGGAACCAGGAATCTTCGAGCAATGCGATCTGACAAATCCTCTTCGTCCTCGATCCGCTCCAGACCCTCGGCGTCAGCTTTTTCGTTCTGGCGCTCCAGCGATGTGAGCGACCCACGCATCGGGGGCAGCATTACGATCCGCTTTCTGCCCAGGGATGCGGGCTTCGCGACGGGCTTTCCAGCGGGCGGCGGGATATCGCGTTCAGGTTGCGACTCCATGACTGGAGGGCTCGGCTCGTGGGCGGGAGCTCTGATGGCATCGGGCAGGCGCACCTGCGCGCGCTCCTCGGGCTGCCTTAAATGCGGCTTCCCCGGGGCTTGATGTTTGGCGGCCGCAGCATGACTTGTCTTGTGATGAACAGGAGCTACAGCTGGGCATCCGGCAGAGCGCGCTGGACCGTGGCTGGAAGGGCGGAGGCTCGAATGCTGGATGGCTTTTTTATGGGTATGTTTCGCCGATTTCGCAGAATGAGTCCGCGTGGGCGAAGGTGTAGCGGTGTCCTGGGCAAGCAGGATCTGCGAAGCAAGCGCTGTCGTGAAGAGGACAGCCGGCACGAGAACCATGAGGGAGGTTCGGCGCATGAGGAGGAGTGCGAAGAATCCAGAGCCTCTTCAGTGTATGCCGGGGCGCCTGAAATTCAGAGTACCTAGCAAGGTGCGGCTGTGTCCGATAACTATAAGCCTTGGTTATCCGGCTGAAAACCGGCCGCGAATTATTGAATACAACGCTCTAGCTTGATACCTTCTGCCTGATCTGTTTGATAAAGTCGTACACTTCGCTGGCGGTGTGAAGGGTAAAGCTGTCGGCGCGGGGCGGAGTTTTTTCGGCTGCGGCCTTGCGGAGAACTTCAAGCACATAAACTGCAGTTGGAACCAGCTTATGAACATCCAGTTCCGGACGAACTTCGAGAACCGCCTCCATGACGCGGTTGGCGTCATATTCACTGGTGAAGAACCGGATAGTCCTTCGGCCCGGGAAGCGGCTGTCTGGGATGGTTAAGCACCGGCCACTTCTCCCTTGGATTGCCCAGGCTCGCGAGTCCTCGTCGAATTCCCCGAGGGTCATATCAAGTGATCGCGGTTGGATCATTTGCGGATTCCTCCGTCTTTCTTCACTGGCTCGATGCACCTGCCGAAACCGCTCGGCCTGCGTACGATGCATTCTGCCGATTTCCCAAGCCTGGGGCGAAAATCATTATCGCAAATGCCTGGGACTCATTTGATTCAACTTACTGTAACAGTGTTGGCTCGTCGTCTTTCAATTCTTCCGGCGGAATAATGACGGCCGCAGCTACTTTGTCATCAGGCTCCAGGTTCAGCAGACGAACTCCCTGCGTAGCGCGTCCCGCGGCGCGGATGGTCTTGGTGTCGATGCGGATGATCTTGCCGAATTGGCTTATGACCATCAGTTCCGACGTATCGTCGACAAGTTGAATGCTACTGACGCGACCAATGCGCGGAGTCACGGCCATGTTCTTCACGCCCTTGCCACCGCGTGTCTGCAAGCGGTATTCCTCGACGTCCGTGCGCTTTCCAAAGCCGTTTTCCGTGATGGCGAGAATCCGGAACTCCCCAGGCTCATGTTGCTTGGGCGTGACAGCAACACCAACTACATAGTCGTTCTTGGCCAGGTCAATGCCTCGAACACCGTAGGCTGGACGGCCCATGGACCGAACGTCATTTTCATCAAAGCGAATAGCCTGCCCAAGGTGCGTGGCCAGGAAGACAATCTGGCTGCCATCGGTGATGCGGGCCTTGACTAGCTCATCGTCCTTGTCGATGCCGATGGCAATAATGCCACGCGCCATGACGTTCGAGAAATCCTTGAGCGGCGTCTTCTTTACCGTACCGTTGCGCGTGGTGAAGAAGATGAATTTGCCTTCTTCTTCGAGATCGCGCACAGGAAGAATGGCGCGCACGTTCTCGCCCGGCTGCAGGTCTAGCAAACTCTGCATGGACTTACCTTTGCCCGTCGCGCCCACGTCGGGCACTTCATATACTTTGACCCAGTAGACCCGCCCTGTGTTGGTAAAGCACAGCAGGTAAGCATGCGTGGAATCGACAATGAGCTGCGCTACAAAATCCTCATCGCGCGTCTTCATGCCGGTGCGTCCAGTGCCGCCGCGGCGCTGCTGGCGATAAATGCTGATGGGCGTCCGCTTCAGATAGCCCTGGTGGCTTACGGTTACGGCAACCTGCTCGTCGGCGATGAGGTCTTCAAGCTGGAGTTCGGCGGACTCGTCGACGATTTGGGTTCGGCGCACGTCGCCATAGCGGTCGCGAACTTCCTCCAGTTCCTTCACGATGACGGCGCGGAGTTTGGTGTCGCTGGCCAGGATCGACTCGTATTCGGCGATCCGTGCACGCACTTCCGACAGTTCCTTGAGCAGTTCGTCGATTGAGAGCTGTGTCAGGCGATAAAGTTGCAATTCGAGAATCGCGTCAATCTGGCGAAGGGTGAGACCTTTTTCCTCGTGCGGCAGTTTCA
>Ga0302140_10005913_pt1 | contig 15408 bp, 13 predicted proteins | sample I_Bog_E1_1_FD_202095 | JGI IMG/M metagenome (GOLD analysis project Ga0302140, IMG submission 202095) | Peat permafrost microbial communities from Stordalen Mire near Abisko, Sweden - I_Bog_E1_1 | ecosystem: Environmental > Terrestrial > Soil > Wetlands > Peat | place: Sweden: Abisko, Stordalen...
AAACGTTACGTTCGACCTTGGAACTAACCGTACGTACAGGCCCGTCTCCCACCCCGTGCGACCAACTGCAGAAAGAAGAAGTGCGGCCACACCAACCAACTCCGACCAAAGAAGAAGCTAAAGTAAACGGTTCGCTCATTCGGCGTTTGGGTTTGGTCGAGAAATGGAGGGATGGTCAGGGGAGGATTTCCTTGCATGGCTGGCTGTATTTGTCACAATAGCATGAGCAGCAATGGGAAGATGATGAAGACCATCTTGGAACATTTTGTGTGAAATGCATTGTGAGCCATTGATGACTGGCTAAGATACTCGAAACCTTTGGACTCTGCCTTCGTGGATTTCGTTTGCGTCAGCAACACCAAGTGGATTTGCTGTATCCATCTGGATTGACCTCCTAAACGCTTGGGGGAAGAGTCTGGAGGGCTATTGGTAACAGGGCAACCAGTCAGCGTTATCACGCCTTCGCCTCTGTGCTTCCTGTTGCCGGGGAATAAGACTGATGTCTTGGTTCTTGCTTTCGAGAGTATTCCTGTTTTATGGCGGCAGCTCCCATCGCAACCTCTTGATCCGTTCTGAACTGTTGCACCTATCAATTCTGAAACTTAAGAAGATCAACTTGGACAGCAGTCTCAGCTCATGATATGTCGCTTCCATCTTCGGCTCGCTTTAGATATTCGACTTTTCATGCTGTCATGGTTTCGAGGTTTTTGATTCTTGGGTTGTCTGTCGAAGTTCGATCTCTTCTAGATAGCGTAGAAATCGAAAGGTCCTCTGAATTTGGACCTTTGTTTTTGAAGAAAGCCCTATGGCTGCGAAAGCTTCGTGGACACCAGATAGGTAATCGCGAATGCTTCTTCGCGAAGCATGGAGCGGAGCCGGGTCGCTCTTGAGGTTGAGCTTCATGCCATACCGCCAATGTCGAAGGTTGCTACAGAGGCTTATCGGAGAATAAATACGGGCGCGCTTACCACTACAGATGTTTTGTATCGACTGTTGGACGTTTCTGGCAGTCAAAAGTAGCAAGTCTTCCCGGAGCTCTTCAATCTCCATGGCAGCCCTTATCTCTGCGCTGGTCCAAGGCTCATTCAGATCACCATGCAGCGAGTCGCTCTGGTGTTTGGAATAATGGAGACTTGGCCTGCTCACCCGAGGCTTAGCATCATGTGCTCGTCGTGGGATACGCAGAGAGAAAACGCCGGAATCGGGTGGCGCAAAATATCGATGGATCTTGAATGTTTTCACGGGCTTCGGTCTGGCCATTTCGGTACTCAGTAATAAACCATGGGAATTCAGATGATGCCCCCGACAGTGAATATGGTTGGCTGAGGATATGAAGGCTCATGAGCCTAGTCACTGTGGTGTTGTGATTTGTGGACAGCTCTGCAACAGAGATTTGAGATTCAATCTTGAAGTCTGTGGATCACGGAACAATATGAATTGACCAAATTCTTGCGTTGTAGCATGACCGACCCAATTTGAATTGAATCAAACCGAGTCTTGGACTTCAATGACTTCGTTGCTCGAGCTTCATGTTGGAGGCTCACTTGATCGATTGTAAGGTGCTTTCTTTCACTGTTGGATCAGGAAGGCCTCGAGGCGAAAGTATAATCTGCCGCGACATTGAATAGACTTGACATATGTCTAAAGGCTGATCACCGTCAGATATGAAAATTGATCTTGTGATACGTTCTCTTAAAAAGGTTGAAAACTGTGAAGTTCAGATGAGAACGGAAGGAGCCGCGCCAGGGTGCACTAGCGTGCTTGGTGCCGGTGATTCGCAAGCTGTCGTCTCCAGGCTCACAGCAAACATGCGATCACCTAGAACCCAAGCACATTACACTCTGTCATTCCAAGAAAATGTCCGGAGCTGGGTATGATGTCGTAGTCGATGTCGACGAGGAGGTGAGCGCGTTGTAATGGCCGTTGGGTGATCTTCAATTAATCTCAGCGCAGGGCGACCTCGGTCACACAGATCTCCAAGAAGACCTCGAATTTCACTCTTCTAACTTCAATACCGACGCCTCCACGAGCTCGAGAAAGATTCCTGGCTCTTCCCCAGGATTGCCTCCTCCCGCGACAGCTGGAAGTGGCTCCTCCAAACGCTTCCTCTGGACACTGTCCTTCTACGCACAATTTTTCGATGTGGACACGAGCTCCGTATTAGCAAGATGTTGGGCCGCGTTATACCCACGGGCAAATTTCCTTGATGTTCTCGAGGGAAATCCCGATCTTTATGGGCCGATTTGGATTGCGACTACTGTGGTCTTCATTTTGTTTCTTGGCGGGACAATCAGCAAGTATTTGGCAGAGACGGGCCAAGGACATTTTGTCTATGACTTTAGGCTGCTGAGCGGTACGTTTTCTACTCCTAACATCAAAGAGACGTGGCTAAGAATTGAACAGGCGCTGCTGGACTCATCTATGGTTACACCCTAGTCATACCCATCATCCTCTTCCTCGCCCTCAAATACTTTGGCAGCGAATCTGCCAATCTTCTCGAATGCTGGGCTCTATACGGTTACTCCAATCTTATCTGGATCCCCGTGGCTCTGATCTCCTGGTCCCCGATTTCAATCCTGAATTACGTCTTCGTCGGAGTTGGCTTTGGCCTCAGTGTAGCATTCTTGCTCCGGAACTTATACCCCGTTCTGAGCGCTACAGATAAACAGACTAGCAAGATCTTGCTCATATTAGTAGTGGCGCTTCATGCTTTCTTGGCAATCTTCATCAAGGTCCTCTTCTTTGCGCCTGTACGGAAAACGGACGGCGACACAGATCCGGCCAAAGAGGGAGAAACGATGAGGCTATTTATGTTCTGATAAGAGACATATCGGGGTGTAGGATTTAGCATATGCTTCAGCTCGAGGCATCCAAAACAAATTTATTGCTTTGCCAGAACTTTGACGCCCTGCATGATGATCCATAGTCTCGTTTCTTGGGATACTCTTGAATCTACATCAAACCAGCTCTCACCTCACAGGTTCCTTCTCCCCGCCCCTCTTGTCCCAGTCCAGCCAACTCCCAGAATACTCCCCCACCTTCTCCCACCCCGCCTGCCTCGCCAGTTCTGCCGCAGCTCTACTCCTCACGCCCGCCTTGCAGTAGAACACCACCTCCTTCTCCTTCCCCGGCCGCTCAAAACCCATCCGATCCTCAAACTCTTCCGCACTTATAAAGAACGAGTCCGGCTTCGTTGTAATTGGGATATTTATCGAGCCGGGAATCGTGCCAGTTGCTTGCAGCTCGGAGGGCTCGCGGGTATCGATTAGAATTCTGTCGGCTGAGGGATTGGAGAGGTGGGCTTGAATCTGGTAGAAATTAGATTAGAGGAATCAGAATCGTTCATGCAGACAAACGTCTTCGAAGAAATAGATCTTGCTGGCTTTGGGGGCTTGGGAGTAGGGTCTAAATTGTCGCACTGCGAAGAGAGAGGGTGGGGCTGAAATCCGCGCTCGTGGCAGGACTCGTAGCTGGCGGGTTGTCTTTGGGAGTGTGGACCTGGAGGCCCGTAGTATGACTGAGCTGGCAAGGCGTGGGGTATTCATCTTTGAGCTTGTTGTGTTGGGATTGGGTTGAGAGTGGTGGTGTTCGAAGAAAGCTGCTTTACAAAGCTACCCCGGATTTCGCCTCGGCTGCGTTGACGACATTGGAGGAGTGCGACTTTTCAATGGCGAAGAACAGGGTGTCTCACACATCATATTAAAAAACGCCATTTAAAATGTATTACTTATCGTCTCTTCACATGGGTTTTACAAGCCTCCGTGCTTACGTGGTCTTTTCGTCTATTATTCTAGGCCACTTTAGTTTCCATCCGGTTATAGCATTCAATAAAGGGGGCTATTCCAACCTACAACAGGCTCGTCTAAAGCGAGCGTTATGGGGACAAAAAAAAAAGCATTGAAATCCATCAGCCGTAATTGGAGCTATACTTTTATCCGGACTTACGAGCGTCAAAATTTTGATTCTCTAACTTGCTGGCTTCCAATATTTTGAGCGTAGATCTCTAATGTACGATATGTTAAAGGAACATCCCAACGAGATGCAATTGAATTGTGTCAGCGAATTTAGTCCATTGAGTGCCGCTCACTTTTCCCTTGCGACCCAGCATTTTCTTGCAAATTTGTACCTGATAGCGAGCGCAAAGTCCCATATTCTAGGTGTACTTGAAGCCACCAGTGCGAGTGGCAAAGAATCCATTCGGATCATATTTCTTCTGAATAGCCTTCAACCTTGCATAATTATTGCCAGGATATGTGAGATACGGGGTTTGGCTAAACATTGCGTCGTTGCTGTAGATCTATTTTTCCTTGTTAGTTTTCTTGACCCCAACACAAACTCGGGTAGCAGAGATGACCAGAGACTATACGTACCGGATCGTACTCCTCATAGTTGAGATTTCCCTCCTTATATCTTGTATTCCGGACCCCAGCGTAATGGGTTTGGGAGTAATTGACAGCGTTGTTAGCCAGTGTAGTGGCAAGCGAGTCTGCTATTGCGTCCCCAGCAGCAGTCTCCCATGATACAGTGAAAATGAGCCAATTCCTGTCACCATTGCCAGGACCAAGACCGAGGGCGTCACCGCCTGCGGCTACGGAGGCTGCAGCAGTAAGTGCTTGTAGTGGCTGGTAGCCGAGCGAGAAAGTGAAGCCTGGCAAGAGTGTGTCTTGGCTGATGATGTATGCTAGCCAATTGTTGTAGATAGCATTGTAGAGATCTGTGCCTGCTGTTCCAGGGAGGTTCGGAATTGTCTCAGCCTAATGAAGTTAGGTTTGTATTTTAAAGATATAGAGTCTTACTCACGCGATAGATATAGCGAAGGCCATATATATTGAACTGATCATTGGTGTTCACCTGGTATTCATGTCAATTGATGGAAACAGATAGTTGAAACATTAAGCATACTATATCTGCGTAGGACTGGGTGGAGACTTGATCAGAAATGGGGACAATTGCATCAAACTCATCGAAAACAACTGCTGGGGGTGTCGGACCATCATAGAAAAAGAAAAGAACAAACAGTTCTGCCAAGTTCTCGATGGCTACGGAGCCTGTGACAATGACAGCTGCTTTTGGATCGTTGTTGTTCTGGATGAAGTTCTGTGTAGCGTTTAGGAGAGCTGAGGCATCGAGGCCAGAATATGTTCTCGTTCCACCCCAAACCTATAGAGATGTTAGTCGAGGATCCTTTGGGAGGAGAGAGACCAACCAGCGGAGGAATTGGGTAAGTTTTCAATGTGAACTTGGTGACGATTCCTGCAAACATCAATTCCTCTTCTCAAGAATTAACATTGAGCATACCGAATTGATTACCACCTCCTTTCAGAGCAAAAAACAAGTCGGTATAGCTTTTTGCATTTGCATTGACAATTGAGCCATCTGCCAAGACAACTTCATAATTTACCACGTTGTCACAGGCTAGACCATACTGAGCACTCAAGAAGCTTAGTCCTCCACCGAGAAGCAGACCAGCTACGCCAACATCACCTGGAATTCGTCAGAGTGAGATACGCATCTGAAGTAATTGACTGACCAAGTCGACCTCCAACAACTGCAACATTGTAGGCTGTAAGGTTGCCTATCACCTGACCCCAACGGGCTCCGGGTCCAACGTCGGCTGTGGCATTATTGGCCGAAATAGTGGTTGCAGCATCTTTACTGAACGTTATGAGTACACCCCAATTGGTGCTCGAAAACCCAACATTGGGGTTATGGCCTCCTCCCTTTGTACTAACGGTTCAACAAATCACATTAGTGATATATTTCTTTCGGGGAAGGGATAGCCCAGATCGAGCTGGAAGCTAAAACCGCTCCCAGCCAGTCAGGAAAGGAGATTGGGAAAGAGAATAGGTTAGTTACGCAAAAGACACCGTGGGGTACTTCAAGAGAACTTTAACCACGAACGAAACTTCTGCAGCTGAGGTTGGAAACACAGCACAGGCCGGCGTCAAGTCTGCATTGGCTGCAGAGTAGTAATGGTTCTTGGCATCTTCGTAGTCCGGATTGGTAAGACCGGCTGGCCAGATCTGTGTTTCAGCTGTCCCTGTGGAGATCTCTAGACAAGCTGCAGAAGCTTGAGGTGATGGAGCAGTCGCAGAGGCCGCTTGTGCTTGGGTACGGGTGACCAATGTAGAAATATAAATCAAGCCGAATACAACTGAAAAGACGCGCATCTTGGTGAGAGCTCGGCAAGAGTAAAACTTGCAGATCTGAATAGCTTATGAGAGGTGCAGTAGACATACTCAGAGTTTGGAGCACGGCTGCTTTATAGACAAGATGATTTGAGAAGGCGCGATTCAACACATGTTTTGACATTTTAGAGGATTGAAGAAGAACGGAGCTTGGAAACATGCCGGTTCCGCATTCAATAGACCATTGAAGCCAATTCTGGTAGACCTCGCTTCGGATTTTGCTGTGCAACACAAACACAAGTGCTCGAGGAATCGGAATGCAGGGTGATAGTTTAGTACTACATGTAGAAGAAGATGGAAGTATGAGCTCATTGAGCATGGAAGACGACGAAAAGAGGTAGAGGCTTGCTGCAGGTTAGCATAATAACAAGAATGCACGTCCTAATGAGAGATACTAAGTGAGACACCGCAAGCTGATCCCATTTCATTCGAGCCCAAACATTTCGAAATTTGGTGCGGCTGAAAGGAATTCTGAGGATACCAAGAAGAGCTCAACTACCTCCTGCAAGGCGTCCCTTTCGGCAACCGAGGCGCGGGTTAATGTATTAACTCATGTAGGTGTAGAGACGGAAGAAGGAAAGATCGGCGTCCTGCATGTGGAGATCTGGGGAAGTAAAAGGCGGATTCGAATACGAGTTCAGAAAGTGACGAAAGTGGCCCAAAGACACGCCACGCTTGGGGGCTGATATTTGGGACCTTGTTCAAGCCTTGCAGCAGTGACAAAGGACTTGGTAATGCCCTCGCGTCCTCATCGCTTAGACCGATCCACGTGATTTTCAATTTATCCGGCCCCCTTTTTGCTGGTGTTGGTAGCAAGGACGCCACCCAAATATCCATAAGTATCATCTCTTCGTCAATCGTTGCGGCGAGGAACTTTGGGCACCAAAGCCCAACTTATACTCAGCAACACGATAAGTCCAACCAGAATTGGCTGCAAGACTTTTACGCCTGCAGAACTTGCGATGAAACCAGTAATCGAGGGGAACAATGAGCCGCCGGCCTGAGCGAGGACAAAAACAAGCCCTATAGTACGCTGTCAGTTCCTTGTGTTGTCAACTACAAAGTGAACACAAGTAAGACTCACCGAGTGCCGAAGCCTTCTCAGAGGTGGGAAATAATTTTGAGCCGACCGAAACACCCTATACCAACGAGTCAAAAACTACTCGACTCTGTCCAAGGAAGTCGTCGTGAAAGAGGCTTACTATTGGAAATGTCGGGCCAATGAAAAACCCCAGCAGACTCAACGCCGTTGCGCTGGCAATGATATTTGGCACAAGCCAGAATATCAATTGCATGGCTAGAATAACAACACTATATACCAGGATCATTCGTCTTTCTCCGAAGCGATGCGTCGGTTCTACAAGCAACAGTCTTCCGATGAATATACCTCCATAAAGACCAGAAGGTGTATAGCCAACTTTGGAGAGCTTTCCATGGCGTACTTTCACAAGATACTCCACCACCCAACCTATTTTGCTCGTCAGATAACTGGCACTACACGCACACTAGGCTTTTACTTACCGCCAGCAGTAATGCCAATACCTAGATTGAAGAAGAAGAAGAGTCCCAGCAGCCACACTGAGCGGAGTCGAAGAGTCTTCGTCATTCCGCGTAACGCTTCCGCGCCTCGGCCAGGAGCATGACCACCACCCTCAGAAGCCGCTGATGACCTTGGAAGTATGCGTATAGAGTCTCGAAACGCGACGAGAACGCCAACCATGTTGATGAATCCAAGGCCAACAAGGAACACATAAAATATGCTCCATCTTGGTTGCATTGAGGCCGCGATAGGAGTAGCAACGAAGGGCGACACCAGAGCCCCAAGGGCATACATAGCATGAATGAACCCCAGCCATCTATGAGCACCGTTAACGGTACTCACAAAGGTGTTAGAGTGTGAATCCTGAAACGCAACTCCCAAGGAGGAGATGAAGAAAGTAGTGGCAAAGAGTCCAAAGGGGGGACCCCAGAACCGGAGCAGGTTGGAAGTGAGTTGAAGGGTCGCGCCAATTGCAAGTATGGCACCAGTGTCGAGGTATTGCAACATGTGGCTATTTGTTGCTGCTGCGAGGAGCCAGCCGACGAAAGATGCAGCATAGCTATATTTCAATATGTAAGCAAGTGAGATGGACATATTGAAGCAAGAGGAAAGGATTCTTCCCGCACTAAGAATTGACGCGTACATGATAGAGATGAAGCTTGTCCCAACATCATAGCTCATAAGCATATAGGGGACGAGGGCACCCAAGCTTCCATCTATTGTGCCGGCAACAAAGAAAGAGAAGCCTGAGCTTAGAAGCTTCAGGACGACTTTACGACTCAACGGTGTCGGTTGTACCACAGACACCACATTGCGTGCAGCGTCAAGAGACGTGTTCTGAATAGATTGGAGTTGCAGAACTTCAGTTGCTTGCGGTTGCAGGGTTGTAGTGGTCGTCATGGTAAGATAGATCTCTCCAGTTGTTCAGTATTGCACGCAAGAACTCCCTATGATTCATGAATGTACACTGCCGTTCTTATACCTCCCTTCCCTTAGCTTCTTGAACCCTACCTGGAAAACGGGCCGGCATCCCGATCTCGAGATCCAGATTGCAGCAGGGAAGAGGGCAATATCATCTCATCGCCAACTATTGTACTGGTGGGGATGCTTTTGGGTGTGACTGCGTTCTGCAGTGAGCGTGAGCGTTAGTCGATAGAGGTCATCGAATGGGAGTTGGAGAAGCGGGAGATCACGCCCAGTTCAAGGGGCGGTGCGGGCGGACGCGGGGTCGCTTTGCATGACCAGGGGGCAGCAAGAGCCGAGGTTTTGCCGTGCGAAAGTCAACGCGACCCGAACGCGCTGGAAAACAACGAACGGCAGACATCGAGCATTCCGAATCCTGAAGATCATCCCGCCCAACATGTCTCGATCAAGCACGTCGACGGCGCGGCCCCTATCTCTCACCGAAGAGTTGGAGAAACTGGAACAGAGCATCACACTGACCCTGCAAGAGATTGACCACAATTTCAGCCGCGCACACAGGATCGTCACCTCGAGTATCTTGCCAATTGTTGAGCAGTATGCAGAGCACTCGAATGCTGTGTGGGAAGGATCGAAGGTGGCAGATTCTCTACACTCTTGTATACACAAGCTGATCTGTGTTTAGTTCTGGAAGCAATTCTTTGAAGCCAGCGCTAATGTCTCCCTGTCCGGTGTAGAAGAACGAGACGAGGAGGACGAGGATGTGTCCTATACACAGTCACATGAGAACGCAAGCACGTATGCAACTTCAACTTCGCAGCCTGGAGACGATACTGTTCATCCTGATGGCGAAGAGCACGAAACCTACGACCAGGCAGATGATTCGTTATTGGATAATCTCGACATCAGCGGCAGTACCCCTCGCGCCCCAAGGCCAAGAAGCGCGGCAGAGGATAAGCCTAGGTTTGCGGACTATCCATCGCCTTATGAAGAATTGAAACAAGAACTCAAGGGCGGAGCAAAACAGCAAGAAGACGATGATACGCAGATTGCTCCTACCACGCCAGGCGCCAAGTCACGAATTCCGGACATGTCTATGACACCAACTTCATCGCCCTTTGATCCGACTACTTACTTTCAATCTACTGCGCAACGAAAGCCTGGACAAGATCCGCTGCTACACAGAGTACTGGACAAGAACTATCGCGTGCAAGCAACACCCCATACCACGCGGAAGGAGCACAAAACCCCGGCAAACAAACCTTCATGGCGAGACACAACATCTCCCATGTCATCCCCGCCAGCTGCAGCGCCACAACTGCACGCTGAGATCTTCAGCTCTCCTATTAGACAGCAGTACAACAAATCGACTGCACCGAGGACTCCAGGAGTTAGCGTTCTGCCTCCGAAGAGCAAGGCAAAGGAGGCAGTAGTGAAACCAGCGAAGAAGGACGAGATTAGTTGGGAAAGTGACAGCGATGAAGACGCAGAAGGAGTCTATCGAGAACTAGGAATGAGCCCTCCCAAGACTATCCAGTTCTCGTTGCCTCAGTCAAGGCTTCTACAAACCCCAGGTAGGTATTCTAAATGTGGGCAATAGTTCATGGCTAACACGGCTCAGCACGCGAGGCCAGTAAGCGGATCGTCGAGGACTTGCTCACGACTGCAGGAGTAGGACTCGATGATACAGATGGACTTGATGATAGCCCCAGTGTTGTGGCAATGAATAATGAACTGGACGATAGCTTTTAGGGAAAGTCTTCTATTAATGAAGTAATCTATCAAGACCTCTGAATTCCCGAAAGTATCTCAAGACCCGGAATGTCCGTACACTTTCCTTCAAAGACCCGTCGACCTTTTCCCATTGTGCATTTTGCCAATCTAGGGCCGACCGAGATATACCAACTCCCTAACTCCTTGCTGCCGATACCGAGTGCCCCATCGCTGATATTGCAAACAAACAAATTCGAAGGTGGCACGTCGATCATTTCATGGCAGCAATAGCGAAGAATGCTTGTCCCATTTCTTTTCTCGCTATAATGACAATCTGATCAGCTCCAATTTCTCTTCAGTGACAGGTCAGATTTGCTCACAATTATATTTAGGCAGTTGATCCGACTCACGAGGCTCCTGGGCCTCCTTTTCGTTCACAATGGTGGGGCTTGCCTTGGCGTCTTTCCGACTCCGTTGCTCTCGGTGCGAGAAGGACAGCTTGTTCTTCACCGAGTCCTTGATGAGCCCCACCGTCGAGGACAATGTAGATGTGCTCGCCATTGAGACAGTGTCTACTTCCTTTGCTGGCTGGGTGGACTTGTTCTTGGGCGAGGCAGGATGGAACCAACTTGGTGGTTTCTCATTAGGATACTCTTGTTCCTGTTAGTAAACAGTGTGGAAGTCTGGAGTCAACGAAGACTTACGGTTCGCAAGGGCGCGTGGGAATCCGTTAGGCATGATGGCTGAGTGAGATTGTTGATTCTTGAGTGGTGTTATGGTGAGAGTCTTGAGAATGAGGATTGAAAGTGCTTATAGCTGTTGCGTAATCTTGTTCTTTAAACTTCTGATGATGATGATCTGATGGACAATCCCAACTGGAGAGGAGGGGAGCGCTTCATATATACACTGGGCAAGAGTCACAGGCATCTCAACTCATACGCACGCTCTCCACTCCAATTCCTAATTCCGTATGTCAACCCTGAACCGCAAGCCCTTGGATCAGCCTCCAAACACGCCTTACCCCGAACCGCAGTCGTGCATCCATCCACAGCCCCTTTCCTCACGCACGCGACGCCCAGCTGAAAGCCGACTGGCCGCCTAGCGAACTCCGTAGGTACGATGTAAGCACGACGCCAAGCTCCTTAATGTTTTTCCGACCGGTGACTCAGGCGTCAGGCACGACACAGCCTTTCATCAAAGTCTTCCTTGTCGATTCTTGAGCTATCGGGTGTCATACTGGTTGGGGCCGATGCGGCGTGATGTTGCCGTTCTTGAGACGAGGCTAGGTGAGGCTAGGCGCGCGTGTTGTGTTAATTTATTGAGATGGCTCACATCACTGTGTGAGATTATAATGGAGACTTCATAGTGATGTTGGAAGGAATTTCCCGGCACAGCCTTCTCCATTCCCAGAGCGCCAGGAGCTCCCCATCTCCCTGTTATTCAACCCTCTCCATGGCCGCATGGGCTACAGCTCTTACCCAGCCCTACGAGTGAGCCCCTCACCAACAATGACCAACCTGCTTAGAAATCCATTTCTATCTTCATCCCATTCCCAATTCCCACTCGGCGTGCAAAGCAATCTTATTGCCTACCGGAGTACACGAATACCATTCATAACCCTCCAGGCAATCGACGGAGTTGCAAAGCTTATGTTTCGATTACACGCGAATAGCTGCTGCCTCCATCCCACTATTCCGAAAACCGGTCGGCGTATCAAGATCCAGCGTTCACTCTATGACATGGCTTGGCACGGCACACGCCGGTCTCTTCTGGGACTGTAGATCCACTTCGTCATTTGATGCTTAGCTCAGCATGTCGACTTGACTTCTTGTTCTTGAGGCTTGGGTTCGGAGTAAGTGGGTCTCGAACAAGCGGACTACGAAAGCTTAGCAATACAAGCACGAAACTTAAAATGCGGGAGTATGACTCCAACTGCAAGTGCCAAGATGAAAAGAGCTTTCGTTATACCAGTCGTTGCAGAGATGAATTGACTTCGTCGTGCTGGCTAGCTGCGGCTTTCAGGTGAGTCGAAATGACGAAATTGAGCATTCGTATTTCATCCAGCAGTTTCAAATTCTTGATGGGGTTCGGCGGTAAATAATCCATTGGGTAGATGATTGGGTAGATGGTTAGGTTTGTGGGGAAGATGAAGACTTATTTTCGGTTACTGATTTGAGGCATTGGACGAGAGAACGATGTGACGACTTTGGTGAAAGTGGGGAGTAATGCTTATTCCATCACTGATCAATGATCACGGTCTAGATGGTTGAGAAAGTCCGCACAGCTAAGCCTTGTAGGTATGCTTTAAAGTTCGGGGTTGGGGTTTGCTGGGTCGTGTCGGTCGGGGTGGGTACTTCGTTCGTGAGCAGGTTTTGCTTCATTGTGCTGAGCAAGCAACACCAAAGTCGAATATGGAAGGGATGATGTTGCGATTGAACTTGTGACAAGTTGAACTCCGTGTTAAGTCGGTGCTGAATTACATCAGACACACTTCGCAAATAGGATGTGAAAATTACGAGACGGTCAATGAGATGTCTGTGTCGGCAGATTCGGGTCATCTGTAGCCATTTAACGACGAGACGAACGTTGATGTGAGACGAAAGTCATCCCGACGGTATGGTTGCTTACTGGTGCCGACGCCTGGACTGCTACCTTAGCCTTGGTAGCCCTTCTCGTTGTCCCAGAACCACGGTCTTACCTTACGTGGCTGTCAGCGCCGAAGAAAGCGACATCGGAAGACAGACAGTATGGCTCAAACAGGCTCGAAGCCTTCTCATTATGATTATTACAACCTAAGTATTGTTGATGGCGTCGCCATCACGGACTCATGACTAATTACATGGTGTTGACTTCTCGGAACGCCGGTATGCTTCCCTATTTGCAAATGCAGTCGAGGCAGAAAAACACCCCATATCTATAGAGCAAGCCTAATGAGGATTGCTCAAACGTCTCTCGCTTCGCACCAAACACCGTGACTGCTGGCTCTATGCCCGCTTTGAGAATGTTAAAGGACAATCATCCTATGGCATGTTAGCAACAGCCCAGCAAGATTTTGCAGTACGCTTACCATTGGGAAGATAGTTGCAAAGACCTTGATCTCTTCCGAACGTGGCGTTGGGTGATGGACCCAGTCCAAGTACATTGACGCCTTTCCGATCATCAGAGCTAGGTTATTCTGAGCGTAGACTTGTCCGAGGCAATAATGGGGACCGGTTCCGAAGACCAAGAAGTTCTTTGCGCCTTTCACCTCCGCATCACCGGTCACATAACGATCAGGATCATATACATCAGGGTTTTCGTAGATTTCGGGATCACGCAACGAGGGATATACAGTTGGGATGATCATAGCGCCTGGAAGACGATTAGCTATGAGAAGGATGAGTTGAGAGAAAAACTTGGGACTGACCTTTAGGGACGGTATAGGTGTCGGTGATTGGGAACGCTTTCTTGGCAAGATATGGAACCATGATGACTGGGGGACGATATCTCAACAACTCTCTGACCGAACCCTTGGTGTACACCATCTCGTCCAGCATATCCATCGAGATAGCCTTACGGCGGTCGCCGCCTCGAACTCTCAAGTTCTCCTCGCGAATCTTGTCCAAGACATCTGGTCGTTGAGCCATGATCTGGAAGAGCCATGTAGCAGCACTACTGGTAGCGTCTTGAGAAGCGAACAAGAAGGTGAAGACCGTTTGTGAGATTTCGTAGTCGGTGAACTCGCGAAGAAGAGATGCTGGCTTTTCGAAACCTTCCATGGAAAGACCTTTCGCCTCACGCTCGCGCCAGGTTGCAGAGTCCAGTTGAGCCTTAACCCATCCATCCATAATGCATGTGATGTCACCTCCAGCTGCCATTCGGACCTTGCTCTTAGCAGCACATTTTGCGAATTCTTCCAGTACCATATCAGAAGCCTTCTTGCCGTACCAAGTCTTGGTAAATGGTATTATAATCGGGAAGTTAACCAATTCCAGGGCCGCAGTGATGTTGTAGTAGTCATCGGCAATCTTCTTGATGGCTTCATCGGAGATATAGTGGCCAACAAAGGTTCGACATGAGACTGCGCACATGAGTTCACGGAACTCGGGCATGAATGGAACAGGTTTTCCCTCTGCATCTTTGGTGACCTGCAAGAACTTCTCAAAATAGATGTTGTAGACGTCCTCTTGACCAGGCAGATATAATTCCAGCGCTTTGCGAGTGAACAAGCCATTGAGACCTTTGCGGAAGTCGACATGCGCTTTACCATCGAGGAAGACCCAGTTTGTTGGCCCGAGAAGTTTGTGTGCTACATCTACTACGCACGGCTTGACAAAGCTAGGAGAATTGAATACCTTCCTCGACATATCCCTTGTAGAGGCAATAACCACAAATCTGACGAAAGTCAATGGTTTGCTACAGAATTGTCCGCCGTGTACTTACTTGTGGAAAACCGACACGCAACTGAGATCCCCACTGGCCCATTTCGCCATATATTCCTCAAACTTGGGATTCACAGATTGGAGAAAGGGGCCGATGAAGGGAGCCTTCCATGCTGGGCCAGCAATCGAACCTTTCTGCCAGATATAGGAGCCTGCGGACGATTGAGCTCAAGTCTCAATGGGTGCTTGATATGCAAACAACTCACATTGGTCGTATGCGATCAGGACGACAAGAAGGGTCAGGGCAATCTGCCAGCCGCTGAGTTCTGCCAATCTTCCGAGCAATCCATCTATTTGAGGGTGTCCGATAATTTGAGCGTACTTCGCGTCGGCCAGGGGCGAGGCGAAGCTCCCGTTCGATGCCGTAGCCATGATGTTGAGATTGGTGCGCCGTTCGTTAGGGGTCCTATCAGCGGTCAGGTACAGGGACACCAGTTGGGGGAGATCCGTCTGGATTTGAGAACGCACAAGAATCAGTCTGTAGGCGAGACAGACGTGAAGCAGCGAAGAGTCGCGGTGGAGGGAGAGGATGAAGAGGAAGGGTATTCGCAGGTTGTTTTTCTAGGGTGAAGTGCAAGTCGGACTTGGGAGAGATCCACCCCGGGAAATTGCAAGCCGGCCACAG
>Ga0302140_10005917_pt1 | contig 15398 bp, 10 predicted proteins | sample I_Bog_E1_1_FD_202095 | JGI IMG/M metagenome (GOLD analysis project Ga0302140, IMG submission 202095) | Peat permafrost microbial communities from Stordalen Mire near Abisko, Sweden - I_Bog_E1_1 | ecosystem: Environmental > Terrestrial > Soil > Wetlands > Peat | place: Sweden: Abisko, Stordalen...
AGAACGCGGAAAACATCTCATTCTTCGCTCCCGCCTTCAACCCGAACGCGCTCGATACCTACACCATTACGCTGAACGTTGCCGACAACACGACCGACCTTAACAATAGCGTCTTCCTCGCGTCCGACACGATCGTTGTAGATGCGGTGGCTCCTGAGCCGACAACCCTGATCCTGTTGCCCGCCGGCGCACTGGCTCTCTTTATGATGCGCCGCCGCCGGATCGCCTAATCAACGCAAAGTGGTAAGCAGCCAGGGTTGGTTGCTAAACTTTCGGCTGAATGGTTCACAGGCATCCGCAGTATGCCCGCGATGAAGTGTTGCGGATCCTTGAAATCTCATCGAGGCAACTGCGCTCATGGGAAGCGCAGGGCTTGGTGTCTTCAGGCGACGAATTCACTTTTTCCGATCTCCTGGCCCTGAAAGCCGTCAAGAAACTTCGCGAACAGAATGTTTCCGCGCGCCGGATACAGCTGAGCGTTGCATCCCTCAAAGAGCTCCTGGCCGATGTGGATCAGCCCCTGGCCCAATTGCGTATTACGGCTGAAGGCAGAAGGGTGACGGTCAATACCGGAAGCGGGCGCATGGACGCCATGAGCGGACAGTTGCTGCTCGATTTTGACTCCAGGGAAATAGAAAAACTTCGGTCGTTTCCCACTGCCGCTGACGCTGCAAAAGCCAAAGAAGAAGCCGCACAAAAAGCTAATCAGGCCGGTCAGGAAGCCGCCCGCGAGCAGTTGTCCGAGCACTGGTTCCAGAAGGGCCTCAACCTCGAAGAAACCGGCGCGCCCGTCGAAGCCGCCATCCTCGCCTACCGCAAAGCCATCGAGGCCAACCCGAATGCCACCGGAGCGCTGGTAAACCTCGGCACCATCGCGTTCCGGATGCGCAAGATGAAGGAGGCCGCGACGTTCTATGCGCGCGCCATCGAAGCCGACCCCACTTATCCTCTGGCCCACTTCAATCTGGGGAATTTATTCGACGAGCAGGGCGATTTCGAAAACGCTGCGGGCCATTACCGCGACGCCATCCGGCTGAACCCGCGCTACGCCGATGCCTACTTCAACCTGGCGCTGCTCTGTGAGCGGAATAACGATTTGTTGCAGGCGGTCGGCTACTGGCACTGTTATCTGAAGCTCGATTCCACCAGTTCCTGGGCCGGAACCGCGCGTAAGCAAATCGATCGGCTCAAGAAAACTCTGCGCTCGAAGTAGCTTTACTTCATGGCTTTCCGAATCTACTTCATTTCCTTGCGAATCAGCGGGGCCACGGAAGCCACGTCGAAGGTGCCGTTGTACTTCTTGCCGTTGATATAAAACGTAGGCGTTCCCGAAACACCGGCGTTTTCGCCTTCCTTCTCTTCCGCGTGAACGCGAGCCGTGAATTTGTGGCTGTCGAGGTCGGCCGTGAAGCGGTTGATATCGAGGCCGATCTGTTTCGCGTAGCCCATCACTCGACCGCGTGAAATGTCCGGGAAGCCGGCGTATAGCAGATCGTGCATTTCCCAGAACTTGCCCTGCGCCTGAGCGGCCAGCGCGGCCTCGGCGCCGAATTCGGCCTGCGAGTGCGTATCGAGCGGAAACTGCTTGAAGACGAACTTCATGTCTTTCGGGAACATCCGCACCAGATCCTTCGTAACCCCAACCGCTTTGGTGCAGAACGGGCACTGGAAGTCAGAGAATTCCACCAGCGTGACACGTGCCGTATCCGGACCCTTAGCTGGATCGCCGGCCACCGAGATCTTCACCGGATCTTCCAGAATAGGCGGCGGCTCGCCCGCGATTTTCTTGATGTCGGCGCGCACATCCTCAGGTTTCATGCCCGCCGCAACGTCTTTCACGATCAGGTTGGCCAGCTTGTGGCTGGTGCCGCAAGAGGGATCTTTCATCCGGCATTCGGCCATTTTCATGGTGCAGCCACAGGTGCAGGATTCAGATCGCAGCAGGCTGAGCGCGGCCTGCTTCTTCGCACCGGTGAGCCCCTGCCAGTCGACGCCGTTCACGTCATCGGTAGTTTGCCAGTTCCCCTGCGCGAGGCAGAGAGTGGCGAGCATCAGAGGAGCAGCTAACTGGCGAACTAAATGGGGAATTCTCACGCTTTTAATTATCGCTCAAACCAAGCCGTGGGGGATGGCATGATGAAGGCTTGTCTCCGGAACAATTTGAGGCCGAACTGGATCGCTGGCTGCCCGCCGATGTGCCTGAGCGTGACAATCTGGTGAAACTGTCCTCCCGGCACCTCGCCCTCATCGCCGAGGTCAATCAGCAATTCAACCTCACCCGCATCATGGACCCGCGCGAGGCGGCCATCAAACATGTGGTCGATTCAGTCATGCCCTGGAAGCTCTTCGCACTTTTTTCAAAGACCCAGCAAGTCCTCGACGCCGGTACGGGTGCGGGATTTCCCGGTATTCCCCTGGCGATCGTACTGCCCCAGACCCGGTTTATGCTGGCGGAATCGATTCAGAAGAAAGCACGCTTCGTGGCATTGGCCCTCGATAACCTGAAGCTGCCCAATGCCGTTATCGAAGCCCGGCGCGCCGAAGAACTCGCAGCGAGCGGTCAGTTTCATGTGATTACAGCCCGGGCCGTGGCGCCGCTGGAGCGAGCGTTGAAGCTGTTCGGTCCCGCCCTGCGCCGCGGCTCGAGGCTGCTCTTGTACAAGGGTCCCGACGTGGCCGAAGAAATAACGGCGACGGAGCCAGACTTACGCCGTCTGCGCGCCGCCGCCGAAATTGTGATGCGCTACGAACTGCCCGAATCGATGGGCAGCCGTACTGTGGTCGAAGTGGCTGCCCGAAACTAGCCCAGGAGGCTTATCCCAAAAAGCCCAGGTTCTGAGTCGTGAAGTTGCCGATATACGGCACCACGGTCGGCAGGTTTGGCGCGGTCACCCCGAACCAGGTCGCCAGCGTTGCGGCGTACTGTTCCACCGCAGTCGTCGGAATCATAGTGCCGCGACCGTTAGCGTCGTTGTCGCCGCCCAATACCAGAGAAGGGAACTGGCCGACAAACTGGCCACCCTGCAGCGAGCCGCCCGAACCTGTGCCCGCACCCACTACAAGATGATGACTGCCCCAGGCATGGTCCGTGCCCGCATTGCCATTGGGCTGGAGAGTGCGTCCGAATTCCGATGCGGTGAATGTCACCACATCGTTGGCTGCACTCAATTCCTGAGAGATTGACGCGTAGAACGCGCTGACCGACTGGCTCAGGTCCTGTAAGAGTGGATCCTGCGTTCCGATCTGCGCCCCGTGCGTATCGAATCCGCCTAACTGGCAGAAGAAAACCTGCCGGTTAATGCCAAGCGCGGATTGGATGCTGACTATTTTTGCCACCGTCAACAACTGCTGACCAAGCTGCGAATTCGGGAAGACCGTATTGATCTTCGCCGTCGCCAAAGCCGCCGTCAGTGCCTGCGAGAAGCCTACGCCTCGATTCGTAACCGCGTTGGCGGCCTGTACCAGCTTCAACCCGTTATCGAAGCTGAGCATGTTCTGGAACGCCGCGATTCGGTTTTGAGTAGTAGCGCCCTGAAGCAGTGAGGCGCCGCCCACAGGGACCGTAGACGCATAAGTGTTCTGGCCCGTGCAGAACAGCCCGCAACCTGAAGTGGATGTGATGGGCGAGAATGACGCGCCGGCGTTTTGTGACGCCAGAGTGTCTTCCGCCATGCCGCCCCAACCCGTAGCCGCAGTCCCGTTCGGAACCGTTGTCTGCCACTGGCTAACCTGATCGGAATGGGAAAACAACTGCGCCGGCACATTCGCCAGATTACCTTGCAAATACGTCGGACGGTCGATCAGTTTCACCAGCGTCCCGACATTGGCGACTACAGCGGCATTGCCCTGGTTATAAAGCGCGGCCATCTCAGGCATATTTGGATGAAACCCGTAGGCGTCCCCACCGTTCTGAATCGGCTGTAAAGATCCCTGGGCCAGAGCCAGACTCTGGCGTCCCGCGGCGTAAAGGCTGTAATCCTCCTGCAGCGAAGGAACCGAGATCGGAACCACCATGTTGTTGCTGTCATTGCCGCCCGCCAGAAAAATGCAAACCAGCGCTTTATAGTTCGGGTTCACACTGGCAAGGGCATTCATTTCGCCGAACTTTGCCAGAGAGCCCAGAGCGCCGAGCGCGCCAACCGAGCGCAGAGTTGCTTTCATGAATTCACGTCTGGATCGAATTAACATTTTCATTTCCTCCTTTGTTCTGTTGTGCTCTCTGGGTTTAGTGCCAGACGTTGTAATAGTTCGACGAGAGAATCAGATACACTGCGGTCTCCACCTGATTGAGCGCCCCATTGGCTTGCGCGCCCTGCACCGCGTTCACGATGATCGTCTTCAATCCCTGCGGCATCACGCCTTCGGTCAGCGTCAGATCGAGTGCGTTGACCAAAGTTGCAGCATTGGAGGCCAGCGCCAGAAACGGCGTCAGATCTACGGTCGTGCCCGGTCCGTAACTTTGCACCGGATTCGAATATTGATTGAAGAGTGAAGCCACAAAGTTCTCCCTCAGAATCGCTGCGTTCGGATTGTCGATTTGAAATTCGGGACCCGCCAGGCCACCGGTTCCACCCACCACGTACCCCGGCGAATAGTAGTTAAATACGCTGGGTGCGTTGTACACGTCCTGACCCATGCCTGCCAGAGTGGACGAGTAATAATTGGCCGGAGTCATCTGACCGCCGAAAGCGCGCACCACGCCGGAAATGAGCAGCGCCGGTTCCTGTAAATGACCATCCGTCGGCTGATCGTTGCCGCCGGCATCGTTCGCGCGAGCTTCCGGGTCGAGTAAGATCGCCGTGATTACCGTGGGCATATCTCCCTGGCTATTCGTGAATGCGGTGGAAACTCTCAACACATAGGCCGGTGAAGGATTGCTCTTCACCAGATGCTGGATCAGCTGCTTCGAAATAAACGGCGCCGTATTCAGATGAGTCAATGCAAGGTAATCGAGCACGCCGTTCAGATCGGCTGTCGCGGAAAGACCGGCCGGCGCCTGATAAGTCATCACCGTCTTCGCACTGGTGTCGTGCTCCGGCGCGTAGGGAACTAACGGCGCGTTCGGATTCATAAATGCGCCCCAGTTAACGGCAGCGCCGGGAGTGGTGGGCGCATTGGTCCAGCCGGTGAAGATGCGCGCCATCGCGGTGACATCGGCCTGGGCGTAAGTCGGAATCGGAAGGTTGTTGGAATCGACGGGCCACGTTCCATTCGGATTCAGCACCTTAGTTCCGATGCTCATCAGCTGCATCACTTCGCGAGCGTAATTCTCGTTGGCGGCCGTGCCCGCCGCCGCATTAGCCTGGGCGTTGTTTGCCATGTCGAGGTAGTAACCCATGGCCGGGCTCAGCGTCACGTCACCGAGGATCTGCCGGTAGTTGGTGAATGCATCCGTCAGCAACATCTGCTGGTAAGGCATCATGGTCTGGTTCCAGATCACTTTCGTAATCGAGGTAACGAAGATCTGGCTGAGCGCGAAAGCTACCTTCTGGCGGAGTTGATCCGGGTTGGTGACCGCATTCGCCAGAAAGACCGCGGGCATTCCGCTTTGGCTCGATCCGGCGAGCGCATTGAAATTCGAGATCGCCGGCATGGCGAATTGCTGACTGAGCCATCCCTGAAATCCCAGTGTCTGCACCAGTGCCGCATCGGCAGGAGATGGTCCGAAAGCCGCCTGCTGCAGAAAACGCCGTGCCGCGGATGTGGAGACCTGCGCGTTCAAGACCCCTACCTGAACCGGGAAGGGCTGCGACGACACCGCGCCATTGTTGACAACCAGGCTGACCGATCCCGATGTACCGTAAAAACCACTGACGTTGATCGATCCATTCGAGTATTTGGCGGTTAGAGCCGTAGTCCCCAGAGATACCGTCGATTGAGCCGTAAATCCGCTGCCCGAGACCACCGTGCTGAATACGCCCAGCGGCAACTGATTATTCGTGCCGACGCTCGTGATTACCGGCATAGGCGGTGTCAGCGTTATGGTCGCCGTAGCGTTGCCGTTCGGCCCCGTCACCGTTACCGCGTCCGCGCCGGAAGCTGGCCAGACGGAAGGAGCCGTATACAAGCCTGCCGATGTGACTGTCCCGTAGGTAGCCACCCAATTCGTCGCGCCCGTGGAGGTGAATTGCTGCGTGGCGCCCAGAGTGAGTGTCACCGTGGCAGGCGCTATCACCTGCGGATTCGGGTTTACCAACGTCACGGTGGCGGATACAGTGCCGCCCGAACCTGTCGCTTTGACCGTCACCTTGCTCGATGCGGGCATAACAGCCGGCGCCGTGTAGAGTCCGGTAGTCGAGATAATGCCGGCCGTGGCGCTCCAACTGGTGGCGTTCGCCGAAGTAAATTGCTGAGTTCCCCCGAGGTTCACTGACACCGTCGTCGGCGCAATGGCTTGGGGTGGCGGCGGACCGCTCGCGATCCAGGTTACTGCGAAAGGCGCGCTCCACAGCGTGCCCGTGTTCATCACCAGAAAAGTTCCCGGCCCCGTCGCTGAGTGCCAATAACTCGCGGTGAGAGTGGTTGAGTTGACGAAGGTTGTCGTGATATTCGCTACGCCGCCCTCAGAAACAGTCGCTCCCTTTTGGAAACCTACGCCCGTGAGCGTGATCGTATAAGCCCCCGTCGGAATGGGACTGGGCGCAATTGAAGTGATGGTCGGTCCCGCCGGCGCTACATTGACATAGACCGTGGAACTGGTCTTTTTGTCCGAAGCGAGTGCGGTAATCGTGATTCCGTTAGCCGGGATTGTAGCCGGAGCCGTATACAGGCCGCCGGTGGTTATCGTCCCGTAAGTCGCGTTTCCGGTCACTTTGCCGGAGACGGACCACGTCACCGCGGTATTCGCCAAACCCGTTACCGTCGCTGTGTACTGCAGGGTTGCGTTCACTCCGATCGTCGTGTAACCCGGACTGATCGCGACGCTCTGAGCGCTCAGCACTCCCGGCGCAATAGCGATCAGTGCCGCGCCAATCAGCCACCCGCACTTTCCCCCGATATATTTCATTTCTGCAACCATCTCCGGAACATCCTCCTGTTGAGCGTTTAGTTCGCGCCCTATTTACTAGTGCGCAATTTGCGCACAAATCCCGCAATTTATTTTTGGTAAGGTGCTTATGTTTTTGTGGGAACCCCACATCGTGTGCGGGGGAGAGGAATTGTTGCAGGATATATCGGACTTACTGGCTTTGTTTCGTTCGCAACTCCGCCTTTAGCTGGCGGTAGGCAGAATCTTCAAACGCAGTTTTTATTCTTTCCCTGCCTTCGCTCCGGCTATCGCCCGCGCGCGGACCATCCATTTTGATGCAGCGGCCCAGCATGCTGGTAGCCTCCTGGTCGCCCGGAGAACGGTCGAGTACGGCGCGAAATTTCTCCGCGGCGAGGGCAAACTGCCCTTGCTTCCAAAGCGAATAGCCCACGTTGAACCAGTAATCGGGATCGGCTCCATCGCCTTCGAGGGCTTTACTGAAGTTTTCTCCTGCAGCCGGGTCGTTCTTCCGCGACAGCGCCGCGCCGAGGTTATTGAACACCTCATTCAGCGGGACTTCAGCTGACACCATACGGAAGAGGTTGGCCGCACTATCGAAGTCACCCGCCTGATAAAGGCAGATCCCTCGCAGGAAGGCGGCTTCGAGGTAATGGGAATCGCCTTTCGATACCTTCATAAGCCATTGCGCGGCCGGCTTATAATCCTTCCGCAGAAAAGCCATCCGCCCCAATTGGAAATTGGGCGCCGAATATTGGTCGTCCAGCTTCACCGCCTGGGTGAAAAATTTCGTCTTCTGATCGTCGTTAGTGGAGATCAGCCCTCTGATGTAACTCTCCACGGCTTCCACCTTCACAGGCGGACGGTCGCGGAAGAAGGCTTCCTCACTCGGCGTTCCTTCAGGCGATATCTGGCGCGCCACCATCCACGCCAGCTTCGTTTCCATTTGGCTGAGGGTCTCAAGAGGACCCTCCTGCGAGAACGTTTCCCCACTGCTGAAATGCCGCAAGTCCACGATTCTCGCCGTCAATGTCAGCTTCGATTTGCCGTTGGTCTGACCCAGTTCAGCGCCATCCACATGGAACTCACCGAAAATAATCTGACCCGCATCGAGCGCCTGCCCAATCTTGATTACCGAAGCGCGCGTCAGCACCACTCCCGTGCGCAGGGTGAGACGCCGGTAAACTTCCTCCCGGTCTTCCCGATCCAGCACCAGCACTCCGACCGAACTGAGCGATTCATGAACGGTCTCCGCCACACTTTCGCCGATCCAGTCCAGATTAGGGGATTTCGCCTCGTTCAGATTGAACAGAGGAATTACCGCGATGGTGTCAGCCGCCCGGCAAAGCGGGGCCAGCAGAAGCGGGACCAGCAAAACGGTATAAAGCCCAACGCGATTCCCAGTGAATTTCCGATTTATGTCGCGTTTCAGAATACAGCGCACTTCGACCTCAGGTTAGCAGGAATGCTTCAACTCGCTCTTCAATAGCAGATGCCACCACCGGATCGTCTCCAAATCCCGGAAATACCTGGAGATTCGATTCCTGTCGAAACCAAGTCATCTGCCGCTTCGCGTAACGCCGGGTTTCCCGCCGGGCATAGAAGAGGGCATCTCGGGGCGAAATCTCGCCTTGAATCGCCTGCAGCGCCTGTTTGTATCCAATCGATTCAAACGGTTTGGCGGAAGGTTCGAACCCGCGCGCCAGAATCGAACGGGTCTCTTCCATCAGCCCTGCCTCAAACATCTTCTCCATCCGTTCCTCCAGACGTTGGTAAAGCCGATCGCGATCCGGAAATAAACCGACTTTCAGCACGCGAAATCCTTCCAGCGCATCCCGGCCGGCGGCAAACACCGCGGAAGCGCTCTGCCTCGCGGACAGGCAGATCTCGACCGCGCGAGCGGCCTTCGGAAGATCGTTGGGATGAATGCGCGCCGCCGTCGACGGGTCCAGCCGCCGCAGGATCCGATGGATGGAACCCGCCCGTACCTGTTCCCGCGCCGCCAGTCTGGCCCGCAAGACGTCGTCGCGCTGCGGCCCCGGCGCCAGACCATCCAAAAGCGCCCGCAGGTAAAAACCCGTTCCCCCCACCACCACCGGAAGTTTTCCCCGCTGTACGATGTCGTGCAGAACCTCCCGTCCGCGTCGCGCGAAATCGCCTGCCGTGAAAACCTCGTCGGGATCCGCGACGTCAATCAGGTGGTGAGGTATACAGCAGCGGTCGTTTTCCGGTAGCTTGGCAGCCCCAACGTTGAAAAATCGATAGATCTGAATTGAGTCGCAATTGAGAATTTCGCCATCGAAACGAGAAGCGATCCGCAGCGAAAGTTCGCTTTTCCCGGAACCGGTAGGCCCGGCGATGACGATAAGTGGGTGTTTTTGGGGCAACGGATCAGACCTAAAGAGCGTTATACAATAATGACGGATGGAATGCTCCAGGCCCGAGGGCACGGTCGTGCCGGAGCAGAAAGCAGGAACATGACCGGTTATCCGCGATTTGCGCGTTTTTCCCTTTCTTTCGCGCTGGCAGCGACACTGACGCCCGCGTTTGCTCAAACAAACGCCGCGCGACCTGCTGCCGACCCGGCTGCGGACCGGAGTTCCTCCTACTACAACTTCGCGCTCGCGCATCTCTATGCCGAACTGGCAGGTGCCTACGGGAATCGCGGAGAGTACGTCAATAAAGCCATTGACGCCTATAAGCAGGCGATCAAACTGGATCCTTCGGCTTCCTACATCGATGAAGAACTCACCGAGTTCTACGTGCAGACGGGTCAGATGGATAAAGCCACGGCTGAAGCACAAGCGCTGCTGAAAGCTAACCCGGACAACGTCAACGCCCACAAAATATTGGCCCGCATTTATGCGCGTCTGGTAGGCGATCCGGATCAGGGCAAGGTCGATCCGACCATGTTGAAGAGCGCGGTCGCCGAATATTCCGAAGTCGCGCGGCTCGATCCGAAAGACGGAGAAAGCCTCGGGGTGCTGGCTCGCCTCTATCGCGCGTCCCATGACGATGCTGCCGCCGAAAGAACATACAAACAGATTCTGGCGCTCGATTCTGACGACACCGACGCACTGAACGGTCTGGCCATGGTCTACGCCGATCGCGGCGACACCGCCAACGCCATCAACATGCTGAAACAGGCCGTCGAAAAGAATCCCGACGCGCGCTCCACCGTGATGTTGGCCGAATTCTACGATCAGCTTCGCGATTTCGCGAATGGCGCGGATACCTGGCAGAAAGCCGTTTCGCTCACCAACGATAATGTTCGCGTACGCCGCGCATGGATAGCCGATCTCCTTCAGGCTGGCCGTTTCGATGAGGCACTGAAAGGTCTGGAGTCACTCGGCGCCGACGATCCTAAGAACACGGGCATTCCGTTGCAGATCGCCGAGATTCTGGAACGTAAAAAAGATTTCATCGGCGCCACGGCTGCCATCGCCAAAGCGCGCGCCATCGAGAACAGCATTGATGTTCGTCTTGCCGATGCGGAATTGATGGAGGCTCAGGGTAAGAGCGCGCAGTCAATCGCGGCCCTGCAATCCATCCTGAACGACACGAAAAAAGATAACTACACGGAAGACGAACGCACCATGCGTCTGCGGATTCTCGATCGGCTCGGCGCCACCCAGCAGGAAGCCGGAAAGACTCCCGATGCCGTGGCTTCTTTCCGCCAGATAGCCGATCTCGATCCCACTCTCGCTTCCAAAGTGGAGCTTCAGGTGATTGAGGCCTACCGGGTTGCCAAAGATTTTAAAACCGCTCGTCAGGAATCCGACGCATCGCTCAAGCACTTTCCGAACGAACGTCCCCTGATCGTGGAGCACGCGTCTCTTCTGAGTGAGCTCGGCCTGGTGGATGCCGCCGCCGCTGAACTCAAGGCGCTGCCGAATTCCGCCAAAGACCGTGACATCCAGCTCACCATCGCTCAGGTCTACGACAAAGCGAAGAAGTTCGAAGAGGAACGCAAAGCCCTCGATATCGCCGATTCTCTTTCGAAGAATCCGGGCGAAAAGCAGGCCGTGGAATTTATGCGCGGGGCCATGTTTGAGCGTGAAAAGAACTTCGACGCGGCAGAGAAGTCCTTCCGCAGCGTTCTCGCCTCAGACCCCAACAACGCCGGCGCGCTGAATTATCTCGGCTACATGTTCGCCGATCGCGGCGTCCGCCTCGACGAAGCCCAGCAGCTCATTTCAAAGGCCCTCGATATCGATCCGGGTAACGGAGCTTATCTCGACAGCCTCGGCTGGGTCTACTACCACCAGGACAAGCTCGACGACGCTGCGACCCAGCTTCGTGACGCGCTCGACAAAATCGGCAGCGACCCGACCGTTCACGATCACCTGGGCGATGTCTACTTCAAGCAGAATAAAGTTCGCGAAGCCATTCAACAGTGGGAAGCTTCCGTCGCGGAATACAAGTCCGCCGCACCCAGCGAACAGGATGCGGCCGATTTGGCCAAGATCAGCAAAAAGCTGGAAGGCGCCCGAGTTCGCGTAGCCGAGAAGACTCGCTAAGTATCCGCTGCAGCCGCTTCCGGTATTGCTTTCAAGCGATACCAGCGTTGTCCGCATTTCTCACATCGATAGGGAAACAGCACTCGGTGCAGATAACGCTCGATGCGTGTACGCCGGCTTCGCCTGCGGTCGCGCGCTCGGCACCGCGGGCAATGATATGCCCAGAAAGTAAAGCTATGCAGCAGTGCCATATTTGATCGAGCGAAAATTAAAGTCTCAACGTGCCGTAAAATCCTGCTTTTACTTCGACTTCATCACCCAAACACCATCCCAGTCGTCGCCGGGCGGGTGCGCCTCGAGGTACGAAACACGTTCGGTATAGGCAGTAGAAAGCTTGTCGCCCGGATTCAGCCGCAGCGCTTCCTGGAATGACTTGCCCGCTTTCTCCCACTGCTGCTTGCGGTAGTAAATCAATCCATTTTTGTAGTAGTCAAGCACTTCCGGCAAGTTCGGGAACGTCTCTTCGGTGTGGTAATCCAGCACTTCAAACACCGACACCGCTTCCGTCTTGCCCTTCACGACCACCTTGTCCACTTCACGCACCCGGTAACTGCTCTTCAGGCGCTTGTACGTCATTTCGCTGATCAGAATCCGCGCCCCGTACTGCTTGCACGCGCTCTCCAGCCGTGCCGCCAGATTCACTCCGTCTCCGATGATCGTGTAATCCATGCGCCGCGGCGAACCGATGTTTCCCGACACTACGCTGTCTGTATTCAGCCCGATCCCAATGTCCACTGGCTTCTTGCCGTTAGCAATACGTTCCACATTCCAGGTCCGCAGATCGTTGATCATCTGGATGGTCGTCCGCACCGCGCGGTCTTCATCGTCTTCATGCGGCATCGGCAGCCCGAAGACCGCCATGATCGCGTCTCCAATGAACTTGTCCAGCATCCCCCCCTGCCTCTGAATACACTCCACCATCACCGTAAAGTATTCGTTCAGCAGTTTTACCGTCCCGTGCGCGCCCAGTTCTTCCGTGATGCCGGTGAAGTTGCGAACGTCAGAAAACAGCACCGTAACCGTCGCGCTCTTGCCGCCCAGCGCATCTTCCCCGCCCGCCATCAACTGCTCGGCCAGCCGCGGATCCATGTAGCGCGACATAGTGGACTTCATCCGCTTTTCGCTGCTCACGTCTTCCAGCATCAGCATCGTGCCGATCTTCTTCGCCGGGGCGTTTTCAACGCTGCTCATCAACGGCTGCACCGTAAGGTTCACCGACAGCTTTTCACTCCCGATCGTCAACTGCGCATCCATCGTCAGATCGTTCTGCAGCGTCTCTTCGACTACCTTAATTCGCTCCAGCACCCACGCATTGGCATCGGCGAAGTATTCCTCCGCTTTGCGCCCGATGATCGACGCCGGGGTCGCCCGCAATATCCTCAGCCCCGCCGCGTTGCACGTAACCACCGCGCCCACATCGTTGAGCGTCACCACGCCGTTGGTCATGCTCTGCAGCATGCTCTCGTTATAGTTGCGAACCTGCTGCACCTGATCGAACAGCCGCGCGCTTTCGAGACTGATCGCCAGTTGAGCCGTAAACGCCTTCAGCCGCGCTTCGTCTTCGCTGGTAAACGGCCCCCCGCGCCGGTTCAATACCTGCGTCACCCCAATCGCTTTGCCTGCTTTATTGAAAATTGGCACGCACAGAATCGATCTCGTGAAATACCCCGTGCGCTTATCGAATGCCGGATTAAACCGCAGGTCCGCGTAAGCGTAAGGAATGTTGATGGTCTGCCCGCTGGTGAAAACCGCGCCCGCAATTCCCACATGATTCGGCATACGGATCTCGCCCACCGACGCGCCCATCGCCACCCGCGAAAACAATTCACTGGTCTTCTCGTCGTGGAGAAACAGCGTGGCCCGGTCCGCCTGCAGCATTTTGGCCGCTTCCGTCACCACCTTCACCAGCATGGTTCCGAGGTCGATGTCGGACGTCACATCCGCCACCACATCGAGGAAGTGCATTTCCTGTTTGCGCGCCGCGTGCATACGCTCCAGAAACTGCCTGCTGCGCAGCGCCATCGCCGTCAAAGACGTCATGTCTTCAAGGAGCCGCCGATGCTCATCCTCGAACTGCCCATCTTTTTTGTTGAGCATCTGCAGGACGCCGATAATCTCGCCCTTCACCGTACGCACCGGCGCGCACAGAATGCTCGTCGTGGTGTAACCGGTCTCCTGATCTACCTTCTGGTTGAAGTGCGGATCGTTATAAGGGTCGTGAACGATCGCCCCCACCCCGGTTGTGAAAACATGGCCCGCCACGCCCGTCGTGTTCAGGATGCGGATCTCGCGCATCGTAGTTCCCTGCGCAAATCGCGAGTAGAGTTCGTTCGAACGTTCGTCGTTGAGGAACAGCGTCCCTCGGTCCGCCCCCGTTTGCTCCGCACTCACTTCCACGATGTTCCGCAGCATGTCTTCGAGCGTGTCGTGCGCAGCCACGTCCCGCGCTACCTTCAGCAACAACTCCAGCCGCATCATCTGCTGATTCGGCAGTTCGAGCAGCGGCTGCGGCGCACCAGCCACCGGGTTTACCGCCGGGTTAGCCAGAGTAATGCTACCGGCCATTGCGATGCTCCAGTTGCTCTCTCAATGCCGACACCATCTCTTCCAGATGCTTCGTCTCGTCGCGCGACTGCACCCGAATCGATTGCCGCTCTTCGTGGTGCTTCGCCCGTTCGTTTTCCAACTCATCCCGCAAAGCCTGCACCGTCTTCTTCAGCTGATCGATCTCGTCCGCCGAATGAGCCACCGCAGCCTGCACCGCCTGCTGCTTCTCGTAGCCCATCTTTTCCATCAGCTCCCGTAAAGCGCCGATCGTCAATCGCAGTTGTCCCAGTTCATCGTGCGAGGATGCCACTGCGGCCTGAACCGCATCCTGTTTTTGCGCGCGCCATGATTCCAGCTCTTCCCGCATCGCCACAATCGTGCGACGCAGTTGGCTCATTTCATCATGCGCCGCGGCTACGGCCTTCTGAATTTCCTCCTGCCGTTCCGCACGCAGATCCACAATAGATTGTTCGGTTTGTGGGCTGCGGACACTCACTGGCACAGAGTTATTGTCGCTGTACGATTCAGGACGATAATCAAAGGTAACAAATGAAAGCGGGGTTGTGACAACACTTCCAGGAAAACGGTTATAGTACCAGGCGTTCTGGTAATCGTTTAAAGAGGCTGACTTGTCGCAGATGCGCGAACTGACCCGCGGAGCCAGTTTCGGCTGGGAAGCCGTATACCGCTAACTACTTCCCGCCGTTTTTAACCCAGGCCGCAAACACTTTCGCCGCGCCTTCCATCACCGCCTGATGGACTCGCGCGTGTTGCACGCACATCACGCCATCCACGTAGTTGTGGATCGGCGTCGTGTTGAACATCCCCAGGCTAAGCAATTTCAGCGCCGACGCCGTTCCGTAGATCGGGTCGGGAATATCTTTGCCGAAGTCGAGCACTTTCTTCGGCCGCGCACCCGCGACGAAGTCCATATTGCAAACCACATCGTTGTTCTCGCGCAATAAAAACGAAAACGTTTTGATCGCCCAATTAAACTTGCCCGGTCCAAAGCCGAAGAAGTTCGGAATCGGCGCGTAGTCGATGAATGGATATCCGATCGCCACTTCCAGCTTGTACCCCGGCTTCGGATTCTCCACCACGTGCACAAAATCCGGGTGCTGCACCACTGCCACAGCTTCTTTCAGCTGATGCATCACGGGACCCAGCGCCACAATAAAATCGTGCAGATAAATGGTAAACAAAGACCAGTCGTATTCCGTCCCGATCTTTGAATAGGGCTGCGGATTCGTCAGATCGTCATCCGCATATCGCCCATACGCCCCATCTTTCTTTTTGTAGATCATGTTGCGGAATGTGAATCCGCCCAGCACCCCGTTATCGTGCGT
>Ga0302140_10005921_pt1 | contig 15390 bp, 19 predicted proteins | sample I_Bog_E1_1_FD_202095 | JGI IMG/M metagenome (GOLD analysis project Ga0302140, IMG submission 202095) | Peat permafrost microbial communities from Stordalen Mire near Abisko, Sweden - I_Bog_E1_1 | ecosystem: Environmental > Terrestrial > Soil > Wetlands > Peat | place: Sweden: Abisko, Stordalen...
ATAAGTACACAAGAATATCAGATTTAGAGCGAGTCTGCAAGCTTGATAGATAAGTCAAAGCAATCACAATAATGGTTGTTTGATGCCTCGAATCGAAGGAGCTGGTGGGCGTTTTTCTACATGACGGTCTAGCTGCATCGGGCGTGGCTTGCATGCAAAGCCACCAACCTCTGTTTTCAGCTCAACTCATCTTCGTCGTGGCATTTCGTTCTCCATCATCCTCCAAGGCAAATGGATTGCTCTTGCCCCTAGCATCGTCGCATTGCTGCATGGCATCCGGGACGCCCTCCGATGCCTGCGTTATGGTTCTTCGTTAACGCTGTAGCCCAAGGTTATTGACCACTCCGAGGTCGAGTGGTGGAATCGGTTCACGAATCGCTTCGACCAAGCTGCTTCGCATTTCTGTTTAAGCTAGCGTTCTTTGATCATGAGGTGCAGTACGGCCTGGGACGTGCTATTGCTTTTAGTATGTAGGCTTCCTTATGGCATTTATCTTGCAGTTGTTAGTCTCAAGGAGCGGAGCAAACCAGCACGTTCAGCTCTCGGCCGTCTCGCCTTTAGGCTGCGATCTATCCCCAGCATATTCAGACTTTTGGCAAGATCGAATCTCTGCTACCACTGTCGGTCCATCCGTTTGTCAACTTTGCGGCGCGGTCTACAACATCACTCTAGCTTGACGGAGATTCAAGATTGTGGGAAGAAGTGTCCTCTTTGCGGATTGTTTTGCCGAGTTATGGAGGAGGGGCCAGACACAACGTTGGTAGGATTCATGCAATTGCAAATAGATCAAGAGATCGGCTTCGGTGACATGGCCACGTTGGCGATTGGGACAATGACTGGCCAGCTACAAATCTCTTGCAAAGCAGGTACGATGCCGCAACAAACCTTGCTCTATGAACTGCGATCTGACCTAAGTAGATGATCCATGCTCAAATATCATACTGAGTAGAACTTTGGAGCCACTGGCAGCCTCTCCTGAGATATTTAAGCTTGCGAATCAATGGATCAAAGACTGCCATCTGGCCCATACCGAATGCGCCTCTTTGGTCAAAAAGCCCAAAGCTGGTGTGAAATTGCCAACACGAGTACTGGATTTAGGATTCCTGAATGGCTCCCAGTACGTCCGACTTGTCGAAACGGCAGGCAAGGTCGGAAAATGGATAGCTCTCACCTATTGCTGGGGAAGTGTTCCTTTCCTCCAAACAACATCGCAAAATTATGAAGCTTTGAAGCAGAACATTGCGTTTTCGTCTCTACCACGGACATTCCAGGATGCAATTATAATTACACGACAGCTTGGCATCAGATATCTCTGGATCGACGCACTGTGCATCCAGCAGGACTCAGACCTCGACTGGCAGACGGAATCAGCAAACATGCCCACTATCTACACGAATGCTTATGTCACGATCGCAGCAGTTGGCGCTGAGAACAGCCATCGAGGCATACTCAACCCTCGCGGATGGGCCGCGGATCAACCGGACTCTTATTCCGTTCGCTTCAGCAGGAAAAGCTCTGTCAACTTCAGGATACCAATCAATCACCTGACTGGGACAGATTTCCTCTCCCATCGCGCATGGTGCCTTCAAGAAAAGGTGCTCAGTCCTAGAGTATTGTCTTTCGGATCATCGCAGATGACTTTTACATGCTCGCAAAGCCACTTGACGGAGGGAAATTACGTGCGTGATGGTCGAGCAAATAGAGACCGATCTACATTAACGTCAAAGAACGAACTCTATCTCCGAATCGCGGAAGTCGCAAGAGGTCAGCTTGGGAATAATCTCTTCTACCACGTTGCGCTGCGGAAACTGCATCGATGCTGGTACAGGATCTTAGAGGACTATACGCAAAGAACTCTCACTTTCCCGAGAGACAAGCTCATTGCGATATCTGGGGTTGCAGATTACATTCGCAGAGAAACATCATGCGAATACCTAGCCGGGATCTGGAAAGAGAGTCTCCCGCAAGCCTTACTCTGGCAGAATCCTCCCACAATGAAGCCGCTATTCCAACAAGAGCGGTGCCTACATTTCCGCGAGAAAGTCAAGGTGTACCGCGCGCCATCGTGGTCCTGGGCATCGGTTAACGGGCCCGTGAATTTTGGAAACTGCGTCAAGGACCACGAACACTCTGAGGACTTGCAGCTATCTCCCCGTTGTGAAATATTGGGATATGATGTGAAGTGTGACAGCATAGATCCGTGTGGCCAAGTCTCAGGAGGCTATATCAAGATTCGCGGCCCGGTGAGAATTGCTAGCTGTAGGCCGAGCTATGGGACTATGCACCATTATGACTATAATCTGGCAGCGTTGCTGGGTTCCAGAACGCATGTCAATGAGAGTGGGATGGAGAAGCCGCACTTGGAAAGTAGTCCAGGGGATTGTATGGGAGTTTTCGATGTGAGAGAGCTGCCGAGAGGGAGACAAGTTTGGTGCTTGCAGATTACGAATGCGTTTGGCTTGATGCTGGTCCCGAATATTGGGGAAGCTGGGACATTCCAAAGAGTGGGCAAATTTCTGCTGCGCTGTGTTGGGCCGGAAAGATATGTTGACTGGTTTGAGGGGAGTACTCAAGAGACGATGACAATTGTTTGACCAATTACGAAGAGAAACTGGTTGTCATCCTTAGAATGTCCCTCAAGTTGTGGCACATCGAAAACCACCAGCGTGGAATGAATTTCGAAAACCCAGTGAAACTGGGTCTCACTTGACAAAGGAAAGGACAAAAACTTATCTCGACGGAAGCTGCCTTCCTCAAACTAACAAACTTTGACTGGATAGTTATTAGGAGATTGCCTCTCTCCACGCACCTTGTTCCATCCATCACCGTCAGCCGTGGTGGCTTAAGGGTGCCAAGTCTGCCAAGACCCTGCTACGCGGCCTATCTCTATGACGAACGGGGCACACCCAGCCTTACTTTACTATATTTCGACCATTATTGGGCAATATTATTCTTCTCGACTTCTTCATTGCCGGTGCTAATTATATCACTTGCACGGTACGTGGTTCACCCACCTTTAATCTTATCTCCATGTATACAGACAAAACTTTACTTCATGTCTCCATTATCAGATCCTCACCACCCCATACTGCCCTCACCCAGCCTATCAATCTTTCCTGATTACGACAACTCCAGATCGTGAGCGAGGGGAGAGTGGGGCGGCCGCGTGGACAAGCGAGCCGATAAGGGGAACAACTTGTCATCGGTCATTGTCCACCTGAAACGTGAAACAACCAACAGTATTCAAAGTTAATTCGAGCTCAGTGGCAGCTGAAAATTCTCGGGATTCGTCCAGAACTAGCATGAAAACCGGTCGATGTATAAGATCGGCTCTATTATATCACGCGAAGTGGTAGACACGTGCAAAAGATGTAGTGCTTGCTGACGAGGCACCTCGTCCATAGCAAGTCGAGGCTTGTGGATGAAAGAGATTTTAGCAAATAGGTAAATATATGTTCGCTCTATTCTGTGCGCTTCCTTTACTTCCCTACTCCATCCATCACTCTCGCTTTCATCTTTTTACTCTCAACAATCCCACATTCTTTCACTCAATACCAAGCTCTCTTGCCTGAATAGCACCTCAAAAACATCTAAAGAAGCCAGAATGTTATTCAAAACTTTCTCGAAGCTCACCGCAATCAGCTTTGCCATCCTAGCTGCCGCACATCCAGGAGAGCATCACGAGCAGAACGAAGCAGCGGAGCTCAAAATCAGGGACTTCAAGCAGAACGCCCGCCGCGGTCTTGCCTCTTGCGCCAACAAGCTCCAAAAACGAGGACTCAGCTCTCAAGCTGCAGTTCGCCGTGCAGCAACCTTCGAGAAACATAGCCGCAAGAAGAAGCTCGCCCGTGACACCGATACCGTCGCCAACACTTCTCACCTATCGACTGAGAGTTACAACCCAGCTACACTAGACAGTACTATCTTCGTCAGCAATGGTACTTGCTACCTCAATCCAGAAGGAGAGACGGGGCCTTACTGGGTGAAGGGCGAGCACATTCGCTACGATCTGCAAGATGGCCAGCCAGGTATTCCCATCATCATCGAAGGCCAGTTCCTTGACGTGGAAACTTGTGAGCCCATTGAGGGTCTCTGGTGGGATCTTTGGAACTGCAACTCTACAGGTGTTTACTCTGGTCTAGTCGCAACTGGGAACGGGAACACGAATGATACGTCAAACCTGAATGCTACTTTCCTCCGAGGTATTCAGCCCACTGATTCTGAAGGTGTAGTGACCTTCAAGTCCATATTCCCAGGCCATGTAAGTAAAGTTCATCTTAAGAAGACGATATCACATTCTTTGTTGTATATTCAAAGCACTAATTTGTTCATAGTACTCCGGACGGACAACACATCACCACATGGTCGCGCATCTCAACGCTACCCTCCTCTCAAACAGCACCCTCTCAGGCGGCACAGTCTCGCACATCGGGCAAGTCTTCTGGGACCAAGACTTAATCAACGCCGTCGAAGCGACCTACCCCTACAACACCAACAACGTGACTCTCACCACCAACGCTGAGGACCGAGTCTTCGCCGACGAAACCGCTGATACTGAGACGGTGCCTGTCTTCGAGTATGTATATCTTGGTGATAGTCTCGAGGATGGCATCTTTGGTTGGGTCACCATTGCAGTCAATGTTTCGGCGACGTATGATCCGAATTATAGTTATGTATACACGGAGGAGGGGGGTGTGGCGGAGAGTGGTGGGGAGGTCAGTGTTGATGACGGATCTGGAACGGGTACTGGAAATGGGACGGCGCCTTCGGGAGCGCTTTCTTCTGGGGCTGCTCCTTCTGGGTTGTGAGTCTCGAAATTCGAGCTCGAGGAAGGAAGCGAGCTTTCGAAGGCGACGATGCTGTGTTTGGTGGCGGCTGGTCTTTTATTTACTCTGTCGTAGATCTGGGTTCTGTGTCCATTTCTTTTCAAGAACTTCCAGGTTATGAGACCAGGTTTATGGATAGAAGAAAGAGTTTCTATCTAATGTTTTATTGTTTCGCTGCTCGAGAGTGATAATTCTTGAAACTTGTTTTATAAATCTTATAGTATCTCAATCTTTGTGTTTAATCTCTTCCTGGCCTAAAGTGTGTACTTAAAATCCGGATGACTATCACCCAAAACCTCATACTGTTCATGAGCATCCAAATCCTCCAAGCCAGCCAAAATCTCCTCCCTCTTCTCCACTTTCTCCCTATTTCTCCACCTCAACAACACAACATTAGCCACAACGCCCAACAACATGAAACAATTCAACGCCAGGTTGAACTTCGCCGCAAATCTATACTTCGGAGCCGCAGATTTCGGATATATCCACGTGCTGACAATCCCACCAAGGTTGGTAGACATGAAACCAAGGGCTACAGCTGTAGCACGGCGCGTATGTGCAGCCGAGTTGTTCGAGAGCCAGGTGATGAGGCAAGGCGCAGTGGCGTACACGCCTGTGATCAGCATATTGAGGGACACGTAGCGGGCCGCGACGGTCTTGCTGGTGTAGAAGACTGTAAAGCCCGCAACCGACAGCGAAGTCGCGACGAAAGCCATAGCTCCTCTGGCTTTATACTTGTCGGCTATAAGCGCACTAATGATTGTTGCCACAAATGCAATTGCGAACGGTGGGACGGTGTAGAGTTGAGTTTTGTTGGCGGAGTAACCGAAGCCTGCTACGATGCTGGGGACGAAGTATGCGAGGCCGAAAAGGCTGGCGCCATTGCAGAAGAGCGTTAGGACGAGGATCCATAGAGAGAGGTCTCTGAGGGCTCCGAGGATGTCTTTTGGGATTATTTTCGTGCTTTCGCTGCCTTTAGCGTCGAGCTCGAGGCGGTGTTGGCAGTACTCGCGTTCGGATTGGGAGAGATTTTTGACGTCGAGAGGCGTATTGGGTAGGACCCAGAGGGAGAAGAGTGCGAAGACAATTGTGAAGACACCTTCGAGTAGAAAGATCCACTGCAAATGGTTAGTCAAGATTGAATTCTGGGGTCTATTTTCCTTACCTGCCAGCCATGCATTCCGCGCATACCCTCCATGAGCTCAATGGCAGCTGCCAGCAGACCAGAGAATGCACTCGACAATGCTGCTGCACAGAAGAACAGCCCGACTCGGATCTGGAGCTCGTGGGGGCGATAGAATCCAGAGAGGTAAAGCACGAGGCCTGGGAAAAGACCACCTTCGAACAGACCAATGAAGAAGCGGCATGCGAGGAGTCCGCTGTAAGATTTGACTTGCGATTGGCAGGTGCTGACGAGTCCCCAGAGCAACATCATAATAGGCAACTGCAGCCTAGGACCAATCTTCTTCAGCATCAAGTTCGAAAGAAGCTCAGCAGCCATGTAGGGGATGTAAGTGACGGTGATCGCTGTAAAATGGGTAAGCTTGAGTAGTTTCAAGAGGGAAATAGAGTTTGAAGCGAGCGCGCATACCAGTTTGATACTCAACATCTGTGAGTTTCAGATTCTTCTGCAGGCCAGCCACTCTTGCGTTTCCGATGTTGGATCGGTCCAAAAATGCTATCAGGTACCTGCGACAAATGTCAGATCAAAGCTCCTGGATGGGAGTTGAGTCTTCTTACATGGCGCAGCACATGGGAACCAAAAGCAAATCCACCTTCAACAACATCTTTCTATCAGCTTTGATATTGAAGCGTGCCAGTGCCTCGCTATCCTCTGGTTTCGAGCTGATAGACATCTTGGACGTGCTGGGAGAATGCCTTTTCAGTCTTTCTTGTCGTCTGTCTTTGATGTTAGGACGTACCGGAGCTAGATATATAGCTATGAGTTGAGTAGTGTATTCCAGTGGCAGAGGATTGCTCACGATGACAACAGGAGAAACCTCGATCAGACCAAATTAGCATACTCCACCTACGTCCCTTGCAGGATGAATGAGACATCTACCCTGAGCGCGCTCTCGACCGCTAGCCAGAAATATCCATTGCGATTAGCGAGTGCATCAGATCATGTCTACATTCGTCCAACGGTGATAGATTTCATGCATTTGAAGCCTCATGCGCTGCTTGACTTAGAAGAATCGTCACTGGGGGAGTGGAATAGCCTTCTCAAAACTACATGCAGTTATGGATCATTAATCATCAGCGACGCCCAGATCCGAAAGTAATGCCGGTAGATCGATGTTCTGTACATCATATCGACTAATGTGAAGGGGGCCCCATGCAATTGAGTTCTTAGGGCTGACGCTCAACGAAGTAGTGCTTGTGTCAAGCCGGGTAATGACTAATTTCAAAGTCTCCGATTCGATGGTTTATAGTAACTTTATGGTAGATCTCCGAAGACTATCTCAGAGGGTTTTGGTTGGAGCGGGTCGCGAGCTTGGTGGGGATTTGTCGGCCGCCATAGAGGCTGATAGGCTGAGTGAGACTCAAGACGCCGAGGATAGTCAGCAGGGTGTGGTGGCACCGCCATATTGTCTGGTTGAGAATTCTATGCGAGATATTGCGAAAAATTTCCAGACTTGCTGGCCGAAAGAGCAACTAAAAGAATCCTGCAGAGCCTATGTGTTTATGTTCTAAAGGGGCAGTTGACCGAACAGGGTGAACCCCTATCTCTTGCAGGCTTTAAGCGAGTTGTTCTCCCCGGGTGCCCCTTTCGAAAGGTGAAGGTGCGAAGCCAAATCGGAGACCCACTGAGGAATGTTTAAGATCGGCCCGAAATAATCTTCCGTGTTGGTTTGTCACTACATTGACGAGATATTTGGTCAAAAATAAGCAGAAACCTTGATCAATGCCTTTATTGAGGATAGGAGGTGGCACAAGTGGCTGTTCTAGAATGTGGCGGCTAAGGGTATTGTTCAGCACGCCAGCTAGCCGAGACCATCACAACCTCACCTCACTTCTCCTTTCAAGTACTCATCAAGCTCATGTCCACGATGTCAGTTCTAGGCTTGCTTCCGCATTGCACATCAGTCTCTGGTGCTCGTAGGGTTCCTTGATGATTTCTCCTATGCGGTGCCACCTCGCCTTTTGCTACATCAAGCTCCCGAGACTTGGGCGCACACGCCACAGTGCCCTGGATTGGATTGTTTCCTCCCACCAAGCTTGTGATGATGCAAGCCGAAATTCGGATGGAACAGATAAAATGAGGCTCGGTAATGATGGAGCGGGCCTAGGCACTGCCGTCGGTCACCCATAAGAGGGAAGCACCCATGCAGTCAATCGGCATCTTTTCCAAGATGCCGGTGCCTTGCGTCTGAGTCGAAGTTTGATCAGAGCTTCCCTGTGATATGCCAAGTCTCGTTCTAAGTCCTTGATCTTGGTGGCTTCATCAAACGTGCAAGAAGTCTTGCAATGCGTCGAATTTTACAACGACATGTTCAATATACAGCCTGCCTGCTCAGTTTGTTCCGCACTTGCGTGGACCAGCATGGGGTTGGTTGTGAAGTGATTCGCAATCGCTTGTGACAGGAAGAAAAATGGGATTCTTTTCGCCGATTGTATTGAGAAGCTTCTCCAGTGAGCATAAGCCAAGCAAGAAAGATTGGGGTGGCTGCACTTGCAAGGAGATCTTCCAACTCCAAATAAAGATTGCAAGTACGCAATTGAATCAGCAATACGAATGCTTCAACCTCCTTCAATGTATATCAATGTTTGTGGTGTTCATCGTGGAATTGCTTGTCATGGAATTGTCCTTTTGGAGGTCTTCTAGGATAAGATGTTGAAAACAGTCGGACATACTCACATGAGTTGAGAAGCCATCGCTGCAGAGCCTGGGACTGCAGGACATTCTCGGGATATTGAAGGGCTTCTGTGTTTCAACAAGAGTTGATTGTTGTTTCTGTTGTCGTTGCCCTTCTCGCGTTGGGGTTTGGTCTAATATGTTTAAGGTCGCCGATAGAGCGTTGCGAAGATGGCGAACTCCCAGAGCCGCAAGGCACTGGGTCGAGAAGTCGAAGTCCGGAAAGGCGCGCAGCAGCTATGGCTCTTCAAGAACTTGCAGTGACAAGAGCGGCTTTATTGCAAAGCTTGAGGTCTCGACATATTGCTTGGCGGGCTGGCGTGATATGCAAACTGCGTGCTCAACCGTGGGAACTGCTTGCGGCCTGAGCTGGCAATTCAGTCTACCGCCGCTTGCATTGGGAGTAGCTTAACCCTAAATTTGAGCCCTGCCTGATGTGCTCTCGCTTTGCCTAGCCTTCCAGCCTCGAGTTGCAGCCTCGCGCTAAGGGCTCGCGTGCCTTTGTTTACTTTCCCACGAAAAACCTTCTGGCTTTTCTTCCTTTTTTCCTCTTCAGTGATTCCAGATTACTTTTTCATGACGATTGATTACCATCTGCATTCACACTATCTCTTGAGCCTTACCACCTCAATTGATTTCACAATGTCTTCCTCCTTCTCTCTTGCTCTCTTCGCGCTCGTCGCCTTCGTTGTCTTCAAGCTCTTCTTCGCTCGATCGGAATCGACGGAGTCACTGAAGGTGCGGGCCATCACTCCAAAGAGATCCTCAACTGTTGCTTCGGCGATGGAAGAGTCTCTTCGAGCCCCTGCGCCAGATGTTTCTCTCCTAGTTGTTGGCGCACAGCAACTATCGATCAGCGACCCGACAGCTGAGGTTGACGACCTTATCTCTGCGCTCTCCTCTCTCTCGATGGAGGCACCACCTCTCAAGTCTTGCCGTAAGTCATACCATTTCTTCCCAACACCCAACGCCTTCCCTGCGCTCTGCACCGTTTCGTCGCGAGCGCAATCGTGTTAGGTCCGAAGAACCTGCTGCTTTCCGCTGCACGCTACTCCACTCTACTCCAACCTTTCATCGCAAAAGCTAACATCTGCCACTCCAGTGAAAGGCTCTCGATCCAGCACGTCTCGTCCCCGCCGCGTGCACTTTCAGACTCCTGCCAATGTTCGTCTGATCGAAGTGGTCTCTCCTGGAAAGCTTCAGACTATGAGACGTGCGAATCCCACCAATCTTCGACCACACATACCTGGAGTCAAGTTCTATGATTCTAGGCCAAATGTAAGGGCTGAATAAAACCCTTCCTGGAATCTTTGCTAACAGTCCATCCATAGGGAGATTTCTGGTTGCACAAAGCCGACGGCATCTTCAATCCTCCTCGCCCATCGCGTGTCTCGCGACCGCGATGCCAGACCGCGAGGCTCGACGGTATATGCTACCTTTGTCCTCCTCCCAGTCATATGAATGTGTTGGTTGTGGATCGTGTGGATTCTGATCCTGTTCGGGTTCCATGGAACTGGCCGGCCGGCGTGCCCTACTACACTTGATTCGCCCCTCCATCCTGGACTCGGATACTCTTCTGGATTCTCTTCGACATGTGACTTGTGACTGACCGACGACCTGGCCCTCCTGGATTCCTAGGACTCTTCCATTTGATCTTTGATCAGATCCAAGCAGCTAAGTACCCCTTTCTTTGTTACAACCCAAAAGATGTGTCTTATCCACCATCACCAAAAAAAATTCAAAATAAAGGCCTGACTTCTGGATCCCTTGGTGGTTCTTGGGTGAAGGAGGTCGGGTATCACCAAACAATCACCAAAAAAGCGTTAAAGCGCACTGACATATACTTTTAGCATATTCCATCTACGTAGCCGGAGGAGGACGGTTATTGTTGGACTATCAGACAAGTATCATTAATCCATCTGTCTCATTGCGGCTTACTTTTTGCAGATATCAACTTCTTTAGCTTTAGGATCCATTGGATAACTTGGGAGGCTGTGGTAGCTCAGTGGAGGACGCGCTAGGTAGGCCTTCCATTCCTCTTTCCTTCTTCCTTTACTGACAAGTTTTGCAGTCAAGGCGGTGGGGTGGTTGACTAGCCCTGTGGTGGCGCATTCTTTAGCAACATCTGGTCAGTGCCTCTTCCTTCGTTACCTCCCATGGTGCTAATGTAACATGCGCAATAGGTCCCTAGTCCTGGATTCGCCTTTCGGTCTCTGGATTTCTTCGGTTTCTGGATTCTTTCGGCCTCTGGATTTCTTCGGACTCGCCACATCAACATCGTAAGCCCCATTCGCCACTTTACTAATCAGCAACTTCTTCCATAGGGTCAGGTCAAGTCACAAGTCACATTCTTCCCGTACGGCCCTGGCTGTACACCTCTGGATTCGATACCTCAAGACAGAGCAGCTTTCCTCACGACAAGCTCTGTCCTTCCATTCCGGACTATTGTTCTCCCTCCTCCTCACTCAAGTCTCTGTTGATGTGCGCCAAGGAAACGCCCGAGACGGTACCTTGTTCGGCATTGACTTGAAATTCGACCACCTCTTCTTCATCGAATCGAAGCACTGACTCTTGCCGCTCTCGAGACGACATGGCAGAGTCCACCAATATCCTTTTTCGATTCTTGCTCCGACACGTCCTCCCTGTGGGGCTTGGTACGCAGGGTCTCCTCGGGCTCGCGCCTGGGGGGAGCTCATCGATGGTCCTGAGCCTTCACGAGGCGATGGGTGTCAGTAGTTCAATCCACCATCTCATAGATGGTTGGCACGAACGAAGCTAAGACAGGACCAATGTAAACTCTTCTTGAATTGAACGTATATTGGCCGAGGCTTGCAGAAAGGAAGGTTTGCTGTCACTTGGAAAGGCAGATGAATTGATCGCATTGGCATCTGGTGGCGGAAGGCTTGAAGCTTCTCTGAGGTTCATGTATATAAGACAAGGACATTGAAACATTTCCACCTGAAAAAAAAACCCCCCTTCTATCTGCTCGTTCGATCAAACCACAGGTAAAATACCTTCCTTTCGCGACCAGAATCACCAACGTAGATTGGCTGCGTCGAGGGGGTCGATCACGTGGAAGCTTATGTAAGGACATGCATGCACTTCATCCCCTCTATCACATCTCAGCTCTCCCTTCGTTCAACTCCTTCGTTCACGCGCCAATGCCTTCAGCACCATCACAGCAATCCAGAAATAAGGCTATCGGATTGACGTTGCTCGTACAATGCGGCCAACCACCCTGGGGCGCTTCCTGTTGCAAAGACGGGCCCCTCTCGGAAGGGCCAACAACATCTAGCTCCATCATGTGATCACACAATCGATTTCCTCCCTGGTCAGAAAAACTATCACCAAAGATGATCGCAAAAGGATATACATCGATAATTCTGGGAACAAGGCCATGCTGCTCGCATGCCGCGTACTACGAAAGGCAATCTCCGAGTTTATTGATTTCACAAACGCGCCCCTTGATATACCTAAAGAGATCGACAGGCGATAAGTGGACAAAATTAACAAGCTTCGCTATGTACTACCTTGTGTATAGCTACCCAATGCAGGCCTTATCGAGCTGAAAGAATTGGGCAATCGCGCTCCCAGCCACATTACGTAATGAAGGCCCCCGTCGACGAAGGATGAGAATTCATAAGTAAGCAAGTCCATAGCCTCAAGATGAAGGGTTTAAACATTAAATGGGATTTATCTCTATAGCGGAGTCGCGAGGGGTAAATTGGATGGTTGCCGAAACCCGCATGTTATTATCTGACAAGAAACTTGTAGCTATCTACAGAGGTGCACGCCCTAATGTTTGTCGCACCGCCTTGGATTCTGCCAAGCAAAACTCGGTTACAGCGTATGCTACATGGCATTTCAGCGCAATCCCTTGCAAAGGCGGTGTAACATTACTGGTGTTAGGGCCTGCACCTGCGTATTATCATTGTTGAGACTCGGCTCCTAGCGTTCTATCCCGCCCGTTTTCCGTGGACCTCTTAGAACTAATAGCGCTGCGTACCTCCTCACGCCCAAGCCACCAATCAGCAAATAATCGCAACTATTCTTTCAGAACTTGCGGTGCGGAGTCCCGAAGTCTCATGATTTTAGTATTTCTAGATTCCATGGCCACTTGCCTCGGGTGTGGGGGTCACGCAAATGCCGTTTACAGGGTGTGATACTGCGATGTTGCAGGAATCAGTCTAATGTCAAGTGTCGAGCGCTGAGTGATTCTGGACTCTTTAGGAAAGAAGTTCCATGAAACGGATGTGCCATCTGAATCATTGTACGCAAGATGTCACACAGGAGGCTTTTTGACCGAAATACAAAGAGATTGTGTGTTTGGCCCGGAGCGGCTCGGCATAATTAAAGTTTGTCTTATGGTTACACAGCCGGAAGGCGCTGCGGGGCTGAAAGAATCTTGCCAATAACTGTGTGTCTTGGGCTTCCGCCTGCATCATGAGCTTAGAATAGCTTGAGAAGCTTAAACTTTACTGGTACAGTCTGCCCTGTGGCTTACAAAGGCTTCGATCCTTTGAAAAGCGAGGGGATCAATGCGAGAAATAAAATTGGCAGGTAGCTGGGAGCTAAGGGTCCAAGCTGCCATTCTGTTTCTTAAATAAAGCATGATAGCCTCGTCCCCAGAAATCCAATTTCTAGGATTCAGTCATGCTACTCGATTAAAGCAACTCTCTCATATTGCAAAGCAGTAGCTATACATAACAATGCATTCCCACGATCTCTTCGCTTTCCTTCTTACCCTCTCGTACTTCCCTCTTCTGAATGCCCAACAACTCCTCCGCGCCCAAGCACCTCTGCCGACCGCCGCTCCGAATTTACTCTTCCGTCAGATATATACCTGCGCTGCTGGCCAGACTTCTTGTTCTGTTGGAGGAGGCTGTTGTGATATCGGCGCCCCGTGCGCTTTCTCGAATGGCATCCCCATTTGCCAAGAAGCGTGCGGCATTGGTCCAGTATGCACTGGCGATTTGGATGGTCTTTGTTGCCAGCTCGGGTACACGTGCAACTACCAATCTACTCTCTGCATATCGGACGGTATTGGAGGTTCTCAGCCAACTCTCACTCCACCATCTCAGCCCGCAGTCCCTTCGACTACCATAGCATCGCCGTCACCGCCATCACCGCCACCTTCTCAGGCTTCACCGACTCAGGCCTCCCCTACGACAAGTTCCACGACCTCTACGACCTCGTTGCCGAAACCTGCTACGAAAACAGCAGCTTCGTCCTCCACGCAGCCCTTGATCTTCACACCAGAGCCGACTTCTCCGGCTTCTTCAACAATACCTCCAGCTGCCTCAACGAACACTTTATCTGCATCGCATTCTTCCGCATCTTCTAGTGGGAAAGATAGACTAGTTTTCAGTCTGAAGGTAATGTTAGCTTGCTGTGGTTTAGGTTTCTTTTGGGGGTAGGAGATGGTATACGAACACGTGCTCCAGCGCTCCAGGAACGCTGGGCACCTGGGACCTTAGGCTCAGAAGTGGGACTCTCCTAAGAGTAGTTAGCGCGCAGGAGAACCCAGGAGCCTAATTGGTACAGTACCGCAAGCCATACTTTGTATATTGCAGTAGTTTTAGTATTCTCAGCTAGTGTTATATAACTAATGAATATTCCCTACTTAATAACTATAAAGCTCTTGCATAAAGAAAGTTTATTTATAATACTTGTTTATAAGTGTTATATATTATCCTAAAAGGACCTCCTCCTTTTCAAGCTTCAGATCTTGAATCAACCACTGCAAGTTCACCCCCAGGTCCGACGAAAACGAGAATTTTGCAAGCCCAATACGCTCGTAGCAGTCTCCTTTGTCCTCGACAACCAAGAAGAGACATACCCAGGCATCCATCGCATCTCGCCTACTGTCAGTAACCATTAGATTGAATTGTAACCCTGTAGACGACTTGGGGAAAATATCGTGACCCTTGGAACTCCAGAATTTGAGACCGCTACAGCCTTCATCCAGGCTGTGATGGTGAGGAAGCGTGAGAAACCGGCACCTCCAACGTTAGAATATCGTAACGATGCTTCGAAGTACTTGTAAGGGACGAGGATCTGCCCATTGATATGTTCAGCTAATAAACTGATGTCTTCCTCCAGTGGGCTCGGTAAATTAACTTGAAGGATATCTTGCGGGGACTTGACTGTACTTAATCCTTCAGCCTCTAAAGCAGGGCGAAGCTAATTTGACTCTATAGACTGGTTATATAGTGGTAGTAAACGCAAATTATTAGTAGGAGCGTATTCCAACTTCACAAGTACTTCGGGCTTTATTTGACCGATTTATCCCGACTAAGACTAACTAGGAAACCCTACTCGTCGCCGGCTAGGCTTTATTAAGTCCTAAGCAAATCCTGCGATAAACTCGTAACCGGCGTTCTTAATATATATAAGAGCGACCTAATAGTAATTAATTAAATATTAAAGTTTAGAATATTTAAAGGACCTTATAAATATTATTTAAAATATCCGATTTATATATAAGTTATCTTTTAGAGTATTTGCTAACTATTTTATAGAAATTATACTAATTAATTATTTTATCCCTCATAAAAAAACACTTGAGCTTTTTAAAAAAAATTCTTAAATTATATTATTTAATATAAGAGTAATTATTTTAAAGTAATATTAAGTATTATACGTAAAATATATTTATTCTCTTATAAAGAAAATATAACGTTTTAATAAGAGACCGAGAGACCCTCT
>Ga0302140_10005922_pt1 | contig 15388 bp, 9 predicted proteins | sample I_Bog_E1_1_FD_202095 | JGI IMG/M metagenome (GOLD analysis project Ga0302140, IMG submission 202095) | Peat permafrost microbial communities from Stordalen Mire near Abisko, Sweden - I_Bog_E1_1 | ecosystem: Environmental > Terrestrial > Soil > Wetlands > Peat | place: Sweden: Abisko, Stordalen...
GAAGTCTTGGGGGGATAAGCGATGATTCGCCCGCCGGAAAGTCCCTTACCCAGATAATCGTTGGCATCGCCTTCGAGTTCGAGCGTTACGCCTGAAGGAACGAATGCGCCAAAGCTCTGTCCGGCCGAACCATGGAAGCGGAAGTGGATGGTGCCGTCAGGCAATCCGGCCGAGCCGTAGCGGCGCGCGATTTCGCCGCCCAGCATTGCGCCCACAGTACGATGCACATTGCGAATGGCGAAGCTGCCGGTGACCGGCGTTTTCTCTTCCAGAGCGGGCGCGGCCTTTGCGATCAGTGCGTGATCGAGCGCCTGGTCAAGGCCGTGATCCTGCTTTTGAACGCAGCGGCGAGCCACGCGCGAGGGCAGCGTTGGCGCATAGAGGATCGAAGAGAGATCGATGCCTTTGGCCTTCCAGTGAACATCGGCAAGGGCGGCATCGATCTTGTCGACACGGCCCACCATCTCGTCCACGGTGCGGAAGCCGAGCTTGGCCATGTGCTTGCGCATCTGCTCGGCGATGAAGAAGAAGAAGTTGATGACGTGCTCGGGCTGGCCGGTGAAACGCTCCCGGAGCACTGGGTCCTGGGTCGCGATGCCCACCGCGCAGGTGTTCAGGTGGCACTTACGCATCATGATGCAACCCATGGAAATGAGCGGCATGGTGGCGAAACCAAACTCCTCGGCGCCGAGCAGGGCGGCGATGACCACGTCGCGGCCGGTCTGCAGCTTGCCGTCGGTTTGCACCTTGATGCGGCTGCGCAGATCGTTCAGCAGCAGCACTTGTTGCGTCTCCGCCAGGCCAAGTTCCCACGGAAGCCCCGCGTGCTTGATCGAGCTGAGCGGCGATGCGCCGGTGCCGCCATTGTCGCCGGAGATCAGCACCACATCGGCGTGCGCCTTGGAAACGCCTGCAGCCACCGTGCCCACGCCAACTTCAGACACCAGCTTCACGGCGATTCGCGCGCGCGGGTTCACATTCTTCAGGTCGTAAATCAGCTGTGCCAGGTCTTCGATGGAGTAAATGTCGTGGTGCGGCGGCGGCGAAATCAGGCCGACGCCGGGAATGGAATGGCGGACCTTGGCGATGATTTCATCTACCTTGTGACCGGGCAACTGGCCACCCTCGCCGGGTTTCGCGCCCTGCGCCATCTTGATCTGGAGTTCGTCGGCGTTGACCAGATAATTGGTGGTCACGCCAAAGCGGCCGCTGGCCACCTGCTTTACGGCGCTGCGGCGGGAGTCGCCATTGGCATCGGGCCTGAAGCGGACTTCGTCTTCGCCGCCCTCGCCGGTGTTGGACATGCCGCCAATCCGATTCATGGCGATGGCCAGCGTTTCGTGCGCTTCCTTGCTTATAGAACCGAAGCTCATTGCGCCGGTCGTGAAGCGCTTCACAATCTCCTTGGCCGGCTCCACTTCCTCCAACGGAATAGGCTCATCTGAGTATTTGAGTTTCAGAAGTCCGCGCAGCGTGCACAGGTGGCGGCTCTGTTCATCCAGCAGGTCGGTGTATTCCTGGAAAGTGGCAGGGTTGTTTTGCCGCACCGCATGCTGCAGCTTGCCGATGGTGAGCGGATTGAGCAGATGATATTCGCCGCCCTCGCGATATTGATAGTGGCCGCCAACCACAAGATCCGTCTCCGATTCGGTCAGCGGCTGGAACGCGAAGCTGTGCTTCAGAATGGCTTCGCGGGCAAGCACTTCCAGGCCCACGCCCTCAATGCGCGAAGCGGTGCCGGAGAAGTAGGCGTCAATCAGCGCGGTGTTCAGGCCCACGGCCTCAAACACCTGCGCGCCGCGATAGCTTTGCAGCGTGCTGATCCCCATCTTCGAGAAAGTCTTCAGCAGGCCCTTGTTGATGGCCTTGATGAAATTCTTCTCGGCGTAGTCGGCGGAGACGTTACCCGGCAGCAGGCCGCGCCGCTTCAAGTCGTGGAGGGACTCGATGGCCAGATAAGGATTGATGGCGCTGGCGCCGTATCCAATCAGCAGGGCGAAGTGCATCACTTCGCGTGGCTCGCCGCTCTCAATGATCAGCGCCACCTGGGTGCGGGTCTTTTCGCGGACCAGGCGGTTGTGAACCGCGGCCATGGCCAGCAGGCTGGGAATAGGCGCATAAGTTGCGTCCACGCCGCGGTCGGACAGGATGAGCAGCGTGTAGCCGGAGTTGACTGCATGCGCGGCGCGTGTGCTCAGATCGTCGAGGGCGTGCTTCAGTCCGGCCTCGCCATCCTCGGCTCGAAACAGCGCCGGAAGCGTCGTGGCCAGCAGGTCGCCAGATGAGACGCGGCGCAGCTTTTCCAGGTCGCGATTGGTGAGGATGGGATGCGGCAGCTTGAGCGTGTGGCAGTTTTCTGGCTGCTCGTCCAGAATGTTGCGCTCTGTGCCGATGTAACTGATCAGCGACATCACCATCTCTTCGCGGATCGGGTCGATGGGCGGATTCGTTACCTGGGCAAAAAGCTGCTTGAAGTAGTTGAACAAGGGCTGCGGACGATCGGAAAGACAGGCCAGCGGGACATCCGTTCCCATGGACCCGATTGGCTCCTCGCCGTTCGCGCCCATGGGCCCGAGTAGTATTCTCAGGTCTTCTTCGCTGTAGCCGAAGGCGCGCTGGCGGCGAAGCAGCGTTTCGGGATTGTAGGCGATCACGCGCGAGGGCTCGGGCAGATGGTCCAGAGTCACCTGCTGTTCCTTCAGCCAGGTCGCGTAAGGCTGGCGCCCGGCGAGTTCCTTCTTGATTTCGCCGTCGGAGACGATGCGCTTTGCCACCGTGTCTACCAGGAACATGCGGCCCGGCTGCAGGCGGCCTTTCTTGCGAACGTCTTCGGCCGGCACTTCAATGACGCCGGCTTCGGATGCAAGCACCACCAGGTCGTCCTTGGTCACAATGTAGCGGCCGGGGCGCAGGCCGTTTCGGTCAAGCGTGGCGCCAATCACCTTGCCGTCGGTGAACGCAATGGCGGCCGGCCCGTCCCACGGTTCCATCAACGACGCGTGGTACTCGTAGAAGGCGCGCTTCTCCTCATCCATATCTGGATTGCCGGCCCAGGCCTCGGGAATAAGCATGGCCATCACGTGGGCCAGAGATCGGCCGGACTGGTAGAGAAATTCCACTGCGTTGTCCAGCGAGGCGGAGTCGCTGCCCGCGGGCGCGATCACCGGATAGAGCTTGGAGATCTTCCCTTCATAGAGCGGGCTTGCCAGCACCGACTGGCGCGCGTTCATCCAGCTCACATTGCCCCGGATGGTGTTGATCTCTCCGTTGTGAGCCACATAGCGGTAGGGGTGCGCCAATTTCCAACTCGGAAACGTGTTGGTCGAAAAGCGCTGATGGACCAGGGCCAGCGCGCTGGTGACCAGCGGATTGGCCAGCTCGAAGTAAAACTTCTCAATCTGCGGGGCCAGCATCAGGCCCTTGTAAATGATCGTGCGGCAGGAGAACGAAGGAACATAGAACGTATCCTTGTCCTCTATGTCCGATGCGGCGATTTCATTTTCGGTGCGGCGCCGGATCCGGTAAAGCAGGCGCTCGAAGACCTCCTCATCCATGCAATGAGGACAGGTTACAAAAAGCTGTTCGATGTAGGGCTGCGAGGCGCGCGCTTCACGGCCAACCGCGTCGCCGTTCACCGGGGTGTCGCGCCAGCCCAGCACCGTCAGGCCCTCCTCGCGCGCAATGCGCTCGAAGACGCCCTCGCATTGCAGGCGGCTGTGCTTGTCCACGGGCAGAAAAACCATGGCCACGCCGTATGCGCCCGGCTCGGGTAATTGCATGCCTAACTCGCCGCACTCGCGCGCAAAAAATGTGTGCGGAATCTGAATCAGAATGCCGGCGCCGTCCCCGGTTTCTGGATCGCAACCCGCCGCGCCGCGATGCGTGAGGTTGATAAGCACCTCAAGCCCCTTGCGGATAATGTCATGACTTTTTTCCCCGCGGATGCTGGCTACAAGGCCCATTCCACAGGCATCGTGTTCGTTCCGCGGGTGATAGAGACCTTGCGGCCCGGGAGTTTCAAGATGACGGTCCGATGTATGCATGGCATCCTTCTCAATGAATTATTTCCGTCCAGAATGCATCGACTGGCCTGAAAGACACATCCACGTCGCGATGCCCCTCGAGGAATATCGCCCTGGTCTCTCTTGAGTGGTTCTGCCTAAGCAGGCCCGGCCGCGTGTGGGCAGTGCTGACTATATAGAATATATCGAAAATTCCGCTTCGCTGCAGAACTTCGTTAACAATCCAGTAGCATGCGATCGCTAACCGATGGCTCAAGTGCCAAAATGCTATAGTCAGAGTAGCGAATTGTATGAAGGCAGCCCGCGAACCACGAATCCGAGACGCGCATTCGACGCCGCCTGCAAGCGTGCGCAGGAAGGCTCTCAGGACACTTTCGAGGGCTTCTCAAACGGGAATTGCGAGCGTCGACGGTATATCGGAACCAATCCGCAGCATCGATAAGGCCGCAAATAAATCAAAGATTCCACTGGTTTTCTCCCCGGCTCGCGTCAACTCTCGCGCAGCTTCGGTCACAGCGCTATCAGTGAAGGAACATGCGCTTGACACGTTCGGGAGCGCGGAAAAGGCTGAGCACTGGTTCACTCGTCCGAACCCGCTGTTCGACGGCAACACACCACAACGAGTTCTTGAGGCCGATCCATCGTGGGTCGAGGCCGAGCTCGTTCGTATCGACTGCGGCATCTATGTATGATCTCTTACCGGGTCGTCCGGCAAAAGTACGCCGACCTTAAAGGCTACGGCGCTCGGCTCTACGGCGGACGATTTAACTCTCCGGGCACCGCCGCGGTTTACACATCGCAGAATATTGCACTGGCACTCCTCGAGGTGCTTGTGCATATTGACAAGGCAGAAGTGCCGGAAGACTACGTTGTTATGGCAATTCGATTTGCTAGGCGAATTGTGAATCGACCGCGTGAGAGAACCGTTTTACGTGCCGAATCTTGGGCCACCCAGCCTGCACCCGAGGACTACAAGAGACCATCTCTCAACCTACCGATACTCCGCGTGCCTTCTGTAATCATCCCTCGCGAATACAACTACGTTTTGTTTCCCGAAACGGGTGGATTTCAGGCCGGCATCGATTGGATTGAGCCGCTTGACTTTGACAGCTGCCTTCTGGCTTCTGCCGGACGATAGAAAGCGGCATATACTGAAGTGCGGGGGAACACAACGCTGGATACGATACTGGTCACAGGCGGGGCCGGCTTCATTGGCTCGAATTTTATTTTGAGTTGGATCGGCGCCGCGGGCACACAGGTGGTGAACCTGGACCTGCTTACTTACGCGGGAAATCCGGCTAACCTGGCGGCGCTTGATGGAGATCCGCGCTATCGGCTGGCGCATGGCGACATCTGCGACAGTGAGTTTGTTGGCAGAATCCTGCGCGAACATCAGCCTCGGGCGATCGTCCATTTTGCGGCGGAAAGTCATGTCGACCGGTCCATTGCCTCTCCCGGCGCTTTTATCCGCACCAATGTTCAGGGGACCTTTGTGCTGCTGGAACAGGCCAAGCTCTATTGGGCGGGACTCAGCCAGGCCAATCAGGCAGCATTTCGGTTCCTCCACGTTTCAACTGACGAGGTCTATGGCTCCCTGGGGGCAGACGATCCGGCTTTTTCCGAAACTACGGCATACGCTCCAAACAGCCCTTATGCGGCTTCAAAGGCGGCCTCGGATCATCTGGCCAGGGCATACCACCACACCTATGGCCTTCCAGTGCTGACCACTAACTGCTCCAATAACTACGGGCCGTTTCAGTTCCCTGAGAAGCTGATCCCGCTGGTGACTCTCAACGCGCTGCACGGAAAGCCATTGCCCGTCTACGGCGACGGCATGAACGTGCGCGATTGGCTGTTTGTGGAGGACCATTGCGCGGCCATTCGTGCCGTATTGCGGAACGGCCGCGTTGGCCAGACTTACAACATCGGCGGAAACAGCGAGCGCGCCAATATCGACGTCGTAAGAACCATCTGCGCCCTTCTTGACGAGATGCGTCCCGATGCCGCCATTGGCCCGCGCGAGGAACTGATAACATTCGTCAAGGATCGTCCCGGACACGACCGGCGATACGCCATCGAGGCAAGCAAGATCGCACGCGAATTGGGATGGCAGCCCGCGGAAGAGTTTGAGAGCGGGCTTCGCAAAACTGTCCGCTGGTACCTCGACCATGCCTCGTGGGTTGAGAATGTAAGGACCGGGGCATACCTTGATTGGATTGCACAGAATTATACGGAGCGGCCTGCGCTATGAAGGGAATCGTACTTGCCGGAGGGTCGGGGACACGCCTCTATCCGGTAACTCATGTGGTCTCAAAGCAACTGCTCCCGGTTTATAACAAGCCGATGATTTACTATCCGCTGAGCACGCTAATGCTGGCCGGCTTGCGCGACATCCTGGTGATTTCCACTCCCCACGACACAGGCAGATTTGCCGAGCTGTTAGGAGACGGAAGTAACTGGGGGATGAATATTCAATATGCCATTCAACCCAGCCCGGACGGCCTGGCTCAAGCCTTTCTTATCGGGCGGGATTTCATTGACGCCGATCCGAGCGCGCTGATTCTGGGCGACAACATTTTCTATGGCCAGGGTCTATCCCGCCAACTGCAGCATGCGGCGGAGCTAAAGCACGGCGCCACCGTGTTTGCTTATGCGGTTGAAGATCCGCAGCGCTATGGGGTGGTGGAGTTCGATAAGTCGGGCCGCGCTGTCAGCCTGGAAGAAAAACCGAAGATTCCCAAGTCGCGCTATGCGGTAACCGGGCTCTACTTCTACGACAACAACGTTACCAGCATCGCCGCGTCGCTCAAGCCATCGGAGCGCGGTGAGCTGGAGATTACGGACCTGAACCGCTGTTACCTGGAAGCGGGGAATTTGAATGTAGAGATCATGAGCCGCGGCATGGCCTGGCTGGACACGGGCACGCACGAGTCGCTGCTCGAAGCCGGCCTGTTCGTGCAAACCATTGAGCGCCGCCAGGGCCTGAACATTGCCTGTCCGGAAGAGATTGCTTACCGCCATGGCTTTATTGACGCGGAACAATTGGAGCGGCTGGCTCAACCCTTCAGCAAAAGTGGATACGGCAAGTACCTGCTCGCTCTGCTTCATGAGCCATATTTCGCGGCCAGGGCAATGGAACCATGAAGATCACCGAAACCTCATTACCGGGTGTGTTAGTCCTGACACCTTCGATTCATCGCGACCACCGTGGCGCGTTCTGCGAGACCTATAACCGGCGCGGATTCGCGGAAGCAGGTTTGCCCGAGTTATGGGTGCAGGATAACTTCTCACTCTCAAAAAAGAATGTTGTCCGCGGCATTCATTATCAGATAATTCAACCGCAGGGGAAGTTAGTTCGAGTAACTCATGGCGCCGTCCTCGATGTGGCCGTGGACCTGCGCCGCAATTCGCCGACATTCGCAAAGCATGTCGCGGTTGAACTTAGCGGCGAGAGTGGTGAAATGTTATGGATTCCAGAGGGATTCGGCCACGCGTTTCTAGCTCTGACAGAGAACGCGGGCTTTGCCTACAAGGTGACGGACTACTACTGTGCCGCCGGAGAACGGACGATATTGTGGAACGATCCGGACCTCGGCATCCCGTGGCCGATTTCCGCTCAGGATGCAGTCGTCTCCGGGAAGGATCAGCGCGGCTCGCTGCTTCGGGATGCGGAGATATTTCCGTAGGCCGAGGCCGCTGGTTTCGATCACGCCCTGTCGACTATCCGGGCGTCGAAACCGGGACGGCTCTCACCTGCCGAAGAGGCAGTGCCGTCGCCGCCGTGAGGCATTGTTGGATCTCGGCAAGCACGGAAAGGGCGATCGTCTCCGGCGATTCCGCACCCAGATCGAGTCCCGTTGGAGCGTGGAGCCGGGCGAGCCACCGCTCCACATGGTTGACGCTCGCAGGGATGTTGAGCAAGCGGGCGGCCTGCGCCAGCAGCTCGCGGGTGCGGCGCTGAGGGCCGAGCACTCCAATGTAAGCAAGTGGGGATTCCCGAGCCAGGAGGTATGCCAGAACGCTTGCATCTTGCTCAAAGCTGTGGGTCATCAGGACGGCTGCGTCGGTTGGGCGCAGGCGGGTCAATGGCGGGCAACCAGCCTGGCCGCCGCTCAGTTCCTTCATCGGCAGGATGTGCAGTTCATCGGCTCGAGGAAAGCGCTCTCGGGTAGCCAGATGAGAACGGCCATCGGAAACCGCAACGAACCAGCCCAGTTCCTTTGCCAGCATTAGAAGTGGCAGGGCATCGTCTCCCGCGCCAAAGATCCACAGCCCTGGGCGGGCAGGTCGGAAGTTCGCCCAGGCTCTCGCTTCGGTCTCCCCAATGGCAACTTTGCGCTCTACTGAGCTTCCGCGCTCATACGAATCGTCTGCCAAAGCTCGAAGTTCGCAATTGGCGCTTATACACGGCTGCCTGGCTTCCCACGTCTCAGAACCGAGATTTGGAGTGCCCGGCGGCAACCCTGCGAATTCCCGGTGACCCATTTGCTCGCCGTCCAGAATGGTTGCAACCGCAATCGGAATGCGAAGTTCGTATGCGCGCTCCAGCGCGTTCAGCAGCGGACCGGCGGTCGAGCCCCGCTCCAGAAGCACAAAGATCACACCGCCGCAGCCGGAGCCATAGGGCAGGTCGCCGTCCTCTTCCGCAGTGGAGTAGCGCTGGATGGTTGGACCGCTTCTAGTGAACCACCAGGCTCGCCGGGCAATCTCGGCTTCCAGGCATCCTCCACTCACAGTTCCCGTATGGCGGCCATCCGCGGTCAGCAACATACATGCGCCGGGCCTTCGATAACTGGAGCCCTGGACCTCGACCACCGTTGCAAGAACGTAATCTTCCCCGTTGGCTTCGAGCTTGCGCCACAGGGGCAGAATGCGTTCGAGATCCGTCATGCTTCTATTCTCGCTCAGTCCTCAAGTATCCGCATACTGACACAGATGTAGATCGAAGATTCCGGATTGACCAAAGCGCTTCAACCTCATGGAATTCCGGAGAGAGCAGGGGGGTTCAACCCACTGAAAGCGTGGCAAATCGACAAGGCCTTTAGGCCCGGGCCTTTCCAGGAATTTGCAGGAAATGCAACTGTCCTGATAGGAGACTTATGGTTTTGCAAGCGAAGAATACAAATGAAAAGGGAAGCCACGCAGCGCGCGGCCTCCCTCTCGCTTTTTAAGCCAACCGTCTTAGAAGTCCAGGTGCAGTGACATTTGAACCTGCCGCGGCGCGCCGATGGTATGCGTCACAAGGCCCAGACCGCCCGGAGCGGAGTAGAAACTGCTGGGAGGTGTGCCCGCTGTCGGAAAGGAGTTATAGGCCGCGTTTTGAGAGACTTGGTTTCCGGGAATGTCGAAGCTCGTGGTGTTGGTCAGGTTGTAGACGTCGAAGGTGTACTTCAAGCTGTAGCGGTCGCCTAACTTGGTGTCTTTCACCAGCGAGGCATCGGCGCGCTTCTGGTAGGCCTGGCGGAAGATGTTGCGCTGGCCGGTGGTGAAGCCGGTCTCATAGGGATCGGTGTCGGGAATGGCGCCATTCAGGCCGCCGGCCGGCAGCAAGGGCAGCGTGAAGCAGGCGGCATTCAGTGCAGGTTTGCCACCGGCCGTGGTCCATGCGCCTGAAGCTCCGGTTGATGCGGACTTGGCGGTGCAGCCGGAAGCCAGTGGCACAATGGGGTTGGTGATGCCGTCGTATGTGGAGTAGTAGATGCTCCCGATGGCGCCCGAAAAGTCGATGATGCTATAGGGCTGACCGCCCTGGATTGCAGTTACACCAACCAGTGACCAGCCATCGGCGAATTTGCCGCCCAGTGAGTGTTCATTGGCCATGCTGGGAATTTTGAAGATGTAGTTCGCGCTGATAACGTGAGTGCGGTCGAAGTCGGACGACCCGTAGCTGCTGCGCAATTTGTTGGGATTGTTGCCGTTATAAAAGAGACCAAGCCCGCTCTGCTCATCGGTAGCGTGCGAGTACGTGTATGACACACCCGCCTGGATACCCTTGCTCATGCGCTTTTCAATGTGCGCCTGGAGCGCATTGTAGGTATCCATGCCGGCGGCCTTGTAAGAGATGGATTCGGCCGCATAGCCGATGTAGGGGACGCGCAGATCGTCATTTCCCCCCTCATAGTTAGCCTGGTAACAACTGCCGTCCGGGAGAGTAAGTGGCCCGAAGACCCCTTCGCCATAGCAACTGTTCTCAGATTCCACGGTATACCCGTAGCTGTAATTCTGCTGGTAGGGGCTTCCCGAGAGGGCGGGATTTGAAGCCGAGGCGATAGTAGGTTGGTTGAAGGGCACGGGAATGACCTGGTGGCGGCCCAGATTGCCCACATAGCCGACTTCAATGGCCAGGTCGTTCCTCGGCTGCCACTGGAAATCGAGAGTGTAGTTCATGGTGTATGGCAGCTTGTTGGCTCGATCATAGACGCCGAGTGAAATCGGCTGGCCATTATGGATGACCGATCCGTCGGGATTCGCGCTGGTTGCCGGGCAAATCCCCGGAATGCCGCCAAGGCCGGTATTCACGATGCTACAGGCGTTGGGAAGATAGTTACTCAGATCCGAGGCCTTGGGGCTGTTGGGGGGGGAGTACTCAAGGCTGGTCCCATACGGATTCTCAAGATTGCCGGATTCGGCGGTCGGGGGGCCGGTGGGAGGGCCGAACAGACCGTTTCCACCGCAGGTTGGAATGTAGTACTGGTAGAGGGATTGCGAGGATGATGGGCACGTCGACGTGTTGACGAAGGGAAGCTGCTGGTTTACGCCGAAGGGGCCGCCGGTGACCGTACCAATTGCGTAGCCGGGAGAGAAATAGGTGAACAGCTCGCCGCGGTCGTAATACATGCCGCCGCCCGCGCGAACCACCAGCTTGCCGTGTCCGAACCCCGGCTGCCATGCCGCGCCAACGCGGGGACCGATACCCCACTGCCGGCCTGTGAGGGTAGTGTTGCTGACACCCTTGGTGCCGTTTGCGTTGTTGCCGGCGATGATCAACCCGGGGTTGTTGATGGTGTCGGATCCAACGCTGTAGCTGTAGAGGCTGGGATCGAAGTTGAAGATACGGCCGTATTTCTCGGTGAGGCCGCCATCCCAGTCATAGCGCACGCCGGCCGTCAGCGAGAGAGTGGGTGTGATCTGCCACTTGTCCTGCAGATATGTGCCGAGCTGATTCGAGCGGTAGTAGCGGCTAGCATCTCCCTGCAGGAACGATGTGACATAGAACCCGCTGGCTGAGCTGCCGGGAGATACAAAGCCCTGCATGAACTGACTGAAGTCGTCCGTCGCAACCGTGCCGGTTCCGGTGCGCTTGTCAATCGTGTCGAGTTGCGTGTACGTAAAGCTGGCGCCAAAGCTGATGGTGTGCTTGCCCTTGATCCAAATTGCGTCGCCGCGGGGGGCGATACGGTTCTGGAAGACGCCGGTGTTGGCGGACTGCGACTCCGCGTTGGGACCGATGTTCAGATATTCAGGCGAAACCCCGGACGGAGTATTTACCCCGAGTATGTTGTAGATCGACACGCCGGGGAAATAGCCCGATCCGAACACGTTGATGGATCCTGTGCCCGCGGTGCCGCCCGGGATGGAACCGGGGCCGAATGGCTGCTCGTTGTCGCCCCAGTTCTTCTCGCGAATGAACCCGAGGGTCTGTGTGGTGCTGAGGTTTTGCTTCACGATCAGAGAATTGGTGAGGGAGAAGACCTGCGCGCCGGAGTCAAGATGCTCGCTGAACCCGGGAACGCTGGAGTATGAAAAAGGCGAAATGGTGGGATCGTGCTGATAGAAGTACTTGAGGCTCAACGTGTCTTTTTCGGTGGCGTTGTAGTCCAGGTCGCCCACTGCAAGATCAGCCGTAAACCGGCCTGTGCCAGGGATGAACGCGTTGTCAAGATGGGCAATCGTGGGCGAAGCGCCGCCCAGCGCATCGTTGGGGATCAGCCACTTGCCGGGCTCGCCGGGAAGCGACGGCGAGTTGAACAATATCAGGGCAAGCGGGTCTACCATGGCGGGTGTGATGGGGTTATTAAGGTAAGTGCTGGCGCCGAAGGAGTTGTTGCTCACCGTCGCCATGCCGCTGGCGGAACGGTCGTCGGTCAGGCCGACCGGAACATCCAGGAACGAGTCGCCCAGTTCCGCGTCGGAGACATGCAGGTGTTGATAGGCAATGAAGGCAAACAGCTTGTTCTTGATAAGGGGACCGCCAAAGCCGCCCCCAAGTATGTAGCGGTGTAACTGCGGAACCTTGTCGAATGCCGGAACGTCAGGATCCTGGTTGAAAAAGAATGGAGCGGCGTTAATCCAGTTGGTGCCGCGGTGCCCGTAGGCTGTGCCATGCCAGTCGTTGGTGCCGGACTTGGTGCTGAGATCGATGTGCGCGCCGGAGGTCGATCCCTGCTGCGCGTCGTACATGGAGGCGTTCACGCGAACTTCGGAAATGGTCTCAGGCGCCGGGGTGGGAATGGCATTGCCGATCGAGAGGTAGATGGACGCAGCCGACGGGATGACGCCGCCGCCGCCGCCGGGGCTGGTTTGGACGCCGGTGGAGTTGATGACGCGCGACGAGGCCACCTGGCTGGTGCTCTTGCCGTTGAACAGGTTGCTGGCGTCAACGCCGTTCAGCAGAAACGAATTCGATGTATCGCGCTGGCCGTTGGCCCAGATGGGCGCGTTGCCCAGACCGGAATTAACACCCGTTCCGCCGCCCAGTTCGGCGCTCACACCAACGGACTGCGTTGCAAGGCCCGTAAAACTCCCCGTCGCCAGGGGCACGGATTCAATCTGCGCCGGGTCCATTACGTAGCCTACCGTGGTATCCACCGCGTTCATCAGCGGCGAGGAATCGACTTCGACGGTGGTGGTGGTCTGGCCGACCTTAAGCGACGCATTGACCGTGCCCGTGCGGTCGGCCTGCACCGCGATGTGCTGCGTCTTCTGCATATCGAATCCCGGGGCCGAATAGGTGAGCGTATAAGTCCCGATGGGCAGGTTCACAAACGTATACGAGCCGGAACCGTTGGTCGTGGTGGTGCGCGTAAGAGAGGTCTGTTCGTCCACCAGCGTTACCGTGGCGTTGGGAATGACCCCGCCCGAGGCGTCTGTCACCTCACCGGTAATGCCGCCAAGTGTCTGCTGTGCCAACGCGGGAGAACAACACAGCGCAATGGCCGCCGCGAACGCCAGCAGCCTGGGAAGAAAAGAAGAGAATGTACGCATGGAATACCTCAACTGGCCAGCCTCGTCAATGGGATTTCGTCACAGTTTTCTTGAAATATCGAAGAACACTCAACTGAATGGAATCTCAGACGTTCAGGATCGTTCAACTACTAGATAAGAGGGAACCTCCACGAGTGGTGCTCGCTTGTTGTCCGGTTCCATCTTGAAAAAACGGGTTAATTTAGAATATAGATTTTCCCATAAAGATCATCTAAAGATTCTTGGGCCCCGGGGTGTGCAAAACCCGGTCCAAAATGGTCATTGCGGTGGCAAATTTGAAACATGGGCCTGCACAATCCGCCAGCCCTCCGCCAGCCTGACCCACACCTGGCTCTGCCGGCCGCGAATCTTTCCAGCCTGCGCGTCGCGCTCGAATTCCAGTGTGATTGAAGCAAAATCGCTGCCAAACGCCGTAATATCGAGCCTTGTGACGGTGCGGGCAAGGTTGGATGCGGGGCGCGATTTTCGGAATGCCTCAAGCTCATCGGGGCCATAGAGATTCTCGGTGACGCCAAAGCGCGTCACTTCAGATCCCGACCAGAACATTTCTACCAGGATTTCCACATCGTTCGTCACAAGTGCATGTTCATAACGCGAATAGAGAGTTTGCAGCTCGGCGACTACGGCGGGATCGTTGATGGTCATGGGATTGGAAACAGCTCTCTGCCTGGCAGGATTTGCTTGCTCAAGGCGGCGCTTACCGTGTAAACAGGCTCGTTAACCACCTGGCTTAGACGGAGTTTGAGCGCCACGCTGCACAGGATATATGCGTGAACCTCGCTGAATCCCCAGCGGCTGACGAGCAGGTCGACCATTCGGCTCGTGGCAGCGCGAGAAGTATCCCCGAGATCGGTTCCCGATTCCACCACCACCCAGGCGTCGGCAGTCGAGTCTGGAGCGGCCACCTCGCTGGCCTCCACCAGCGGCCCCGAGAGCGGCTGCTGCTTATGCAGCTTGAAGCGCAGCGTCACGTCCAGCGGGCACTCGATGCCGTTGATGCAGACCTCCCCATCCCCCTGCGCCGCGTGCCCGTCTCCGCAACTGAACAGCGCGCCGGGATGGAAGACCGGCAGGTAAAGCGTGGAGCCGGCGCACAGCTCGCGCACATCGAGATTGCCGCCGAATTCGCCCGGTGGCCGGGTGCGGAATGCGCCGGCCTCCGCGCGGGAAACGCCCATGACTCCCAGAAACGGCCGCACCGGCACCACCGCCGGCTTTAATGAACTGGTAGCCTCGCCGTCCAGATGCCAATGGAAGAGATAGGGCTCGCGGAAACGATCCTTCAGAAACCCGAGGCCTGGAATCACGCTGGACCAACCCCAACCGCCGTGTCGAGTGGCCAGCACATCGATTTGCAGCGCGTCGCCAGGCTCTGCCCCCTCCACGTGCACAGGGCCGGTGAGCGCGTGAATGCGGCTGCGGTCGATGCCCAGATACTCCGCTGTGGTCATGCCGGGATGCACCTGGCCGCCACTCGCGTCCACACACTCGAATGCCACCTCGTCGCCCGGCTCGATGCGCAGGCGCGGCGTCAGCGATCGGTCCCAAACCGAGTGAGTGGGTTCGGCGGATAGCTGATGCTCGGTCATGATTCCTTCACCCGCACGGTCATTTGTACTTCAACCAGTGCATTGCGCGGAAGTGCGCTCACACCCACGGCCGCCCGCACATGGCGTCCCGCTTCCCCAAACACGCGAACCAGCAGATCGGAAGCCCCATTGATTACCGCGGGCGAATCCGCGAACCCCGGCACGGCATTCACATAGCCGTTCAGCGTCAGCACCTCGGCAACCTTGTCCAGCGTGCCCAACTCCCGTTTCAGGATCGCCAGGTGGGTCAGCGCGCATGTCTGGGCCGCGGCGTAACCATCTTCGATCGAGCGGTCCCCGCCTGCGGTTCCGGTAATCGTGCCTTCCGCGCCGGCGGAGATAACTCCGGAAAGATACACAATTTCGCCAACCCGCTTGGCAGGCACGTAATTACCTCCCGGCCCCGGCAATTGCGGGAGCGCCAGCCCGAGGGCAGCGAGGCTTTCTTCTGGAGACGGATGCGTCATTTGCATTTGAATGTAGCACGCGCGGGGGAATGTTTTCCTTTGGATATTCTTCTCCGGTCAAGTTAGCATGAGGCCATGCTTCGAGCACTGTTGCTTCTGCTGGTTA
>Ga0302140_10005923_pt1 | contig 15387 bp, 10 predicted proteins | sample I_Bog_E1_1_FD_202095 | JGI IMG/M metagenome (GOLD analysis project Ga0302140, IMG submission 202095) | Peat permafrost microbial communities from Stordalen Mire near Abisko, Sweden - I_Bog_E1_1 | ecosystem: Environmental > Terrestrial > Soil > Wetlands > Peat | place: Sweden: Abisko, Stordalen...
ATCCTTGATTCACCAATAAGGCTTTCCTTAACATTTCTATTCCTTTTTTATTATATTTTTCAGCTGCAGGACTCCATTCCTTCGCGAAAAACACATGTTTCAAATTTTTTTTCGTTTTCCCTTCTTTTTTCATATCGAAGGTCATCCGTTTTTCAACAGTTTCAACATCGCTCAGATGTGCGAAATTATGAATCACGAAGATCTTTTTCTTGTTATAATAAAGTTTCTTTATTCGCTCAATCAGAACCTCATCCTCAAAGGTCATTTCCCCAACAACAATAACGATGGCATCACTGCATTCAAGCATGAATTCTTCCATGAAGCTTCTGATCAAGATCCGATCTTCGATTTGTCTAACTTGGTCACTTAAATTTAATTCATTGAAAGAAAGATGGCTCCCATAAAGATCAAGAAACCCAAATTCTGTGGAATCCCGAGGGTATTTTAAATTAACTCCTTGAGATTGGCATTTTTCTTGAGAATCAACTGGGATTTCAAAACCGCAAAGTTTGCTCAGAATATATGTTTTGCCTTTTTTATTTGCACCAAAGGCTGCTAACATCATGCATTTTCTTTGTTTTTTTTCAGTTAAAATCTGTTCACTATATTTGGATTTTATCACACAGCTTCCATTTTCAAAATCTCGTACTGTATTACACTTAATTCTGATGTCATAGTCAGGCTTTCTCAAGAACGATTCCTTATTAATTTGACAAATCATTGAATCCAGCACATTCAAGTTTCTTAGTTTTTCTTCATTATTCAAATCAAAGTCAAGAACCTCACAACTTTCTGATGAAATCTCTGATTTTTCGACATTTTTTGTTTCATTATATTGTTTTTCTGTGGTAAATGAGGGAAGGACTTCGGGAAGTTTATCACCTAAGAGACCTTTAAGATATTGATTTTCTTTCATTAAGCGAGCATTCAATTCTTCAAATTCTCTGCTATGAATTTTTTCAATGGAAATAGCAGAGACTAAAGTGTTCTTCTTTCCAATAATTTCTTTGAGTTTTGCTTGCAAAATTGCGATTTTCTCCATTAATTGCTCTTTGGTCAGTTCAGCCATTGATATTTTGTTATTGGAAACTTCCATTGGAACTTTCTTTTTTTTTTAATTTTTTTTGTATTAAAATTTTGCGTACCTACTAAACTTTTTTTTCAATTTTATTATTTCCGAACAAAATTTAAATATTATTCATATTTTTATTTATATTTAATTAATTTAAAAAAAGAAGAAATGTTTATTTTTGAATTTTTAAACACTGCTGATTTTCAATAATTTTTTGACTAAAATTTTTAGTTTAATTATATTTCCAAATATGCTTGTTTTTATCATTGATTTTTCAGATAATATTTACTTGAAAAAAAACTCATCTAATTTGATGAAAAAACTATTAATAAAATTAGAGCTTAAATTAATAAGTTCTGTTTTCCTTCTTCCTCCTCTGTAACTTCTTTATGAGGAATTGTTTCTTGTTCTTGCAAAGGTTCCTCTTCTTCTCTTAATCCAACATTCATCTCTCCCAAATCATCTGGTTCTTCGCTAGGCACTTTTCCGCTTTTTTCCAGACTTCCTCCAATTTTCATCGACTCCTCAATTTTCAAAGCCAAACCCTGTAAATTATGATTCCCTGTTGGAAAATGACTAGTTTGGTTTTGCAACGCAATTTGTTTGACTAATTCATTTTTTTTAAAGGCCAAATTCACTCTTTCTGCAATGTTCATGCGTTGTAAAACTTCCAACTCCGTTTTTTCATACCAAATCAGCTTTTCAAACTCTTCCAAATAGGTCAATTTAGACTCAAGCTTGCTCAATTGCAGATCAATGAGCAGATTTACTATCATCCTTAGCTTGTTTTCTTCTTTAATCTGCAAATTTTTTGCTGTTTCTTGCGTTTCCTTCTCTAAATTCAAAAGGACTTCCTCTTCCTTCTCAGAAAAAATAAGAATTTTGTCCAATTTTTTGTCAAATTCCTCAATTTTCTCCTTATTTTCCTTGTCATATTCAATTTCCATTCCTCCTTTTTCCTCTTGGGTTTCAGTGGATGTTTTGACCTCCTCCTTTATTTTTGATGTTTCGGCAACAGGTTCATATTGTGTGGTTTTCTTGCGGTTTTTGACTTTTTCCAAAAGACTTTTGAAAATGGCCACATGTTGCAGAAGGGGGTTTGAAAAATCAGAAAAAACCGTGGGATCACTTGCTTCCAGAAGATTTTCAATGGGCAACTTGTTGGAACTTTGTTCTTCTTCATTTTCGAACAAAAAATGAACCGATGATATATTTTTCAATGGCAATTGGAGAAAATGCAAAATGATTTCTTCTTTAGTTCTCGTGCCACCCATTTGTTTCTCGATTTCTGACCAATTCTCATGATTTTTGCTGATTAGTTCTAATAAACGATTGGTTTCTTCAGTGGACCAGCTTTGACGACTTTGGGGTTGGGTCTCATTGGAAGATAATTTCGAAAGTAGATCGCATTTGATAAAATCATTGGAAGATAGAATGTTTGGGAAATTGCCATCTGTGTAACATTTTATACAAAGAACCATTTCTGGGATCTCGGCTGCCTTCAAGGTAGTGACTGGGGGTTTTTGTTGGAACCAGACGAGACCACAAATCACTCCACAGAAATCACAAATTGGACGATAGGATTTGGGAAGCATTTTTATTGTATTAAAAATGAGGTCAGAGGTTTTGGATGGCACCTTTTCTTGATCCAACAAATCTATTTTATCTAGAAGAACAAAATAAATTAAAAGCAAATAAAATTAAAATAAAAAATGTGGAAATTTTTATCAAAAAAATTAAAAATGCTTACTTTCTTTGGTCGAAAGCTTCAATAATTCCTCATTATTCTGCAAATTATTTAATGCGACACTATGTTGCATATTTGAGGGATCAACATTAAAATTGATTAATCCCCAATGCTCCAAAAAGGAATGAATTCTCAAGATAGCACACACATCTCCAGCCAGATTTCTCCTGCAAGCCGTTTGTGTCAAGTAACTTCTCGGGTTTTGTCGATAGAGCTCAATGATGTAATTACGATATCTTTTGTAAATTTCAGGTGTTTTTGAAGGACGCAAAGAATTGAAGAACTCTGGCAACGAATCCTTTTCAATTTGATGTATTTCGTTGATATCAAACCAATGAGCGCAACTAGGAATGATAATTGGGTATTTTTTCACTTGTTTCTGAGGTGGTTTTTCAAAAGTTGTCAATTGTTTTAATTCTTGAATGGCTTCTTCTTTAATATTTGGGTCTTTGTCTGATTTTTCTGCATTCAAAGTCGTGTTCTTATCATTATTAGCAATTTTATCAGCTGCGTTTTGTTCCAAAACTTGTTGAAGAGCGTTTTTTGTGTATGGAAAAATCTCGACTTTATTTTTGCTTTCATCATAAAGCGTGCTTTCATTTTTAAGCATCGACCCCAAATTATTATGTCCTGACATTTTGATTTGGTTTTCCGAATTAGGAGTGTTCAAGTTAAGGTTAAGGTTAAGGTTCGCATTGATCGGATTAATGTTTTTTTGAGGAAAAGTGGCTTGTGATGATTGTTTCATGATCTGATTTCCAGCCAAAAGGGGGTTCAATCCATTAGATGATAGGTTCATTGAAGAAGGTTGTGGCTTTGATGTTTTTTGTGTTGCTCTTTGACTTGGGAAATCTGTCTATTTATAAGAAAAGAAATCAAATAATAAAAAAACTCATGGGGTTCGGGATTTTCTGATGGAGGTATTGATTAGAATTTTCACTTTCAACCTTTGGCTCTAATTTCATAATTTCTTCTTTCTTTAGACTTTCGGATTTAGCACTGAGAGTGGGTTTCTTGTTGCTATATTGACTTTGTTGGACTGGGAAATAACATTGAATGAAAAAAGCGGCAAAATTAAAGAAAAAAAGTACTTTTGGCTAATGTTTGGGTGTTCAATTGGTTGGAAATGACAGTCGCTTCGGTTTCATAGATTTTATATCCGAACTCGGTTTTTTTGAGATTGATGATGATGGGGATCATGGTGATTTGCTTGGAGGATCTTAAATTTGTGCGCATATTCATATTTTTTGATTTTTAATTTGATTTAGAAGCTTTTTTTATTTGAGTTTTGGAAGATTAAAAAAAGCTTGTTTTTAAATGCTTGTTTTATACCTCTTAATATTATTCATTATTATAAAACTTCATTTCAGGTCGTATGAAATAGTTTCCAAAATTTAGCTTTTTTATATTTTAAAAATTTTCTCTATAATTTTCGAGATTTATCATGTCGAGCTATCCTCCCCTGCTCGATTTCATAATCGACCTAAATGAGTCTAATCCTAAGGATTATTGGAATTATTACGCTTTTAATAGTTCGATCATAAACTCGTTAGATTTTGATTATCTGAAAATTCTAAAAAATCAAGGATTCTTGACAGAAATCCTTTTGAAGGAACAACATTCTATTCCTCAAGATTCAATCATGTTTTTATCTGTGACTCAGGAAAGAATGCCCTTTTTTGAAAAATCCAAAAAGAGGAAGATTCACAAAAAAATAGAGATGTTAAAACCATTGCGAAAAGAACTGGAAATACAAGATAACGATCAGGTCAAAACGCCAATAAATTATAAAATAATAAGGAAAAAAAGCAAATATCTAAAAAATCAGAGGAGGAATTTTAATGATAAGAGATATGTTTATCAGCCCAAACCGAACATTCATAAAATAGTGATTAAAATCGAAGACACAGGTGATCAAAACCAGCTTACCAATAAGGCTTTGAACAATTTAAGGAATAGCAACATTTTCAAGAAAAAACATTCCGTTTTCAAGAAACATCATAAAGATAAACAAAATGGTTTTTTTTTGCAAAACGACAAGGAAAGTGATTTTCTTCCTCAAAACCAAAGTCCAAATTACGTCGTTCAAGAAAGAGAAAGTGTTCCTTTCATCCCTTCATTTGAAAACTTCATTAACTTTTTGCAATCAACAATCCCGTTACAACCACACAATTCAATTTTATCAGAAGAGGATCTAGAATCTCTATATCTTTTGCGAGCAATGGTAGATCTTCATAAACAACCAGAGCGAAAATCGAATTTAGAGAAATCAAAAGCGATTATAAAAAATTTGCCTGTTGTTCCACAGGAACCACATTTTCTACCTGTTTTGAATCAAGCTTTGGATATTGATTATACATTCATGCATTTAAATATTGAGGCAGAAGGGGTTGGTTTTAGGCCCGCAATTAGGAATTTGAAGAGGAATGTGGTTTATAATGAGGAGAAGTCTTTGAATTCGCTCTCTAATTATTTTAAAATGCCGATGGAAGATTTGATTTATTTGTTTAATAGTGTTAGTAGGCATTTTCCTGATTTAATGGAGGTTTTCAAAGGAAATAATCGGTTGATTTGGAATGAAGATGAGGATATGTTGTTGAAAACCGGACAATGTTTGGGAAAAGATCGCAAACGGATGTTACGCAGGATAAGATATCTAAGTTCTATTGATAGTAATTTTTTGAAATAAACAATATTAATTTTTCATAAAAATAATAAAGAAAATGTAATTTTAAATTGTGAAGAACACAAAATGTTCCAATTTTATCATTTTTTTATTTTAAGGATTTAAAAATAATAATAATAATCGCGTTTAATATATTAATTTTTTTATTTATATTTTAATTCCTCAACATTTTTGATAAATTATTATATTCGAATGAGAGATCAAACCATAGAGTCTTCATATATTCAGATATTTTTAATCAGTGTGAAAATAATTTTCCTCGCCCTTCAAGGGATCTTTTGGTCTCAATTTTTTTGGCTTGTCATGATGGAGCAAGAAAAATTTTTCAATAAAAGGACCCTAATAATTAATTTGATCTTAGATACCCTCTATGTTTGCTGAAAGCTTCGCAAAAAATCTCATTACAACCACTCTCATTGCCTTTTTGCTCATTTTGACTTTCAGAAGTTTTCTTCTGGCAAATCTCAAAACCAGCGAATTTTCAGGAGATATGCAAAATTTCTTCCAGGAAGACGACAATAATTTAGAAATAAGAGCTTGCAATGTCTGTAATACCCCAAAAACCAAAAGGACACATCATTGTTCTTTCTGTGAAAGGTTTTTTGAGATAAAATATCAAATAATCTGTATAATTTAATAGATGCATTGTGAAGATGGATCATCATTCGTTGGTGATTGGCAAATGCATTGGAAAGAATAATTACAAATATTTCATGTCATATGTTCTTTATGCTATGATCGATTCAGCGATTCTCATAATTATGAGCTTACCTAATTTTTGGAATTTAATAGGATTGAATTTCGGGGTAGTATTTTAATTTTCTAATGGAATTAACATTTTTTTTTTATTAAAAAAGAGCGTTAAGGTCAATATAACCAGACTAATTATAATGAATATTTTCAGTGGATTCATATTTTTGGCGTCTTTGGGCTGGATTTTAGTTCAAATATATTGTTTACTTAACAATGTCTCATTCATTGAATTGATGAATATGTCAGTAAAATTGTTTTTATGTGCAGGGTTTCTAATTTAAGTAGGAATTGTTCCAGATAGAGTTCAACGTTTTGAATATTTTCTATGGATTTTTCAGATCAAACAAACGGGAAGCCTTGAAAAAGACTTTTAGTAAAGCTTGGCTTGGATATTTCGAAAGAGCATCTATTTTATCAATTTTTTATCCAACTGAAAATAAATCAAAAATAAAATGAATCTGAGTGGAAAATTATTTAGAGTCAGAATTTTCTATTTTCTTCAAAATTCATTTTTGAAACGTTTCGAAATATTATAAATTTTTTAGCTATAAAAGATTGTTTTCTCCCAAAATTAATAATTATATCAAATAAATTTCATATAAACTTACTATGAAATATTTCGTACTCATTTGTTTATTCCTCTCCGCCGTCTCTTGCTATGACAATGTCTACAATATGGATGATGGCAATGCGATTATGACGATGAATTACTGTCTCACAGGAATCTTGGTACCTTGGATCATAGCTCTTGTTCTTTGTATAGTCAGTTGCGTTTGTTGTTGTGTCCCCAAAAAACATCGTGCAAACCCAACTTTTGTCGCTGTATCTCAACAACCTGTGATGGTGATAGCAGGAGGAATGCAATACGGGCAACCTCAACAACCCATGTATGGTCAAACTCAACAACCGATGTATGGTCAAACACAACAACCGACGTATGGACAACAAGTGATGTCACCGATGACAAATGTGGGACAACCCTTGACTGGTGGAGATTTCAAAAATTAAAGACTAAATTACGCTTGTTTTATTTTTTTCCCTTCTTGGCGAGATATTCAAACCTTTAAGAATCAAAATACATTTCTAAAAAGTTTTATTGTTGTGAGAAATTTTTTTCTCTCTCCTAGATGAATTAAAAAATAATGAACAAATAAAACATAAAAAAATTTTTAATTTTTTTTCATAAAATTAATTGTTTTAAAAATTTTCGAAAGCAAAATATGAAAAATTTCCAGGAATCCGATTTCAAAGTAAAAATTTTAAAAATCTTTTTTCCTTCTTTGAAACTCTTAAGATTGAAATCCCCACTTGTTCCAAAGACACAGGTTCCAACACTGTGTTTTATGATGTACTGGTGACCTATCAAGAAAAAAAATGGAAGTTAGTCAAAAGATATAGTGAATTTGAAGATCTGCACAATCGCTTGAACAAAATCATTTTAAATATGCCTTATCTCCCAGCCAAAAGTTTATTTAAATTGACGGGGGTCGAAATCGAAAAAAGACGTTTGGATCTTGAGAAATACATTCGCGCCTTGAGTCTACGCAAAGACATCGTTCAATTATCAGATTTCCTTTCGTTCATTGATTTCGAAAGTTATACGACAAGTGAAATATTTTCCCCGATAGAAATCGGCTCTTTGTTGAATCTTCCAATGAGTGTCACGGATTTCATTTTTATTCAGGAAGCTGGAATTTTGTTCGTGAGTTTATCGGATACAAGCATATTATCGAAAATGGATGATATTTTTTCTACATTTACAAGTAAAACCGCAAATGACATTAGAGGCAGTGTATTGGCCTATAAGTTGCAAGGGAATAACCCTTTAAAATTCCATTTATTATGGAAAAAGGATTTCAAAGCAGGAGTAGAGTTATTATATTAATTTAATATATTCCAATTTTTTTTTAAAGACCACATGTTTATATTGGGATGAAGCGCTGACTTTTTTAGCTGTAGGGTTTGACGACGGTGCTTGTGAGTGCATCAGAGTTTCAACGGAACATTATTATAACGAATATGATGAGGTGAAATATTTTTTTCGTTTCAATACTTTGAAATTTTCTTTAGTTTTGCATTGTTAGAAGACACACTTCGAGAGTTATGGGATGTGGGTTCTTTAGTCTGTTGGCAACACTATACACCATTTCAAAAGATAAAACATTAGTTGTGACGGACATTACCAAAACTGTGAATTTTGCATTGGAAGGTTTTTCTAATTGTTACAACCCCCATTTTTATTTTTTCGAAAAAAGAAAAGACTTTTCTCAATGAGTTAACATATCTTCTGATTGATAATCAAAATAAAAGAATGTTTATTTCTGATGTCACAGGAACCATACATATTTATGGCCTTGACGTTTTAAAAATTAAAATTACTTATAAAAAAAAATTTTATCTTTAGATACCCTTGCAATTGTTTCATAAAATCCCATGCGAATATCCCCAAAACTTTACAACTCTTTCAATGGATATAAAGAAGCGTTTTCTGCTAGCAGGATCAACTCAAGGAATGATTTATATCTACGAATTAGGGAAACCTGGGAAAGTATATTTTTTTATTTAAAATTTTTATTTCAATAATTTTCATAAGGAAAAATTAATCAGCTTGACTTCAAAAATCGAGGCTTCTAAAAATGTATTTTTGAAAAATAATAAATAATAATGGATTGTTTTAAAGCTGAAAACAGTGGTTTTCTCTATTTTGGATAAAACTTTATACTTCAATTATGGAAATACTGTGATATTCATGGATTCAACTCAAGCATTGCCTTTTTGTAATTTTTTCATATTTCTAAAAAAAACTTAAAAATTCAAAGATTCTTTGGACCGACATAGAGCAGAAATTGTGAAGATTTTATTGCTTGATTCAGAAAAAGTCCTAATAACTGCTTCAAAAGACAAATCCATTAAAGTTCTCATGCAAAAATTTGATATATTTCAAAAAACTAATTTTTAGTTTTGGAAATTAAAAGATGTTGATGGTCCCTCAGATTCACTTAAAGAAAAAAATGTTGAAGAAAAATCAGAGAAAACAGAAAAAGATTGCAAAGATCTTTTCGAAAAAATTGACACATTAAAACCATCACAAGACACTCTGAAAGCATCCACCATGATTAATCCCTTGAAAGATAGAGGAGAATTTTTATTTAGACAAAAAACGGAGCCAATTTCAGAAAAAATCCAAGAAATCCCTCCTTTAATATCTCAAATCAAAGAACCTTTACAAAAGTCGAACACTTTCAACCCATTGTTGGAAATAAAAGCCAACCAAGAGCCATTTATCCAAAAAGAAAAGGGAAGTGAAATGGAAAAAAATGTAGAAAATGAAAAATCCAATAATGAGAAATCAACACAAAAACAATCAAAACCCCTTTTTGAAGCAGATGATGAGAATGAGTTGAACGGTTGGTATGATGATTCAAAAATTCCAGCAATCACCGAACATCCAAGTCTTTCGAATCCAAAGAAAACAAATGAAATTAAAATTAAACCAACCTCAAAAGATGCACCAATGTTTGAAGAGGATGCAAATGATTTGATGGGTTGGGATAGTTCTCAAAATCAGGAGATGTCTTATGCCCCCATTAAGAACAACCCTTTATTGGCGAATTCACTTGGTTCTGGGAAGGTAGTGCAAACCCTCTTCCAATCAAAACCTTCAGAAGTTAGCAGCACACATAAGAAAGAGCCTGCGACTCAAAAGTCGCAAATGGTGAAAAAGAAATATGAAGAAGAAGAAGATTTAAATGGATGGAATAATTAATCTTAAATATAAATCAGATCATAATATATTTTGAAGGAAATTAAAAAAAAATAATTTTTTTTGACAAAAGAATTTACTTTCGTCCAAACTTTTTGGAGTAATTAATTGTTTTTTTAAACCTTGTGAAATTTTTTAATTAAAAACATTAATGTGAATATAAATTTTTTCTAAAGAGTAAATTCCTAAAAAAAAATAAAAAAAATAAATGCAATCTGAAACCTCCAAAACAAAGAAGCAAAATATTGATTTCGAAGTTGCAAACTTCGCTTTGCTTCCAATTAAAGAGCTTGAAAACAATGACATCGAACCAACCTTTTCCAATGAGGCAATTCTTTCGAAAGAAGAAAAATGGGGAATTTTTCTTTTGCATTTATTATATTTTGTTCAGGGAATTCCTTTCGGTTTTTTTGGCCTTGCCATTCCTTATCTATTGATTGAAAAAGGAGCTGATTTCACTCAAATAGGGATTTTATCATTTTGTTTGTATCCATTTTGTTTTAAGATCTTTTTGGCTCCTTTTGAGGATATTTATTTCTTTAGAAATTTCGGCAAACGTAAAACCTATATTATTCCATGTCAATATCTTTTAGCTTTTTTCTTTTTGATTTTAAGCTTTATCATCAATGGGCTCTTGGAAGATTTGAATGTTGGTGTGCTTTGTTTTTTGGGTTTTCTGATCGTTTTAATTATTGCATTTCAAGATGTATCCGTTGATGGTTGGGTCTTAACATTATTAAGCAACGAAAATGTAAAATGGGGAGCTGTTTCTCAATGTGTGGGGCAGGCCATTGGGATAATTTTCGGTGGAAGCATTCTAATTCAATTATCTTCAGTTAAATTTTGCAATGAATATTTATTTTCTGAGCCTTCAAATAGTCCATTGATAACAATTCCAAATTTTCTGAGGATTTTCGCAATAATAATTCTTTTAATAAATTTTTGGGTTCATTTTGGAATAAAAGAAAGGAACCCAGCAAAGAATGAATATTTAAGCGTTTGGATTTTAGTGAAGGATCTAAAAGGGTTTTATACGAATGCAAATTTAAGATACTGTGTGATTCTTTGTTTGACTTCCAATCTGGGGTTCGCTGCTGTTACAAATACTGCCCCTTTGAAATTGATTCAATTAGGATTTTCAAAAGAAACCTTAACAACTATTTCAATGACTCTTATTCTGGTTAATTTAGGTTTGAGCTTTATTATTGGAAAATATGCTAGAATTGGGAATGAAATGTCTCTTTATATTCGATTTTATGTTATTTTATTTGTCCATAACATCTTTTTGTTTATATTAATAAGCGTGTATGATGGCACCCAAGGAGGATCATTTACTTTTTTGTATGTAATTAGTGCTTTGTTTGGAGATGGCACTGCTGCGTTGGTCATGGTGAATCAGGGAAGTTTTAATAATAGAATAAGTGATGAGGATGTGGGAGGTACCTTTTTAACATTTTTGAATGCTATGTGGAATTTCGGTAGATTTGGAGGGACTTCTTTAATTTTATTTTTGGTGGATTCTTTCAATTATACTGTTCTAGTGATTTTAAGTTGGGTTTATGTTATTGTTTATATGGCTGTGTTTGGTAAAACTTTTCTGAAATTGGAAAGAGTAAAAAAAAAGACTGGAAATTTTGAATTTATATATGAATTAACCCATTTTTTAATTTATTCCTGATAAATTAATTAATAATCTGTTATGAAGAAATAATTTTAAAAAGGTATTGCCAACTCTTATAATTATTGAATTTCAAATTTTTAGAAATGGATCAAAAAAATAATTTTATCTCTGAAAGGAAAGAAAGCCAAAAATTAATCCAAAACGAACCACCTCAAACCAAGCTTCAAAATTTTGATTTAATTATAAATTCAACCACGCCTTTGCTGAATGAAGATCTTTCTGTTGACCCAACATTGACCCCTCAAGAGAAAAGAGGTGTTTTTCTTTTGCATAGTCTTTATTTTATTCAAGGAATTCCCCTCGGGCTTTTTGGATTTTCAGCCTCTGTTATAATTCTTTTGACTGAAGCAGGTGCTGATTTTTCAGATCTCGGTGTCCTTTCATTTTGCATGTATCCTTTTGCTTTTAAAATGTTGTTCGCTCCAATTGAAGATACTTATTTCAGTCCTCGTTTTGGCAAAAGAAAATCCTACATTATACCTTTGCAATATATTTTGGCTGCCCTTTTTTTTATTTCAAGTTTTATTATAGAAGATTTAATTTTATCAAAAAGCATTGGAACAATATTTCTCGTGGGATTCGTGATGGTTTGGATTGCTTCTTTGCAAGATATTGCAGTTGATGGATGGAATTTGACCATTTTGCAAAACCACAATTTGGGTTGGGGTTCAGTTGCTCAATCTGTTGGACAACAAGTCGGAGTCGTCTTAGGAAGTACAGTTCTAATTATATTTTCGTCAACCAAATTTTGCAATGATTATCTTTATTCTGAACCATCGACAACACCGCTAATAAGTATTAATTCCTTTTTTAAAATCTTCGTTATTATAATTATTGTCATAAACGTTTATGTTCATTTTTTCGTGAAGGAACGAAATCCTGTTTCAAACGATGAATTTCCAACAGTATGGGCTCTTGTGAAACATTTGAAGGGATTTTATTATAATAAAAATTTGAAATTTTATATGTTTATGATGATGACATGGAAGCTCGGTTTTTTCACCGTTTCAGCAACTTTTCCATTAAAATTGATTCAACAAGGTTTTCCAAAAGAAACCATTGCGTCAGTGATGACCTGCTTGATTCCTGTGAATTTTGTTGCTAGTTTTTTAACAGGAAAATATGTTAAAATAGGGACTGAATTTACTTATTATTTCAAAATATATGCCTTACATCTGGTTAATGATGTTATTTCCTTTATTTTAGTAAATAATTATAACAATATTTCAAGTGGAGTTTTTCTTTTGTTTTTTATAATTGTGTGTTTCATTCATTATTCGGTGATCACAGCAATGTTTGTGATTCAAGGGCAATTCAATAACAGAATAAGTGATGAGGATGTCGGGGGAAGTTACTTAACATTTTTGAATTCCATAAATAATTTAGGAAAGATGGGAGCAAATTCATTAGTTTTTTTTTTAGTGGGTGCTTTCAATTATGGAGTGATTGTTTTTTGTAGTTGGATTTTTACAATCTGTTATCTAATTAACTTCGGAAAGCAAATTCGAGATCTGGAAAAAATTGAAAAAAAAGATTGGAAATTATCATAATTCAAAAATCTCTTATAAAAAAGCATGACAACTTACAAAAAAGCTTAATTTTTTTTTCATTTTTATAAAAAACACAGAGATTATACAATTACAGTTTATTTCGAATTTTGATTTTCTAATTAATTTTGAGTTTTCAATAAAAATACTCCAATATTAATTAAAAGCTTCATAATATAAATTTTTATTTGTTTGGAATTTCGTCAAAGATGTTCATTGCTTTGAAGCATTTCATGAGAGACTTTGACATAATTAGTGAAGAGATCAAAATGTTCAGTATATTCGAAACAAAGGGTCGTTATAAAACATTATTTGGAGGATTATTGAGTTTTTTGACCTTTTCATTATGTATTTCTGCCTCAATTTATTTCTTTATGCAAATTGTCTATAAAACCAACCCGATAACTTATCAAGCATCTCAATATGTAGACATAGCTCCAAGAATTACATTTGACTCTGCCAATTTATATTTTATTTTATATTTCTGGTCTGCAGCAACAAATGTAATAAATAGCAGTTTTATAACTTTTCAAGCCACCCAAGCAACTATTAAAAGCTCGGAAACCATAAACGAGTATAACTTTGGGGTATGCGATATTGAGGAGGATTTGGCTGGAGTATATGACCTTCTCCAAGATTTTGGCTCAGATGTTATCCAAAACTCATTTTGTATAAAGAATATGGTGTTAAACGGCACCTTAATTCCTAAAAATGACTCTCGATTTATTGCTCCATACACAGATTTTGGCATGGAATCGAAAGCCAAAGATCCGATAAATTTATCAATAAATGGAATGCAATGCATTAATTCAACAGAAAATAATAATTCATGCCTTCCCTCAGATGAGATCGATAATATTTTGAGCAATGCCGAATATCGTTTGATGTTTCTTGATAATTACTTTAATCCTTTAGATTACAACAAGCCAATCGTTCGTTTTGCAGAAAGAATTGTCGGTTCAGTTGGAGTTGGCCTGACTTCCTACAATTATATTAATTATGATAATGTGAAAATCCAGACAAATGATGGCCTGATTTTTGACAATATCTACTCTATGGATAGTTACATGTTTGAAGATAATGTTGAAATCATTCAAAACCAAGCAATTGGTGATAATACCATTTTTTCATTGATTTTGGAAGGAGAAAACACAGCTCAGATCATAGAGAGGCGTTATGTAAGACTACAAGAAGTTTTGGCTAGTATGGGAGGGGTCTTTAAATGTCTGTTTTTGTTTGCTCAGATCATCAACTTTTCTTACAACAGATTAATGATTCAGAAAAATTTTTTGAAGAAGGTTTATTCAAATTTCATTTCTATGAAGGAAAGAAAAATCGATGATGATTATTTCATAAAGGTGAATATAGATGATCAGATTCCTGAGGAAAATTCAAATGATGTTTTTGCAGAAGATACGAGATTTGGAAAAGAATATCATGGCGAATTTAGTAATTTCCTTATTTTTAAATATTTAATTCATTCTTATCTAGAGTTTATTAAAGACAATGATTTGAAGTTTATTGCATCTCCTTTGAAAAAAGAAAAAGTTGAAAATATCATAAAGAGTCTTTCCATTTTTCCAGAAAAAAACAAAAATGAAGAAGATCCACAAAATGAGAGTACCATAAAACCAAAGAAAAATAGAAGAAGTTCTCTATTTTCAGGTTTAGCTCAACGACAAAAATCAATCAAAGAATCCGCCAAATTGTCTTTTTTTAATTATTCTGTATTATGGGTAAAAAATTTCCATAAAAGGAAAAAGCATGAACTTTTAGAAAATTTCGACTATACGCACAAAATAAAGAAAAAAATATTCAATGAATACACTTTTTATAAGCTTTATTTTGAAATGGAGAAGATGAAGCTCATTTTTTTCAACGAAATACAATTGCAGGCATTCAACTTAATAAAAATTAACTATGGTTCTTTATTCAATGAAAAAAATGAAAATCTTTCAGATTTTAAGGAGGTCTTTTATAAAATCCAAGGAAAAACAGATGACTTAAGCCAAAAAATAGCTCATTTATTAATTAAAAATAGCTAAATTATTGATTAAAAAGCTAAATATTTAAATAACTATTTTATTCACTATCTAACTTGTTTTCTTTTTTAATTAGATAAATCATTTTTTATTGTT
>Ga0302140_10005924_pt1 | contig 15381 bp, 13 predicted proteins | sample I_Bog_E1_1_FD_202095 | JGI IMG/M metagenome (GOLD analysis project Ga0302140, IMG submission 202095) | Peat permafrost microbial communities from Stordalen Mire near Abisko, Sweden - I_Bog_E1_1 | ecosystem: Environmental > Terrestrial > Soil > Wetlands > Peat | place: Sweden: Abisko, Stordalen...
AATTCATGCAAAAAACCTATTAGGGGAATCAATACACTGGTTGCAGTCTACTCTACATCACAACATTGCAAGTGACACGTGCCGAAAGAATCAGCGGAAAGCCCCTGTGCCTGAACGCATAGAAGCTCTCAACAGCCCCGAATGATATTACAGCCCAAAATTGAAATCTGATGCCAGCCTTCTGTCACTTGGTCTCAAAGCTGTACCTCAACCATCCGGACAATGCGTTCAAGCTTTCCCATCTCACCGCCTCGTCGGGTTCTTGCATCAACTCCATTACTCTCGTCTTTAAACCCAGCTTCTCCAGTTGGGTCCGCTTCTCGGGAACCTCCTTGACCAAACAGCCAACATCATTGCAGGCAATAGCCAGGACTTGTTTGTCATTCTCCCAGGGCTTGCTCATGATTTCAGCAAGCTTCCTAGGAAGTTCTCCCTTTTCATGCTCGAGAATTCTCCGAGCGTTCTCAGCCCAAAATGTAGGGCTTCGATGAGGTGGAGACCATCTCAAATGGCCCGAGTTCACTTCCGCGGCATATTCATCGAAGGTAGTCTGGGTCTTGGTGTATTCATCAAGCATCTCAGTGAGATTCTGAAGGTCATCTAAGAGGTCTTGGTCCGAAAGATGTCGTCCATTAACATTCTGGATGAGTGCGGGAAGACGCGCTAGAACGGCAGCCGGTAGTAATGTCTGCTTGTTGGTCGAGAGAAGGTTATATAACGAGGAAATAAGAAGCCTGGTGGTTTTTTCCTTCGGAGACAACCTCAGGAGTTGTGTGAAGAGTGGAATAATATCGTACTCGCTGTTGACTGATTAGCATTCTTTTCTAAAAAAAGAACTTGACAGGAGATTCTTACTCTTCGAGGCCCTCTCCAACAGTAGCACCCTCAAAGCTGAGCTGCCACAGGACCAAGAGGACATGGTAGAGTAGTTGTAGACCAACACCACCTCCAATCACACCTTCAGTGCTTCTAGCGCTGGCAGCACCGCTCCACAAAGTCGAAGCTGAATCTCCGTTCGAGACACCTGCAGCTGATCGAAGAATATCAACCAGAGGTCCAACTGTCTCCTTTCTTTGTGCCCAGAACAACTCCCTTGACTTTTTGCCCCGTAGCAAGGCAGAGTATTCCAATACCGCAATATCTTGTAGGCCCCCATCAGATGACTTCGTTAAGGTCGATAGGTATGAGAATAATCGCGGCAATGCGGATGATTCCTTGTTCGATAAAGCTGGGATCCCAGAAATCATGCTTGCAAGGACAGTAGATGTGAGCAACGGAATTGGGCCGTCAGGATCGTTGGTTTGAGCGAGGAGTGGTAGCAGGTGCTGGTAGGGATCAGGATGCTCAGAGAGCGCTTTCGAAAGAGCGGGAATCGCTGCCGAATTTATATCAGCGAAGTAACCTGTAGGAAAGGGGATCGTACACACCATCAAGCAGGTCACTTAAGAGAACCAAGATGTACTGAACAACGTCTGCGCGCTTCGTAGCGGATTGCAGAACGCTGGGCTTGCCTTCTCCTCCAACAAACAGTATGCGATACCCTTCAAGATCGCTCTCAAGAGTCTGCTTTCTAACCTCTTTTCTGACCTTGTCCACGGCTCTGATCTTGCTCAATTGATCATCCGTGATAGTTCCAGCTCGAACGGCGCCATCCCAGGGAATCGGGCGAGCACGAATGTTGTTCTGAATCGAGGATAGGTATGGGGGCGGATCTAAAGACATGGCGAAGTTATCACTCAGCTCCTGGATTATCAGACGTGCGCGGAGCGAGCGTGGTGCCTAGACGTCGAGTGGTAGGCAGAAGCAGGTGAGCTCTAGCTTGGAGATCTGGGAGCTCTTATCGAAACTTCGCTTGTGACAGGGATACTGCAACGAACAATCTCTCACTACCCATCCAAGCGTGTTGAACTTCTAGTTGGCGAGAAAGAGTGGCTCTAGTATTGAAGAGATATCCTATGTACAGGCTTGTTTAGATATGAAGGTATCTTATATGAACATCAATCTTCGTTGATGCTGAAGTAACGACTAGTAAGAGGAGCATCTGACTCGACCATTCTGATCGAACCACTTCCTCTCCATTTATACTTGCTTTTTCTACTATTTAGCATTGACTCCCCAAGACTCCACTGACAATCATTAATGCTCATTTGATGTAATTTCTTTTCATTATCACTTAAATATCTACATGTGATCAAAGTCCCTCCCGTGCAGCACATGAACGCAAGTATGGAGAATGCTGGAGGCACTTTTCTTGCGATTCAATACTCAAACACTGGGGGAGGTGATAGCAACAATACAGGAGCCAGACTCCGTACTCCAAAAGAGGACACGGACGCCAGCCAATGGAGAGGCAAAATGATGATTCAGTGCAACAGCCATTCCGAACAAAAAAAGACAGCAGTACACTTTCCATAACATCGATCCAGCACAAGACCTTGAGGGATCTGGCGAGATGTACATGAATAGCAATCGGCGTCTTTAAAAAAAAGTCATCCGTCTATCGTAACTTCGAATCGTTTCCCATCCAAATAATGCAATGCGTGGTATCCAGAGCAACTACCACGTAGTTGTGTACGGATATTCGTAAGGTGGTCATTTCTATCGAGCGCCCATGTCCAGAGGAGTAGATACATCGACGCCAAGTTGAGCAGCGTGCTTCTTAGCCCACTGTCGGGTGAGGATAGAAGCTGTGAGAGTCAGAAAGAATACAACAAGTCAAGAGATGGACGACCTACCCTTGAGGAATTTCTTGCTTGCGTATTTCTTGAAGAAAGCTTCATGGGTAACGGGACGGGCAAGGTAGTCAATCATCAACTTAAAAACTGGTTGGATTGCCTCTTCGGAGTAACCAGCGTAGTGAGTCAAGGTGGGGTCCTACTTTCTCTTAGCTACAGTCTAGAATTGGGGGTGGTAGTAGAAACTCACCCATTCGCCTCTCTCAAGGATCTTGCGTGCGAGATACATTGATGCAGCTGCGACATGACTTGGAAGATAGTCCATGAAGCGGTGGTCAAGCAAGCTGATTTCCATGAGATACTTGCCAAGAGTCCGGGTTTGGATGTCATAGTTGTCAGCCTTTGAGATGCGTCGAAGGAAGTTCATCGGGTTGGGGTAGCTCAGGTCATAGTTGAGAGCTGTGAGGACATAGCGCTCTGCACTCAGGATTTCTGCCTCTGTGAAGCCATCATCGGCGACATGACGAAAGTTGGCAACGTGAGGAGACAGAACTTCTTCGTACTTTGATGCGATGAACATGGCTGTGACACCAACAAGCTGAAGGCGGTCGAGTTGAACTACTTTAGTAGAGAGGAAACGGTCGATGATATTGACAGCGAGGAACAAGGTTTCGGGGAGGAGGTGGAAACGAGTGTGAACTTCAATGAGCCAGTCGACAAGGATACCTCGCATCTTCCACTCCAAGTCATCCTGGTGGTCCATGTAGTCAGCGTTGGGCCGAGTGTCAACTTCCAATTTCTTCAGGTAGTCGAAGATCTCAACAACATATTCCGCCACCATCAAGGGGTCTTCGAGATCCTCCCGGTCAAGATCCTCGACACCTTCGGCAAACTCTTGGGTAACCGATGCCTTGGGCTCAACATCCTGCGCAAGCTCGTTCTCCTTAAACTCTTCAACTGTAATTCGTCGTTCAACCTGCTCAAGGTGGATCTTCTTTCTCAAAGGTTGTTCCTCTTCAGCCGGTGTTTCTTCCTTGATGGAAAACGTGCTTGAGGACTCGCTCGTCTTTCGCTTGACAGCCATAGCACCAGATCCTGAGCCGGTTCTCTTTACGTCCGAAGATTTCTTGTTCATGTCCTTCGCTCCCAGAACTGAGCGGCTAGAGTTTGCCCTTGACAGACTCTTTTGAACGCCGGTGGGTTGAGCAGCCTTTGACACAAGACCACCTTTTCCAGCATTCTTCTTTCCCTCAATAACATCTCCCTTCGTGACATTGCTAACATCTCCCAGAGCAGCACGCTTGCGGAGTGGTTGTGCTACTTGTGTATTGACCCCAGACTTCTTCGATTGGAGAGGCTTCTTGGCTGCACCAACATCATCACCGAAAGCAGCAGACTTTGATCTTGTAAGACGCGTCGTTCCTGTGGCACTGTTTTCATCATTCTCGTTGGTCACAGCCCGCCTAGTAGACGCGGCACGGGCCTAGGTTGAGATTGTCAGCATTTATATTCAGAGGAATCGAGGCGAGACTAGGCGGAGGTTAAAAGATCGGAATTGCTTCGACTTACTGGAGGCATGTTTATTTGCTGATTGATTATTGATTATGCTTTGATGCTTTACTGGAGGCAGGAACTATACTTGTGGTCAGCGAAGACGCGATACAAAGGTGTTGAAAACCGCGTGTGAACGGGAGTGAAGGACGCGGATGGCGACGCGACAGGACGCATCTACCAAGGAACAAAGAGGAAAATACGTACATGAAGTTAAAGAAGATACCAAACCACTCTGGTGCGTGGAATTGGTGCTTCCCCGGGTCGTTCGTGAACCGATATCAACAGCGTCGAGAGAGGCTCTCGGAGTGTGGATGCAAGGTAGCCTGGATACTTAATGTGTCAAGAAGGGCTTGATATTGCCTCGAGACTCAACGGTAGAAGTATCTCAGGTATTGGAAACTTGTAGGGAGGTCGTGGTCCTGTTTTGGGGGAGGTACAAAACCGTGATGAAGGACTGGGAGGAGAGCTTTCGAGGTGGAGGTCTTCGCTTGTTATGCTGGCGACTTAGCGCGACTCAGAATCCTGACCAGAATGAAAGGTAATCCCGCGAAGAGATTCCCCAACGCAAGGGAGGAGAGTAATCTGAAAGGACTTGAGAACTTCGAGGAGGATGAGAATCTTAATGCAAAATTGTTCTAGTAAGATGCGGTCTTCTGAGGTCAATTGGATGTTTTTGGCTTCGTCGAGGGACCGATGGGAGGGGAAAACGAAGAGGTGCTTCCAGGATCAGCGTCGGCACGGGCCTTCAGATGGCTTTATTGACTCCAGTTGCGGAGGCAACGCCTACGGCACACCTCTGCAACCAAAGACGACTGTGGCTGAACGCGATTGTGGCTGGCAGTGCTAAAAAGTTGGAGCTCTCGGATCGGAAATTCGAGAGACTTCACCCCATGTGAGGCAACTGGACTTCCAGTGCCATTGACACCATTCCCAGATCATTGCGGCCAAGTTTCGACCAGCAGAGTTGCCATTGGCTCTGCTCACGATGTTGCAACCGCGAATACTGCTGCGGCAGTCCCAGAAGACATCATGCAAATACATTTCCATCCGACGAACTGTCCCCCGTTCATACGCAACAGTGGTCGAGCCTGTGAAGGTTGAACCACCACCTCCCACAAGTGGCTTTGCACCGCCCCCAACTGTAGATGAAGGCAACGCTACATTCATGATGCGAACCTACAAACCTCGAACGCCCGGTGTACGGCATCTCAGACGTCCTATAAACGACCACTTATGGAAAGGAAGACCGTTCCTTCCCCTAACTTTTGCGAAGAAGGGTCACGGAAAGGGAGGGAGAAACAACAGTGGTCGAGTCACAATCAGACATCGAGGTGGTGGCCACAAGAGACGGATAAGAACTGTAGACTTTTTGCGCATGGAGCCAGGACCTCATACAGTGGAGCGTATTGAGCACGACCCAGGACGAAGTGCACATATTGCATTACTCAACGAGGAGGCTACAGGGCGGAAGAGCTATATTGTCGCTGCCGAGGGAATGAGAGCGGGAGACGTCGTTCAGAGCTATCGAGCTGGTATTCCCAAGGACTTGCTGGAGAGCATGGGAGGAGTAGTGGATCCTGGTGTATTGGCCGCAAAAACAGCTTGGCGGGGCAATTGTTTGCCTCTTCATATGATTCCTATTGGAACTATCATCTACAACGTTGGATCTACAAGAGGGAAAGGGGCCGTATTCTGCCGGAGCGCGGGTACTCATGCTGTGGTGATATCAAAAGACGATGAAGGAACGAAGGGTGGCAACAAGTATGTCAACGTACGCTTGCAAAGCGGTGAAATACGGAAAGTAAGCCGGGACGCTTGTGCAACTATAGGTGTTGCAAGTAACCCTCACTACCAGCATCGACAGCTTGGGAAAGCTGGAAGAAAGCGATGGTTGAACATTCGGCCAACAGTCAGAGGTCTTGCAATGAATGCAGGTAAGAACTTCCTACCTGGACTAAGTAACGAAGGCAAAAACTCACATTACTACAGCCGATCATCCTCATGGCGGTGGGCGAGGAAAGTCCAAGGGTAATGTCGACCCCGTAAGCCCGTGGGGTATGCCTGTAAGTCTCTTTTCCCTTCCCTTGGGAGCTCTCAATACTCATTCTGCTTAGGCCAAAGGAGGGTACAAGACTCGAAAGGTCAGGAAACCAAACAAATGGGTTGTCACTGCTCGAGAACGAAACCACGGGAAACGAAGAGTCAAGTAGTGGAACAATCTTTCTATGGTTTCTTCCTTGGTTTCGCTCCATGTTGTACAAAAGTAGACGTCTAGAGATGTACTATACCAAAAGAAAATCTGTATGACTGCCTCTCTGATTTGTACTCTCTTCGCCTTCTCTAGCCGTCACACTCACACCCTTCTGTTCTCCCCCCCGCCGCCCCCCCAACCAACTCCCCTAGAATCCCATATTTCTTCTCGAAGTCTTCCTTTACAAGGAGCCACGTTCAACCTCATGCTACTTCAGCCTTACAAGACACTTCACCGGTGGCTCACACCCCGAACAACATCTGCTACCCTCCCCCACCCTCTCCTCTCTCTTGCATAACCTCGGCGACTCCTGACGAGCATCTGAAAGTATTTCCAGAGCCCATGATTGGCAGGACGTACGAGTCGGGTCATCTTTCCTCACTACCAATCCGGCCAGTACCCAAGCCAAACCCCATGTCGACCCAACCCGTCCGCCGGATCCACGTCTGTGAATCCGAGTATCCTGGATCGCTAAAATAAGGTTACTGGTCACAAGTGACCAGGTGATGCGCCGGATCCAACGTTCCTTGGCACAGATGCGGCCACCTGCAGCTGGGCTCTGGCACGTTGCTCATGTTACACAGGGAGGCTTTGGGCTACTTTGTGGTATCCTTAATTAGGGATCGAAGCGAGCCTCCTGTCATCCAATGTTTGATATCTCCGCGGAGGGCTTCAGGGGGAAGGGAGGGCTGGCAGCCACCCGCTTTATTCTGGAAAGTGGGTGAAGCTGCAATGCTTCGGCGGTGATCTGCATTCAGAGAAGATGTGCAAGAACACGAGAGTTACTACCAGAAGATCCCGACAGCAAAAATAGAACAAGGTATTCAACCGTGCGATAATCTATGTGGTATAATTGATTAATTTTAGTTCTGCCGTAACTGCTGTAGTCAAGAGCGGGAATGCCAATCCGGTTCCCAAATCCTTATTCCGTCCTTCCCCACCCGAATTCAAGAGAAAAAACTGATATCTGTTTTTACATGGGCCTTCCAACGAATAAAATCATTTACACAGGAACAATTGTGTGTATCATACGAAGTAAATTCATAGCCCGACCTCATAACATTGTGTTCAACGCCTGACCGTAAGTTTAGGAAGCCCGTAATCGTCGTAAGTGCTATTTAAGCAAGGAAATGAGGGGTGATTGTTTCTTCTAAGAGCCGCCTTCCCACCCGATGTCCCTGTGCAAGATATCAGATGCAGTAAAATGGTTTGGCGTTAAGGAAACTTACATAGGATCCATGGGACCCAATCCCATCAGCGTTCTAAAGACTCCTTCCCCAACAGGTGTCAATCCTGTTGTCTGATTGCTCATCTCCCATCCACTAGGGACATCGAAGGATCTCCCAGGGGTCTCTGGCATGGTGAAGGTATTATCAGGGGTAAGACCTGTCGCAGGAATATTGCTGTAGTCTGGCTGGGTGGAAAAGAAAGAGCTCAGAGCGCGCCCGTCGGTCGTTGGCAGCCGTTGGTTCGAAGTTGCAGGGCTGGTCTCATAAGATTTGCCCCCTGATGTCTGTCCCGGCTGGAGGCTAGGTCGTGTATCCGAGGGTGTGCTGGCGCTTGGCGTTGGTCGATTCGAAGTTGAGTTTCCAGTGTCCGGTGAAAGCCCCGAGTCACCAGTGGTATTGCTCTCGCTATTGCCATAGCCACTGCCATTATTCATCTCGCGATTGAGGTACCCCGCGGTAGTAATTGAAATGGAAGCCATGTCCCCGATTGCTAAACCTTGCATGTTGCGTTGTACATGCTGTCCCTGATCACCTGAAAGCTGGCTGTCAATTGGCATCCAGTTCGGCTGGTCTCCAAAATTATCGTTGCGAGTATTTGCCGATTTCGCTGAAGCTGGATCTGACTCACGATGGAAATCATTTGCGGTTGTTGTTGGTCCTGTAGGGCTAGTATCGTCCATTGCGTTAATGTCGTCTGAGATTCGAAGGAAATTGCATTGATTCTGGACTGTTGTGCCGGTTGCCGTTGTTGTTGTTTGTGGGCCCAGTTGAGGGGCTCTTGCACTTGAGATTCCAAGCTAAAGGTTGTTAGAGAGTATAAGATATTGGCGGATATGTATTACTCACATTATCATCACTGTACGCGAACACCGATTTGTACTTCGGGTTGCGCATGCCTAACCCTTCCAGGTCAACATCTAGTTGAACCAGGAACGACTCTGTCAATGGATTCTTCCTCTTCAAAGCGTTCATAGCAGAAAGAAGGAATCGAAGAGAGTCGCCTGTCTGACTATCATCTGGTCGACTCTTTAGGTATTGGACGAATACACGGGCCGCCACGTAAAGGCAGAAAGAAATGAAGGGATTCATCTTGTAAAAGTTAATGACACATTAGACAACGACGGAGTATGAGAGACATACAGCAGATAGATCCATATGCGAGATCATGCGCATGACGCTAGCAATCTCATTTGCAGCAGTGATGCATCGTACTTTGCTCTCTGCGCTAATCGATGCTGGAAGGTGATTTTTGTCAGCCTTGTAAATCGCAGCCTGGTGCAGACAGATGGTCGAGGTATGGATGTTCATGTTGGTGAAGACGATATTAGGATTGGACAGTCCATTCGGCAATTTCAGATGCGAGGGTAGAGATAATGAAGTGTTGAGCAGAATGTTGTCCATATTCCTGTGGCGCTTCCAAAATTCGCCATTCAGGTCGTTATCTCGATCATCTGCGTCAGGCCGATGTAGATGGATCAGATTGCGTCCAAACAAGCATGCCATCAAGACAACGCCGGCAAATGCTGAGAGTTTGGAAGCCCCAGATGGGCTCATTGCATCAGCAAGAGATTGCGTGCGCTCTGGTTTGCTCATCTCGAAGGCCTCATCTGAAGCAGGAAGATCGGTCAAGACGTCCTTCTCATCAATTGTCATGGGCCAACCGGTTCCAATACTTGCATACCGGTCTTCGCAGAAAGCAAACCAGAAGGTCCTGCGCCTCTCTTCCCTTTCCGTCCAATCTCGAGGAGGAGGGAGACACTGTTTGACGTCCAGGCCCGCACCATCTAGTCTATGCAGGCCCATCATTTGGCACAAACGAATTGCTGATCCCGTACTCATCCACGCTCTTGGGAAGTACATCATCTTGAATTCGTAAGATGCCAGAAGAGCATGCGTCTGTGCATGAGCAATTGAGATCATGTGTTCGCCATGTCCCTTCAGATAGTCGCTTTCTACGTATTTGCGGGCCCGCTGGTAGAAATGCTCTTTGAGATCCATGAATTTTTCCACCACAGACGCAGCAAGAGTCCACATGGCGTAACGGAGAGCAACAGGCGGCCGTTGACTAGGCGCTAGGTTCATTGCTGCGAGATATCGGAACTTATGAATCATCGGCATAGACGGATGAATCTTGTCAAAGTAAATTTGGTGTAGTTCGTCGATGGTCTCTTGTGGAGGAAGAGGTTCCTCCAGCCCGAGTCCAATCATCTCCCACGTGAATGTATTGTCATCGAGGCCCATACCCATATTCATGTCTGCACCAAACCCGAGATCATTCAATGGCGGCTGTGGAGATTCTCCATTGAATCCCCAACGGTCTGCATTTACTCCCTCAACAATGCCGATCGCAGGATTCGAAACGTTGAAATCGCCAGCAGGCACGGAGCCAAGATTGATGCCGCTCACACCACCTTGTCCAGCAGTGAAGGTTGGTGTCACTTCCGCCGTGGTGACGGTAGGGTCCTGGGTCTTCAGTAACGTTTCGACCTGTTCTGTAAGAAATATTAGCTTGGCTATTTCCAAAATCCCTATTTGGTGGGCCATGAAGTGAGTATCAAACTTACTCAGTCGCTCTTCTAAAGCTTTGACATAGCCTCGCTTTGGACCAGATTTCCTCCGAACCTCATCATACGCACAACTATGGCCCAATCTCGTACATGTCGAACAGCTCGGTTTGGATCCATTACACTTCAACTTCCTCTTCCTGCAGATAATGCAAGCAATTCTCTTCGGTTTTGGGACGTTGTTGTCTCCTCCGCTAGCAGCGTCCCCTCCATTCGCATCAGCGGCATCTCCACTGGGACTTCGATTTCGCTTGTTACGTCCATTGTTACCAGTCGGTCGTGACATGTCATTGAAGTACCCCTCCGGCGGGGTATTTGAGCTCGAGGACATCCTCTTAACAATTCTTGGTCGCGTATACTCGTTTTCGAACTCCGGATACGCTTTTCGCTTGATGTTCCGCGTTGTAAACCAGGGATTGTAATATCGTTGCAGAACGGACGTCTACTAATCTTGCTGCAACCACGCCGCTCTTTAGTTGATTTGTCAACTCGAGATCTGCAAGTCTTGGGCAGAAAATATTGGACCAATTCAACCCAGAATTCAGTCACAGCTCCATTTACCACAGCTCGGACGTCGAATGATACACAGGAAAGGAAGAGAGAAGGGAGATGTGGTGTGCTGTGCAGCTGCTAAGAAGTGAGGAGCAGTTGGCGGCAAGATCAGATTAACGGGTTCGGCGTTCGCTTCGGCCCCGTTTTTAAACCCGTCGTTTGATGAGAACTTTGGGGGGCGTGGCTTGAAATAGATCACCACTCAGCCTTCAGCGACAGAATGGCAAAGATCAGAACGTGGGCACTCTTGATGCTAAAATGTATCTGGTAGGAAATGAAGAGAGGATTCGAGAGTGGAGCCGCAAGAGAGAGACGCGATAAAAGCCCGAGGGCGGGTTTTGAGTAGTGCAGTCTGAAGGGTGGCAGTGTTTTTGTGATCTTGATACGCCAAATTGATTAGCCAGACAAGCCATGCCGTGCATGGAACGGTGATTCAGACGGAACGGCTTGCCCAACCGCTCTTGCTCAAGGCACCAGCGACTTTGCGTTTGCTTTCGTAAGCGTCCTCGAGGGAAAAGTGCATGGCCTGTCCGCCCAAAACTGTCCGCGCTCAGCCTTGTGGAGGGGTCTTGCCAATCAGGGGCGTTGCCCAAATCACTTCTCCCAATCTCTCCCAAGCGAGTCGGCCTGATGTTCGTCCGACTGGGCCACGGGGGAGTCCGAGTGCTTCCTCAACCACCCTGCACACAGCACACCACACTTCAGCGAGCCAGCAATCTCAAGGCGGTGACGTCTGCAGGCACTCTGGAAATGCCTCGGCAGTCCAGCAAAGAAAGAGAAGCGTCGAGGCGAGTGCGAGAAGTGTATTGCATCGACGTGGCCTCAACGAGGACCTAACAGGGACCCCTTTTCCAATTCTCGTAAACTGCCACGTGACCTGTTCTTTACCAGACCAGTGCACCTGCAACTTTATATATCTCTATTGATCGCCATGAGGTGAAGGCTCGCAGAACAGAAAATTAGACCCGATAAAGAGGAGTGGTTGCTCAATAACGAGATCCAGATCCAGGTCCGTCTAACTTCCACATCAGGTTGGTCAATTTTCGTACATGCACTGTGAAAGAGTCTTAAAGTATGACTCGGCCGGCGTAAATCGTTGCTCATCATCTTTTCTATTTTTTCACTCCGAATCTCCCTACTAGAACACATGAGCCTTTGCTAATACACTCTCAAGCTGCCTGAATAAGTGTGACGCCGAGCTCCCTACCTCGTAGATGTCTCAATTACCAGATCTATTTCCTTTCCGGGTCAACGCCTAAAATCTTGAGGCTCCCAAGGTCACTGTAAGCCAGCCAGTACCGGTTCGGGTGCCAAGCGACGATTGGACATGGACCAGCCGTCTTCACGCTGTACACATAGTCTCCAGTCTCAGCATGTGCTATCTCGAGGCCTGCCCCTTCATCACTGCCGCCAACGATATAGCTTCCATCGAATGTGAAACTGATACTTCTCACCGGCCCAGTCATGTCTATCAAGGTTCGCTGACAAATCCACTCTGTGGTGTCCCAGAGAGCGATGATAGAGTCGGATCCTCCGGTTGCAAGGAACCGAGCCGTTGGTTGTAGGTCGATAGAAAGACAAGACGAAGTGTGGCCGTTAAGCGTGAATGGAAGCCCCGGATCATAGCTAGTGTAGAAGATTGGTTTAAAGTCCGGGTAAGAGTGAATCTTCACTCGTCCTTCTCCAGTGGTCAGGAAGATCTTCTTTCCACTGTGGCAGAATACGAATTGATTAGTCTGAACTGACTGCTGATGAGAGGCAATTGGAGTTGATTGAGTTGGTGATAGAACGAAAAGATTGTCTGCCTGATTGATGTCAACTCTTGGTGTCGAAGTGTAAAGATTAAACATACCTTATTACCAACCACAAGGCTTTCTCCATCGGGGCACCACGCAAGAGTGAAAGCATCGCCAAGGCCCTTGATCTCATTGATGACTGCTTTCGTTCTCACATCCCAGAATTTGATGACTCCATCTGAGCTCACGCTGCATAACTCTGCATCCTTGACGGGATTGAATGCCACCTTCTCAATTCCAGCGGAGTGGCCCTTAAGCTCCGTAGAGTATCGCACATTCTGCCTCTCCGGGTTCCAACTACAAGAGTTAGCGAGAGCGACAACAGCTCGGTTGGAAAATTGAACTGACACTCGAAGCGTACGATCCGCTGCGCCAGTAGCAATCAGAGTGCCCAAAGGATTCCAAGCAATAGTTCGCAATCTAGAGAATTCAATTAGCTACCGTTAGAAACATCTTAGAAGATGAATTTCCAAAAGCTCCAGACTCAAAGGAACTCACCCATGTGAAGCAGATCCCCGGGTCGAGGTCGGGTCATGATATGTTTGAGTTTTCGACTCCCTCAAATGCTTCTCAAACTTCTCTTTCGCAAAGCTTTGACGTGGGCGAGCTGGTGCCATGATGCGTGATGCAGATTGCAATGCTCGTTGTTGTTGGGGGTGAGAGGAATTTACATAGCAGAACCGAAGTTTTCTCAAATAGGTGTTTTCGACAGTAAGCCGGTGTCCAATAGCAATTGTCAAAGTGGCATGGTGATCACTCGAAACACTCAGATATTCACCCAGAAAACAGACGCAAAGGGGATCTGTAGTTAAGCCAGTTTTGGGGTCGGAAGGGAGAGTGAGGGAAGCGTTCAATCACGTTACTAGAATTCTATGGCAACCATCCCTGCAAGTGGGCTAGCGCGAAGCGAGCGACCCCTGTAACCACGATTTCAGCCTCGACCGTTGCCCTGCCTCGCAGCATAGCACACCGGTGCACCACATTGTTTCTATTTTCACCACGTTTTCTCCTCATTTCTTGGTCGCAAGATGCACTGAGGACTGGAGTCAATATTTCCTTTCTACGAGGCCTTGTCGTGCCAGTTATTGGCATGCAACCACACGAATGAAGCTTCCAGCGGTCCTGTACAGCCATGTACTGGCCTGTTGGAGCTCCCCGGATCTATGCTGCCAGCAACAGCAGGTCCTCGAGGGACCGCGTACTCGAAGTCGATGATGATGCCGAGTCGAGGGAGACAACAGAGGGCAGTGGCTCCCTGGTGGATGCCCAGGGTGACGGTCCTGTGGGAAGAGCAGAGGATGAACACGAAGGTCTCTCGGAAGTGCCCACACCTCTGACCCCCATGACTCCCATGACCCCAGGGATCAAGCCCGTGGAAAATGACAATCGATTCTTTACCGGACCGACTGGAAACGAGGCCATACTTTCTCAGTCAGCTGCGTCAGAGCCCCTCTTAGCACTTAGAATATCTCGAACTGGCCATTTGTTTGCAGTAATAACGTCAACTTCGCTGACGATCTGGCAAACGAAGGTACGTGGCCCGGTCTCTGGCTTGAATAAATTATTCAGGAATGGCAAACAGGTAGCTGACTTGTTCCAATAGCCAACTGCCATATTAGCAGTTGTAGTACGATCCAAGAAATCTTTAACCACCTACGGCCCCAACGTTTCCCTCCTCGTGCGGCCAGACTCTGCCATTTTCGTCGTTCAAACCGCTTCTGGGTATCTGATCACATACACCTTAGCTACGGATCCAGATGCGCGGGTATTTAGACCACATTTCGCTAGTCATACCAGTGGTCAGACCCGAAGGCAGAGCAATTTTAGCGGGGCTAGGAATCAAGGGGGAGATAGAATTCTTTGGGGTCCTGGTGAAGGAGGTGGCGTGAGAGAAGTTAGTGTTCGGTTCCGAATGGTAATAAAAGTTGACGCTGGTATTGGAAGAGCTTTGGCACTTGATGAGGAGCTTGTTGTGGCAACCCAAAAGCCCGGAGCCGTTCAATGTATCAGATGGACGCCGGACAGTGCTGGAAATCAGACCAGTACTGAACTTTTCAGTCGGATGGACTGGCTCCCGAAGAAGACCACCGTCGTCGAGATGATTCACGATAGACCTATGAACTTGTCGACCTGGATTACGAATGATGGAAAAGCATACGCCGTCCAAAGGCTATCTCATTCGAAAGAATCGGAGACTCGACATAAATTGTTCAGGGGGTACTGCTTCCATACTCCCCAGGATACGAATGATCAAGGTATCAAAGCCGCGATCAATGCCAGATTCTCATTGATAGGTGTTGGGTGCTCAGATGGGACAATCCGCGTGTATACGGCTAGAGATTATGCCGGTAATATACCCCCGTCTCATACGCACAAACCTTCGGTTTCAGGACAGTCGTCTGGAAGGTTAACATGCCTATCTTACTCTCCTGACGGTTATTGTCTGTTCGCCGGGTATGAAAACGGCTGGGCCACATGGAGCGTGTTTGGGAAAGCTGGTGCTACCAGCTTTGGGACAGACGCGAGGATCTCCGACGAGCACAAAGAAAGTTGGCTAGAAGGTGTGAAGGAGGCCAGTTGGCTTGGGGGAGGGTCAGAGATCCTGATAATTGGACAGCATGATGACCGGATATGGACGTTGGAGATGGCTCGCAGTGCGATCACAGGGTGCTACTCGTCAGCAAACATATCCAGAACGCTACTTCAGACAACATCAAGCATAATGGTTTATCGAGGTTACGATTTGCCCGACCTGACGAC
>Ga0302140_10005925_pt1 | contig 15380 bp, 14 predicted proteins | sample I_Bog_E1_1_FD_202095 | JGI IMG/M metagenome (GOLD analysis project Ga0302140, IMG submission 202095) | Peat permafrost microbial communities from Stordalen Mire near Abisko, Sweden - I_Bog_E1_1 | ecosystem: Environmental > Terrestrial > Soil > Wetlands > Peat | place: Sweden: Abisko, Stordalen...
CCGCAAACGTCAGCGGCTTCCTTCTTGCCTCCTTATCGAAAACGCCTCAGATCAGTTCCTCGACTTACGCGAAGCTCTGTCGCCGAGGCGTTTCCGATCAAGGCTAGCGACTACTCGGAAGTAATCCTACGGAAAAGAGTGGCCTTCTTTTCATTTTCCGACGCTGGACATTGAACTTGCAGGCTTGTTGTGAGCGGCTTTTTCGGTTCCCGCGGGGTGCCGAATTCGAGCGCCTGCGCCCTTCTTTCTTCGGATTTTCGGCTGTTTTGGGCTGTTTTGCGACTTGTTGCTCCCCGTAACTGCCTTGTTTTCTTCGCGCGGAAATCAGGTGTCTCCGCAAGTGTATTGCCCTCAACAAAACCTTAAAGGGGGAGGAGGTATGGTGTTTCGGCGGAGAGTTCCGGCACAACGAAAAAGAGTGCAGAACGGAGGGGGATTGTGTGGGCGGAAAGTAGTCATACGGACATTATGCAGGTAAGGAAGGAATTAATCTGCAAATAGGTTGAAGAAAGACGGGCAATCGAAAAAACGGGTTGGAACAAAACTCGGGAGCCGGCTGAGAATGACAAATGCCCGTCCGTGGCTGAAGCCGGCATTGATTTAGCTGACTTTAGCCGCGAGGGTTGAAACCCTCGCCTCCCTCGGAGGTGAATTTTCCGCAAGCTGTGAAGTCGAGCCCTTTCGAGGCGCTGAGCTTCTCTACAGTCTCTAAAAGACCGACATCGCGCGCTTTGCAGGAGGGCGGACGGGCTATTGAGGCGGTTGGGAAGGTGGTGCGCCGTTGCGGGGAAACTGGGGTGTGTCTCCTTGTGGCTGACCCATGGCGTTTACCGCTGTTGCGATGAAAGCTCCGTCCTTTATGGCGCCCTCTGCCCGGACGTTGTCGCCTACTTGAATATCGGCGAGGGTGATGGGGTCGCGGCGCTTGCGGAAGGTGGTGTTTTCATCGGCTACGAAGGAGTGGGGTGCGTTATCCATTGTTCCCATAAGGGTGACTTTGACGCCATCGATCGCGGTGACTTTGCCCATGATCCAGGTTTTGCCATAGTTTTCGCGCATTTCCCTCATCTGACGGGCGCGTTCAGGGTCGATTTGCATGACCATAACGGCGCCTACGGATTTGGCGGTCGCATCCACTTCACCCATGGTAGCGATGGCGTCGCCGATCTTGATGTCAGCGGGCTTGATGGCCTGGGGAGGTGTCCCACCACCTTGGCCTTGTCCGCCTGCTCCGCCCTGGCCACGTTCGCGCTCGCCGCCTCCGCTGCCGCCGGGTCCGCGCTGGCCGGCCGGTTGTTTTAGGATGCGGGTGTTGACGCTGTAGTGGACGGTGTAGGTTTCCCCGGCATCGGTCTTGATCGTGTAATGGTCCGCGGCTACTTCGGTCACGGTGCCGGTGAGGCCGCGGCCCATACCCATTCCGCCGCCAAAGCCGCCGCGGCCGCCGCTACGCTGGCCTCCGGTGGTTTGGCCTGGTGTTTGCGGGGAAGCGGGAGGGGTTGCATCCTGGGCGGAGGCGGCTGCGGCAAAAGCCAGGCCAAACATGATTGTGGACAAGGGGCGGAAGTTCATTGAGACTCCTCGGGATCGACGGGCGGTCCCATAAGCATAGACGTTGGAAGGTGCGGTGGGGACGACGGCGAGCCTCGACATAGGGCAAACGGGGCCTATGAGGGTCGCCCCAAAAACCTGGCGGAGTGGAGGATGCGGGATTGATTCCAAACATTCATAGCGAGCTCAGGCCTCAGCGTTCGGCGCTGAAGGAAATGAGGACTCTCGAAAAGGTTCCCTCAGGGCTGAAGCCCAACCCCCTGGTGGCTGAGAAGTACGGGCTGAAGCCCGTACCCTTCTCCTGATGCCAAGTCATGAAGCAAGTTCTGAATCAACGCCAACATTCGGCAGGCTATATCTGATTTAGGATTCCTTATAGCTTCGCCGATGTCCTGTGGAGGTCGTTCGCTTGATTCGTCACCGCCTGGTTGTCTCTATCCTCTGTGCTGCGTTGCTTCCCTGTCTCCCTGCCGCGTACGCCAAGACAGGAGCGTCGGCGCAGGCTGCTGCTCTTGTGCCAGCGCAACTCGAGGCCCTGGCGGGGGAGTATACCGATCCCATTGAGCCTGACACGCCGCTCAGCTTTTATGTGGCAAGCGGCAAGCTGACGATGGAATCGGAGAGGCGAGTTCCAACTGAGTTGAAGCCGATCTCGGCTACGGAGTTTGGCTATCCCGAGTCGAAGGTGACGGTCAAGTTCACATTGGACGGGGCTGGACATGGCGCCACTGTTGTTATCTCCGCCCAGTCCGACGCTGTTTATCACCGCACGGGCGAGCAAGTCCACCACATCTTTCACGATTACCTGCGCACTGAGGCTATGATTCCCATGCGCGATGGGGTCAAGCTTCATGTGGTGTATTTGAAGCCGGGGGACATCAGTACGCCCCTGCCGTTTCTCATTCAGCGGACGCCCTATGGGTGCGACGGGACAAATCGGGGTTCGTTCTTTGGCGGGCGGCCGGAGTTGGCGCACGATGGTTACATCTATGTCTGCGGGGATATTCGGGGGAGATTCAAGAGCGAGGGCGAGTTCATTATGAGCCGGCCGCTTTCGAACCATGTTGATCCGAAAGCGGTTGACGAGAGCACGGACACCTACGACACGGTGGCATGGCTGCTGAAGAATGTGCAGGGCAACAATGGGCGGGCGGGCGTTCTGGGCACCAGCTATCCGGGATTTCTGGCCATGATGGCGGGGATCGATCCGCACCCGGCGGTGAAGGCTATTTCCCCGCAGGCACCCATGATCGACGTGTGGATGGGCGACGACTTCTTTCATAATGGAGCGTTTCGGCAGACTTATGGGTACGACTATGTCTACGGGATGGAAAGCAGCAGGGAACAGACCGATGTCGATTATGGGAAGGATAAAGACGGCAAGCCGCGCGATGGGTTTGATTATTTTCTTGAACGCGGCAGCTTTGCTGAGGACGTGAAGAAGTCCGGGTCAAAGATGCTGCCAACGTGGAAGCTGTTTCTGGAGCATCCGGCCTACGATTCGGTCTGGTCGTCGCGGGGGGTGGAGCATTCTTTGAACAAGGTGGCAGTGCCGACGCTGACGGTGGGCGGCTACTACGACCAGGAGGACATGTTCGGGCCGCAGATTGAATACGAGAGCCTGCAGCCGCACGATACGGGCCACATGAACTACCTGGTGCTGGGCCCGTGGCGGCATGGATATTGGTCTTCGTCGTCGCGGCACCTGGGTAATCTGGACTACGGCGAGCCGATTGGCAAGGAGTACCGCACGCAGACGGAGGCGAAGTTCTTTGCTCATTTCCTGAAAGATGCGCCGGGAGAAAACAAGGCGGGGTTCGAGCTGGAAAACACGGCTAGTTTCGAGACCGGTACGAATATATGGAAGCACTATGCTCATTTTCCGCCGAAGGAAGCGCAGGTCACCAGCCTGCATTTGCAAGGGGATGGCAAGCTGAGTTGGAGCGACTCGCCGGCGCCGGCCAAGACTACTTATGTGAGCGATCCGGCCAACCCTGTTCCCTATCGGCACAGGCCCATTCAGCCGACGTATAGCGAGGGGTCGCAGTGGTTCAACTGGATGACGGAAGACCAGCGCTTTGTGACCGACCGCAAGGATCTTGCCGTTTGGAAGTTGCCGGTGCTGAAGAAAGACATGGTGGTGACGGGCGAGGTGGTGGCGGATATCTTCGCTTCCACCAGCGGCACGGACAATGACATCGTGGTGAAACTGATAGACCAATATCCGGATGACGACACCGTGACCGATCCCAAGATGCGCGGATACCAGCTAATGACTAACGAGGAGATTTTCCGGGGACGCTATCTGGAGGGGTTCGACAAGCCGACGCCGCTGCGGGCGGGTTCAGTGCATGAGTACAAGTATTCGCTGCATGATGTGGATCATGTTTTCAAGGCTGGGCATACGGTAGTAGTGGAGGTGCAGAGTACTTGGTTCCCGCTTTACGATCGCAACCCGCAGACTTTTGTGCCCAACATCATGACGGCGAAACCGGAGGACTATAAGCCGGCTACCATTACGATCTTCTCGGAGCCGGAGCATGATTCGAGCTTGCAGGTGCCGCTGGTGAATGCTTGCGATCAGATTGATTGCTTTTGAGGGACCGACGGAGAATGTCCACGAAACGAATTCGATGCCCCAGGTCTTGACATTGAGGCCTGGGATGCGGCGAATCTAAATTGCCATTCGGGTCATCTAGGTATGGGGTTAGAATAAAAACAGCGATATGGTTCTCCACCAGCCCATCCCGGCACTCCTCTAGCGGCGCCCGCCGCCTACACTGTTCTGCGTTCATTTCCCTCTTCAATTGATTCTCAGAAGATTTGCCGCCATGAAGCGGCGAGGAGTTTTGCCATGATCGATCGTTTGGAACAAATGGAGCAGCGGTACGACGAACTGTCGACCCAGATGGGGTTGCCTGAGGTCATTACCGACCATGAGAAATATCAAAAGGCGGGGCGGGCGCTGCGCGAGCTTACCGAACCGGTGGCCAAGTTTCGCGAACTGCGGCAGGTGAAGCAGGGGCTTGCGGAGGCGCGCGCGATGCTTGCCGAGACCGATCCCGAGATTCGTGCGATGGCTGAGGAAGAGATTGCCTTGCTGGCGCCGCGCGAGCCTGTGCTTGAAGAGGAGATCAAGGTGCTGCTGCTGCCCAAGGATCCGAATGATGAGAAGAACGTGATTCTTGAAATTCGTGCGGGGACAGGTGGCGACGAGGCATCGCTGTTTGCTGCGGAGATTTTCCGCATGTACACGCGCTTTGCGGAACAGCACAGGTGGAAGGTCGAAGTGCTGTCGATGTCGGAGTCGGGTGTGGGCGGGTACAAGGAAGTGATCGCGATTATTGAAGGCGAGCGGGTGTATTCGCAGATGAAGTGGGAGAGCGGTGTGCATCGCGTGCAGCGGGTTCCGGCAACGGAGACGCAGGGGCGTGTTCATACGTCGGCGATCACGGTTGCAGTGCTGCCGGAGGCGGAGGATGTTGACATCAAGATCGAAGCCAAGGACCTGCGCATCGATACGTTCTGCTCTTCAGGGCCGGGCGGTCAGTCGGTGAATACGACTTACTCTGCGGTGCGGATCACGCACATTCCGACGGGCACGGTGGTTAGCTGCCAGGATGAGAAGTCGCAGATCAAGAATCGCGACAAGGGCATGCGCGTGCTGCGGTCGCGGCTGTATGAGATGGAGATGGACAAGCAGAATGCGGAGCTGGCGAAGGCTCGCAAAGAGCAGGTGGGAACCGGTGACCGCAGCGAGAAGATTCGGACGTATAACTTCCCTCAAAATCGGATGACGGACCATCGGATTGGGTTGACGCTGCATCAGCTCGACCTGGTGATGGAAGGGCGGCTGCAGCCGATTGTGGATGCGCTGATTTCGCATTACCAGGCGGAGCAGTTGAAGGGCGAAGCGGGCCGTGCGGCGTAAGACAACGCCTACGCTGCGTCATTACGTCCCTGGCGCGTGGGGCCGCTTGAGGGTAGGGTCTCATCCTGATCGTGCCCGTCTGGACTCGGAGACTTTGTTCCTTCACGTGCTGGGCGAGAACAAAGCCTGGCTCCTTGCCCATTTGGACGACGAACTTCCCGGCGACAAGGTCGCCCGATTCAACGATCTCATCGAGCGCAGATATGCAGGCGAGCCGATCCAATACATCACAGGTGAACAGGAATTCTACGGACTGCCGTTCCGGGTTACGGCAGATGTGCTGATTCCGCGACCGGAGACTGAGCATCTGGTCGAGAAGGCGCTTGGGCTTGCCGCGGAATTTGAGCGACCGCGAATTGTGGATGTGGGTACAGGGTCGGGTGCGATTGCCGTTGCGCTGGCATACAGATTTCCCCTGGCGCAGATCGCCGCTGTCGATATTTCTCCCGCGGCGCTCGATGTTGCGCGCGAGAATGCGTCGCGCAATGGAGTTGGCGGTCGGATCGACTTTAAGCAGAGCGATCTCCTGGACGCCGTTGCGGACGAGCGGTTTGAGATGGTTGTTTCCAATCCGCCATACGTGCCGACAACCGACCGAGACTCGCTTTCCGTAGAAGTACGGGACCATGAGCCGGGGCTGGCTCTGTTTGCCGGTGCGGATGGGCTGGATGTTTATCGGCGACTGATTCCTGCAGCTTTTGCAGTGCTTGAACCGGGCGGGCTTCTGCTGATGGAGATTGGCTACGGACAGTCGGCTGCGGTTGCGGCGCTTCTGACCGAATCAGGATTTGAGAAGGTTGAGTTTGTGCCGGATCTGCAGGGAATTCCGCGTGTGGCTTGCGGGCAAAGGCTTTGAACTCGTGAATCTCCGAACAAATTCTTAGCGGAGGTTCAGCGGTCCCTCAGGGGCTAAAGCCCAGCTCACTCTGCTATTTTTATGTACGGGCTGAAGCCCGTAACCTTCAACGCTGCAACCCATGCAGCGGTTGCCTTTGACGCACCCAAATGCTGAACCCTCGCATCAATTGGGGTAAACTTTTCTCCGGAAAGGAAATTCCTAATGCTCTCATCTAAAGGTTATGCTGCGCTTGATAAACAGTCGGCGCTCGGTCCGTTTAACTTCACTCGCCGCGAACCTCTCGCGAGCGAAATTGTTATTGAAATACTTTATTGCGGGGTTTGCCACTCCGACTTGCACATGGCACGCAACGAATGGGGCAACGCTGTCTATCCCATGGTGCCGGGACATGAGATTGTTGGCAGCGTTACCGCAGCCGGCGGCGCAGTAACGAAATTCAAGGTGGGCGACATTGCCGCGATTGGCGTGATTGTGGATTCGTGCAGAAAATGCACGCCTTGTAACCGGGGCGAAGAACATTTCTGCGATGAAGGGGCGACGTTGACATATGCCGTTCCGGACCGCATTGATGGCTCGATCACCATGGGTGGATACTCCAATAACTACGTTGTGGACGAGAGGTTTGCACATACGATTCCGGCGAATCTTGATCTTGCGGCTGTTGCTCCATTGTTATGCGCGGGCATTACAACTTACTCGCCGCTACGCCATTGGAAGGCTGGCCCCGGCAAAAAGGTGGGGATTGTTGGATTGGGCGGACTGGGGCACATGGCGCTGAAGTTTGCGCATTCATTTGGGGCGCATGTTGTCCAGTTCACAACCAATTTGCGCAAGAAGGAAGATGCGCTGAGGCTGGGTGCGGATGAGGTTGTGCTTTCGACCGATCCGGAGGCAATGAAGACACATGCGAAGTCGTTCGATTTGATCCTGGATACGGTTTCCGCGCCGCACTCCATCGACGACTACCTGGTGCTGCTCAAGCAGGACGCGACGATGACGCTGGTCGGGTTGCCGGAAGTGCCGCCGTCATTTGGTGTGTTCAACTTGATCACCAAGCGCGCGTCCATCGCTGGATCAATGATTGGCGGCATGCCGGAAACGCAGGAGATGCTGGACTACTGCGGCGAGTACAACATCACTTCAGACGTCGAAGTAATCCGCATCGACCAGATCAACGAGGCTTTTGAGCGGCTGCTCAAGCAGGATGTGAAATATCGATTTGTGATTGATATGAGTTCGCTGGTTTAACAGGAGGCTGGGGAACGGAAGTAGCCTTCAGATCGGCCTCCTGTTGGAGAGAGCGGAGTCAACCTTGGGCAGGTGGATTGCGCCGCGATCTCTGTCGACCGGGCAACTATTCGACTACTTCGGAAATATGAGCAGACAGATGGCCGCCCCTTGGCGAACCGAGAGGCGGCCGGTGCGAAGTGCTGGATGAAGCTACTCTGCTGCGACGGCTTCCGCGGCAGGCTCGGCTGTTCCGGCTTCGGTTGTCGCTTCCGCAAGAACCTTGACCTTCACATGCGCGGTGACTTCGCGGTGCAGCCGGATGGCTACGTCGTGGTCGCCTACTGTCTTGATCGGCTCGCTGAGTTGAATCTTGCGGCGGTCGACTTCGAAGCCCTTGGCTGCCAGTTCACCGGCAACGTCAGCGGAGGTGACGGAGCCAAACAACTGGCCCGTCTCGCCCGACTTGCGGGTAAAGCTGAGCACGATGGGCGTGAGCTTGGTGGCCAGCTCTTCGGCCTGAATCTTTTCAGAGGCAGAGCGGCGGGCAGCAGACGTCTTCATGGTTTCAATAACGGCCTTGTTGGCCAGGGTGGCCTGCAGCGCCAGCTTGCGGGGCAGCAGAAAATTGCGGCCGTAGCCATCGGCAACCTTCACCACGTCTCCGCGGTGGCCCAAGTTGGCTACGTCTTCTTTCAGAATAACTTCCATGGGAAACTCTCCAATTTGCGGCGCTTTTGGCGCGTTTTTCTTTTAATGAGGGCTTCGGCCATGACGGACCGCATTCCCTCAGGGGCTAAAGCCCATCAATCCTGCCTGCCTGATGTACGGGCTAAAGCCCGTACCCTTCACTGACGCCTGTACTCTTCAATGCACAAGCCGGAGTGAGAGGCGAGAGCCTGTACTCTTCAAAACATGAGTCCGAGTCAGGGGCGTAAGCGCATATTCTGCAGGGCCGACTGACTCAGATTCGTCCTAGTGCCGCGTGGCAAAGGGCAGCAAAGCGATGTTCCGGGCCTGCTTGATGGCGCGGGTCAGGCGGCGCTGGTGCGTGGTGCAAACGCCGGTGAGCCTGCGGGGCACAATCTTGCCGCGCTCAGCCACAAATCCCTGCAACAGACGAACATCGCGGTATGGAATCGCGTCGATCTTCTCGGTGCAGAACTTGCAGACCTTCTTGCGGCGGAAGAACTTGCCGCGACCGCCGGGGCCGCCGGATGGCCTGCCGCCAGGTCCGCCTTGTGGCCTGCCGCCGCCGCCGGAACGGGGAGCTGGGCCGGAGCTGGAGCTCGAACCGCCTTCAGATCCGGATGATTGAGATGCGCCCGAGTCGGACGCCCTTCCTGGTGTCTCTTCTGACATAGTGTTTCCTCTTCACTCTCTTCGGTTCCGAACACACCGTGACGGTGCATGGGGAACAATTAAATGACTGCGTTCAATCCCTGGTTTCAAAATCGAGACCAGGGGCACCCAGATTCGTAAAGAATCATGCGGCGCAAAAGCTAGACGGCTGCAGGAGCCGGCTCGGCTGCTTCAACCGGGGCGGCAACTGCTGCGACCGGCGCTGGAGCTGCCGGAGCTGCCGGAGCTGCGTGCTCAACCTTGCGGCGAACGCCACGCAGAGCCTTGACCTTGGCCAGACGCTTGTCTTCCTCGTCGATGCGGACGGTGATGAACTTGATCACCGGCTCGGTGACGCGCAGGCGGCGTTCCAGTTCCAGAATCACCGGGCCACCGGCCTCGACGGTGAGCAGAACGTAGTTGCCGTCGTTGAACTTGCGCACCGTGTAGGCAAGCTTGCGGCGCCCCATCTTTTCGACAGTCTTCACAACTCCGCCGCCACCGGTAACGGTGGTGGAGAAGCCGGCGATCAACTTGTCGACATCCTCTTCGGCCACGTCGGGCCGAACAATGAACATTACCTCATATACACGCGACATCAGTATTCCTTTTCCGCTGAAGCTTCGGCTCCAGCTAACAGATCCCGGTTCCCCGAGGCCTGTCCCTAGCACATATTCCCTACGTCCCTAGTCCTTATCCTTGCGGTTGAACTCGTTCATTGCCGGCCCGGGACCTTGCTCGATGAGGCGCCGCGTGGCGGTTGCCACTCGATCCAGCACCTCATCCAGAACCGTCAAATCCGCCTTGCGCATTGGCGATAGCAGGTAATCCCTACCTTGCCGCTTCCCCGCACCGGCGGCAATTGCTTCCGGTGGAAGGTCGGGGCTGACGCCAATGCGGAGGCGCAACCACTCTTGATTTCCCAGGGCGCCGGTTATGCTGCGGGCTCCGTTGTGCCCGGCGGGCGAACCGCGTTCCCTGATCTTGAAAGTCCCCAGCGTCAAATCAAGCTCGTCATAGATAACGAGCAAATCCTTCGCCGGGTCCGCTTCAAACTCTCTCACCAGAGCAGCCACTGAAAGCCCGCTCAGGTTCATAAAGGTCTCCGGCTTGGCCAGAACCACTTCGCGCCCTGCTATGCGGCAGGTTGCGGTAGTGGCCCGGCATCGCCGATTTTGGACCACAACGCCCTCTTGCTGAGCGATGCGGTCGATTGCCATGAACCCCGCATTATGCGGAGTCCACAGATATTCCAATCCAGGGTTGCCGAGCCCGACAACAATAAACGGGCCTCGGCGAACCCCGATTTGGCTTGCTTCGTCCAAGGCTTACTTCTTCGCCGCGGGCTTCTTTGCGGCATCGCCGGCCTTGGCAGCACCAGCCTTGGCCGCGTCTTCCGGCTTGCCCTTTTTGGCCACTTCAGGTTCAGCTGCGGCAGCAGCAGCTGCGTTAGCGGCGGCCACTTCGGTCTCGGCTGCTGTTGGCGCTTCTTCACGGATGGAGACGACGTGTGCCACAGTCGCATCTTCCGCTTTCAGATATTCAACCTTGTCTGAGTGAGGCAGATCGCCCACGCGGATCACGCCGTGCATTTCCAGGTTGCTGACGTCCACATCAATATGGCTTGGGATGTCTGCCGGAAGGCACTCGATTTCGACTTCGCGCAACACCTGGTCGAGGATGCCCCCGGAGGCTTTGACGCCCAGAGGAATACCCAACAACTTGACGCGCACACTGACGCGGAGTTTCTTGTCCAGAGCAATGCGCTTCAGGTCGATATGGATCAACTGATCCTTGATCGGCTCGCGCTGCCAGTCCACGATCATGGCCTTGGCCGCGGCTTGGCCTCCAAGCTCGACGTCAAAAATGGTGTTGTGGCCGGTCTCTGAGAAGAGAATCCGGGAAATCTGCTTAGGGTCCACTTCAATGGCTACCGGATCATGGCCCGAACCATACAGCACTGCAGGAATCTTACCCGCAACGCGCACACGGCGGGCGGCATTCTTGTTGAACTTGCCCTCACGGGGCTTAGCTACGACTACTTCTGGCATTCGGTCTCTCGTTTCCTTGTATCGGGCACGGCCTTTTGAGGTCCGCTCCCTTTGTTGATGAAGCTAGTGATTAGTAATTAGGGGTTAGTTATTAGTGGTGAGAACTACGGGCTTTAGCGACTTACTAATCACTAACCCCTAATCACTAATCCCTGCTTCTCAGTTAAACAATGAACTTACACTCGTTTCCATGTGAATGCTCTCAATAGCTGCGCCTAACAGGCCGGCGATGGAGAGCACTTTGATCTTCGGTACTTTCTGGGCCGCTTCGCGCAGGGGAATGGTGTCTGTTACAACCACCTGTTCCAGGCGCGAGTTGGCAATGCGATCGATAGCCGGGCCCGAAAGCACGGCGTGGCTGGCGCATGCGTAAACCGTCAACGCTCCGGCGTTGTAAAGGGCGTCTACCGTCTTGACCAGGGTCCCGGCGGTGTCAATGATGTCGTCAATGATGAGGCAGGTCTTGCCGGCTACATCGCCGACTACGTGCATCACTTCTGCCACGTTGAGGTCGGTGCGGCGCTTGTCCACGATAGCCAGCGGAGCCCCGACCTTTTGCGCAAAGAACCGGGCACGCTCCACACCGCCTGCATCTGGCGAAACAACAATCAGGTTGGGCAGCTTCAGCTCGCGGAAGTGACTTACAAGCACCGGACTGGCGAAAAGATGATCGACGGGAATGTTGAAGAAGCCCTGAATCTGGGCGGCATGCAGGTCGACAAACAGCGCGCGGTTGGCTCCGGCAGTAGTGAGCAAGTCGGCAATGAGCTTGGCGCTGATGGCGACGCGGGGACGGTCTTTGCGATCCTGGCGGGCGTAGCCGTAGTAGGGCACCACCACCGTGATCCTGGCCGCCGAGGCCCGCTTGAGCGCATCGATCATTACCAATAGCTCCACCAGGTGCTGGTCAACCGGATAGCAAGTGGGTTGCACCACAAATACATCTACGCCGCGAACATTTTCGAGCAGCTGGAAGTAGACTTCGCCGTCTGCAAAGCGCTGTAGCTTGGCCTCGCCGACGGATACCCCGATGTGGCGACCGATATCCTCAGCCAGCGGCCGGTTGGCTGTACCGCTGAAGAGCTTGAAGCGCTTGTCCTCGGTCAGGTTACGGGACCGCTTGCGCTCGGGAGCCGGTTTGCCATCCTTGCCCCTGGAGTCCTGAGTCGGGCCCTGGTTGGGTCCTTTTGGCGTAGGCTCTTTGCCCGCGCCCTCCGCTTGCTCGTTCGGTTCGCTGCCTGGCTGTTTGTCTTCCGCTGTCAACGACAAAGTTCCCACTTCCATCTCCGATTACCCTCCAAGCTGGTTTGCTTTGGCTGTAGTTCGGGGCTTAAAACCAGTTCTCAGTTCTCAGTTCTCAGTAAAACCGCCGACTGACAACTGATTTCTGACCACTGACAGCTACCGTAGCTTTGGCTGGGCGACTAGGATTCGAACCTAGACAAGTGCCTCCAAAGGGCACTGTCCTACCATTAGACGATCGCCCAACATTGCAACTTTCCCATGGTTCCGGAAAGCTTTCCTTTAACAGCCGAAGGCGAGTCTCTCTCGCACAGCGGCTGACTGTCAACGTCATTCTTGCAAAAGCATCTCGTTCCAGTAAGCCGGACGTGGCAGGGTGCGTGTCAGCGTACTTCGCACATCTACATCCCGGAACTGGTTCTTCAACCGGACTTGCGCTTCTTCCGCATCTCCGCGGGTCCGGTACAACCCGAAGAGCGCCGAACCTGACCCTGACAACGAGGCATGAATGGCTGCCTCCGGGAGACCGGAACCCACAAGGATGCGCTTGATTTCTGCAAGGGAAGGATGCTGGGGAAACACGACGCGTTCAAAGTCGTTCTGGATCCAGCTACTGATCCCGGTGCGGACAAGCGCGGACTCTTCTGGTCCCGCCCGGTCCTCTCCCAAAGAGAGGACACCGGAGGAGCCTGTTCCCTGCCCACCCTGCTGGATCGCTCCAGAAAAGGCGCTGACATAGGCGCGGCTCAACTCATTTAGTTTAACTGTACTTGCCTCCTGGGTCAAACCCTCTGCGGCGCAAAGGGCGTCCCAGTCGCGAAAGGCCTGCGGAGTGGAGACACCGACAGCGGGCGCAACAATAACGCACCAGGTCGGCTCAATGTCCGGGAGCGGGCTGACTTGCTGGCCACGATCTACTCCGAGCACAGCCCCACCGATAAAGAAAAGCGGCACATCAGAGCCTACTTTGGCGGCGATTTCTAGCTTTTTCAGTCGCCAGTCTCTCCAGTCCACGTAAGGAATATGAGTGACGGCATGCTGGGTGCCCCATGTCTCGCTTTTGAGACGTGGGAGACCACGACCCTCAATCTGCAACTCGTCGCCTTGCCGCTTCCCTAATCCCAGTTCCGCCTCAAGTCCGACCAGCGCCGCGACCGCATTTGCCGACCCCGCACCCAGCCCACCCTGCACCGGCAGCCGCTTCTCAATATGAATCTCAACCTCGGCACCCGTCTCGAGGGACTCAAGCGCCAGAGCTACCATCTTCCAGGCGGTATTGCGGCTATCGGTCGGCACCCGCCAGTCATTCGAAGTGAGCCGCAAGCTGGTCACCGCCGCCCGATTGGCAGTAACCGTAACCACGTCAAAGATTCCCAGCGTTTGGTAGACGGTCGTCAGCCCATGAAACCCGTCAGCGCGAGGTGCACCAATATAAAGGCCGAGGTTGATCTTAGCGTGCGAGCGGACAGCAGTAGGCATAAGGAGATTGTAGAGTGGCCTCATGTTGATTGTAAGAGCGGAGTCGAACTGGGAAACACCTCGTCTATTCCGCCCGTCAAAGTACCTGAACAAGGGTGGAAGAATTCCCGGTCTTTGGCGCCTCGTTTGTGCTATCCTCGCGGCGTGTCAGCCACTTTGTCGCCTCCAGTTGCAGTCACCCGCCGCCATACCGCGCTCGTCCGTGTGACGCACTGGATCACGGTGATCTCCTTCCTTGCCCTGGTCATCACCGGCGGTGAAATTGTGATCTCGCATCCCCGATTCTATTGGGGAGAAACCGGCAACTCAGGGACACCACCACTATTTAAGATCCCGATCCCTGCATCGCGCGATTCTGTTCCCACGGGTTACAACTACGTGATGCCCGACCAGAATGGTTGGAGCCGTTATCTCCACTTTGAGGCAGCATGGGTGCTCGTCCTCACCGGTCTGGTCTATGTAATCGCGGGCCTGTTGAATGCTCACTTCCGCAAAAGTCTAATCCCGCCCCCGGCTGAGAGAAGATGGAGCGCGTTCCGAAGTGTGTTCGCAAGGTATCTTCGCCGCGCTCCGGCCAACGAAGCTGAAAACCTCTCCTACAATGTCGTGCAGCGCGTTTCCTATCTCGCGGTAATCTTTGTTCTCTTTCCACTGGTTATCTGGACTGGACTCGCCTTGTCTCCTTCCTTCGATTCGGCGGTACCTGCGGCTGTCAACCTGCTCGGAGGGCGACAATCCGCGCGCACCCTGCATTTCTTGGTCTCCGGGTTGCTCGTGGTATTTTTCTTCGTCCACATTACGATGATCGTTCTCGCAGGATTCTGGAAGCGTACCAAACCCATGATCACCGGAAGCGTCAAATATCCTTCGGAGCGCATATGAGCAAAATTTCGCGGAGACGCCTCATCACCACCGGCTTGGCGGCCACCGCGGGCATCGTGGGCGTGGCCGCGGCACCCGGGCTCGGCCGGCGCTATGGGCTCATCCCGCCTGATAGCGGCGGCTTCTACGGCCTCGGCGAGACGCTTACTTACGGGGCTCAACGGCTGCTTACCAGACACTCGCTGGCCCGGGAATTCCCTCGCAGCCTGATTTCCAAAACGCCCTTCGCCAACCCGGTCGCCCCGCCCAGCGAAGCTTTCAAGCGCCATCAGGACACTGGCTTTTCTGACTGGCGACTGTCCGTGGATGGCATGGTGGCTCACCCCGGTTCCTTTTCGCTTGCTGATCTGAAGTCTCTCCCCGTCCACAGCCAGATCACTGAGGTCGCCTGCGAGGAGGGCTGGTCCTACATCGCCGAGTGGATCGGAACGCCCCTGGTTAATGTGCTCGATGCCGTTGGCGTCTTGCCGCAGGCGCGCTATGCAGTGTACTACTCCATCCAGCCCGATTGGTGGGAAAGCATCGACATGGCCGACGCTCTTCATCCTCAAACTTTCCTGACCCTGGGAATGAACGACGGGGATTTGCCAGTGTCGTTTGGCGGACCTCTCCGCCTGCGCGTGCCTAGGCAACTCGGATACAAGAGCCTGAAATACATCACCCGCATCACGGTTACCGACTCGCTCAAGAATTTCGGCAAAGGTCTTGGTTCCGCATCTCCTGAAGGTGGTTACTCGTGGTACGCGGGCATCTGATCCGACAAGCTGTGGATCGAAATTAGACCGCAACGGTTTGGGCCACCATAGCCTTTGCGGCG
>Ga0302140_10005928_pt1 | contig 15374 bp, 13 predicted proteins | sample I_Bog_E1_1_FD_202095 | JGI IMG/M metagenome (GOLD analysis project Ga0302140, IMG submission 202095) | Peat permafrost microbial communities from Stordalen Mire near Abisko, Sweden - I_Bog_E1_1 | ecosystem: Environmental > Terrestrial > Soil > Wetlands > Peat | place: Sweden: Abisko, Stordalen...
CCCCAGACGCAATATATTTGTGTGTACGGCCATGGCAAGCTCGATATTCCCGAACTGCACTTTGCCGGGGTTGAGGAAACGGCCTGGACGGAGCACGGAGATTACTGGTCCGAGCTGTGCTCTACGGGAGAAGAGACTGGTAAACGGCCGTAAGCCTGGTGGCCCGCCACGAGTTCGGTCACAGAAAAGAAAAGAGATTTGGGCCGCTACTGGCAACGCCGAGCCTGAGGAACATCCCGTCAGGCGCCCCTCTCCATGAGAGGATCGGAACAGGAGGCGGCCAAGCTTGTCAACGCAACGCAACCCGCCCCTTTTTGCTTAAGAAAAACCGAGCATCCAAAACCGAATACCCCAACCAGCGGCCGGAGGTGCCCCGTAACCGATTCAGAATCAGTAGTTTCCAGGAAAGGTTGTTTTGCAAAGCGAGGCGCTGCGGGGCTCACGGCGCCAAACGGCTGAAAACGGGCGCGAGGCCCCAAATATGGAAAGCTGGCTTCGTTCCGCACATTTCGATTTCCGTGGTTGGGAGCTGCCTTTCGCACCCGATCGAAGTCACCGGTGGGCGCTTCAGCATCCCGTCTAAGAACAACATAATAAAACAGATAGACGGAAAATTTGGTTTGCGATTTCGCCCTCAGGCGGAAATTCCGACGCGCCAAAGCGCATAGCCCAAAGCCTGCCGCATATAAAGGTAATACCGCCGGGGACGGCTGAGCGGGGCCGCTTCCCGGGGCGATCCGTAAACGGCAATTCCCTCCGACTGCATCATATGCTTCGCCCGGAAAATGTGATACCCGTCGCTCACCAGAATGCAGGAATGCAGCCCCATGCGCCTCATAATTTCGGAAGCCGCGGCAATCGAATACAGCGTGCTCTCGCCCTCCGATTCCACGATGATGCGCTCCGGCGGAATGCCCCGGTCGATCAGATACGCGCGGCCCACCGTGCCCTCGGTGAATTGCGGATCGCCGCCCGCCCCACCCGTCGTCATAATCAACGGGGCAAGCTGGCGCGCATAGAGCGTCAGCGCGTGGTCGAGCCGCGATTTCAGGACGGGCGATGGGTGCCCGCGGTATTCCGCCGCGCCCATCACGATGATCACATCGGCGGCCCGCGCCTCGTCGTGCACGGACTGGCGCGCGATGCGGAGCGTGAGCGAGGTGAAATAGCCGATCGCGAAAACAAGCGGCACCAGTATCAGTAGCCACAGGAGACGCTTCACGGTTCGAGGTATGCTGATGTCAACATTGTAGGGGATTTATGGTTTCAAATGTACTCACTAGCCCCGCAAACCCTTTGCTGAAGGAGATTCGCCGCGCCCAGCAGCAAGGCGCGCTCACCGAAAAGGGCTGGATGATTGCCGAAGGCCCGCACCTGGTTGCGGAGGCGTGGCGGAGCCGCTTGCGTATCCCGCGGGCCGTCGTCAGTGAAGGCGCGGCTCTGCCCGCAGGGGTCGAGGCCGATCGCGTCATCGAGGTCTCCGATAAAGTGTTCCGCTCAATATCCGGCACCTCGACGCCACAGGGCGTTCTCGCGCTGGTGGAACCGAAACTGGCTTCGTTCCCAACAATCCTGAGCGGCAATCCGCTGGTGGTGGTGCTCGATGGCGTGCAGGACCCGGGCAATGCCGGAGCCATCGCACGCGCCGGCGAAGCCTTCGGCGCAACCGGCATCGTTTTCTTAAAGGGTTCGGTGAGTCCGTTTCATCCCAAAACGATTCGCGCGTCCGCCGGGTCCTTGTTCCGCCTTGGGATCGTGCTGGCCACGGCGGAGGAAACCGCCGCGGCTTTCGTCGGACGGGCCGCGATCCTGGCAGGCGTGCCGCACACGCGGGGAGTAAAATCGGCATGGGATTCGGACCTCACCCGTCCTCTCGCCGTCATCATCGGGAGCGAAGGCCACGGCGTCGACCCGAGTTTTCTGAAAACCGCGGAACTGGTCTCGATCCCCACCGGCGCAGTCGAATCTTTGAACGCCGCGGTCGCCGCCGGGGTGTTGCTCTATGAGGCTGCGAGGCAGAGGGCTTCCCGATGAGTCTGTTTGAATCCGCTCCTCTGCCCCGAGAGCCAGCCGATGCGCAAATCGACAAGACGCGGCCACTTGCCGAACGCATGCGCCCTGAAAGCATCGAGGACTACGCCGGACAGGAGCATATCCTCGCGCCGGGCAAGCCACTGCGCCAGCAGATCGATCAGGACCGCGTTTCGAGCGTGATCCTCTGGGGTCCGCCCGGCGTCGGCAAAACCACGCTCGCGCGCATCATCGCCCACACCACCCGTTCGGAGTTCGTTCCCTTCAGCGCCGTGATGGGCGGCATGAAGGAAATCAAGGCGGTGATGGCCGATGCCGAAAAATTGCGCCGCATGGGCCGCCGGACCATTCTCTTCATCGACGAGATACACCGTTTCAACAAGGCCCAGCAGGACGCGTTTCTGCCATATGTGGAGCGCGGCGACATCATTCTGATTGGCGCAACCACCGAGAATCCTTCGTTCGAGGTGAACGCCGCGCTGCTCTCGCGATCGAAAGTATATGCCCTTAAGGCCCTGTCGGAAGAACAGATCGTGGCGCTGCTCGGACGCGCGCTGGAAGACACCGGGCGCGGATTCGGTGAGCGGCGCGTGACGGCGCCGGATGACTTACTCCGCATGATTGCGGCTTACTCCAGCGGCGACGCCCGCTCGGCGTACAACACCCTCGAAGCCGCCGTGCTGGCTACCGAACCTGGTTCGTCATTGACTCGTCAGTCCGTCGAAGATGCGATGCAGCGCAAGGTGCTGGTCTACGACAAGGCCGGCGAGGAGCATTACAACATCATCTCGGCGCTGCACAAGTCGGTGCGTTCGAGCGATGTGGACGCGGCGCTTTACTGGCTGGCGCGCATGCTGGAATCCGGGGAAGATCGCATGTATATCGCTCGGCGTCTGGTGCGGATGTCCATTGAAGATATCGGCCTCGCGGACCCTCGTGCGCTGGAACAGGCCATGGCTGTCCAGCAGGCTGTTCATTTTCTCGGCATCCCCGAAGGCGATCTTGCGCTGGGTCAACTGACCATCTATCTGGCTCTCGCGCCGAAGTCGGACGCCTCATATCGCGCCTTGGGCGCGGTGATGAAAGACGTGGAAGAAACTCGCGCCGAGCCTGTCCCCATGAATCTGCGTAACGCGGTAACCAGGCACATGAAGCAATGGGGCTATGGTGAAGGCTACGAACATGCCCATAAGTTAGAAGAAGCCATCACGGGAATGGAGTGCCTTCCGGAGGCGTTGCGCGATCGCCATTACTACCAGCCGACCGAACGCGGCATGGAAAAACGGATCGCGGAAAGGTTGGAAGAGATTCGGGCCGCGCGCGAGAAGCTACGGCTGAAATAGCTTTTCGATTTTTCCGAAAGCCTTGTCCAGCGATTGCGGCTTCTTCAAAACTCCCGCGAACAGATCGCCCTTTTCGGCGAAGCGTGCCAGCGCGTTCCTGATGCTGAACTGCGAAGGATGCAGGCCGCGCTTCACTTCCTCCCATTCGAGCGGCGTCGCTACCGGCGCGCCGTTGTAAGCCCGCGCCACATACGGAGCGGCAATCGTCTTCCCTTCCCCGTTCTGCAGAAAGTCAAAGTATACGCGCCCCTTTTGGCGCTTCGCCACGCTTCTCGGCGTGGTGAACAGTTGCGGTTTGCGCAGCAGCGCGATGCTGGCCAGCACCTCGGCGAAGTGCTTGGTGTCTTCGTAAGAATAGACCGGCTTCACGGGGATATAGACATGCATCCCGTCACCTCCGGTGGTTTTCGGATAACCGGTCAGGCCGATCTCATCCAGAATTCCGCGCACTAACTGCGCCGCCTCCACGATCATTTCGTAGGGGCATTCCTGGGGATCAAGATCGATCAGTATCCAGTCCGGATGTTCGATGGACCGGACCCGGCTCATATACGGATTCTGATCGATACAGCCCAGATTCGTCAGATAGAGTAGCGCCGCGCGGTTCTCCGCCAGAACGTACCGGATATCATCCACCGTCTCATAGCGCAGCCACGCGGGATAGGTCTCCGGCGAGTTCTTCTGAAAGAAGAATGGCTCGTCGATTCCATTCGGATAGCGCTTCAGCGAGAGCGGCCGGTCCTTCAAATGCGGCAGCAGAAGCTTGGCGACGCCGTCGTAGTAGTTGAGTAAGTCGCGCTTGGTATAGCCGTCCTTTGGATAGTAGATCTTGCTGAGATGCGTCAGCTTCAGATCCTGGCCATCCACTTTGATACGCGCTTCTTCCTGGTTTTCGGCCAGCAGCGGCTTAGGCTTCTTTTGCGGTTTTGCTTCGGGCATTTCGACTCCTACGGCTTCGACTCCCACATCATTGGCGTTCTTATCGACTCTCAACCCGAGAAACACGGGCGCGCGCAAGCGTTTATCGGGCGTCCAGTTGGCAAACTTCACCTCGCAGACCAGATCCGGTTCCACCCAGACCACGTCCTTCGGCATTTTCGGATCGTGCGGCAGCGGCGACGTTCCGCGCGTCCGCAAATCCAGCAAGGCCCGGATCGACGTCAGCAGTTTCGCATCGAAACCCGTCCCGACGTTGCCCGCCCAGCGCAGTTTCCCGCGCTCATGCACGCCGAGCACTAATGCTCCAAAGTGGTCCCGTTCTCCGATGGTGTAGCCGCAGATGACAAACTCCTGCTGCTCCACTAACTTCAGCTTCAGCCAATCGCGGCTGCGGTGCGATTCGTAGAGGCTGTCCCGGCGCTTCGCCACTAATCCCTCCAGCCCGTTTTGCCTCACGGCTTCCACTAAGTCGCGAGTCGGCGGAAACGCCTCCGAAATCTTCACTGGCCCCTGGCGCGTCACCACCGCTTCCAATAACTTGCGGCGATCCGTGAGAGCCGCCCCGCGAAGATCCCACCCATCCAGGTAGAGCAGATCGAACAGAAAGAGGGTGACCGGGCGAGTCCTGGTCATCTGCGCGATCGCCGCTGCATCGGCAGCCATAATCCTTGGCTGGATCAGCGCAAACCCAGGCACGCCTTTTTCATCGAGAACGGCAATCTCCCCATCCAGCACGGCTTGCTTCGCTTTCACCTGATGCGGCAGCACGGTCAGTTCGGGATATTGCCGCTCACACCGGTTGCCGCTGCGCATGTAGATCTCGACACGTCCTTCATGAATGAAGCAGAGCGCCCGAATGCCGTCGAACTTCAGTTCGGCCACCCAGTCACCCGTTTCCGGGAAGGTATCCGTCAGAGTGGCCGACATGGGCTCGAAGAAGCCTGGCATAGGCGCTTTCACCGCACCCTGCACCGGACTCGATTCCGCTGCCTTCACGCCCTTCCCGCGTTTGGCGGGAAGATCGTGAGCAATCTCCTCCTGCGTCCGGCCCGTGAGAACGCTGGTGGCGTACGCCTCCACGTCCCACCCGGAAACCGCCGCGGCATCCTTCTTCTTCAGAAGCAGCCATTCATTGCCTTTGCCTCGATTCTTCATCAGAACCAGGGCAAAATCGCCGTTGAGCTTCTCGCCATGCAGCGTGAACTTGAAGTCGCCGCGCGCGATCTGCTCGGTCGCGTCCGCGTCTCCAATTAGCTCATAGGTTCCGCGGTCCCACAGCATCACGCTGCCTCCCCCGTAATTCCCTGTGGGGATGTTGCCCTCAAAATTGCCGTAGTCGAGCGGGTGATCTTCCACCATGGCGGCGAAGTGTTTGGGGGCCGGGTCGAGCGTGGGACCTTTCGGAATAGCCCACGATTTCAGGGTCCCGGCAACCTCCATGCGGAAGTCATAATGCAGGTGTGAAGCATGGTGGCGTTGCACGTAGAAACGGTTCCCGCCGTCGCCCGGATCCACCTTCGCGGGCGCAGGTTCCGGCGTTTCTGCAAAATTACGTTTCCGTTTGTACTCTTCCAGGGACATAAACAGTTGGAAATGTTCTTGCTAAATGATATACATGATATGTGGCTAGTAGCGTGTGGAAGGGACATCTCGCGTTCGGGCTCGTGTCATTCCCGGTGCATCTCGCCGTCGCGGCCCGCAGCGAATCCATCAGCTTTAACCAGCTCCACAAGACGGACGGCTCACGCATCAAACTGGTCACCTTCTGCCAAAAAGAAGACAAGCCCATTCCTCGTAACGAAATTGTAAAGGGTTACGAATACGAGAAAGATCACTACGTCGTCATTGACGACGAGGAAATCAAGAAGGTCGCCCCCAAAACAGCCAAGGTGATGGAGATTCTTGAGTTCGTCAAAGGCGACGCCGTCGATCCGGTCTATCTGGAAAGTTCCTACTATCTCGCGCCTCAGGAAGGCGGCGAGAAACCGTATGCGCTGCTGTTCGAAGCGATGCGGGAATCGGGTTATTACGGCATCGCCAAGATCGCCATGCACAATCGGGAACACATTGTTGTTCTGCGGCCGGCGAAAACCGGGATGATGCTGCATACGATGTACTATCGCAGCGAGGTGCGGGCTGCGGACGAATTCCATACCGATGCCAGTTCACTGAAAGAGAAAGAACTGGGTCTGGCCCGCATGTTGATCGAGTCGCTCGCCGGCGAATTCGAGCCTGAGAAGTATCACGACACCTATCGCGCCAATCTGGAGAAGATGATTCAGGCCAAGATCGAAGGCCATGCTGTGGTGGAGACGCCCGCCACACACATCGCTCCGGTGATCGACATCATGGAAGCGCTGCGCAAGAGCCTGGAAGCGAAGAAGCCGGTGCAGCGTGAAGAAGAGCAGGCGGAACCTGTGGCGGCGGCCAAGAAACGCTCCGGTCAAAAACGGGCCAGCAGATCCTCCGCATAGAGCGCGCCTTGCGGGTCTTCTTCATGTTTGAAGAAGGCGAAAACATCCCTTCCGGCAGCCAGTTGCTCGCGCGTTTGGCTTTCAATCCCCGATAGAGTCTCTTTCGAGTATTCGGTTTTTCGCAAGCGGCTGTAGACAAAGTCGGCGGTGACCACTTTGGGAATTTCCAGCTTCTCCGACTCCGCGAGGCAGAGGCTGACGTTGTACTTTCCGAGGACTGCAAAGACGGGGTCGGCGAGCCACGAGGCATGACGGAACTCGAAGGTATAGCGCAGGTCGCGCGGCAGCAGTTGCAAATAATCATCCAGAAGCTGATCGTCCCGCTTGAAGGTGGGGCCAAGTTGAAACAAGACGGGACCGAGCCGGCGCGCCGTACGCAGCGGATCGATCATCTTGAGAAATAGCTCTGTCGCCTCCTGCGCATTCCTCAGCTTCAGGATGTGAGTGATCCGCATGTTGGCCTTCACCGCGAAGACAAAGCCGGCCGGCGTGGCGGCCACCCATTTTTCAAGCGTGGAAGCGGACGGCAGCCTCCGGAACGTGTAGTTAATCTCGACGGCATTCAGCCGGGTGGCATAGTGTTCCAGAAACTTCGCGGCCGGAAGCTTCGCAGGATAGAACGTCGGCTTCCACGAGGGATAAGCGAATCCGGATGACCCGGCGTAGAGTTGCGGCATGAATTCGATTATGAATCACGGATGGAATAGAATTCTTTTCGCCCGGATTCATTGGCTTTCGTGGATGAGTGAGCCGGTAAAGAAGCGCCAGCGAGATATACTCAAGTTGGGATCTGAGCACGATGCACAGGGAATACGTGGAGAAGCGGAACGACGGTTACTACGTGGCTGGAACCCGCGTGTCTCTCGATTCCGTCGTCTGCTAATTCAACGAGGGCAGTTCTCCCGAGGCTATCCACGAGGACTTCCCTCTGCTGAAGCGAGCGCAGATTCACGGCGCCATCGCGTTCTATCTTGACCATCAGCCGGGGATTGATGAATACCTCGCGCTAACGGAAAGGGAATTCGAGGGCAGCGCTACTCCACTGCAGCAAGCGAATCCCGCGCTCTGGAAAAAGCTCGAAAACGCCCGCGCAAAGATGGGCGAGCCTCGCGGTTGACCGTTCGCTTTCAAGCCGATGCAGACCTCAAACACGCGATCGTGAAAGCAGTCCGCAAACTGGAGCCGGCCGTTGATTTTGCGTCCTCGGCCGATGCTGGGTTAGAAGACATCGGCGATCCCGAACTCCTCGAACGTTCCGCACAGCAGGGGCGTATCCTGGTTTCTCATGATCGCCGGACCATGGTCGCTTATTTTCGGTCGCGGCTTGAAGCGGGGAAGTCCAGCCCAGGTTTGTTCATTGTCTCTCAGGGCGGGCCGGTCGGACCCGTGGCACGTACGATTGTTCTCGCCTGGGCAGCCTCCGAGCCAGGGGAGTGGCGCGACCAGATACACCATTTGGCGTCGATGGCGCGACACGTGTTTAGCCGTTGACCAATACGCAATCGGTCGTCGAGCAACCCAGCCAGTGGACGACTAGCGCGATCTCGAGACGCCCCTGGCCTGTTACAATTTCCCCTTACTATGCGCTATCTCCTTCACTGGCTCATCAGCGGCGTCGGCCTCGTCATCGTCGCCAACGTCATCCGCGGCATCGAAGTCGACGGCTTCCTAGCCGCCCTGATCGCCGCGCTTGTCTACGGCCTACTGAGCGCGACGATCGGGTTCCTGCTCAAGGTCATCACGCTGCCCCTGGCCATCCTCACGCTGGGGATCTTCCTCCTCGTCATCAATGCTCTGATGCTGCGGCTGACCGCCGCCTTCGTGTCCGGCTTCCGCGTGCTCGGCTTCGGGCCGGCGTTCTTCGGGTCCATTCTTCTGACCATTGTCGATGGGCTGCTACGCTGGTTACTTCACGCATAAATGCCTACCCTTCTGGCCGCATCCGAAAGCCTTGAACTCACTATTCCCCATTGCGAACGCGGCATCGGCGACGTCATCCTGAAACCGGATTCCGATAAACTCATTCCCGGCGTTCGCATCCAGCCGCTTACCTTATGGCCGGATGACCGCGGATACTTTCTCGAAATCACTCGGGGCGGTCAGGGACTGGTCGCGGAGTTCCCGCCGGAAACCACGCAGGTTTCCGCGGCGCTCAGTTACTCCGGTACGATGAAGGCGTTCCACTATCACTTACACCAGACGGATTGCTGGACGGCCGTCAGCGGAATGTTCCAGGTCGTATTAGTGGATCTGCGTAAAGACTCGCACACGCTAGGCCGCAAGAACACAATCTATTGCGGACCGCTGCGGCCGTGGCAGATCCTGATCCCGCCCGGCGTCGGGCACGGTTACAAAGTGATTGGCGGCGACCCTGGGTTACTGGTCTACGCGACCAATCGTCTCTATAACCCGAAAGACGAGGGGCGAATCGCCTACGACAACGAAAGTATCGCGTACGACTGGGAGATACAACACAAGTGATCTTCGTCACCGGCGGCGCCGGTTTCATCGGCTCCCAGTTTGTCCGCGATTCCCTGCGGCGCAAATTGGGCACGCTGATCGTCTTTGACAACCTCACCTATGCGGGGAATCTGGATAACCTCGAATCTGTTCAAGATGACCCGGATTACGAGTTTGTCCGCGGTGACATTACCAGCTCCGAAGATGTTCTTGCCGCGCTCCCGGAACGTTGCGACGCCATCGTGCACTTCGCCGCGGAGTCGCATGTGGACCGCAGCATCCTGAGTGCGGCCGAATTCGTGCGGACGAATGTCCTGGGTACGCAGGTGTTACTCGACGCGGCGCGCGCGCGGAAGGTCGCGCGATTTCTGCACATCTCGACAGACGAAGTGGGCGGCAGCATTGCCGAGCCGGGCCGATTCCAGGAAGGCGACCCGCTCGTCCCCAGCAGCCCCTACGCAGCCAGCAAGGCAGCGGCGGAGCATCTGGTCCATGCCGCGCATCATACCTTTGGTCTCGACACCATCATCACCCGCACGAGTAATAATTACGGTCCTTATCAGTTCCCGGAGAAGCTTCTGCCGCTCGCGATCGCCAAGGCCATAAGCGGCGAACCGATTCCAGTCTATGGCGACGGCTTGCAGGTACGCGATTGGATTCACGTGGAAGATAACTGCCGCGCTCTTCAGGTTGTGCTGCACGGCGGTAAGAGCGGCAGCGTGTACCACATCGGCGGCGGTAACACCCTGCCGAACTTACAAGTACTCAGGACTCTGCTGCGCGTGCTGGGAAAGCCCGAATCGCTGCTCACCACCGTGGTCGACCGTTTAGGACATGACCGCCGCTACGCGGTGGATTGCTCGAAGATCCACGAAGAACTTGGCTGGAGCCCGAAAATCCCTTTTGAAGAGGGATTGCGAAGCACGGTCGAGTGGTACCGCGAGAATCAGCGGTGGGTCGACCGTGCGCGGAGCGGCGAGTATCGCGAAGTAGAACGGCGCATCTACCAGACGCCTATTGCATAACCCCAGGAGGTGGCGGCGGAGTCTTCCGGGGCCGCTTGATCCCCGAACGCTTCACAGTGCGCTTCACCGGCGCGGACGCCGAGTTGCCGTTCACCTCGCCGCCGCCTTTGCGGGACGAGCGCTTTGTAGTGGGGGGTGCGCTACGAACTGTCGACGAGCGGGCAGTCGGTTGACCCGGCACAACAGGCTGCGCTTCGTCTTCCTCAATGATCTCCTCGGGAACCGGAAGCGGCTCAGGCTCGGGCAAAGCCGGCGGATGGAACTCAGCGCCCAGATAAACCATCAGGCCCCGCTCCTCATCCGGCTGGTTCTTTACAACGCCCTTATCCTGCGCGAAATTCAGGAAGTCGCCAAACGCCTGGAATCCGAACTTGGTGAAGTCGAATTGCGGCTGTTCTTCGCGAACCCAGACAGATAAGTCCTCCGCTGTCACGCCTTCTTCCATCTCCAGCCGGTGCGTTTCCAGAACGTCCCGCAGAGACGGCAGGGCTTCTTCCGGCCTGATCGACTTTTCGGCCACGGCGGAGTGCTTCCGCTGGATCATGTAGCGGCCTTCACCGCCCGTCACCAGTACATAGTCGGCCTTGCGCAGCTTCTCGACAAAGTCGGTAAAGGAATTTGCTCCGTAGGCCTTCTCGCTGAAGCTGGAATCGAGCTGTAACATGGTGGACTTCAGTAAGCCCAGTTGCGGACGCACCTCGCGCCGTTCCAACACCTGCAGGGCGCGCTCCACCAGAGGCATCGCCTGCGCCAGGTCGAGCACCGGACGGCGCTGCTGCGGCGGCCGCGGCTCGCGATCGGGCCGTGGACCTTGTCCGCCTCCTGAGCCCTGATTCTGCTCCCTTCGCGGTTCGTCCCGGTGGTGCTGCTGCGGAGGAGGCGACGAACGTCCTCCGGAGCCGTCCACCAAGTTCTCGTAACTGATGAACTCGTGGCAATTCTTCTGTAAGATCGTGCTGGTAAACGCCCGGCCGCCGACCACAAAGATCGTCTTGTCGTACTGCTTGAGCTTATTCACCAAAGCGATGAAATCGCTGTCGCCGCTCACAATGGCGAAAGCGTTGATGTGGTCGTGCGTGAACGCCATTTCGAGCGCGTCCAGCGCCAGGTTGATGTCGGCCCCGTTCTTATCGCCGCGCGGCGACGGGTCGCGCTGAACCATTTGGACAGCGTGCTCGGAGAGCTGCCGGGTGAACGTTTCCAGACGGCCCCAGTTCGCGTAGGCGATCTTAGTGACAATCTCGCCGCGCTCCTTTAGCGCTTCTAATACGGCTGCCACATCGAACTCGCGATTGAGTGTGGACTTGACGCCGATCTCGATGTTGTCGAAGTCGATAAATACGGCGATTTTAAGATGCTTTTCCATCGAAAACCCTTCGTTTCTTCCTTCTCGCCGCCCGTCACCTAAGCCGCTAAGTAGCAGTCTGGCCGGACGGCTGTCCCGCGCGTTCGCGGATGAAATGCACTATCTCCTCAAGCGAGGAGCCGGGTTGGAACACCGCGGCTACCCCTTGTTGCTTCAACTGAACCGCGTCCTCATCCGGGATGATTCCGCCGAGAATGACCATAACCCCGGTCATCTCTTTTTCCCGCAGTAACTGCATCAAGCGGAGAACAATCGCATTATGCGCGCCCGATAAGATGGACAGGCCGATTACCTGCACGTCTTCCTGCATAGCCGCGCTGACGATCATCTCCGGCGTCTGCCGCAAACCAGTATAGATGACCTCCATACCGGCATCTCGAAGCGCCCGCGCAATAATCTTGGCCCCCCGGTCATGCCCATCGAGGCCGGGTTTGGCTACCAGCACTCGGATCGGTTGGCTCATGCCTGGGACGCGGAACGCATATGCAGCGCTTTGTTACAGGATACTCTGTTCCCGATACGTTCCGAAGACGGAACGCAGCGCGTCGCAGATTTCGCCCAGAGTCGCGTACGCACGAACGGCCTCAATAATCGGTGGCATCGTGTTTTCGCGGCCGTCGCAAGCGCGTCTCAAACTGTTCAGCGAACGGTCCACGCGGGCGCCATCCCGCTCGGCCCGCAGCTTCTTCAACTTGGCGCACTGGGCTTCTCGCGCGGTCTGAGCGATCTGCAGAATCTCGATCGGCTGCTCGGCCTCTTTGCCGGCAAATCCATTCACGCCGACGATCACGCGCTCGCCCGCTTCCACTTCGCACTGGTATCGATAACTGGCGGCGGCGATCTCGCTCTGCGGGAATCCGCGTTCGATGGCCGCGATCATGCCGCCCATCTCATCGATCTGCCGGATATAATTCCGCGCCCCTTCCTCCATGTCGAGCGTGAGCCGTTCCACAAAGAAACTGCCTCCCAGCGGGTCAACCTCATTGGCAACGCCACTTTCATATGCGATCACCTGCTGGGTGCGCAGCGCGATGGTGGCGGCATGTTCACTGGGCAGGGCATAGGCTTCATCGAGCGAGTTGGTGTGGAGCGATTGTGTACCGCCCAGCACCGCCGCCATCGCTTGCAAGGCGGTCCTGACAATGTTATTCGCAGGCTGCTGCCACGTGAGCGAACAGCCGGCCGTTTGAGAATGGAAGCGCAACTTCAGGCTGCGCTCGTCTTTCGCGCCATACCTCTCTTGCAAGATAGTGGCCCACAGTTTTCGAGCGGCGCGAAACTTGGCGATCTCCTCAAAGAAGTCGCTATGCGAGTTGAAGAAGAAACTGAGCCGGGGGGCAAACTCATCGATCTTGAGACCGCGCTCAATGGCCCAATCGATATATTCCAACCCGTCGCGCAAGGTGAACGCCAGCTCCTGTAGCGCCGTCGAGCCAGCCTCGCGGATGTGATAGCCGCTGATCGAGATGGGGTTGAACCTGGGAATATGGCGCGTCGCGAACTCGATTGTGTCGGTCACCAGGCGCATCGAGGGGCGCGGCGGGAAGATATATTCCTTCTGGGCGATGTATTCCTTCAGGATGTCGTTTTGCAGGGTCCCGGAGATCTTCGCCCAATCCGCTCCCTGCTTCTCGGCCGCCACCAGGTACATCGCCCATAGGATGGACGCGGGCGAGTTGATGGTCATGGAGACGGTGACCTTGTCGAGCGGAATGCCCGCGAACAATGCCTCGACATCGGCCAGCGACGACACCGGCGCGCCGCACTTACCGACTTCCCCTTCGGCCAGCACGTGGTCGGCGTCATAGCCCATCAACGTTGGCAGATCGAAGGCGACGGAGAGTCCCGTTTGACCTTGCGCCAACAGATAGCGGTAGCGCTGGTTGGTCTGTTCGGGAGTCGCGAAGCCTGAGAACTGGCGCACCGTCCAGAGCCGGTCGCGATACATGCCGGCGTGAATTCCGCGGGTATATGGAAATTCCCCAGGCTGGCCTAACTGGAACCCCGGCAGGCTCTCCGGCGTGTAGAACGGCTCGATGGGCGTGCCGCTGATCGTCGTATGGGTCAAGCTTGCCTCACGATTGAAGTCTATCGTGAAGGCTCGCGGGATTCGCCACTGTGGAAAGATCGCCGAGGGGTTCTCCGAGATATTTCTGGCGTAGAAGCCTTCGAACAACCTTGCCACTCTGCGTCTTGGGGAGATCCGGGACCACCAAAACGGCGCGGGGGCGGAAGGGAGCGCCGAGCACATCTCCAATGTGAGCGATCAACTCGGCCTCTGTGGGCTGGGCGGCTGGTTTCAAGACCGCGTAGGCCACGATGGCTTCGCCTTTCACCTCATCCGGGACGCCGATCACTGCGGCTTCCGACACCGCCGGGTGCGCCATCAGCGCGTCTTCCACTTCCGCCGGGCCCACTTTGCGACCCGCCACGTTCATCGATTCATCCGCGCGTCCGTGGAGAAACCAGCAGCCGTCTTCATCCACGCTGGCCCAATCGCCGTGGTCCCAATAACCGGGAAAGCGCGACCAGTAGGTTTTGAGATAGCGCTCCGGGTCGCCCCAGATTCCTCGCGTCATTGAAGGGGCGGGCTTGGCGCAAACCAGATAGCCGTCCTTGATTTCCGTGGCCATGCCGGGCGCCGGCGCTCCCAGAGTACAAGGCTTCAATGACTGGATGGGCAGCGGAAACAGGAAGCAGCCGATGATCTCCGTGCCGCCCGAGATGTTGATGATGGGGCAGCGTTCGCCGCCGATGTGCTCGAAGAACCAGCGATAGGAGACTTCGTCCCATGGCTCGCCGGTGGAACCAAGCAGGCGCAGCGAACTGAAGTCGTGGCGCGAAGGATCACTGGTTCGCATGAGCTGCCGGATGGCGGTGGGAGACACGCCAAAGGTGGTGATGCGGTCGCGTTCCAGAATTTCCCACAGACGGTTCGGGCTCGGATAATCCGGTGCGCCATCGTACAAGAACACGGTACCGCCGAAATGGTGATTGCCGATAATGGACCACGGGCCCATCATCCAGCCGATATCCGACAGCCAGAAGAAGCGGTCATTCTTTTGATGATCGAAAGCGAGATAAATTTCCTTGGCGGTCTGCATGAGCGCGCCGGCGTGCGTGTGGACGACGCCTTTTGGTTTCCCGGTGGTGCCGCTGGTATAGAGCATCAGCGCGTGCGCTTCCGAATCAAGCGCGAGCGATGGACGCGGCTTGTCGGATCCCTTGGGGAGTTCGCAGAAGATGTGTTGCACGGCGGGGCAGGCTCGCGCGGCTTCCTGAACCTTTGAGAGCAGCGGGATCTGTTTGCCGCGCCGCGTGAGATGTTCAGCGGTAAAGATCACCTTCGCACCGGAATTTTCGAGACGCGAGGCGATGGCGCCCGCTCCAAAACCGGCGAAGATCAGAACCGGTACGAGCCCGAGTTTGAAGCATGCGTAAAGGGCTGTGACGGCGTCCGCAACCATCGGCATCACTAAGGCTACGCGATCTCCTGGCTCAAGATTCAGATCCGCCAGGGCGTTCGCGACCTGAGTCACCTCGCGGCCAAGTTCGGCAAACGTGAGTTCCCGCCGCGAGCCGTCTTCACATTCGGAGACGATAGCCATGCGGCCGGATGCGGGGCCGCGTGCGTGACGATCCAGCGTGTTCGCGGCGATATTGAGCTTGCCTCCGCTATACCAGCGAGCCCATTCGACACCGCGCGAGGTATCGAGAACCTTTGTGAAGGGCTGCG
>Ga0302140_10005929_pt1 | contig 15373 bp, 13 predicted proteins | sample I_Bog_E1_1_FD_202095 | JGI IMG/M metagenome (GOLD analysis project Ga0302140, IMG submission 202095) | Peat permafrost microbial communities from Stordalen Mire near Abisko, Sweden - I_Bog_E1_1 | ecosystem: Environmental > Terrestrial > Soil > Wetlands > Peat | place: Sweden: Abisko, Stordalen...
AAACTGAAAAACGTTTGGGGCCCCTTTCGTTCAGGATGACAGGTCGTTTTATGTTATGAACTTTAGGGACGGGACACTAGCGCAGCTTTTCAGTTCTCTACCCATGATTCCTAATCCAGTCCCCACCTTATTCATGCCTGAGGGCTTCCATAGGCTGGACACCAGCAGCGCGGCGAGCGGGAATCCAACTGGCGGCTAACGCAACCGAAAGCAGGATCAAGACGCCGCCGGTCATGGTGATGGGGTCATACGGCTGAATGCCATAGAGCATCGTTTTCACGAGGCGCGTCAGTGCCAGTGCAGCGCCCACGCCTGCAACGATTCCCGCAAGCGCGAGCCACGTGCTCTCGCGCAGAATCATGCCGCGCACTTGTCCAGGCTGCGCGCCAAGGGCGAGTCGAATACCGATCTCATTTCTACGATTCGCCACTGAATACGCCATGATGCCGTAGATGCCTACGCAGGCAAGCGCCAGCGCGAGGACGCCGAACCCAACCGTCAGCGCCGCAAACAGGCGCTCCATCTGCATATTTGCGTCAATCTGTTCCTGCTGCGTCCGCACGTCGACAATGGGCAAATCACGATCCGCCTCCTGTACCACTCGGCGCAGAGCCGGAACCAGTTCGGCAACAGGGAGTTTGGTGCGAATTGCGTAGGTCATTCCGCCCACTCCCTTCTGTTGCCCATAGGACACAAAAAACTGCGGCGGCGGCTCGTCGCGCAGAGTTGCATACCGTGAATCTGCGCATACCCCTACAATCTGGAACCAGTCCTTCGCGTCCCCATCCGTCCGGAATCGCTTCCCAACCGGGTTCATGTTCGGGAATCGCTTCTTCGCCAGCGATTGGTTGATAATCGCCACCTTCTGGGAGCTCGTCGTATCCTGCGCTCCAAAGCTCCTCCCTGCAATCATCGGAATTCCCAGCGTCTGGAAGAACGTGTTGCCCACCATATTGAAGTCCACGGCACTACCGTGATCGCCCTTGTCCTTCTCGCCCTCCGTTATGAAGTCGGAGTTGCTCATGTTGTCCGCAATGTACGGCGTCTGTGCCGGCGAAACGCCCTCCACCCCCGGTAACGCCGCAAAAGCCTGTTCGAGCTTCTGGTGCAGTTGCACGTCCAAGCCCTTTTCATACCGCTTTCCCGGCGGATCCACCTCAAACAGCACCAAATGATCGGTCCTGAATCCCACATCAATCGAATTCAGCGCCAGCAGCGTCCGCAAGAATAAACCCGCGCCCACCACCAGCAGCGTCGAAAGCGCAATCTGGAACGCCACAATTGCCTTCCCGCCCAGTCCCTTGCGCCGCCGCGTTGTGGTCTGCGCGCTTTCCTTCAAACTGCTGCTCACCTCGCTGCGCGCTGCCAGCCATGCCGGGGCCAGCCCGAACACCACGCCCGTCACCAGCGTCACCGCCGCGGCAAACGCAAACACGCCCCAATCCATCGGGACATTCATCTGGTCCCGGTCCCACGCATTCGCCATGAGCCGCGGAATCGCATTCCGACTCAGATACCCCAGCAGCAATCCGCCCGCACCGCCAATGCCAGCCAGCAGCAGGCTCTCCGTCAGCAACTGCCGTGCCACCCGACCGCGTCCCGCGCCAAGCGCAATCCGTACGCTCATCTCCCGCTGCCTCTGTGCTCCGCGCGCCAGCAGCAGATTGGCAATGTTGGCGCACGCCAGCAGCAGCACAAACCCGGTCAGCGTAAGCAACACATACACGGGTTTTCCAAACTCCCGCGCCGCAAAGCCCCCACCCCGGCTGCCGTCGTCCAACCTAAGTTGTGGTATTGTGTCTCCGGTCTTCACCGTCATCGTTCCGCGAACTGCCGCCGACAGAGCCACATTCATCTCCGCCTGCGCCTGCACGTCCGATACTCCCGGCCTCACGCGCCCCACAAGGACCACCCACCAAGTGTCAGGGTCGTCAATGAATCCGCCCTTGTCTCCCTTGGGATCAACCAACGGCTGCGTGGTGATCGGTATATACACCTCCGGGCCCGATTGCACATTCTTTGCTCCGGTGAACCCGCGCGGCGCAACGCCCACAATCGTAAAAAGCGACTGGTTCACATTGATTTTCTGCCCCAACGCCGCAGGCGACCGCTCAAACTCGCGCTCCCACAACTCATCGCTGATGACCGCAACCGGGCTCGGCGCTCCCGGCTGATCGTCAGATAGCTGCAGGGCACGCCCGAGTTGCGGTCGCGCCTCCAGCACGTTGAAGAAGCTGCCCGAAACCATATCCACGTTGGCCCGCTGCGCATGCTGGCGAACCGTCACGTTCATGCTGTCTTCGTTGAATGCGGCCAGATCTTCCATCGAATGGCTGTGCAACCGGAGCTGCTGGTAAACCGGATAAGAGAAGCAGGAGGCGAGCATTCCGCCCCCAGACGGAGGGTCGAAATCGCCCCACATGCTATGCACGACGTTGTGATCGTTGCCAATCCAGCGCAGCAGCCGCAGTTGCTCCGCATGCGGCACATGCAGCCTGTCGTACAGCAGGCTCTTGGCCAGCGAAAAAATCGCCGTATTCGCTCCGATCGCCAGTGCCAGGCTCGCCGCCGCAATCCCGGTAAACCCTGGGCTCTTGCGAAGGATGCGAATGCCGTATCGCAAATCCGCTCTCAGTTCGTCCAACAATTTCAATCCCAATGAAGCACGCATGCCTTCCTTTGCCACCGTCACTCCTCCCAGCGCAATGCGCGCTCTCCGCCGAGCTTCCACCGGCCCAAACCCCGCCTTAATCAAATCCGCAGTCAGAAATTCCAGATGCGAAGCAAGCTCCGCCTCCATCTCCGCCTCAAGACGGTCGCGTTGAGAGATGGCGCGCACCCACGAGCGCGGCTGAGAAAAAATGCGTGCGAAGAATGAACGAACAGTCATAACGATTGATCCCCGTTAATTGGTTCCTAATCACTAACCACTAATCCCTAATTACTGCTTCACTCATGCCGCAGCGCATCCATGGGCTGTACACGAGCCGCACGGCGCGCGGGAATCCAGCTTGCGGCCAATGCGACGGCCACTAGGACCACAACTCCACCGAGCATCGTTGGCGGGTCCCAGGGTTGAATGCCATAGAGCATCGACTTCACAAGTCGCGTTAACATCAGTGACGCGCCGACACCCACCACAATTCCAGCAGCGGCCAGAACGGTGCTCTCGCGCAGAATCATTCCGCGTACCTGTCCTGGCTGCGCGCCGAGCGCCATGCGGATGCCGATCTCGCTTTTGCGATTGGCCACTGAATACGCCATGATGCCGTAGATACCGACGCAGGCCAGCGCCAATGCGAGCAGGCCAAATCCAGAGGTCAGGGTAACGAAGATGCGTTCCTGCTGCAGGTCGGCATCAATCTGCTGCTGCTGGGTTCGTACGTAAGACAGCGGCAAGTCGGGGTCCACCTGGCTCACCACTCTTTGCAGCAAAGGTGAAATCGTTTCGGGTGGCAGCTTTGTATGGATCTCGTAATCCAAGCCGCCTACCTCGCTTTGTTGCACATAGGGGATGAAGAACTGCGGAGGCGGCTCTTCGCGCAGATTCATGTAGCGCGTATCGCCGCAGATGCCGACAATCTCAATCCAATCCGTTGCTAACTTTCCGCCATGGCCGTCCGAGTCGTGGCCGTTAATCGCGAACCGCTTGCCAATGGGATTCTGGCCGGGAAAGCGCAGTCGTGCCAGACTTTGATTGACGACGCCCACTTTCGGAGACGAGGCCGTATCCTGGTCACCGAAAGCACGTCCTGCAATGATGGGTATTCCCAGCGTCTCGAAGAATCGAACCCCGACTACGTTGTAGTCTTCCTCCTGCCTTTTGCTTCTGTCGTAGCTTTCGCCCTCCGGCAGAAAATCTGTGGAGGACAGATCTTCCCAGAGGTAGGAATTTGCCGCAGGCGCAACCGAATCCACGCCGGGGACGGCCGACAATGCCCGTTCCAGACGCTGATGAAGCTGGATGTCTTTTCCAGCCGGATAGCGATTCTGCGGCGGATCAATTTCTGAAAGGAGTAGGTGATCGGTGCGAAAACCGACATCCACAGCATTCAACCCGGCAAGCGTGCGGAGAAAGAGTCCTGCGCCAATGACGAGCAGCGTCGAGAGCGCAATCTGAAATCCAACCAGAGCTTTGCCGCTCATGCCCTTGCGACGCCGGGTGGTCGTCTGCGCGGTTTCTTTCAAGCCGTGCGTAACTTCAGCGCGTGTGGCAGCCAGCGCAGGCGCAAGGCCGAAGAGCAATCCGGTAAGCAAGGTTACAGAAGCGGTAAACGCGAAGACACGCCAGTCGAAGTGAATATGGATACTGTTCCCATCCCATGCTGTTTCTGTGAGTTTGGGAATGATGTTGCGGCCCGTGTAGCCGGTGAGCAGCCCAAAGGCGCCACCGAGTGCGGCGAGCAACAGGCTCTCGATAAGCATCTGCCTCAGAATGCGCGCCCGGCCCGCGCCCAGAGCCAGTCTTACGCTCATTTCGCGCTGTCGCTTAGCACCACGCGCCAGCATCAGGTTGGCCACATTCGCGCAGGCCAACAGAAGCACGAAACCTACCAGCGTCATCAGAACGGCCATCGGCCTGGCGAAAAAACGCTGCTGCTCGAAGAGGCCGCGGCTCCCGTCGCGAAGCCTCATTTTCGGCACATCGTCACCCGTACGTACCGGCATGGTTGCGCGAACAATGGCCGACAATTCGCTGTCGAGGGTAGCCTGCGCCGCGGCGTCGCTGACACCCGGCTGGGCGCGCCCCATGATGCTCACCCACCACTGTTCGGGACTGGCCAGCCAAGAGCCGCCATCGGAACGCGGCTGCACCAGCGGCTGCATGGTCAGAGGGATAAACAGGTCGGGCGACTGCTGAACATTCTTCGCGCCGGTAAAATCTCTGGAGTTGACCCCGATCACGGTGAGGGGCGCACCGTTTACCTTGATGGTCTCTCCAAGGACGGAAGGAGAGCGGGCAAATTCGCGCTCCCAAAGGCTATCGCTGATGACAACCACGGGACCACGGCCTGGGCTCTCATCGTCGGATGGCTGAATCGCTCTTCCCAACTGCGTTTGCACGCCCAGCACGGAGTAGTAATTGCCTGAAACCATCTCCGCCTGAACGCGCACCGCCTGCATATGAATGGTTGCGTTCATGTAAGTGCTTTTGAAGGCGAATAAGTCTCCCAGTACGCGGCTATCCGCGCGCAGTTGCTGATACGCGGGGTAAGAGAAGACGGCGCTCGTAACCAAGCCGCCAGGCAGAGAATCGTAGTCTCCATGGATGTGATGCACGGCGACATGATCTTTGGTTCCCGTCCACGAAAGCAGGCGCAGATCGGCCGCTTCAGGCACGGCCAGGCGATCGTAGAGCAATTGTTTCGCAACGGAGAAGATGGTGGTGTTCGCGCCGATGGCCAGAGCGAGCGAAGTGGCGGCGATGGCTGTAAATCCCGGGCTCTTGCGCAACATGCGGACGCCATAGCGCAGGTCGGCGCTGAGTTCATCCCACCAGCGCAGGCCCAGCGACTCGCGCATGCCTTCCTTATGTACGGTGGCTGCGCCTAACGAGATACGGGCACGCCGCGCGGCTTCTTCAGGTGAGTGGCCGGCACGGATCATATCGGCGATCAGATGATCGAGGTGATGGGCAAGTTCGGCTTCCATCTCCGCTTCGAGACGGTTGCGATGGGCGACGGCGCGCATCCAGGAGCGCGGCCGAGAAAAAACGCTGGTAAAAAATGAACGCAGGCTCATGGCACTCAATTCCCTATTCCCTGTTCTCTGTTTTCATCACGCATTTTCTGGCGTCGCGCTGAGAATGGTGCCGATGATTCCGGCCATGCGGTTCCACTTCCCTGTCTCTTGCACCAGGCGGTCACGGCCGGCGGCGGTCAGGCTGTAATACTTGGCGCGGCGATTGTTATCGCTCTCGCCCCATTCGCTGGCGATCGCGCCCTGGTGCTCAAGCCGGTAAAGCGCCGGATACAAGGACCCCTGCTGAACGACGAGTTCTTCGCCAGAGATCTGCTGGATGCGCAACAGCACTCCATAACCATGCAGCGGTCCGAGCGAAACCGCTTTGAGGATCAGCAAATCCAGCGTCCCTTGCAGCAAATCAATTTGCTTTTCGAGGTGTTTGTCTTGCTTGTCGCTTCCCATCCGTCTCTCTCCTTGACGCTCTAGGAAAGAGGTTACCCACGCTCTCCTAGATTGTCAAGGAGAGATGCGACGAATTACGGTACAAACGTGATGGAAAGCACCTGACCACAGAGTGGCTCTCATGTCACAATGGTTTTTCTTTTGTTTTTCATGATTTTTATGTGCAAGGGGTTCGGTCCATGGGAAGTCTCTCGATAGCGGAAGCGGTGCGGGCACTGGCGGCAGGGCCACAGGTGCATCGGAACTTGCCGGCGGCGCAACTGGTGGAGAGCGCATTGCTGCGCGGTGAGGCGCGACTGGCGTCCAATGGCGCACTGGTGGCGACGACAGGCGCGCGCACAGGCCGCAGTCCCAGGGATAAATTCACTGTGGACGATGCGGTCACTCATGAATCGACTGACTGGGGTCGCGTGAATCAGCCATTTGAATCTGCCAAGTTCGATGCGCTGCTCGATCGCGTGCTGACGCACATGCGGGAGCGGGATCTGTTTGTGCAGGATCTTGATTGCGGCGCCGACCCCAGCTACCGCTTGCCTATTCGTGTGATTGCCGAGTATGCGTGGCACGCGCTATTTGTGCGCCAGCTTTTTGTGCGGCCTGCCGCCACAGCACTCTCCGCTCACGAACCGGAGTTCACCGTGATTGCAGCACCGGAGTTTGAGGCCGTGCCCGATCGTGACGGCACGCGCACAAGCACATTCATTCTCGCCGATTTCACGCGGCGCATTGTGCTGATCGGCGGAACAAAATACGCCGGCGAGATGAAGAAATCCATCTTCGGCGTGATGAACTTTCTTCTGCCGCAGCGTCCCAATCATGACGCGGTGCTTCCGATGCACTGCTCTGCGAATGTGGGTGCGGACGGCGTGACAGCGCTGTTTTTTGGACTGTCCGGCACCGGCAAGACGACGCTATCGGCTGACCCTGAGCGGCGGTTAATAGGAGATGACGAACACGGCTGGAGTGCCTCCGGCATTTTTAATTTTGAAGGTGGGTGCTACGCGAAATGCGTCGACCTTAGCGAGGATAAAGAGCCGCAGATTTATCGCGCAATTCGCTTTGGCTCGGTGCTGGAAAACGTGATGCTCGACCCGGCCACATGCGAGCCCGATTACAGAGACATCCAGCTGACAGAGAATACCCGCGCGGCCTATCCGGTGGAGTTTATCGACAACGCCGTGATACCGGGGGTTGGCGGACACCCGCGCAGCGTAATGTTCCTGGCTGCCGATGCGTTCGGTGTTCTGCCTCCTATCGCGCGTCTTACGCCGGAACAGGCGATGTACCACTTCCTCTCCGGCTATACTGCAAAGCTTGCTGGAACGGAGGCCGGAATGGGCTCGGACCCGATACCAGAATTTTCAGCTTGCTTTGGAGCGCCGTTCCTTCCACTAGCCCCGCACGTTTACGCGGAGATGCTCGGAAGTCGCCTCAAGCAGCACAAGGCCGCATGTTGGCTCGTCAACACAGGTTGGTCCGGAGGCAGATTCGGTGTGGGCAAGCGCATGAGCTTGAAGCATACGCGCGCCCTGGTAAATGCGGCTCTCGACGGCCTGCTGGATGAAGTTGAATTTGTGACCGAGCCAGCATTCGGGCTGCACATTCCAGTAAGCTGCCCCGGCGTGCCAACGGAGATTCTGAACCCGCGCAACGTGTGGGCCGACAAGACTGGTTACGACCGGCAAGCTGCCGATCTGGCCAGCCGCTTCGAAGCGAACTTCAAGCAATTCGATACGACGGAGGCTGTGCTGGCGGCTGGGCCGGCGAAGCGTTAATCGCGGACCGGGAGGAAGAAACGCGGCGTATATAGTTATATGTGCTATAGTTCATAGTGTCAGGCGGAGCCGTGAAAGTCTTCAAGACTAGAGGGTTCGCACGGTTCATGCGGCAAGAGCTCATGTCGGACGCCAGTTTGCTGGAGGCGATTGCACGCGCGGAACGCGGCCTCATAGACGCCGATCTTGGCGGCGGCCTGATCAAACAACGCGTCGCGCGGCGGGGATGGGGACGATCCGGTGGGTATCGCGTGATCGTCGTCTATCGGCCCAAGGGGCGGGCCGTTTTTCTTTTCGGATTCGCAAAAAACGAAAGGGAGAACATTAGTTCGGACGAACTGGTGCTTCTTAGGGAAATTGCGAGGAACTGGCTTGCCGCCAGCGCCGCGAGGATTCGAGAAGAAATTGAGACTGGCAATTTAAAGGAGATCGAAGATGGCGAAGAGACTTAGCAATTTGTCCGAGGCTATTCTTGAGATGGCCGGGGACCAACTTCGAAGCGGTTTGATGGACCGGGCCGAACACGAAAAAATTACTGTTCGCCTGCTTGGCGCAAAATCGCTTCCGACGGCGCAGCAGATCAGCGCAGAAGAGATTCGCAGCCTGAGGGAACAGGCAAATATGAGTCAGGCGGCATTCGCCCGTTCCCTCAATTTAAGCGTGGGCTACATCTCGCAATTGGAGCGCGGAGCCAAACAGCCCAAAGGCCCAGCGCTGGCGTTGCTCAATGTGATTCGGCGCAAGGGGTTCGAGGTGATTCTGTAGCATGGTCCTTTGAATGTGAGACTGAGCTACGATCGCTTACCGGCCGGTCATCTGCTCCAGCTTCTCCGGATAGCGTGCTCCTTCAACGTGGATCTCTGCTGCGGCGTTTTCGATCTCGCGAAGATCATCGACCGTCAACTCGAGTTCAACTGCACCAATGTTCTCTTCCAGGCGATGAAGCTTCGTCGTACCGGGGATAGGGACAATCCACGGCTTCTGGGCTAGCAGCCAGGCTAACGCAATCTGAGCGGGAGTCGCCTTCTTTTCCGCAGCGATCCTGCCGAGCAGATCGACGAGAGCCTGATTCGCCTTGCGGGCTTCCGGCGTAAAGCGCGGAATCAAGCTGCGGATGTCAGTGCTGTCGAACTTGGTATTTTCGTCCACCTTGCCCGTGAGGAAGCCCTTGCCAAGCGGGCTGAACGGGACGAACCCGATGCCAAGTTCTTCGAGGGTAGGAATGATTTCTTCCTCAGGGGCGCGATGCCAGAGGGAGTACTCGCTCTGGAGCGCGGTGACCGGCTGAACGGCATGCGCGCGGCGTATGGTCTTCGCGCCGGCTTCAGAAAGGCCAAAGTGTTTGACCTTGCCTTCCTCGATCAGGTCTTTTACCGCTCCGGCTACGTCTTCGATGGGGACTTCAAGGTCGACGCGGTGCTGGTAAAAAAGGTCGATAACGTCGATGCGTAGGCGCTTGAGCGAAGCTTCGGCCACCTTGCGAATGCGCGCGGGGCTGCTGTCAAGGCCTTTCGGGCCATGGGTTCCGTCGTCATTGATATCGAAACCGAATTTGGTGGCGATGGCCACCTTTCCGCGAAATGGCTCAAGGGCTTCGCCAACGAGTTCTTCGTTGTTAAACGGACCGTATACCTCCGCCGTATCGAAGAAGGTAACGCCGCGCTCAACAGCCGCCCGGAGCAGCGCAATCGAGGCTGATTTTTCCGGGAAAGGCTTATAAGAAAAAGTCATGCCCATGCAGCCGAGGCCGAGGGCTGATACTTCAAGATTGCTGTTTCCTAGACTTCGTTTTTGCATTGCCTTCCCCTGTTGTTGTCAGCGCATGATGAAGCCGCCGTCTACCGAGATTGACTGGCCGGTCACGTAGCTTGCAGACTCACTGCAAAGCCATAGAACAGCATCGGCGATCTCCTCGGCGCGGCCATAACGGCCCATAGGCACTGTCTTGAGCATCGCTTCAAGCGCGTCGGCTTGACCCGAGCCGGCCATCTTGTCTGCCATCGGTGTCCATATGAGGCCTGGGCATACGGCGTTAATCCGAATGCCGCGGGCTGCATATTCGAGAGCCGCGCTCTTCGTGAACCCAATGACTCCGTGTTTCGCGGCGTGATAGATACCGCGCTCAGCGCCCCCCACAAGTCCGCCAAGCGAAGAGCAATTGACGATAGCGCCGCTTCCCTGCGTGCGCATCTGTTGCAGCTCGAACTTCATGCAGCTCCATACACCGCGCAGGTCAATCGCCATGACCCGGTCGTAATCCTCACGAGTAGAATCCGCAGTCTCTGCCAGGACATTCTGAACGCCGGCATTATTGTAGGCTGCATCGAGCCGGCCGAATGCGGCGACTGTCTGCAGAACCATTGCTCGCACCTGCGCGTCATCCGAAACGTCACAGCGAATGGCGAGTGCCTTGTAGCCCTGGGCGATGAGTTCATCCGCTGCGGAAAGCGCAGACTGCTCGTCCCAGTCGGCCAGTGCCACGGAAGCGCCAGATTGAGCAAATGCCTTCGCCGTCGCAAGTCCGAGGCCCGAGCCTGCGCCTGTAACGAGAGCAACTTTATTTTCAAAGGAAATGTGCATTGAGAATCCCTTCCTCTTCGATGGGACCGCTAGCGGTTGGTCATTTGCTCCAATGCTTCCGGATACCGGTCTCCCTGCACGGGGATTTCTTTGGTGATACCGTCGATCACGCGAAGATCGTCCGCGGTAAGTTCGAGGGCAGTTGCTGCGATGTTCTCTTCGACTCGCCCGAGTTTCGTGGTGCCGGGAATTGGAACGATCCATGGCTTCTGTGCAAGCAGCCAGGCCAGTGCGATTTGGGCGGTTGTCGCATTCTTCTTCGAAGCTAACGCTGCGATCGCATCCAAGAACACGCGGTTCGCCTTGCGAGATTCAACGGATAAGCGGGGGTAGCTGCCGCGATTGTCTCCTTCAAGGAACTGAGTATCCTCGGTAACCGATCCAGCGAGATAGCCTCTGCCTAGCGGACTGTATGGAACAAAGCCTATTCCGAGTTCCTCAAGCGTCGGCAGCACCTCTTCCTCCGGGCGCTTCCACCACAACGAGTACTCGCTCTGAACAGCGGTGACAGGCTGAACAGCATGCGCCTTGCGGATCGTCTGCGCCGATGCTTCAGACAACCCGAAGTGCTTTACCTTTCCTTCCTGAATCAGGTCCTTGACGGCTCCCGCGACATCTTCAATCGGCACTTCGGGGTCGACACGGTGCTGATAAAGCAGGTCGATCGTCTCAACCTGGAGTCTTTTCAGCGATTCTTCCACGCTCTGCTTGATGTAAGCGGGGCGACTATCGAGACCGGGTGAAGTCCGCCCATCGGGACTGAATGCAAACCCGAACTTAGTCGCGATCACCACCTGGTCACGCACTTGAGCGAGCCCTTTGCCGACAAGCTCTTCATTGACGAACGGACCGTAGACCTGCGCTGTATCGAAGAACGTGATGCCTCGATCGAGCGCTCCCCTCATGACCGCAATCATCTCTTCCCTGGTCCCTGGTACCGGTCCGTGACCGGCGCTCATCCTCATGCAGCCGAGGCCTATGGCCGAGACTTCCAGGTTGCTGTTGCCAAGTTTGCGTTTATGCATTACCTCTCCTTGTGCACATATCTTGCGGCGAACCTCCGCACCGCTCACGCAGATCCATTTGGATTGGTGCGCTCCCAGTTCGGTTGGGCTGAATTACCTCTTATACTGTTCGTCGCTGACTTTTTCGAGCCAATCAACAACCTTGCCGTCGAGCTTTTCCTGGATGGCGATATGCGTGACGGCAGTCGTCGGAGTGGCTCCATGCCAGTGCTTTTCTCCCGGCTCAAACCAGACAACATCCCCAGGCCCAATCTCCTCAACGGGACCGCCTTCGCGCTGAGCCCAGCCAGAGCCTGCGGTCACTATCAGGGTCTGGCCGAGCGGATGAGTATGCCATGCTGTTCGCGCGCCCGGCTCGAAGGTGACGATGGCACCGCTGACGCGGGCTGGCTCGGTCGCCGCAAAGGGCTGATCGAGTCTTACAGTTCCTGTGAACCAATCTGAAGGTCCCTTTGCCGAGGACTGCGAACCGTTGCGAGTGATTTTCATTCTGGCCTCTCTTGCCGTTTTCAGATGCACAATAACAGGCTGCGCTTCTGTTTGGCTCACTCCGATTTGAGCGAGGCCATATCGATGGAGAAGCGGTATTTTACATCGGACTTCAGCAGCCGCTCGTAAGCTTCGTTGACCTTCTGGATCGGGATGACTTCAACATCCGCGGTGATGTTGTGCTTGCCGCAGAAGTCAAGCATCTCCTGTGTTTCTGGAAGGCCGCCAATGGGCGAACCGGAAAGACTGCGGCGTCCCATAATAAGGCCAAAGATGCCGAGAGATAACGGTTTTTCAGGTGCTCCGACCATGGTGATGTTGCCGTCGCGGCGGAGAAGGTTTATGTAGGCATTGATGTCGTGGTCGGCAGCGACTGCATCGAGAATGAAGTCGAAGCTGCCTGCGTGCTTTGCCATTTCATCTGGGTTGCGGGATATGACTACCTCGTCAGCGCCGAGGCGGATGGCATCGTCCTTCTTGCCGGGAGATGTGGTAAAGACAACTGTGTGGGCTCCGAACGCATGCGCAAACTTGACGCCCATGTGGCCGAGTCCGCCGAGACCTACAACGCCCACTTTCTTTCCCTTCGTGACACCCCAGTGACGCATCGGCGAGTAAGTGGTGATCCCGGCGCACAGCAGAGGCGCGGTACCGGCGAGATCAAGGTTCGACGGAACGGTCAGCACGAACCGCTCTTTGACGACGATGCTGTCGGAGTATCCGCCGTAGGTAACTCCGCCAGTGTGCTTGTCAGGAAAGTTATAAGTCAGAGTGAAGTTCGGGCAAAACTGCTCAAAGCCTGCCTTACATTCGGGACAGGTACCGTCGGAGTCAACGAGGCATCCTACTGCGGCCAGGTCGCCGGCCTTGAATTTGGTCACAGCGGGGCCGACCTTTGTGACGCGACCGACAATCTCATGACCGGGAACGCAGGGATAAACGGTGGGCATGACGCCGCTCCATTCGTTGCGAACCTGGTGAAGATCGGAGTGGCAAATCCCACAGAAAAGAATCTCGATCTGTACATCGTGCTCCGTGGGCTCGCGGCGCGTGATTGTGGAGGAAGCAAGCGGTGATGTCGCGCTCGAAGCGGAATAAGCCTTTGCGTTGTACATGGGTTACCTCAAATTCCTGGCTAAATGGTGAGCAACTCGCTCGTAGATCAGACTAGAGAACAGAGGCGACTCGGCGGTATCCTGATTCTTCCTATCTATTGCCTAATTCTGTCGATGCACGCATTTTTGTGCACAGTTTTGTGAATTCAGCGTTAACTTGGTTTTGAGGGAGTGATGCGATTGAAAGGGTCGAAACAGAAGGATGCAACGGTAGAACCAAAAGTTGTCGAGATGCGGAAAGAGCTGGCGAACAAGATCTCCGCCCATATTCACGTTGACGGAGCGGCAGCCACCGAAGTACCGGGCCTGAGGCTCGCCCGCAGATGCGCGCCTACAGAATGCTATTCTGCCGCCTACGAACCAGAGTTGGTTGTCTTCGCCCAAGGGGAAAAACGCATCACCGTCGGCGGCACAACACATGTGTGCAACGGATCCAACTTCCTGCTGACTTCGATCGATTTGCCGGTTATAGGCCAGTTCACAAAAGCATCAGACAATGAGCCGTTTCTGGCTCTGGTCCTGAAGCTGGAGATGCCGCTGGTGCGCGAGATTTTGAGCCAGGAGGAGTTTCTAGTGCCCGAGATTCCTTTCGGGGCGCGGGGCATCGCGGTGGGCGCAACCCCGCTGGAACTACTGAGCGCAAGCTGCCGCCTGCTCGACCTTCTGGACACACCCCGGGACATCGCATTTCTCAGTGGCCTGGTGCAACGCGAGATTATCTACAGGCTACTCCGCTCACCGCTGGGCAAGCATCTGCGCGCAATTGCAACACTTGGAGAGCAGAGCAACCGGACGGCAAGAGCCGTTGCTTGGCTCAAGGCGAATTACGACAAGCCGCTACGCGTGGAAAAACTAGCAACCGTGGCGCAGATGGGCGTCTCCACTCTCCACCATCACTTTCGGTCGCTCACCGCGATGAGCCCTCTGCAATACCAGAAGCAGTTGCGGCTTCATGTTGCTCGTGAACGGATGCTGAAAGGCGGACTGGATGCTGCAAGTGCCGCCTTCGAAGTCGGCTATGAGAGCGCAAGTCAATTCAATCGGGAGTACAGCAGGTTCTTCGGCCAGCCCCCGATGCGGGACGTCAAAGCACGTCTGCTCTCAGAAACAGCAATAGCTCGCGGTTGACGATGATCGCTTGATGCTGATTGCCTGTGGCTATCATTGAAGCCGATGAAGTGGGTATGGAACTAGCCACGCCAATTCCCGACACTTTGTACATGAGGTCTAATGGTTCAGCCGTCGCTGTCCCTCAAGCATTGAATGCCAGCGCCGCCACAATTGCAGCTCAGGAAGGTGTCTACGAGCGCTTTCTATTGTTCACATTCGTGATCGGAGTCTTGGCTTTGCTCGCATGCCCGGCCGTTTCGCAGCAGTCGCAAGATAAGTCCATGGCGAATATGCCCGGCATGGACATGAGTAGCGACATGAGAGATATGGGACCCAGCATGGCGGCAATGGCTCACCACATGTACGTGACTCCGCTGCGACCGAAGCAGCCCGGAGACGAGGAAAAGGTCAAAACCATACTGGATCAAGTTAAAGGGACGATCGTTCGGTATCAGGATTATCATGTGGCTCTGGCTGACGGATTTGTGATCGCGAACCCTGACGTAGTGCAGCCCCAAGCGCATTTCAACAATCAGGCCAACATCGAGGAAGCCGCACACCACTTTGACCCAACCAGGCCTTCTTCGCTGCTCTATTTCAAAACAAAGAAGCAGAAATACAAATTGGAAGGCGTTATGTTTACCATGCCCCCTACTGCGAGCGAGGATGAATTGAACGCGCGGATTCCGCTGAGCATTGTTCGGTGGCATGAACACGTAAAGTTCTGTGCCGCCCCGGCCAATCGAGTGCAGGAATATCTAGGGCAGCATCCCAAGTTCGGCATGTTTGGTTCCATCGACACGGCGGAAGCTTGCAAAAAAGAAGGGGGTACGTTCTACCCGGTAATATTCACTTGGATGATCCATGTTTTCCCATTCGAGGAGGACTTGAAGGATGTCTTCTCAATGAACGACGACGTACCTCACTTCGGCAAGGAGCAGAATTGAAGTTGCTAATGATTCTTGTTCCAGACGCAGAAAAGCCCTGCCTCATCGGCAGGGCTATTTTCTGTTGATATTAATGCCGGCGATCACCTAATCTCCCACACAGTCACCCGTGCAGTACCATCGGCCCAGCGAGGCTTAACTTCCGTGTTCGGGATGGGAACGGGTGATCCCTCGCAGTATGGTCA
>Ga0302140_10005931_pt1 | contig 15370 bp, 12 predicted proteins | sample I_Bog_E1_1_FD_202095 | JGI IMG/M metagenome (GOLD analysis project Ga0302140, IMG submission 202095) | Peat permafrost microbial communities from Stordalen Mire near Abisko, Sweden - I_Bog_E1_1 | ecosystem: Environmental > Terrestrial > Soil > Wetlands > Peat | place: Sweden: Abisko, Stordalen...
ATTTGTTCACGCTGCAGGTGAAGTGCAGGCAGGTGCACGGCTGATGGCGTACTTCCCCCAGGTCGGCGCGAACGGGATGACGGTGCAGTTGCCCTTCGGGCAGACCTTCTCGCACCTCACGTCGGTGAGCGAGATGCAGTCGGGCCCGCGCCAAAGCTACGCCTGGCGACCGAATCCACTGATGGCGTGGGATCTCACCTATCCAGCATTAACGCCCGCCGAGTACGGTACGCTTCTGAGCTTCTTTCAGAGCCAGCAGGGACGTTACGGCGAGTTCACCTTCCTCGACCCGGGCGGAAACCTCGTTCCGGCGTCGGAGAACTTCGCGGATGCTTCGTGGCAGCAGTTCTCCGTGGCCGTGGGTGCCAGCGTCGCCGGACCGTTCTCGGGATCGCTCGGCACGACTATCACCGGCACGACGAACGGCATGCTTGCCGCAGTGGTACTGCCAAGCGGGAACGGCACGGGGCTCTGGCTCTGCGGGTCCGTCTACGTGCTCGCGCCAGCGGCGTCCTCGCTGGTGATTGGCTTCATCGACTCGGGCTTCAACGTCCTGGCCTCGCAGAGTTGCGCGCTCCCCGCGAACCAGTGGACCCGCATCGCCTGTACCACGCAGCTCGCGACGAACTCGGCCATCCGGCTCTTGGTCGGCGGCTTCGGATCGTGGACGGGACCGCTCTCGTTGTTTGGCGCGCAGGTGGCGCCGATTGGCGGCCCGGGCGCGTACCAACGCACTCCCGGCAACTACGGCCTCCACCCGAAGGCCCGCTTCGACACCGACCTCCTGGAGCCGCAGTACGTCGGTCCCGCACAGATCTCATTGAAGCTACGTCTGACGGAACACGCGTAGATGAGCAACCTCGGCCTGATCAACGCCGTCAAGGAACTGCCGCAGGCGTACCAGCCGCTGATGCTCGCGGAGTTCGCGATGCCGGACGGCTCGACCGTGTTGCGCCTGGCGACGCAAGACCTGACGCCGAGCGGTTTTCAGTACAACGGCAATCCCTACTTGCCGCGCATCCTCAACCAGGACATGGCGGCGTTCCAGCTGCTCAGCCAACAGGGCGTCTCGGTCCCGCCCAACCGTGAGCGCAGCCCGACTTCTGCCCTCCGTTTATCTCGCAGGAGGAAGCCGTTCTAGCTGGCAGGATGTAGCGAGTGAGCGGCTTTCCGGCTGGAACATCATCGACCCACGGACGCATCAACTCTCTGATGAACACGCGTACACCGCGTGGGACCTTGAAGGCATTCGACGAAGCGACTGGGTACTCGCGAACTTTGAGGCAACGAACCCTGGCGGTTACAACCTCGCGCTCGAAGTTGGATACGCGAAAGCCCTTGGAAAACGAATCATTCTGATTGACGAGAAAGGTAGCGCTGACCCCTCAGTTCGCCGATACACAAGCATGCTCCACGCTTGCTCGGACTTCACGCCGCAAAGCCTAGACGAAGCCATCTCGTTCCTGCAGAAGCTGATGAGTATCGCATGATCGCTTGAGGCGCGACCACTGGTGACTGTGCGTGCCGACCGCCCATCTCCCGCTCGGTTAGCAACCTAGGAGACGTTGACCATTCCAGACTCTCCAAACGACGTTATGACTTGGGTTCTGCTCGGGGATTGATGACGGGAGATTCGTAATCACTAAATCACCTCGCCAGCCAATCTCGTAAGTATTAGAAACAAAGAGCCTGACACCATTGAGGTCTGCTAACCTGCCGTTGGCGTCCGGACGCGATTCCGGCCCAGAATGAGGCAAGAGGCGGGTGAGGCGGAATCCTGGCCACCGGGAGGTTAACAGGCAGCAGCACCAGCCGATCGTGCTATGACTTTGCGAATCGTGCTATGCCGATATTGAAAAATCAGGGGATACCGCAATTCGCCTTTATGACGGGAGGCGTTTCGGCAGGCCAGTCTTGAGGTCCATCGTGCCGACCCTCCAAGTTCTCGCCGTGGAGCGCATTCGCCCCGCTGGTTAACACTCACCACGCGCGCGAACGGTGCTGCAGCCAGTCACTTCCACGGTCCGCCCGGCCTCCAATTGAGATCAAAGGGATGATCTTCGGCGGCGGCGGCGAGCGGTTCCGAGGCGAAGAGCCGCACCTGCTCCACGATCTTCTCCAACTCCCACTCCGAACCGAGTCTGCTGCGCCGAACAAAGGCGCGCCATTGAACTGCCCGCGCCGGATCCGCGCTGAAGGCTTCAGTCAGTCCCACCGGGATCGCTTCCACCTCAGTGTCGCGATGATGGAAGGTCGAACGAATGGCCTCGACCAGAAGAGCGCCTTCAAACGGATACATCCGCGCCAGCAGGGCCGTGTCGTAGTAGTCCTTGATGCGGCTGTTGAGCATGCCGAGCACGGTGAGCGCTTCCAACTTCTCAGCCACTACCGTCTCCTTTGGATAGGCCCGCAGCACCGGCGGCGGGAATTCGAGCATGGCGGGGTACTCAACTTCTACAGGCTTCGGCACGATCACGTCGCCAAAGCCGACGTCGATCTGCATGGGAATGCGGGCTTTCGCGAGCGTCGCGTTGAATCGGATTCGCACGCCTTCGTATTCCGCGTCTTCCTTGATGCGCTGAACCTCGATGGAGTCAGCAGCAAACTCCAATCCGTCCGGTTCGGTATCGAGTTGGCAGAGTTCGGCGACGACCGACCGGATGTGCTCCAACTCGTTGCTGGTCCTGCCGGCCAAATCGATGTCGATCGTCGGTCGAGTGACCGGAGCCTTCCAAGCCGTCAAAAGGAGGGCGCCCTTCAGAACGAACCGGTCGGCAAACGGGGAGCTCGCCAGCCGATAGAGAAAGCGCTCCATGGCGAAGTACTGCAACAGTTCTTGAAACGGCCGTCCCTCTGCGCGGGCGCGGTTCAGCAGCCGCTGACGGACGGACGCCCCGATATCGCGGTCGCTCACAGCACCGCCTCCAGGTACGGCCGCATCACCTTCTCGACCCGGTCCACTCCCGCGAACTTGGAGATCAGCTTCAGGTCAGGCTTTCTCGTTCGCTCGCGGTAGGTTCGCAGCGCTTGGACGGCCACATCGAGGCCGATCTTATTTCGGTATTTGAAGCAGTCTGCGATGGACTTCTCCGGAGAGTAGATCCTCACGCCTACCCCGTCAATCGAGACGGATTGGACGCCGGCGCTAAAGGACGGCTCCGAGTACCAAAACACGCGGAGCGGGATACCGCCGAGCTTTGGAATCTGGGCGTGGCCGGGAAGCGCAACATCCAACGTGTGCGGGACGTCTGTCGTGAGACCATGATGCGCGAGTGATGATATCAGGCAGATCACGGCTCGCGGGATTCGGAGGGCAACGGCCACTAGGTCCGGGTTCGTGAGCGCGGGCTTTTCGGAGAGCCGGTAGAAGCCGCGGGCCACCTGTTCAACCTCGCCACTATCTCTGAGAGCATACAGCGTCCGTGGGTGGACACCCAGCCGGATGGCATCGCTGGTTCGCAGCATTCCCAGATGCTGGGTGAACACCTGGCGCGCGTTGGCAAGACTCGTTTCCCCGACTGGCATTGGATAGACTCCACGGACATTGTACTTGTTTTCCGATACTTCTATCCACTCCGAACACACAGGCGGTGCCCATGGAAGATCACAAGCCGGTATCCATTGAAGGAGCCGAAACGGAGAGGTGTCGCCAAGCGTTGGTAACGGTTCGAATTGTTTAACAGCCGCTAGAAAAGGAAGGACTTCCGATTCTCTAAATTCTGTTAGGAGGGCCGTTCTGCTCGGGGAGCCATCTCCCAAGTCCTTTATTTTCAACACAACTCCTAGAAAACACGCCAGATAGGCCGTCCTGTCGCGCCACTTCTGCGCGCCCTGTTTTCGAAAAAAGGTACCCAAGGATACCCAAGGACAACCGAATCACGAACGGTGTGACTCGCTGGCGGTCACGGCTGCGCGCGCTGCCAAAGCGAGACGCTGCTCGGGCTTGACGGGACCAGGGCGAAATAGGGAGGTAACCAGGTCGCCGACTACGTGGCCAAGGTAAACTCTGCGGCGTTTTCGGCAGGTATGGTTGCGACCGCACGGCTTCGCCCCGATGCATCCTTAGGAGCAAATCTACGGGACGGCCGTTGCGCGTCAACTTGACGATACGCTGAGTTAACGATGGTGCATTTATGTGCCAGCGAGCCTGTGTGCAGAGTAAATCTCGATCAGGACTCTACGTGCGCAGCCCGTTAGATAGTGGTAGTGGAAGTACCCAATTGCGTTAGGCGCTGTTTGTCCCAATCAGCGGCGAGCCAGCCGAGGACCGCGTTGGGACTGCCCGATCCGGCACCCGTCTTGTAGAAGGCGAATACGGAGTCGAACTCGCTTTTCATCGTGGTGGCACAGGCGGCGATGTCGGAGCCAGACGTTATCATCTTGCGAACGCCGGATGTTGCTGCCGGTCCGAATCGCTTGTCGGGATCTCCGGTAAGCCAGACCATGGCTTCGTCGAAGCCGAGATACGCATCCGCGCCGGCGGAGATGGCAGCAGGCCCCAGGGTCACGGCGGACCAACAGGCAATGGCCACGACGATTCTATCCCAGGATTTCGAAATGTTGGATAAGTCCAGGACGTCGCTGGTGTAGCCCTGGAGGCGGGACTTGAATCCATGCCCAAAGAACAGAGTCACGCGGGAAGCGGACATATCCGCCTCGACTGCGGCGCGGGTCACTGCAGATCCATGCAGGTCGGAATGAGAGTGCGAGGAGGCTGCGATATCGGGGATAAGCCAGGAACTCCAGGACGCGAGTTCGACGGCAGCAGGATCATTCGCCGGCCGGACCAGAGCAAGTTTACTCATGTGCCTCGCGAGAATCCGGCGAAAATCCTGCGAGAACGTCGTTAAAGCTCGTTATTTTGATACCGTGCTCCACCAGACGAATGAAGAATTCCCCAAATTCGGATTCCTCAACGACTTCGTTATAGATTTGGCGGGGGGAAAACTGTCCGGCATTGGCGACGCTGATGGCCGGTTTATCGCGCTCTGGGTGGTGGTCAACCCAGGCCTTGAGAGCCACGCGTAACTGTGTTCGTTCGATAGGTGACAATCTAAACTTCCCTACCTCAGTTTCCCACAAGGATGGGCTTGATCGGTCGGCGGTCGTCTGGAAAAACCAGCGGCTTCCACGGCTTCCACCTTCAATACTGCACCGCGGAGCTTAACGAGGCTGATGCGGACGTCCAGGATGACCCTTGGAAACAGGATCAGCCAGGAATCGAATCCATTCAGTGGATCGCCTTCGAGCTGATATTCGACAATGCCCTCCAGCCAACAGCAGTTGGGGGAGGCGGGTTCGTGCCAGCACGATGATTCCTTCACGGGATGCTGCGGATTTCATCGAACTGAGGAATCAGGACTAATGTCGAAGCCATCAACGCCAGAGTAAGACAAGAACGGACTACCAACCTTCCGCTCGGATGTCATAGCAGACTCATCGGAGCGTAGTGGGGCTGGCCTGAGTGGGACGCTTCGCTATTCGCCAGATTTGGAGCCAGCGACGGAAGCATCCTGACCAGCGATCGGCGAAAGCTTTACCGTGAGTTTTTGCAGGTTTTCGGAGTGATACTTGCCACCGGCCTCCACGGCAAACAGACCGATCTCAATGCCGATTCCAGCTTTGACTTCCTTTTCGACGACGAACTGGATTTCGACTTCGGCGTCCTTGAGTTCGAGCAGCGGAGTAACTCCGGAAGCGATAAGGAGCTGCTTGGAACGGTCAATTTCCATGCGTAGGGCATGAAGCAGTTCGGCCAACCCAATCTTTTTTTCGTCTCCCATGCGCCTGCCTCCGAACCCCATCATGCGATGGTGGCTTAGTGACCTCCAGTAACCGATTATATACGGTTGACGAGGGGGCAACGTTGCACAGCACGGCCCGGTTCGGCGGGATCACTCGCGACCTGTGATTGTCGGAGAGCGCCTTGGTATTCACATCTCTTGCGTGGCCGCGATAAACCACAGTTATTGAACGGTCGACCTATAAGAGGCCGCCCGGAAATCACGAGAGTGCATACGGACCTTGGCCAGCGCGGCCCGCCGGGGTCCAGCGATAGATTTGCCTGTTTGAGTACATCGCGCCTGGGTGGTGAAAGTTGATCGCCCAACGCCACCACAACGAAAGTAAGGGTCTGACATGGATTCCCATACAGAATGCGTCTGGCCGAATTCATCCGATGGATACCTTATATATAGCTTCGCCAGACAGCTCGCATCCCGCAGCCAACGCGCAACGGCGTCGTCGCAGAAGGCTTCCACGGCCCCCGAAGATCGGCCTCATGTTCGCGACGCGAACGGCAGGCGATCATTCACGGGGCGATCATTCACGGCTCGGCTGAGGTCCTGTTTGCATCCGATGTAGCGCGCGGTGTAGTGACAATTCCCTAAAGTAGTGATAATTCCCTAAAGAGGGTGGCTAAGGGCAGGTTCCGGCCGCTCCGAATACCTAGAAACAGCTTCGGCTCGCCTTAGCTTATATAAATTTCCTTTCTTGAGGTGTCCCCCTCTTGGATAGTAAGGAATAGCCCTTTTCTACAGGTAAGGGAACATTTCGGCCCGCCATCCAGCAGATTTCTACAGGTTAAGGAATAACGATACTGGTTCAGCGTCAGGGCGGCGCGAATCCGGGTTTTTAACTCTTCGAGCAGTGCTGGTTAGCCAGACGGGAGTGGGATTAGTTCAGCCACGGTGCCCTCGTCCTCGACAGAGGCGCTTTCCTGCCCTTCTGGTAGGCCCAGACAATCGCGACCAGTGCTTGTACTCCACATCCTGCATCTCCTCCACCATCATTATGGTAACAGGGGTCCCTTCAGAATTCGGACCATAAAGCACGTTAGTGAGACAATGTGTGAATAGAATGAGTAAATTAGATGATGGCGCTTTATACCGGAGTCATGCAGGTATAGCGTCGCAGTAAGTTGTTTTTTTTCATTGGTTGCACTTGCTTAACGAACGCTGTGATCCGTTTTTTGAAACGATCCCAACCTGATCGGCGATGCGCCACGCGACCAGCTCGATCCGCGGCGGCGGGTGTGTGAGGGGAGTGGCGGAGCCCGCGCCGAGAAGCTAACGCTTTGCGTCAGCACACGGCGTTGAACTACCCCACTGCCGCAGCCAGTCCTCGACCGCCGCTGACCGGCAATCCATGGCGGCGACCCGCTGCTGCGCCTCAAACGCCCAGATTCCGCTGTCCAGCACGCCCAGCCAGGTGGCGGCGTAGAGCTGGCGCGCGTCCTCGGGCAGGTTCGCATCGCGCAACTCGCGCGGCTCGGCCGGCGCCTCGGCAACCACGAACAGATTGTCTTCCTGCTCCTTGACATTTTGGGCGTCTGTCAGCGTCAGATGGTAGTGCCCTGGACCGAGATCAATGCTCGGAAGGTATGCGGCACAGGTGCCACGCACCCCAACCGTTTGCGCGAGGATTCTTCCGGTTTCCGCCGCGGACAGCGTCACCGAGAAGGGAGGTACCCCGCCTTGCCAGGAGACGAAAATCGCGCGGTTGCCGGCGGCCAGGACCGAACGACTGGCGGCCAGAATCGGTATCTGGAACGTGACCGGCTCATTGGTCTTTCCGGTTTCGTTGTAACAAGATCCCGTATTGACGCCACGGCTGGCCGTCGTCGCCGTTTTGCTGTCGCCAGCTTGATCGGAACCTCGCAGCACTCCTATGAACCAGGCCCAGACTGACCCCGGCAGTCCCGGGACAGCGGACTGCGGTATCTTGTAGGCTTCGGCTTTAGTCATGGCGAAAGTCACCGCGATGGTCTCGTTGGTGGCCAACTTGCGCACCATAACGACCGCATCCTGCCGGGTCACGGCGATCCGATCACCCGGCCGGAGGGTTACAAAGTTATCTTTTAGCCGGTGCTCAATGTCCTTCCTGTCCTTCCCCGTAATGGTGGCGATATCGGCAAGCCGGGCATTAGCCGGATGATATGGTCGATGTAGGCGACGACCCCATCTGCGTCGTTTTGCGGAGGCTCCGCGAACGACGGCGTGGCCAGCGCGACAGACAAACCCGCGACGAGGATACGAACTGTCCTTGCGCACCATCTACAGTTAAACGATTGCATCAGTCTCCTCCTTTTCGGTGTGGACGTGCGTGCGGCGCGAGAGCCGGTGCTCCCGCCGCCTTGGCCCATAGGCTTCCAATTCCGCGATTATCTTGTGCATATACATGCCTAGTAAAGGAATCGCGAAATCCATCCAGATTCCGTCAAGTAACAGAAAGTAGTTCAAGATTATCAGCAGGGGTACGAACAGCGTCAGGATGACGATACCCGCGATGACATAGTCCAGATACGCAAAAATAAATCCCACCAAAGCGATCGAGGTGCCCTCGATGGTAAGCCGCCAAGCGCAACTAGGCTCCTGTAAAAGGCCAGGGTTTAGCATCGATTCCAGGCTGTTGATCAGCACCATAGGCCCCGGCATGATGCCAATCGGAGTCGCGTGCATGTCGCGAGCAGCCTCGAAGCTTTGGCCGATGACCACCACGCCGTTTCCCGGCACGTCGAGCATACGGTCGTAGAGTTTCTGGAGCTGTGGTGTGTCTTTGAGGATTGCGAATGCGGGAATCAGATGCACAGGCGACAGCTCTTTCGGATAGCGGAACCTGAAAAATATCCGGTTGGTCAACGCGATAGTTGCATCGCTGGGCTTCTCGACTTTGGACGCGTGGGGCAGCGAGCTATTGCGCAGCCATTCCCACATTGGCGCGTCATCGTGTTCGAAAGTCGAGGCGGGAATGCCTGACTGATTGTAGGAGGCGAGATCCACGATGCAGCGGTTCTTCTCGACCGGATTGCTCCACGGAAACGCTGCCCTGTCAGCGTCCCTCCGCTTCGGATCTGACTGGTGAATGAGAGCGGCGATGGCGAGTTGCACCGATGGCAGGATTTCCCAATGACCGTCGCCCATTCCAGCCCCATCGCGGCGGCATCCAGTCTGCCACATCTGCCAGTCTCGCAGCACGCCGTCACGCGACACGCTGAAATACGGCGCCACGGCATGCAACTGTTCGGGATGGCACTTAATAACGTGGTCCAGCGGCGAAGGCCGCAGCTCGGGGGCGAGCCGGTCCTGCATGCCGTTCAGCGGTTCACGCAGCGTTCGCACAAACAGAATGTGCTGTTCCGGGTTCAGCCGGGTTGCGCGCTGCTCGATCTGCTTAGCGAACTGCGCGTCCTCAGGATTGTTTTCGCCCTCGATAATGACATCGAGCACAATGTAGCGGGCTTTGTGCTTTATGGCATAGTCGATCAGAGCCAGCAAGCCATCGCGCGGTGCGCGGAACGGCTCACCGTTACCCCACTGCGGGTCGCGCCAGGTTTCCTCGTCGACATCGATGAAGGCCAAATCCTGCGAGGCGATGGGATCGCCGCGTCGCGTGCGAACAGCCGCGCTGCCTTGCATCGCGGCATCCAGCGCCCAGTTCCGCGCGGCAACAACGATACGTGCATCATGGACAAAGTGGAACTCGAGACCGATCCCGATCACGGCTCCAATCAAGATGTTCTTGGCCCAGTGTCGGTTGCGGTGACCCAAGTGGTCCCACGCCAACCGCAACCATATGCGCGCAGCGCGGATCGAGGCCAGGATCGGCGGCAGCAGTCTAGTGCGCGGCAACCGTGAAATCCGCAAGGCCACCTCCCGGCATGCTCAGCATCGGTTCCTGGCGCTTCTCGGTCAGCACGAGCACACGCTTATGGACGTAGATTTCGAGTTCGAGAATGGTGATCTCGCCACTCTGCGCCGAGTCGGCCTTGCCGTCGACGATGCCTTCGAGCAGCGCCTTCGTGAACGCGCCATCCTGCCATTGCGGGCCCTCGTAGGAGAGCTGATCGCCCTTGGAGGCGGACAGCACGACGATGCCGGAATCCGACCGGCTCAGCACCGCGGCGAACGCGGGGCCGTTCGAGGCGGCGAGGTTGGACCCGAGCGCCCCGCCGGGGTAGCAGGTGTCGACGAAGAACAGCACCTTGTTGCCGGAAGTGCTGAACTTATCGAGGGCGCCGCGGATCGCACGGTAGTCCACGCCGGTGGCGCGCTGGCGTGCGGGGTCGAAATCCGCGGGGGCGTAGAAGTAGTCTTGATCTGGCGTCTGGACGCCATGGCCGGCGAGGAATAGCACGCCGACATCGTCCGCCGCCGCCTGGCCGGCAAACCAGGCGAGTCCGGCCTTCACGCCCGCCAGCGTCGCCTCGTCATCGCGTAGCAATTTCGTGGTGACCTCCGCGTAGAGCTTGCCGCGCTGTGCCTGCATGGCTGCGACGAACTGCTCGGCGTCGCGGGCGGCGAAATTCAATCGCAGGTCGGGGCGCTGGTATTGCGAGATCCCCACCGCCAGGACGAACAGGCGTGGCTTGTGCTTCGCCGCGAGGCCCTGCTGGCCGGGTGCGAGCTCGGCCCTGGCATCCCACTGCAGCGCGATTGTGAGCGGTTCCGAGCGTGCGTTGCCATTGTCGGCGTAGATCTTCACCGTACTGTCGTGCGGGGGCAACGGCCCGATGACAACGTCCCGCGTACCGTCGGCGGCGCGTTGGTAGACCGCCCGGGATGTCGGCTGCCATTCGCCGTTCACCATGATCCGGGGACTGTCGATGGTCTGTGCATCGGCGGGATTACGGACACGGTATTTGATGGTGACACGGTCGGTGGCGAAGCGCGTCGGGGCGTCGACAAGCTCGAGCACCGGCGGCGCCAGCGTGGCGATGAGCTCCGGCGTTATCCTGGCGTCGTTACGGTCGGCGGCTGCATTGGCCAGCTTTACAGCCTTGCCTTCATCGAGAGTGGCAAGCACTTGGTCGATCACGTCGGGGCGGTACAAACGGTCGTGGAAGCGGCTGGCCGGGAAAAAGTCAGCCGCCTGGTCCTTGCCGCGGTTGACGGTCCAACCGATAAGATCCTCTCCGCCAGGACTGGCGTCGTAATAGCCTGACGGCGTCCATAGCACCCAACGTTTTCCGTCCTTATTGGGAAAAAACGCCAGCAATTCATGCCCGTCGCTGGCCCTGTACCAGCGGATGGTGCCGTCGCTATAAGCCACTACAGCCAGTCTGCCATCGGACGAAAGCAGGAGATCTTCAATGCTAGAGTTCACCCTGTGTTGCCAAAGGATCTTTCTCGCGCCCGCGTCATACAACATCAACCCGGCACCACCCTCTTCCAGGTGATTTAACCCCCGGTGGCTTGCTAGAGGACCAAATTTCTCTTTAGAGTCGTTAATATCAGCAGGAGGTTGCGATACGGATCGCAGTTTTCGCTCGGTCAATGACATCTCTGCAAAACCTCGGCCTTCTTGCTTGAAACCGAAGGTGACGACACGACCGTCCGTTGACAGATGGAAACCGATATTACCAACCTCAAAATCTGTAACTGATCCTTCTTGCGTAATATCCGATTTTGTCCCGAGTGTTCCCCACGAAGTAGGATTACCGGCAAAGACGAATCCGCCGCCCGGCAGGGGGGTAAGTAGGTAGATTGACAATGGGGTCTGCTGATCACGGCGTGCATCGCGCGCCCCCCCGGACCAACTGCTGACGAACCGCTCCTGCTTGTCGCCGAACGTCGCGCCGACCGCATAAAGAGTACGACCATCACTCGACCACGTTGTTGAATCATATTGTGCATCAACTCCGGGCGATGCTCCATTGTGGGCTGCCTCCATCGCACGAATAATATCGTTGGAGACTACCTTCCTCCCACGAGTATCCGGGGCGAACAACTGTCTAAGGTCGTGCCCAGACAGGATGTCAACCAGCTCTCCGTCAAGACCTGGGGTCACAGCAACCTGAGTGCCGTCCGGGCTGATGGAAGAGTGGAGGTTTACAGCTCCGATTTTGGTACTGGTAATGAGATGAAATGATGAATCATAAAGTCGGACAACATCCTCATCACCAGAGGTCACAAATCGGCCTGAATGATCGAAAGATATGTTGCGAACGGTCGAACCATAATTGACGTCCTCTCCAGCTTTTGTCCAACTATCGGTCCGCCAGGCCCGGATCCCACCGCCCTTAAATAAGCCGGCAACAAGAAATCTTCCATCAGGAGAGAAGACTAGTTCAGAGGGCCTGTTTGCTCCGGTCGGAAGCCGGCCCGTCATACGCCCCGTTCGGGTATCAAAAATATAAATGAAGTAGCTTCCGTCCCAATCTGCACCTGTATCCCCGCCGACGGCCGCCACCGCTCCATTTGGTGACAGGGCCGCAGCATCCAGACTACCTTCCAGGCCGAAATTCTGAGGAGGTCGGAGGATGGTCAAAAGATGCCCATCCGAAAGCGACCACAAGCGTGCTGTCTTGTCCGCAGCCGATGCGGTTAGCAGCAACCGGCCAGTTCCATCGACGCTCATTGCGTCGATACCACCAGTATGCATGCCTGTCTCTAGCTGCAAGATTGGAACCATCGCATCGGCCCCGGCAGCGTGCGGGATCGGCTCGCCGGTCTGCGCCCGCGCCGGCGCGCCAAGGACGGAACCCAGAACCAGCAGCAGACCCATGGTCCGCGGAAAACGGAGAATCAAGACCATCGCGCGTTCCTCGCTTGTTTCCGTGATTTATCTTTGGTGGTCGGCCTTGAGCTTGATCTCGCCCTGATGCGCCAATAGCTCGCACTTTTTGTCACCCGCCGGGTCGCGGGTAAGGCCTCCCACGTACGTGTCTTCCGAATATACCGCCTCTCCACTTGGCAGAATGAACTGGAGAAATTTGTCACCGTCCCAGGTCGACATCTCTCTTTTTACGCAAAGGTGCATGTGGAACTCAAATTGTCCAAGGGGCGGATTGTTATAGATATCCTGCGGAGAAGCAGAATAGGGAAATCCGGATTCTGCGATCATTGCTAAAGTCGTTTGTGGAGATGATCCGGTTGGTTCGGGGGCGGGCGGCGGTGCTTTTTGTTCTGCTGAAGCTCGCATATCACAAGCTTGAATTGATCCTAGTATTTCTACCATTTTGTTCTGCATTTCTGTTTCAATTGCTGTATGACGATCCTTCATTATACTTATGTCAATTTTGGCCTTTTTTAGTAAATCGGGAATTTTTGCTACATCTTCGCGGGCACTGTCACAGTTATTCTTATTTGCTGATGCTATAGCTGCGTCATATAACGAATCTACCTGTGCTCGAACGGCCTCCTGCATCGCGCGGCCATCGGCTTCGATATCCGCACGCATTGAGGGATCGTTTGCGCCAGTAATGGTTCCGGCAATATCAGGGGAGGCCGTAGCGGTTGGTGTTTGTGGCGCAGGCTGTGGAGCACGCTGAACGGGTGGAGGGATATTAGCGGGCAGCGTTGTTGACGCGACTTGTGACTTACAACTTTTGTCACCCATCGGATCGCGGGCAAAGATCCCCTTACCCGCCAGGGCGTAAACCAACTCTCCGCTTGGTAGGACGCACTGGAAAGACTGTAGTCGGTTCCAGGTATAAGTCTTGCCAGTTACGCAAACTTGCGTATGGAACGCAAATTGTCCAAGTGGTTTGCTATTGACTGCCTGCGGGGAGGCAAAATAGGGAAGCACAGCTTGTGTGATCACTGCTAAAGGGGTGGGTGCCGACGCTTCGCCGGTTGCCGCCATGGCATCGCCGGGGCCTTGGTCGAACCCTTTCGACTGGGTGGGGGATTGTTCAGCAATGGACTCGCACTCTTTATCACCCGCCGGGTCGCGGGGAACGGCTTCTAAGTTGAAGGCTGCATATACCGCCCCTCGGCCTTGAATAAAGAATTGGAGAAACTTCCTCCCGTTCCAGTTCACTACCGCGTTTTTCATGCAAAGATGCGCGTTGGCCGCAAATTGCCCAACCGGTGGCGCGATACCGACATCCTGAATGCTTGCGTAATAGGGAACCGAGTTCCGCGCAATCACTGCCAAAGAGGTTTGCGCCCGCGCCGGTGCGCCAAGGACGCAACCCAGAACCAGCAGCAACCCCGCTGGCACCAGCGACCTCGCAGGCCGCGGAAAACGGAGAACCAGGACCATCGGGCGTTCCTCGCTTGTGGGATCAGGGCGATCCAGAGTGACGATAATAATTATAGTTGAGTTGTTGCGCTGTCATCCACTGGTAATGAAGCCCCCAATCCGGCGGTAAGCGATAGGCGGCGTGTTGTTCAGGCTCCTCATCTCCATCGCCGTACGGTCGGAGACGGAATACGAGTTAATCTATGCCGTTGTTAAACGTCGGTCGTCACCTTAAATCGGCCACTTGTACTCACGTTTGCCTGGCTCCCCAGGGGTAAAAGCTGGGATTCGCGAACTTGCGAGACTATTACCGCATCGCGGGCAGTTGCAGAGCCATTCAGAAGTACCCCGTAGTCAGAACGCGCACATTGTGCCCCCAGGGCGGTTGTGCAATAAGCTGTTGCACAATTGGTTCCTCTGGAAATTACGGTGACAAGCTATCGAAACAGCTGTGCATGGTGCCGTGACGGCAGGAGCGAGCCAAATGATTGGTGCGGAGGACGCGAACTGCGCAAACTCAAGTTTGTGATGAAAAGCTGGGACGTGATCCGAAAGCCGTGCGCTAAGGCCTCCTCCCGGCACTCGTCTTGGTGAATGCCGAAGTGTTTAGGATCACGAATAGCTGTCGCGAAATCCCCTTGCTCCCCACCAATCGCGCATAGACCCTGCCTGACGCAGCGTTTAGCAATCCAAGCGGACGAAGAGTCGCCATGCTGGACTTCGCCGCGGGAACGGTGCGGAGCACGGTACCGCATTCGTTGCAGATAATATCAGCCTGATCCCCGCGAATGACGCCGTTCAGGCAGCCGCAGCACTCCGGATCGCCAAAGTCTGAATGCGGCAGGGTTGTTTCGATGTGGCCTTCGAACCCCGACCCGTTACAGACAGGGCAATCGCGCGGCCCGGTGAATGGAGCAAGGTCACCATAACCATACGCGCAGCCCGTATAATTGCCGTCGCCCAGAGGGATGCCTCGACACTGCGGCGGCGATATCGGGTCGCTCGAAGGGGCGATGCGCAAGCTCTCGCTCGGCCTGGCGGAGAGCGGCGAGGACGGCGAGAAGGCCCGGCGCGGGCTGGCCGCGCTGGGCGTGTCGGCGCGCGATGCGCACGGGGAGATTCGCCCAACCAGCGACGTGCTGCTGGACATCTCCAAGGGCCTGAACTCCTTGGGCGGCGCGGCCGAGCGCAACGCCGCTGCCGTGCGGATCTTCGGCCGCGCCGGCGTGGAGCTGATCCCGGTCCTGACGGGACTCTCAGACAACGTGGCGCGCGCCAAGGAGATGGGCCTCGGCATGGACGAGAAGACCGTCAGGGGGCTCGAAGAGGCGCACAAGCAGCTGTCCGAGATCGAAGCCCGGTGGAACGCCCTCCTCCGCGCGCCGAAGATCGCGTTGACCCTCGA